>JADEYI010000495.1_pt1 | contig 53137 bp, 81 predicted proteins | sample 8542331 | NCBI WGS metagenome assembly JADEYI01 (sample SAMN16510988, study PRJNA670497) | mine drainage metagenome | isolation source: biofilm near Copperflume 1 | place: Germany: Marsberg coppermine Kilianstollen | collected 2018-02 | reverse complement strand
CCCCCCCCCCCCTGCGCCTGGCAGCTTGCCGCACTTTCAAGGAGCAGCCGAAGAAGGAGGGCATGTTAGTGGCGCGCACACAGGCCATACAGCGGGAGCGTGTTGCGATGGACTTGCATAGCCTGGGCGCGGCGCTGGTCACTGCCAAGGTGGGCGACGGCAGATTCTTTGGCGTTCCGTACTACAGCCAGTCCAGGCCTTTTAAGGGCGCATCTGCGCAGCCCTGCATTGCAACCGTCCTTCCTGTCAGGTAATTTCCTATTGACCGGTGTGCATCACAAAGCTTGGGACATGGCTTGCAACAGCAGCTGGGTCCCCACCTTTTGCCTTGGTGATGAAAGCCCTTTGGAGTTCAGCTCCAATTGAACAAAAGCTCTGCAGAGTTTGGCTTTTCAAGTCTTGAGCTGCAGGCATTGCGCAACCATGCATGCATGTATGCATATACTATGATAGTCGCCAATGTAGTTGGAAGCTTCTCTGCTGGGACTCTCCACATTGACAGCATCAGGATGGTCACAGATGCACATATTTCAGACTGGCAAGAATTTGCTTTGCAGGAACGTTGGTGGTCGAATGTGGCGGGCGTGCCGCGCAATCTATGGGCTCTTGCAAACTGGAGCCACATGCACGAGTGAGACTATTGGAGCTGCCACAGTTGTGGCACGTGACAGCGGTACAGCTGTCTTGCAGCACTGCTCACAGGCGCACCATTGGGCCGATGCTCTATAGATGTAGCTACAGATATCATTGATGCTCAGCAATTACGTAGTACAGTATACTGCACTTAGATGTTCCGGCTGCCTTGATTGAGAGCGCCAAGGCTGCATTACAATTATTTGCGTCGGGAACCAGGCCTTATACATGAATTGCACTTGACAGTTTGGATGACATGGGTTGTATTGGCTGTTGGTGCTCAGTGTGCACTCCAGTACAATTAACTGTATGTGTAGCTATAGGTGCTGTACCGGAATTGCATGGATCCCGGGTGGGACAAGTCTAGTAGAGTACTCTCATTTGCAGCGCTGCTAGCCGCAGGCTGCAGCTGCGCAGATGCATGCGCCCCTAGGGGCATGCATGCAGGGTTGCCGGATGAGGCCTTCAAGCTCCGGAGCTTGAGCTCAAACCAGACTTGTTGTGCAAAGTGTATTTGAATAATATTCATAAATTATCACCTGTGCAGCTGCAGGTACCTGCACTTCTGTGGTATGACTTGTGGACATGCATGTGCATATGTCTTGCTTTTAGACCCAAAAGATCAGAAAAGATATTCTAGACTCATACTTGGTCCAGACACCATCAGATATTGTAAGCTCGAGCTGGACACAATTTGTAACAGTGTGAATTAGACAAGCATTGGCCCTCATGGACATAAATGGGACATATGTCCGATTTCATCAGACTTATAGGACTTTGTCAGACATATTGGACACTCAATAATAGATCAAACTTGATTCGGACATGTCTGACGGGGTTCCTGATCAGACATGTCGGACACTAAGTACCCTGTCAGACATATCCGACATGCCCACGACACATCCTCGACATGCCGGACAATTGTGCCTGTTCTCGGTTAACCCCAAGTTGGGGTTGTGGTGTCCAAACCCAACCCCAATGTTTTGCACCTAGTTATCTGAAAACACTAGGTGTAAACTATAGGAATGTTCGACCAGATCGGTCCTGAAGAGGATCGAACTGGCCTTAACACGATAATCATAAAGAGGTTGTCCCCAGGAACTTGGCCCATCCTAGTATCCAAATAATCAGTGGCCTCATTAGACAAGTGGCTTTCTGTCATCTGCTGTAGTACATGATTGGCGTCAGAAGCCAAATTGCTGAGAGGCCCGCATGATCTTGAGCTCCTCTAGCTCTGCTCCTGTGGCAAGGCCATTGAGGCAGTGCAGCAGCTGGTACTCCCGCTTCTGGAGCATGCACATGCTGCGCTTGATGAGCCTCTGCACAACCACATGCACATCTGAGGTTGCCACATCGAACGAAGATCACAGCGGAATAGAAAGCTGTGGGGTTGTGAGACTGTTTGCAATGTTTGTCTAGATGCAGCAAATTATACACAGTACATGTTGTTGATGAGCAGAGGCATGGTATAAATGTCAAGCAGCACCATGCAGACCTTGAGCTGTGTCAATTGAAGCTCACCTGCCAGCCCTTGCGCTGACGCAGCGCCCTTTCAAGCGCCACAGTGGTCAGGGATGGGTCCAGGATCAGCAAGTACACCTGGGGGGGTTGCCCGCCACTGTCCTGCGCCTTCTCAATGCCCACTATCGTGCGCGAGTGGCCCTCGTGCTGGAAGTAGAGGGGGGGCTTGCCTGCACATTGCAAGACGTTGTTTCGGGCTACTGCAATGCCTGGTGTGGCAAAGAGCACCGTATGTCAACTAAACACCCCATGCATTAGATAGATCATGGTGCCATCCACAGAATTATGCTGCGCACCACTGAGGATGACGGGATTGCCCTTGTTGTTGCCCTCCCCCTGGCTCTTCTGCCCCTTTGCATCCTCTTCGATGAAGTAGTGCCACACCCAGTCCAGCAAAGGTGAGTGGTCAACCTGCTTCTGCACATGCCAGGCATAGCGCCAATAATGGAGAGGACGTATGGAATGCAGCCAATTGAATGTCTCATTGCAAGCTGGCAGCAGAAGAGAAGCTCCACCCCTATTTTTTGCGCTTGGGCTCACAATCAAATAGTCCTTTGTGCTGAAGACCTCGTGGCATGCTAGGATCATTATGGCAGGCAAATGCACACCTGGGAACCTGCTGCGGAACTGTCGTAAGGAGTGAGTATCTCAGCGAAGGGTCCAGTAGGCTCCGCGCAGTCCATAGCATAGCGCTTCCCGCACAGGTCGTAGTCCTGCAGCACCTGAGAGGCAAAAAACAAAACATCGATGTCTGTGACATGCCTGACTCTGCGCCTTCAATTGCCACTTACGAGGGGCTGTGAAAGACTGGCACCAAAAACTACTCCAATTACCATCCAAGGAGCTAAACGATTGTGTCTCAGCCCTTACCGCAAAGGTCTGCATTGACACCTTCAGATCTTAAATAAAATCTGCTTACAGCCTTTGGCTCGCTGTCTGCTTGCTCACTGCCTATTAGTGAACATGGCCGATTGCTTAAACAGCGCCACACTAGACCCCAGTGGACCCGTTCTTATGGCCTTTGCAAAACGGCTGACCAAAGTCTATGCACACCCACTGCGGCAGGCGCTGACATGTGGTTTGATGATCACCTGGCTGTTGTAGCGTGGCCCTTGGATTGGGCTCACTCCGCACTTGTCACACTGGACTCCCTTGTGGACCGGCATCATGTATTGCTCCTCGGCACAGCTGCTCCTGGCTACTAATGGATGCCCAGTCTTCTGCTGCTTTGAGCTTTTGTGACCTGCAGCCAAAAACCACACCAGAAAGTATTTCATCTGCTCTCTTTCCTGGATTTACATGTTTGAGCCACTTGCAAGACAGCTTCAAATACAATGAATCGGAAATGTAGGTACCAATACATGAAAAAGCAACAGGCGTGTGCACCACAGCAAGATTTGTACCACGATAGTGCCGTCTGGATGTGGACGTTCAAGCTTCAAGAGCTATCTTGGAGCCAGCAGAATGTGAAGCGCACCCTTGAAGTCGACCACATGCGCGCGGATGCCAAACTGTCTGAGGGTGGCTGCAGCTTCAGTTGTGCCCACCCACTTGCGGGTGCCCTGGATCTGGCGACCCAGCTGAGCCGCGCCCTCATCGTCAAAGCCTGATGCCCATGCGCAGGCCAGCCACGCCTGCAGCGCTGGGATGTCTGGCGTGAAACCGCACCCACCAAACAGCGCTGTCCCCAGGTCCTGCAAGCCATCACAGCACTTCTTTCTCGTCCCTGCAACTCAAGCAGAGCAGAACCTCCACAAGTGCTCCTTCACATGCAGCTGTGACCAAGGATCCACCAAGATAGACAGGGTGCAACAGGTGCACATGCAGGTGCAGACAAAGAGTCGCTAGGCCACCCCAGACATGCTCTTTTCTGGCATACACAATAAAAGAATGCTCCGTGACAAGGCATTCCTTGTACCTCATTGCACTGCAAGAGATGCGAGGACAGCATCTGGATGTTGTTCCACCCGCAACCCCATCCCGCATCATTTTGCCCCGCATGGAAGTGGTGCACCGGACCTGTCGACAGCACAGCTTTCTCAGAATATACATTGTCATATTTAAAATTGCCCAAAAAATAAGTGAAAACCAGTAATTAATAGCCATTCAAAATGACCTGCATGAGTGTGGGCCGGCCTCACCTGAAAGCACCGCCTGGAATCCTCCGCCCTGGCTGGCAAGGGCATCCGCAAGCAGCTGGATGAGGCCAGGCTTGACCTCCACAAATGGAGCCGGCCGCTGGCTTGCACAGATGTTGGCAAAAGTTGGCGGATTCACTATGCCAGTCAAAGCCCTGTCAGAGCAATGCATTGTGGTCAGAAGTCCTGACATTCTTTGCAAAATTGGTCAGCCAGATTTCCATTGCTTGATATGGACATGCAGTAGAGAGAGGAGGCGCGACTCACTGAGAATGCTGCCCCTTCTGCAGGCGCTCTTGAACAGTGTGGGCATCGCCGCCAGATGTTCTGCTGCGTCCAGACTGCTGTACACATGCAATAGAGCAATCCTCAACGGGAAAAGTAAACTTAAGCTCTTTCTAACATTGGAACAATAGCCGAAACTTGTCATCTGCCTTCTGTGCACGCCAGATTTGGGGGTCCCTGCCTTGAAGCTCGTCTTGGCCTGCGGTGCCCTTGAGACCCGGCTCCCGCCCTGTGCTGCGCTGCTGATATCGGAAACCAGGTCCTCCTCTTCTTGCATTCTGCATGATGCCAGGATTCAAAGTTGGTTCCACAGTTTAGAGAATTGCATTATGCACTCCGGCATGAACCCGTCGTGAGCCTTCTCATGGTAAGAACTTCACTACATAGACAGCAAACAAAGCATCATGAAGAGATATCTTACTCTTGGATCAAGCTGGAAGCACGGAGGACATTGTCAGCACGTCAACCTAAGTCTTGGCATCGCAGGCAGGAAGTCTGACACTCGGTCGATTATCAGCTGATAAACACAGTAGTACCATGAAAGAAAATTCTGGTGTGAAAAAGACTCCCGCCAGAGATCCTAAGGCATCAAGGAAGCTGCCGTACACCTGTGTGCAGCTTCATGGCTCTCCATTTCTCCCTGTGGAACGATCTGGTCGCAACCGAATGGACAGTGGATGCCGTCCTGCCCTTTATTGTTTCTCGGATTGCTTGTGAGATCTTGAACGTCCTGCGGGGCTCCGAAGTGGGTGTTGCAGTGTGCATTTAGATCTGAGAGTTTGAAAACATTAAAGCAAACAGGGCACTTGCCCTCGCCCTCGTTCTCACCACTGTCCTGCTTAGATGTGAGACTACTCCTATCTTCAATCATCTAAGCATGCTCACATAAAAAACGACTTGTGTAGTGCGCGAGCCTAATAATTAGCTGCTGGCGTCATCAGATTTGGTTGCATGCTGGCTTCAGGATGGGGCACCACGCAAGCCATGCAGTGCAGAGTCTGATGCTCTTGTCTCCGCATTTAAACTAACAGATCGAAACGTCGAGAGACGCTTAGGAAAGCAAAAAGGAGTCTAGCTATAAGCCATAAGCCCAAAGCATATAAGCTTGAACTGTTTCGCGTCTAGTTTGGCCGGCCACTTTCTGTGAAGTTTAACTGCGATGGCGCACCTACCTGCTGCAGGTAGTAATCCCTTTGAAGATACTCATGCTATTCATTCGTAGAGATGTGCAACGTTTAGTCTTTCTTGGACTCGTGTAGTTTATCCGAAGCTGCTTCTCCTCATGTAAGCCTTCTCACATACCTGGCTTGCCAGGTGGTTCGAAAGCCGACACTCGAGACTTGAAGGAGACACTGGCTTCATATCAGCAGGTGCATAGCTTGCCATTTATTCGACAGGGATGCTTGCACTTTTGCATACCAGACCTCTGCTTCAGAAATGACTGCACGTTCCATTGCTCCTTTCTGCAGGAAGTGCAGAGTTCACAGAAAAGAGTTGAAAGGACTTATAAGCTGTTGGACGAGCAAGCAGCCCAGACGCTGCAGGAGTGCATGAACAGATACACGCTGAACAGTCATCTGCTGGCCCAGATCTTCCAAGGTCCTGGGCCAGTCCCTGCACCGTGCGACGGTGACCTTCCTGATCATCATGCATGCCTGCCTTTTCAGCACTTTTGCACGGTGGAGTTTTATCTGCTTTCCCTTCCTAATGCCATAGAGAACGCATGCACTGGGGACCAGGTGGCACAGCAAAATTTTCAGCAGTCATTAAGCAGATGAGAGAAGCGTGTGAACAAAAAGAGCTCCTGAATTTGGAACACCCCCAGGTATGTTTCACAGGTTCTCCTGGGGACACACACGCCACATAAAGCACTGTGTGAGCACTATTCCCTCTGGCAAAAGGAGGCACATATTAACCTCCTGAACTTCTGGTCACAACAAATGTAGCCATGATTACATGTGCATGCTGCGCAGGTGGAAGAAGATGTCAAGACCGTTGTTCCCAGCGCAAACTTGCAAAAGCGGGCAGAGAAGCAAGGGGTGTTGATTGCACCTGGCGTGCACCGCTTGGAGCTGGATGATTCTGATGAAGAGCATTATGCGGGGGATTGGGATAAGGAAGCAATCAGTCTCTGACCGTTGCGTGGGCAAATGAGGGAAGCTGTTGTGATGATGGAAGCCATGTACATGCTGCGTCGAGGTTGCATAACAATGAGGTGTTCCAGCAGAGGATTGGCACCTGAGTTTTGGGAGCAGAAACGCGAGGAGGCTGACTTGTCATCACTTTGCCCCCCAGCAGCCTGCAGGCCTCCCTGTTTCCATGCCAATGACTGGCATCTGCACTGAGTATATCCTTTCATTCCCCTGCTTAGCCAGTGACAGCTGTGTGTGCCTGGATCTTGGAGCTCAAAGAGCGTTATTTTTTGGTTCACAAGAATTATAAGTGAGTGGCATTTTGGCTTCTGCCAGTGTTCTAGTTGCCACTGCACGATGTATGATCTGGTACAATGTTGTTCTTGCAGATTGCTGCTCGGCAAGACATCTCTCGACATCCTTGAGGAAGACACTGGAGTCATGAGTGAGCCGCACACGGTTTTGGCGACCTTGCTCAAGCTGGGGATTACATTGGACTTCTCCTATGCCTGGCACTACCAAAAGAAAGGCCCTTGAGCTGGAGATGGCGTGGTGTCTATCTGAAAAGGATTCAGGTGCTTCAGATGCTGGAATCTCATATGCTAGTAGCTTCAGGAGTGTCATATGATCCTTGCATGTAAGATCTTTCATTTGCAATCTGTGTGTCAATTTAGTGCGTGATGTTGCGGTTTCGGAAGAAACCTTATAAATTGTCTATTATTTGCACTGGACATTATTTTTGTAAAGAAGAGATATTACAGAAGCTTGCAAATCTTTTACGCCAGCAGTCAAATGGTCATGACTTCTGCTGAGGAGCACAATCACCAAGCAGCTGGACAAACCCACTTGAGTTCTTTGGTGACTGGATTGCTAGGATGACACAGAGCCTCTTCAGCATCAGAATCAGTTGAGAACATTCTGACACTCACACACTGCCAAACTCCTGCATGTATGCTAGGTGGCGCTTAACATCTGTCAATGATACGCTGGAGTTGATGCGCTGCAGAGCGTGGTGGAAGTCCTGCATGTTGACCGGCTGATTGACGTCCTCCCGCCGCATGGCCCTGATAGCAGCAGCACACAGTGCAGCACTCAGCTCCCGGCCTGAAAGCTCTGTCAATTATCGAAAGGGTTATTCAGGCATTTTGGACCCATAAAGTAGTTCTCAAGGTGAAATCCCAATTACAGGTGCTGATGATCCAGAAAGTCAAGCTTGATTGTGCATCACAGACATTTTTGGACGAGTCTGCAGGTTTTAGGGGCAAATTCAGATGCATGCAAACGCAGGATGCTGGGACCCATTTAGGCGCGCAGCACACCTGATCTGCTCAGGAGTCTTGCCGGCAATTTTGGTGCGCATGCCGTTCATGGCAGCATCGCGGCACACGTTGGTGATATCGTCGCCGCTGTAGCCCTCTGTCAGCGCTGCCAGCTGGTCAAAGTCCACATCATCCGCCACATCAACCTCCTGTAGGCCATTGCAACCCTGAGAACAGACCTTACATGCGAAAAATTACAAAGTATACGGTGACACGGACTTGCATATCGCAGCGTGCAGGAGTCAAAATGCATAAAGTTGAGTGCATCGGGAGGTGATTGACCTTGAGGGCAAGGCGCAGCAACTCAGACCGCTCTGATGCTGCGGGCAGGGGGATGTAGATTCGCTTCTCCAAGCGCCGCCGCAGCGCCTCATCAATGTCCCAGGGGAAGTTTGTGGCTGCCAACACCATCACCTGTATCCAGACACCATTACAGCATATTTCCGAAGGAATTTGAGTGCAGCTATTCGGCCATGGAGGAACTCGCAACCAGGCACAGTTGCACTAACAAGGGCAAAGACAGATCCCTGGGAAGATATTCCAGCACAAGGGCCTGACATGGAGACGACCGGTCCATCAAGCTTTTGGGAGTCACACATGTGCACAGGGAGCCTGGTGTGATGCGGCTGTGCGCCTCTCACCTGCCCCTTCTGGCCAGGGTCAGCATGGGAGTGCATGCCATCGATCTGCACCAGGATCTCCGTTTTCACGCGGCGGCTGGCCTCGTGCTCACCGGTCGCACCGCGTGAGGAGCAAAGCGCATCAATCTCGTCGATGAAGATGGTGCTGGGCGCCAGCGCGCGAGCCATCTCAAACAGGCACCGCACCATGCGCTCAGACTCGCCCCTGCACGCAAGAATCTTCAGCATGAGCAGCACCCACAGAAGAGCAAAATGACACCTGGAGCAGGGGTGAAGTTTACAACAGCACACAAATTAGGTTGAATTTTGGATTGAGAAGCGACAGGGGTTCCCTTTCGAAGACCCTGGCAAGGCGCTTTGGGGATGGTGACTTGCCTGTACTTGGAGGCCAGAGTAGAGGAAGACACGTTGAAGAAGGTGGTCTGGCACTCTGTGGCGACTGCCTTGGCCAGCATTGTCTTCCCTGTGCCTGGTGGCCCAAACATCAGCACGCCCTGCACATGAACTGTCCAGTTCAAAATCACCATTACTGACGTAATGAAGCATACTTCGTTGTGTTTCTTCTGCAGGTTTTCATGCAGATAAGAGAGTTTATGATTTTTGGAAAGGGTGCCTGGCACCTGGGCACCCTTCCAGTGGAGGAAGGCAGTGGATGCAGGCACACAGGAATGGTCACACCTTGACAGGGCGGCGAATGCCCTGGAAGAAGTCTGGCATGTACAGCGGTAGCACCACATTCTCCTGCAGCAGCCGCTTCGCCTGCTCCAGCCCAGCAATGTCCTCCCAGTGCACGCCCGGGCTCGTATCCATCACATCCCTGACAAATACAGGCACGGTTCAACACCGCAGCAGCGAGGAACTTCCACCTCAGTATATTTGTCGCATGCCCAGGGGACAAAGGCGCATCTACCTTTCCAGGGCAGCAGCGAGATCTTGATCGGGCCCGCTGAAGCGGTGGAGGACGCTTGGCATGTCATCGTCGCCCCTGTACTGCAGCCCCTTGTCTGGCCCCCTGCCTGGCCGCTCTCTCGGATCGCGCCATGAATCCACCTTTGCCACCGCATTCACCCCGGCCTTGCCTGGCGTCCGCCTGCTCCGCGGTCCGCTGCCTGCCATGAATTAAACTGCTGCTCACACATGCACACTGGAAATCCCATGTCGTTTTACCATCAAGGATCAAAGACAGAGAGGCCGTTGAGAAGTGAGCAAACTCTGATGGTCCTTGTTAAGCAGTTCTTGGTTTTTGTTGCCCAGCATGAGATGAGCTGCAGCACACCTGATTCGCCTGCCTGACTTCGTCTGCGGGGCTTGCTCTGGAAGGGGGCGGCATTGTCGTCAGAGAGATAGCTCTGGCGGCCAGAAATGCGCGACAGTGGCGGCGCCCAGACGTCCGGGTCGGGAGGGGATGCTGCGCGTGACAGGCCCCTCACGCCAGGGGATGAGTGCCTGAAACATACAGTCTGTGGTGAGCCTGCATCGTGTGAGAGGTGATGGTGATGCCACATGACTTTTTAGCCATGACATTACTTCTTTTATTCCTATTGATGATCTCTAGAGCAAAAAGGGTGTGTGCACCTGGACTCGCCGTTGAAGCCAGTGCTCTGCTGCAGTCTGGCAGTAGTGCTGGGATGAGGAGTCCGATACTCTGCAGTGGCTGGGCGATCAGGTGGCTGCAAAAGAAGGTGTAAACATGTTTAGAATTTTCTACTTGCAATGAAGCAGTGTGCCTGCTGGGTCCAAAGGGCACGAGCTCACTGAAAACCTTAAATTCACTCCTACCACATGGATGGTGAATTCCGGGGTGCTGGGCCCTCGCGTTGAGCGGACCACCGGCAACAAGGTTGGTTGCCTCTGAGCGGGTGTATGAGCTTCTACGCCCTGCAGTCGGAGAAAAACAAAGCCTCTCAGGGACATGGACTGTGTCTCTGATAGGATGGATTGAAATTATTGCTCACATTATGGTTCCATAAAGTTAGTGTGATATATTTCTCATCTGTGCAGAGGTGCAGTCTGATACCGGGGTTCTGTTTGAAGTGGAAGCACAGTCTACTGGTGGTGCAGAGGCAGGCCGGTCTTGGCCATTGCTTTCACGGTCCAGCTGCCTGACAAGCTCCTGCTCCTGCAGTAGCGCTCTGTGGCACACCTGCCACTTGGCCTTAAGACTGCCATCTTCTTGCTCCATCACGATCCTGCACAGAAGGATGATAGCATTGGTGATCACAAAGGTCTCCTATAAGAAGGCTGTGAATTCAACATGAAGGGTGGGGCTGGTATCGATGTTTTGGTGTATGTATATTGCAAGATGCTGCGAACGCAAAACATGAAACAAAGGACATGAGATGGTGCGATCATACGAAATCGGAGATAACAAAGTTGAAGGCTTGATTTTCGCTGCTAAACTTATGCGGTGCCCCGACACTTGGGCATCACCGCACCTTTGAATTTCCTCCAGGACGCCATCAAAGTTTCCCAGAGCAGCTTCATAGTCTCCGGTCAACGCCAACTTCCTCGCAGAACTCAACTGGCTATTGACTCCATCCAGTTTTGTCATATTTATGTCAAATTATGTCTTGCTGTGCAATATAGTGACCTTCTTAGCGGTTCTTTCCTGGCAAGAGATTGGCCTGATTCTACTATGCGATCTTCCAGCTACCCGATTTAAAGTTGTTATTTCGTTCTGGAACATCTATCCAAACTTTGATTTGTTGCAGTCAGAGCAAAGAAATTGGAGTGGGCCTTCATGTAAACTCCATCGAGACTTCCATAGACTTACGCAGTGCACTGTGATGCCTGAACGTAAGGCAACGTTTTGCAAATCAGGCGATCGGCGTGTTCAACTGGGATCAGATCGACTGGGATGCGCTTGAGGGTCCAAGCATGACTTCTTCTTGACCCTTTCCCACCAGGTTCTTGACCCCATACTGACTTCAACATCACATTGCAATCTCCTTGGTGATAATATATTTTTCTCAAGTGCTGCTTCTGCTTTGCCAGAGAGGATTGAGAAGTTCTTTCAAAGCATATTTTACGCAAGACATTCGGGACGGTGTGGCTAGAGATTGTAGCAGATCGCTCTAGACTCTCGGCATGGCTTTAAAGGGCAACAGGGAATGGCTGCAGCGATCCCTAGGAAATGTACTTGGATGGGATTCAGACATGGTGCTGGGAGTTTCGGATGCTATTGCTACAGCTGAGAGCAGAGAGGAAGTTGATACAATCTTGCAGGTATATGGCGATCGGAACTGCGATTTTATCAGATCTGATCATTGATTGAATGAAGAGAAAAATGCCAAATGTTCTGCAGGACTATTTGGGTGGCGGCAAAGAAGTCCACAGCATTGTGCAGCGGTTCCTGGGAGAGACCACCAAGCAGGTACCTCTCTGACTTGACTTAGTGCGATGGTAATTCAGCAAATTTCCCTGCAACATCCACTGAAAGAAGGAATTATAACATCTGAAGCTTCCGCTTAAAGCAGGCTGCTCCATCTGCCCCGCAACAGCAAGGACCGGGAAGCGACCAGCTCACTCAGGCTGGCAAAGTAAGGGGCAGCAGCCGCCCGGTGAGCATCACTTTCCTTTCATTGTCAGCTTTGTCAATCTCCCACGCACTCCAAGCATGCATTGCATCCCACGTGCCATCTGCACAGACCTTTCAACCACAAACATTGATGCAGGCGGCTGCCAGGGAGCGTCCAGCCGGCAGCATGACCATCAAACACACGCAGAAGCGCAAGGGAGCGCAAGCTGCAGCGGCTGAGACAGACGCGCCAGCACTGGACCGTGCAGTTGCCAACTGCCTGTGCTGCGGCAAGGTGTACATGTGCCGCGAGACCACAAAGGACGCCAGCCTCTTTGTCGGTGCGCGTGCTGTCTCATGATGTACCTTTGCTTTTCCGCACATGCTGCATCCATATACACAGGCATACAAGAGGACAGCATACACGCAACATCTCCTTGCCGGAACACCATCTGTACACAAGTACCGTCCCTCCCAAAATACCAACAAGGTGTGTTGCCCTTGATGTTTCTTTTTGGTGAAGAGACACCGCTGTGTTGCGCAGAGTCTGGGGGCGTGTGCACATTCTGTGGCGCCAAGGTTGCCCTGAGCTCACAGGAGAGCAGCCATGCGCGGCCACCTTATGCAGAGCGCGTGGCTGCACCTGCTTCCCAAGAGCAGCCCGCCAGCAGCGCGCCAGCTGGCTCTGCTGTAGATGATAGCGCTGCTGAGGCGGTTGCGCTCAAGAATAGGCTGGTGAGGGCACACCTCATCTGTGTTGGATCTAAATTAACTCCATAACGTTGGAACTCATGGATGACACAAAGTTTTTATTGATCTGAAGGGCCTACAGCCCAAAGTGTTGAAGGCTTCAAGCTGGGAGAAAATAAATTGTACCGATTGCCAGTGGACATTCTCTCTTGAAACCTTCCCTGTCATTATTGGTCATAATGGGTGGTGGCCTTCCTGCATCAGGTGGACTATGATCGGAATGCGGCCAAGCGCACGACAGTCGTGGACGATCAGAGTGATTTCTTTGAAATTGACTCCAATGCATGGCTGTCTGATGAGGTGCGTCCCCTTGTCTGATTAACTCAAGGAGACGCAAAGGCCTGCACCAATCAAGCCTGCATGTCAGGGCTAGGGAAGTGGTACAATACTCTAACCAAACATCATATTAAGTCCCACAAAAAGGTACTAATTGAACTTTTAAGAAGGGGTTTGTGTCATGCAGGAGAGGCAGCAGCTGAAGGAGCGGCAAAGGGCAATAGAGGAAGCTGAGCAGTCGCGGCGCAGAGCTGTCACAGTCACCTTTGACCTGCTAGGTCGCCAGGTGGGCCTGCCTGAGATTTTCAAAACATGCCTTGAGTGGAATTTGGGTCTGATGCCCGGAAATTCAAATCTTAGTGTGATGCTGTTTAGAGGGTAATGAGGGCTGAACATGGTGGGTGCAGGTGATAATGACAGGGGATGAGCAACCGGTCTCCACCAGTGACACCGAAGCAAGCAGTGCAGCTGGCCCTTTCGCTGCAGCTAACACCTCTGCGCAGCCGCCGCAGAGCGTGGGCCCAAGTGCCCATACAGGAGTTGATGAGGACAGGCATGCGCAGGACACCCCAAGAGTGCTGCGCATCCGTCCCAACCCCACACTGCATGGCCCCGCACCGGTCTTCATGCGTCGCACCAATGGCCCCGAGAAAGGTAGGCATGTCTTCTGGATGCAAGCTTGGTCTTCATCAATGAATTTCGCCGGCGTTGTGAACACACCGCTACCTTGTGGGTTAGAAAGCTGCATGCATCGGTTAATGATAACTTTCTGCTTTCACCCGACCGTGAAGTCAATTACCTTTATTGATTTTCATGTGGATTGCCGTGTTCAGGTGTAGCGCAGCCTTCGGGAAGGCAGCAACGTCCCAGCAATGGGCAGCTGCAAAACAGAGATGCTGGCCGCCTGCAGCATGATGATGCGTTTGTTGCAAGTTTTGGTGCTCTTAGTGTTTCAAGCTGATCATCTCCTTTTTTTCGTAAGGCTTGACAAGCATGTAAAGATGCAAGGAGCAGCTCCTTAGGAGCTTCTTGTAAATATGTGAAACTCTTCTTCCTGGAACTCCGCTTCAATTACAGAGTTCACGAGACATTCCATGAACAGGCACCAATAAAAGCTTCTTCATTATACTTGTCGACTTGACCTCAGTACTGCATCGCGCATCAAAACTCTCTGCACCCAGTGTGGCGGTCCCAATGGATGCAGCAAACCCACTTTCGAATGTACGCCGTCTCTCTCTTATATCAGGCTAAACCTCAACAGCCAGTACGTACTAGCAACCTCTACAATCCTTCTAGCACCACATTGCTCTGTAGTAAGTTACTACTACTAGTAACAATGATATTTGAGACAGCAATCTATTGGCCGTGAACATATAGGACTCACAGACATTCATAGCCAAGTTTGCTTGCCATGTCTCAGTGCCAAGAGCCGCAATCACACAACAGAAAATTGGAGAGCAATGCACTTTTGTTCTGCAAAACACAACTTTGTCGTTTGTACAGCGTCATTGCCGCCAGGGCTGTGTGTAGACATCAGCCATGGCTGCTCGTTTGGCAGGGTCTGTGATGGCAGCCTCCAGCGCCGTATACTCATTTGTGACTGCATCAAACGCGGCCTGCATCCATGACAAGATCATGCTCAGTCACAATAAAGATCTTATGGAGCGGATCATGACGAAGAGGGTACATCGAGTAGTTTGAAAAAAATACGCCGGGGTGTTTGAAGGGTGTACCTGAGAGAACGCCGCCTGCTGAGCAGCCTTGTCATCCTCTGGGATGCCTTGGAGGATGTCCTCCTCCATCAGCTCGTCTCCTGCTGATACACCTGCACACAGCGCACATGCCATGTAAGCTTACCAGGCAGAAAATGGATCCAGAAGCAGTAGGACTACAAGAACAAAGGCAAGAATAGTTGCAGCACTGAGCCTGCTGTGGCAACCTTATGGCAAGCATGGTAACCATCCCTTGTACAGCAGCCAGGCAGAAACACTTAGAAGAACACCAATATTCCAGCAGAGAGTCCTCGCACAGCCTGAGCAACAACATGCCCCCAACGGTGCACATGCTGCTTATAGACACAAATGCGCTCCAGATGCAATATGGGGCACACACCGACGCCGACAAAGGAGGTGAGGCGGCGCTCGCCGAGGCCTTTCCGCAGCTCGGGCGGGGGCGGCATCATCTCGCCGCTGTGCATGGCGAGCGGGAACATGTGCCCCGGCCGCTTGGCTTGCGCCAGCAGCGTGCGCATGAGGTCTACCGAGGACGGGTCAAACGCAGCCGGCATCCAGGTCCCCTCCGCGTTCGGCCGGTCGCGACCGCCGCTCGGCGCGATCCACAGCAGCTTGCCGCCCTGCGGATAGCACAGAACTCTCACTAAATACGCTTGAACGTGCCTAATTTTCGTGATGTCATAATACTTGCTAGGACGTCTGGTAAATTGGACACTGCCGTCTTTTGATATATAAAAAAGATCATTAACAGCTTCCAGCACTTCAACAGGACTTGACAGGATCTCACACAATGACCTAATACGATGCAGTGGGACACAGCTTTTTCTCTCAGAAGGTAGAAGCACACAAAGGCATGGGCATGCGCCGCCATCAAAATCCAGGACAGGCACGGACCTCTCGGAGGCCCTTGACCATGGCGGCGAGGGTGCGGCGGTTGGTGCGCTGCTTCTCGGCCTTGAGCTCGGGGAAATCGTCCATCCGCTTCTTAGAGTGCACGCAGAACAGGTTGCGCCCCATGGAGAAGGGCTTGCACAGCGGGTCCGTTACCACTCGGTCGCCCGCCACGTAGATCACATCTGTCGCCAGGCTGGGGTGCGTCTTCTCCAGCAGCAACGCCCACACGGCTGCAGCCACCGGGTGCAACGTGTCAAAATTTCAATGCAGAAACCCAACGAAATAGAGCGACTGTGGAATAGCCCACACATGCCACATATCTGTCACTTTATAGCAGAACTCAATGAAGCACAGCGAGTGTGGGGTCTCCCACACAGCACACATGAAGCCAGACATGTCCTCCAGTTTCCAGAGATCTGGTTTCAGAAATTTTACAAAGTCGCCAATTTTGTATGGCATGGCAGGAGCCAGTAATGGCGGATGTGTGCACATGATCCTTACCGGGGTCAGCCTCTGTCTGGTGATTGGCCAGCATGATGACGTTGTCTCCCCTGGCCAAGTACTCTGCAGCCTTGTCAAAGTTGTCCACGTGGCCCACCACGGAGATGTCGAAGTTGACGAGGTTGCGCACGTAGTTCTGCAAAGCACACCATGCACAGAGTTGGGCTCACGCCAATCTGAGGCGCAATATGTCAATGTAGCGTTGCACACCAGGAAAAGGCGACAATTATTGATGACTCATGCACGCAGGAGAGTCATCAGTGAGGCGACAGAGTACCTAAATCTATGCAGCAAAGTAGGCATGCTCAGTATGACAGCTGCTGCTTGGTGCAGAGCAGTGTGTACGCAACCAATGAGGAGATAAGCAGCACCTGGCCAAACTGATAGTAGTTGTAGGGCTCCAGGATGCGCTCGTGGAAGGAGGGGAATATGTAGGGGTTGACAAACTGGTCGCAGACACGATCCGCAATCGCGCCCATCACCTGTGCCACCCGCCTCTCGTCCGCACCAGGCACTCCGCTGTTCACCACCGCAGCTGCGCACACGGCACCATATGCATTGTGAAATTTCCTTGAACCACCTTTTCGCGCTGATGGTATCGCCATCAGGTTGAAATCTTTCCCGTTTATGCAGATGATTATCTCAACTATCTCAGGCGCCAATGAAATTACTTCAAGGCTCGTTCCCAGGTGGAGGCTTACAAGCTGAACAGGAGGCGGGAATTGCCCCATGAAGCAATCCAGTAAACATCATGGCCCTCCATCAAGATGTGGTGTGCATCAAAAGGCAACAACTTACTTTTGTAATTGTTGTAGAAGTCCAGAAACCCAGGCAGGAGCGGCTCAGGGATCTTCTTTGCAGCCACTCCAGCCTTCAGAACTGCCACGAATTCTGCTTCGGACTGAACGTCAGCGAACCCCCCAAGCCTGGGAGGCGCCACCTCGGCTATGCATGTGGTGGTGGCCCTGCATTTTGCGCGAGGTCGCGAGGGAAGCGAACATCTGGCCTGGACGGGTGTCCACCTGCAGGCGACAGCCCACCGTGCCAGAGGCAGCGATCTGTTTTGATGTGCGCCGATGGTTGGAAGGGGGCTGCAGTTCAAGGTAAACACGCTGAACACCATTTTTCAGCCAGCAACGGACACAAGTGGTGCACAGGGAGTGCACCCCTGCCCTGCAGCAAATTCGTCCTCAAGTCAAGGATATTTCAAGCAGTTCCAAACAAACCAAAGAAATTCGTAGGAAACGCTTGTGTTCGTGCGCAATCACTATCTCTCAAGAGCGCCAAGCCGTTCTGGCCAGTCGCGTTTGGATCCGAGCTGGAGGCGTCGATCGGCAGAGGCGTTGTCGTTGGAAAGGCCGCCCTCAAGCTCCGAAAGCTCGCGATAGCAGCAAACCAATGCGATCGCCGCTGTGAGGGCTCCAAGATGCAGCCTGTAAGCGTGCAGGAAAGCCTGCTTGTTGCTTTCAGCCCAAAGTTGGAGTACCTGGCCACGGCAAGTCGTGATGGGCGGCTTAAAGCCTTCGACACAGGTAATACTGCACCTGCACGACTTGGGGGCGGGGCATTGCGATGGCTTCACTGCGCCTTTTTGTATTAACAAATGCAATTCAATGACCTGTTAGTACCGCCATTCAAATTTTTCCTGCCCATTTTGTTGGTTGAAAAGTACTTGTTGTGGCAGCAATTGCACGATCTGTCATCAAGACTCCAATAATTTGCGGCTTGAGGCGCCATCAATAATGATGCAACATGGTTTACCTCACCGTTGTACAGCAGCATGGCATTGAGGGTTTGCAGTTGGGAACTTGCGCTGAGAATGCCATGTCTTCCTGGTGTGACAGCCTCTGGGAGCCTCCTCTTCAACATCAACAGCACTGCAGCATCTCCGGATGGGAGACTAGCAGGACCGGCGCCCTCATCAGGCAGCGAGCAGATCAAATGCATCGCCTGGGCCTATGGTCCAGACAAGGTGCGCTCCCAAAGAGACAAATTGGACAATGCTTGCCTTCTCTCTTCGCAATGCATGAATCTCTAAGTTTTAGACCGCAAGGTTGTTGTCTGAATGGGTATGTTTCTGGAAGACTCTGCTACAGAGCGGTTCCTTGTCGTTACTTTCAGCAACCTGGGCTTGTTCCTTTGGTGAGTCAGCACGCTAAATGCAGGCGAAGAAGAATGGGAGGGCGGTGGCCAATGCGGCAGGGCGCCTGATGTTGGTGGTGGGGACCGCGGCTGGCAATGTGCGAGCCTTCTCAGCAGCAACTGCCAAGGAGCTCTGGGCGGCTAATGGTTGCAACGAGGGGTGCGCAGAACAATGCCCCATCACGTGTTCTACTTGCATGAGAGCTTTTAACCTTCACATCATGAACTCTCTTCCACCCATCTGTCGCTGCACAGTCTGCGTGCTGAGATCTGAGAGTGATATCTGACCAGCGCTGTGCACATGCAGGGGGGTGACATCACTGGCGTTTGAGGCTGATGCCGGCGCCGCGGGGCTGCTCTACAGCGTGGGCAGCAACAACCAGGTGTGCGCCCTGGACGCAGCCTCTGGAGCGCAGGTCGTCAAGTTCAAGGCTGGCAGCCACCCGCTCTCCTGTGTCGGGGCAGCCCCAGGTCAGCCGCACGACTTGACCTGCAAAGCCCTGATGTGCACAGACCAGCTGTTTCCAGCTTCAGCATGTGCCCCTTACATTTGTATTGTGGCTGAGGACACCCTCAACAGGTCCCATTATGCCTGCCTGCGGTGCATGGCCTGTGCGGCTGCAATGTGGGCTCATGGCTGTGCTTCGGTTGGCGGGGATTGTGTCTTTGAATCGCAGCCACTGATGTAGAGGGTGTTTGGCTGCTGCAGATTGCCAGTCAGTGCTGGTGGGCAGCAGCTCTCTGGCGCTGTGGAATGTGGCGGAGCAGAAGCGCGTGGCCAAGTTCATGGGACACTCGGTGAGTCCCAGAGATGGCGCTCCTTCAGATGAATACACTCTGTTGAAGCTCTGGCTCTGGAAGAAGCGTCTATGTGCATAAGCCTTTGGGCAATGTTTCAGTCTGTGAGCTTCACAGACCGATGTCTATTCCCAGTGACTTTGGTTGACACTGTGAAAGATAGCATCACCTGAGCATCTCATTGTGCTGCAGCTGCCGGTGCGCGCAATCGCTTTCAGCCCGAGCGGGAGCCACGCTCTTTCGGCGTCTGAGGGCGAGCGGCAGGTCGCACTCTGGGCCCTTCCTACCATCGCTGCCACAACGTTAAAGAAGAGCCGGCCCAGTGTCGGGCTACTGTCACTGGAGGAGCCTGCGGTGCAGCTCGCCACATCAGCAGCCTCCACCGACAGCGCAGCAGATGGGGCGTCATCTTTCAAGGTGATTGAATCCTAGCTTGAGTACAGATGTGCTCACGCCAATGGAGAATCTGCAGTATAGATGCACATTCTCAACGCAACAGGAAGCGGGATCCTGTAGCAATTGGCTTTGTCCTGTCATGGGCCTTACTGGTTTGATGTGCTGCGTGTCAGCCAGGTCTTTCTGATCCAGACACCAGACACCTGCAAAGAAACGTTCTGCAATCGGATGAGGTCTCTAAAAAGCGCCGCGTGTGGTGCAGGTGGCGGCAGTGAGCACGGCAGGCAGAGCGTATGTGTGGTCCTGCAGCACGGCAGAGGAGGGCGGCCGCGTCAGCAGCAGCCTCAGCGTGCGCGTCAGCGTGGAAGCTTCAACCTCTGAGACGTGCGCACCATGTCCACCAAGTGTGGTGCATTTGACGCATGTCATGCCAACAACTCGCCAGGATGTTTGGGCTGCATTTTACCTCAGGATATGTTTTGATGAAGATGCACTGGACGCCATCAGGAAGGCAATAGATTTGTTTACCTGAACAGGGTGCACAACCAGGGCGAGGGTGGTATCTTGGCAGCACAGTTTGAGTCGCCGGACACGCTTCTTCTGGCGAGGGGTTCTGTGGCAAAGCCTGTCTTTGAGCGGGTGCAGCTGCTGAAGGACAGTACCACCACCAAACAAATACAACTGGAAAGGATCCTGGTGAGTTTTTGCCTGGCGTCATTGGCAACCCTTGTCTCGTGACACTTACAGTATTTTCCTGATTTTAGATGTTAGATGGGATTTCTGATGAATTGAAAGGGCGTGTATCTGATGACATATTTCCAGTGCTCCCTTCAAGCATTAATAGGCTTCGCCTCTCACATTGTCTCTCAGTTGCCTGATCACTGTGGAATTGTTTTGCAGGACGGGGTGTTGATACAATCGAGTGGGAGGGGCGGCGAGGCGTCCACATCTGGGAAGGGCGCGGGGGCGGCGGCAAAGGGCCGCGTTGCGTATGTGGGTGCTGAGCCTACCGATGCAGAGTTGCTGATGTCGAGAGTGGCCGAGGACGGCGCTGCACGACAGAGCAGGTTGGCTATTTCCTTTGATAGTCGATTGCTGCTGTTCTGAAACAAGTTTGCCAGCCAGCCGTTGGTGTTTACCTATGAATGTAAAATATGATTGTATCTGAAGCCCATTGTTGTCCTTGTCCAATCGCCTGTCTTGGCAGCTTTTGAGCACTTTTGTATGCCTGGGGCAGGAAAAGGAGAGCGGAAGGGGATGAAGCAGGAGCGGTGGTCAGCGAGCTGCCTGCAGAGAATGGGCCGGTGTCAGATGGGCCCACCCTTGGACAGAGACTGGAAGCGCTGCAAGTGCGATCACAGCAGGTCAGTGCCACCCTGACCGGTATTCCCTCATGTGTGGCGTGAAGAATATGCATTGTTGTGGCGCCTTGACCAGGCCTTCCTGGTCCACCTGGGCTTGTGAAGCAGCAGTGCCATTTGCTGTGTTGAAGTGCAGATTGAAGCAAGTGCACTGATGCTTAAATTCATGCTGGTGATTGGTTTTCTGCTGAGAAAGGTCGATAAATGGCGTCTGCATGATGGCTTCAGAATGTTTCATGCCAAGTACGCATATTGAAAGGGAGGGAGCGCCCCCTTATTGACTGCCTGGCTCTGCTCGCAGGAGCGGATGGATGTGGACGGCGGGGCGGGCGCGCTGCAGGCAGGGCCGCTGAAGGCCGACTCGGTGGCTGTGCTGCTGGGGCAGGCGCTGCAGGCACAGGACAAGGCGCTGCTCGAAAAGTGCGCATCACCTCGCCCTTCTCCAATCGCCTCCTCCCTGTCACTTCTCATGCTGAAGACAGCGCTGTTCGTGTGCAATTGCTGTTGAATTTCAAGTCCGTGTCATGCCGTTGATACCAAACATTGTACTTGTGAGCTGTTGGGAGACTGTGCACCCAGTAAACATTACAAATACAGTGCACAGTTGAGAGGACACACATGTAATGCACAGGTGCCTGAACACGGGGAACGAGGCGGTAATAGGCGCGAGCGTTCGGCGGCTGCGGCCGCACCACGCGGCGGCGCTGCTGGAGGCGGCGGTGGAGCGGCTGCGTTCGCGCGCCAACCGCGGCGCCGCGCTGACGGCCTGGATCCGCGCCGTGCTGCTGCACCACACCGCCTACCTCATGGCCGCGCCCGGCGTGCTCCCCATCCTCGCCTCCCTCTCCCAGGTGCGCGCCACACAGACGCACAGTCACATGCAATCCATTGGACCCCAAGGTGCCAGCTTCACACCTGAAGGCACCTGATTGGAAGGGCCAGGACGCAAGTCGTTTGCTCAGGGGCTCTGTATGAAGTTATCAGCATTCCAGGGAAGCGCACAGGTTCAGCGACGCCTGCCATGTGCTTCGTCAGGTTTGCATGATTCGGCTTTTCCCAAATGTGTGAAATTACTTCTTGTTTTAGCAACTGCAGTTTGGAGTGTCCTTGAAGGTCCAGGGTGCTTCTCTGCAAAGTCATATTTTCACCATCTGGCCAGCATGTAGCCTCTCCCATGCACGTGACGGCCCTGTCCCTTCCCATCAGCAGCCGGTACCTAGATGTGCTGACATGTGCTCGTGTGGCTGCGCAGACCATCGAGGCGCGGACGGCGCAGCTGAAGCCGCTGGCAGCGCTGGCTGGCCGCCTGGACCTGCTTGTCGCGCACCTGCCCAAGCCCGACGCTGCCGCCAGTGCCGACGCCCTCGAGCTCCACGGTCCTGAGGTATGCTCCAATTCCCCATGCACTGTGTTTGTGGGATGCCTGAGTCTTGCATAACTCAACGCACAACCCACATGCATTGTTCTTGTGCAGATAAAATGCAGACACCTCTCCCACTGTATTCTTACCCCTATCACGACGGCTCCTGAGTCAGCGCAATGTAGAAAATTGGCAGACAGTCTGTCCTTGGAAGAGATTCACCCTCATTCAAAACGAATGAAACAATTAAGGAGAATTGATGTGGGCTACTGCATTGCAGGTGGTGTATGTGGAGGAGGATGAGCTTGAGGCGGAGAACCCCCTTGCAGCAGCTCCAGACTCCGATGCAGAAGGCTCTGACGATGAAGATGAGTCAGTGGAAGAGGATGCTGGGGAGGAGGATGGTGACATTGACATGGATGACCTTGATGACACTGATTGACGCGGGTGCATGACAAGTACAGGTGTTTTGAGAATACTATAGTAGTTAGATCCACAGTTGGGACCCGGCTTCATTAGGATAATATTGTAGGCTCACCGTGACTTGCCTGCTGGGGATTGAAGCACAACCGCCAGTGTATACAATTGCCAGTGTATGCAGCATGCAAATCAATGGGAGTTGCATGCGATGTTGAGTGCGAATATTGCAATACTTACAATAGTATTAGATGCTCTACGCATTGCGGCGTCCGTTGTTCGCAGAAGGTCAGTACTCGAAGTACCAGAAACTGGTCGAAAAGACACCACGCACAATATTTCCGCATGATTATTGCTAGCCAGTCACGTAAGATCATCTCAAAAGGCACGCTGAACCGTGCCACAATCTCTTTGAGGCTGACATCCAGATCTTCCCACACATGCATGAGCACCACAATGCAAGTATTCCAGATCTGCTCCAGACAGCAAGCTATGAGCAGCTGTTGCAGCCTACCAGCAGCAGGCCTACTTGCCGCGCTTGCCCTCCTTCTTGCGCACGACCTCGTCAAAGTAGCGCACACCCTTCTGCTTGTAGGGCTCGGGCGGCCGCTTGGCGCGCACCTTGGCCGCAAACTGGCCCACCTGCTCCTTGTCATATCCAGAGATCACGACTGTCGTCTGCTTCTCCACCTGCAGCAAGCACCAGCAATCAGCGCCCTTTCCAACTTCCCATTAGCTTGGCAGGAACAAAGGCCGCACCCAGCAGAAAGAGAAGTGATACAACTGGCTCCTTTGCCAAATGAGAGCCTGTGCAAATTCCACTATTTCCTCATTGGAAACAGCAAGCGGGCAGACTGGCATCGTCAATTCTGTAGGAGGCTTAGCGTGCACAGCCAGCTAGCCAGGGCTCTACAACAAGCTTGGCCAGACATACAAGAATATTTTGGCACTGCGCTCCTTCTAACATGCCCACACCTATGGGTGTACTGGAGCCACATTACAGAGCGGCAAACCAAGACCAAACGGAATGATTCGAAGCTGAGTGGCTCACCGCAACGGTGACGCCCTTGGGGAAGTCCATCTCGATGGGGTGGCTGTAGCCCAGGTTGAGCACCAGCTTGGTGCCCGACACGGACGCCCTGTAGCCCACTCCCACCAGGCTCAGCGTCTTGGTCCACCCCGTCGATGTCCCCACCACCATGTTGTTCGCCAGCGCCCTGCACACAGTGCGCTTAGAGTCAGCATCTCTCTCAATGTGCGCCCCTGTCAAGTACAGGGCCCCCACAGACCTTGTGATCATAATGCAGATGCATGGGCTATTCTCTTGGCAAGTGCACCAAGAGAGCACGATCGGTACCAAATCCCTTGGCAAGTGTTCTTCCGTTTCAGCGCGACCAGGCACGGGTGTGCTTCTCACATTCCATGCCTGTGATCAGTGTGTGTGCAAATGTGCTGTGCGCATCGACGTCCCAGCAGAACGTCGCACCTGATCAAGCCGTGCACCTCGTTGGCTTTCCTGCTCTCCTCCATTTTGTACACTCTCAACGCATTCTCTTGCTGCAGCCACAATGATAGATTTCAGCAGCCAGCCACAAGGCGCTGGAGGATGCACTGAAGCTCAATGCAAGAACTGGATGCAGCTCACAAAGCACAAAATTCCCACACGACAGGCACCCACTCTGATCCCTTACCTGCTCGATCTCCACAATTTCAGGAATTGCCAGCTCCAGCTCTCCCTTAGGCCCCTGTAAAATAGCAAGCATTGCTTCAGCAAAATTGGACTTCAATACCAGGCCAACGGTCAGACCTGCTTATCTGCTGTGAAGGGAGACCTCAAGAGAGAAAGAGCCACCCATGCATCACTCACACCCAACAGGGGTCAATACAAATCATTCCACTTTCTGCATCCGCTGGCTTACCTTGACCTTCAGCAAGTCCCTTGTCAGCGTTAGCTGCACACCCTTTGGAATGGAAATGGGGGCTTTTCCTATCCGTGACTCCTTCCCGAACTCAGTCCCCCTCGGTGGTGCCTGGCACCGCGTTTGCACCAATACTCTGCTGGCTGCGGTCCTCTGTGTCAACTGCCGCAAACATCTGCTGCCAGCAAACTGGCTGTGCGAGCAGGACTCCATTTGCCCCTGCCTGACTGCCCAGGCTGCAGACCCTGGCTTTTGTCAGCCCGATGAAAGTCCTGAGTCCTGGGTGTCACACAAAATGATCCCTCCAGCAAGTCACTTCCTTGGCCAAACGTGCGTCTGCAAGCTTTCCATGGTGTGCTGGTGCTCATAATCTCATGGTCGGATAATTCTTCACTTTTTACCCCTCTCAGGCTACGGTTGCGGGGGAAATTGCCCAATAACCTAGCTTCTGCCCCAGCTGCGCTGCCCCACTTGTTGACACGTTTGCCTTGTGGGACATCTTTAACGAGATCGACATCAGATCCTCGCTAACCCTTCCATTCTGCAACCGCCGGTCTCAAACAGCCAAGCCCTGAACGCATACGAAGAAAGGATTGACTGTGAGGAGACCTGTGTCAGGAGCGCACGCATCGCAAGGTATGACGCGCCAGGAATTGTCTTGCTGGGGTCATCTGCTGTTTGTAGAAAAGGCGGGCGGTGCCAAGTTAGCAGATGGCGCCTTCCCTATGCAATGATAGGCGCCTTCTTCTCCCGGCGCGGTCGATTTTGTGGGGTTTAGCGTCGAAACGGGTGTTTCATTGGGCCACTTTTATTGCGTCGGCGATGGGCTGAAGGTTTTCGTGGGCATCCCCCTCGATCGACATTTCGACAGCCTATCTTATAAGAACTCGTGCGTAGGAGGGTCGTGACGGCCGAGCAGCCGTTGCGAGGTTTCAAAGCAGCCCGCTTTGAGGCAGGGTTACGCGAAAGACGCGGCACATTCCTCTTGCCTCAAGGTTAAGTAGGTGCGGCGGTCAAGGCGTGAATCGCTTGACATGTTTTGGCCACATGGGGAGGATAGATGTGGTACGAGTGGGGGCCAGAAAGGGGACTGTTCGTCATCGGTTTCTAGAAGCAGCTTCTCAATAGGTGGCCTTGAAAACCGGCCTTTTTATTGATGGCGCTTCCTGTGGGGTCGGCTTGGAGTGCATACGTTTGACGGGCTTGGTAGGCAGTGACGCTTGTCCTTGTGAAGGAGCTCCGCTTGCGTCCACTCCGTTCAGGGCTAACGTTGCCCTTCTGTGCCGCCTGCAGAACTGAAAGCCAGGCGGAGGGACACTTTGCTCACCTAGCTCGCCCAATCCAGTACCTGTACGCTAATCTCATCTAGTGCACGAGGATCATACAGGCAAGTCCGGAACCCACTCTCGTCGGTGATGGGCATATTCTGCCGCTGCTTGCTTCGGGGCGTCAGCCTGTCTGACTGAGGATTTGCTTCGAGAAATTGACTTTCAGCAGTGTCTGGATTCGTATCACTGAGAAAATGACCCACCTGTCACCTGGTGAAAACTGGTGGGAGACCAAAGTACTGAACATGACTCCCTTGATGCGCAGGACAGTGTGCAGCATGATATCAAAGAATCAAGCGGGTGTCCTTCTACTGGCCTTGGCCGCCTGTGCAGCAACAGCGCAGTGCCAGCAGCAGGGCTCTTTCTTTGCAGCCCAGGCAACCGGCGGCGTTGCCTACAACGGGCATGACTGGTGGGATGTGAGGGCCCCTGAGATCCCAAAGATGCAGAGTCAGGCAGCCCTCTTCGCCACCGCCATCAAGTCTTCGCCTGGCGCCTTTGCCGGCATGTTTGCCGAGCTTGTTGCCCTGGTGAGCTGCCCCACTGACCACCCACCACATCATGTTTTGGCCTTCCGTTTGCCCACTGTATATGCGTGGGCGCAGTGAAGTGTGTTACCCTGCTCACATGACTGGCACACAGGTCCTGCGTGTGTTTTCCCTAAGAGTGATGGTGCTGAAGCAGGGAATGCGCTGCATTCGTGCTGTCGATGGCTGACTGTGCAGGTACTTCCTTCAGACGTACAGAGCATGCCATCTTACTTGGGTGTGCCATTCCTGTGTGCAGGGATATCAGGTGGATGCTGTGCGTTCACTGGCGTACCTGATCAACGCCAACTTCACACTCAGCGGCGGCTGCCCCAACCCTCCCCCCACTGCCTTCTTCACTGACAACGTAAGCCCCACTTACAGCCTCGCCTCACACAAACTTATTTTGACACCCCTAGCATCTGATGCATCCTGATGCTTGTGTTGCGCCAAGTTGTAGACCACAGGCTGTTTTTCCTACTGCATCGAGGCGGGTGCTAGACAAGCCTGCTTATGCTTTTACAGGGAAATATATAGACTGAGCTGGTGATAACGATATACTTTCACTGTGTGCAGCTGGGGGACGCCATTGTGCGCGCGGTGGCCTTTGGCAGGAACCCTGCTGACCAGCCGCAGCGCCTGTCCCTGACCGGCAACCTCACGGACGGGCAGGTGGCCAATGCGCTCATCGCCGGCATCGCTCTGGCTGCCAAATCCTGCGGCCCGCCCAACCACCTGTCCTCCTCCAGGTGGGGCCCTGTCATGCTTGTGGTTCTGTTGCGTCAGGGTGTGGGCCTCCGCATGGAGTGTTGTCTGAGAAGTGGTGATGTGATTTCAGTGTCTTCACCTCAACAGGTCACTTCCCTGAGCAGGTTTCTGTATGGAGGCCCTGTCACTTTCGCAGACTGGTAGTACTCCCAACAATGTTGCTCTTGTGTCCTGCCTTTGAGGAAACACCGGATGTAGATGTGTCTTTGCTTCTGATCCTAAGAAAGCTGTGTTGGGTGTGTTGCAGTGCGGAGCAGGCGCGAGAGAAGTACAGGAACAGCTCCTGCTACTTCGTGGGGCCAATTCTGGCGACTCCCATGAACAAGAGCCTCGTCTTTGCAGACTCCCTTGCTCAAGCTGTGGAGCAGAGCACAGTCCAGAACCCCTGGGCTCTGGGTGCCGTCCTCGGCGGCATTCAGGTGTTTACCTAGAATATCCTCCTTGCTATCTGTGCCTGCATTTTCCTGGGACAACGTGAGAAAGTCAAGGAGCAGTACATTCACTCAAGCTATGATGGTGGCATGTTGGCTGTTTGATGCTGGCATGTCATTTCCCTGATTGTACTGGTATTACACCTCTTTGATGAGCATTTGTACCCTGCATGGCTGATCTGGGTTCTTGCCGAGGGTGTCAGGACCTTATTGTAGAGATTTGGGGGGTAAATTCTGATTTGTGTACTTTTTCATGTTGCGCAGGACTGCGCGAACGGCCCAGCGGATCTGCAGGACCCGCCCGCCTGGCTGCCAAAGTCCAACGGGCCCATCGACGACACTGAGGTGGCCGAGACCATCCCTGCCATCATACTGCAGCGCGTCCAGTCGCAGGCGTTGTCTCCCTCGCAGCCGCCCAAGCTGCAGGCCACCACCCAACAGCAGATCGTCCCCTTCGCTGCCGTCGGTGGCCGCAGGCGCCTCCAAGCTAGCTTGTGAAGACTCTGTACACCCCTCGGTCCTCAGCTGCGCATTGCGCGAGTCTCAGATGCATACAGGACTCATATTTAATTTCAAACGGTATTCACTTCGGAAAGGTGCCTACTGCATGGGCGCACCCTTGCAACAGTCCGGCTGGTGTGCTGCCAGGGAGAGGCTTGCTGCTTTTTGGCGGCAGCCTTGCTCGAGCACACTGCCAAGGAGAACCTCCCAAGGATGTCTGTCCTAGTTATCGGGGCTGTGACAGCTCAGAGAAAACTGCATGCATGGTGAGCAGTGTCCTGCATTTGCATGCACAGAGCCGCTGCGGCCTCCAGCCAAGTAGAGACGTGCTTTGAGGCAAAGTCCTCGATTTGATGTGAACGCTTTTCTTTACCTTTGTCGCTCCTTCCTGGGGGAAGTCAGTGCGGGGAGCATTGCAGGGCGCTGACAGATCTTTCCCATGTGTCACACTGGAAAGGCTCTGATCTGTGACTGTAGCGGTGCTCAATAACTCAAAACTGAAAATGTGGCGACCTGCGTTGCTGGGGTTGGGTGCGTGGGTGTTTGTCAGACCTCCCTCGTCACTTGCCCTGGATGCGCATGGTCAGAAGATGATGGTATCCCAATTCCAATGCTTAGGTGTACAGTGCTATGCGTGCTTGCTGTCAAAGGCAGTGTTGTCTGTGTTCTATGTCAGCTCATGGCTGTTGCTGCTGTGACTTGTCGACAATCTGTTGACTTGGTCATGGGGAGTTTCAGTCCGGGGTGGACTCAAAAGGGTACTGCACATACTAAAAGCTTGCTGGATATGATTCAAAGAAGGAAAACCATGTGGTACAAATTGCCGTCTGCTGCGATGCCTGCAGATGCTGATAATCAATATGTGCGAGATGAAGGAAGGTCTGCGCCTGTCCTGCTCTTAAAGTGCAATATCTTTGTTTCTAGCAAGATTGCTGCCAAGAGGCTGCTCCAACAATTTGGACTGGCAAGAGAAAGAGAGTGCTGTGTTATTTATTGTGCGGACTCCTGTACGGGTTTTGAGAGATTCATCAAGATTGCTGCTTATTTGGCCAAAGTGATGTAGCGTGGTGGGAAAACTGCTTAGTTTATAGTACTGCCATTGCTTCCTGAACGTCAATAATCATGTGTCATGGATGAGAAGCCTATCATTGTCTGCTAACGATCCTAAGATCGAGCTGTTCTTGTTTATACAAGTGAATGGGCATCAACGTTGTAAGTAGTACTGTTGATATACCACCATTACCGTACGTGACGTAACGTTAACCACTTGATGAGTACTCAATGACCTCGTGCAGTCTTGGCCTTTCGCAACCGCTACACAGTGGACACGGAATGCTAACTATGATTGTATGAATCCTCCTAACACAAGCAAGTTCATGGCCAAAGCCTGGAGCTTTGCATGTATTCAATTTGCTGTACAGACTTTTGAGCCTGAGAGTGAGGATTACTGATCAGCGAAGAGAGCAGTCCAGTAGGCATTCAACGTCAACCTCGACAGCTGGCAACGTCCAAGAAAGAAACAAATTGATGGATTCCAATGCCTGCAGGTCACTCATGTCTCCGAGCCTAAGACTTTGGCAGAAGCATAAATACTTGTTATCGTCTACTCTCGGCGCCTGTCGCTGCCTTATTGCAACTTTTGCAGAACAGATGCTCGGGTCTCCTGTCAGGCACAGTGACAATTCTTTCTCTCGACGCAATAAAAGGCTTTGCATATCCATTGGACTGCACTTCTACATTTTTACATCTTGATCTCACAGCTTGAAGACCAATGGTGGGTCGCCGTGCGTTTTCATTGTACTGCCAGTCGCCGCCCATCGGTTCTCAATGCTGGCGTTCACAATGAATGATCTGTGCATTACTGCAAGCTACTGACCTTTCTGTTGATAACTGTGTGAACTATTGTTTGGTGGACTTTGCCGGGTAAGCTGAACACAAAGGCCGGCGATCACGACCAAGTGCTTGAAGCAAGCATGGATTGACGACAGCGGGCTGAGGTTTTCGGTTTCATTTTTCCATGTCAGGAGTACACTCTACTGGATCCGGAGCTGTGCCTGAACGCCGAGGTCCTGTGCGACTGTGATGAAGAGGACCTGCAGCGCGTTCAAGCAAAGCTCAGCGTCATTAACAAGGAGCTGCAGGAAGTGCGGGAACTTCTCATCAAGCATCTGAGCAGGAGAAGCAGCAGCTGTGACAGCACTAATTTAGAAAGCGAGGTGCGAGGTTTGTTCTTGAGTTGCAGTCTGCTTCTTGTTTCTGCTGCACAAACCTCCTGCTGGTCATCGATGAGATGCTGTCAGCTGAAGAGCACCATCTTTTATACTGACATAGGCATGAGAAGTGGCAAACGATGCAGATGGGTGAGGCAGTGGTCCCTGGACTACCAGCAAGCCAGCCTGCTTCCCCCACAGGTTCGCAGGCAAGCAGTGTAGAAGTGGAGATGGTGACGATGAACTCCTCCAACTCCAAATGGAGTCACAAGACAAGAGCGGGTGTCTGATCAAGACAGCGATCCAGCACTAAGCGCATCTAGATGTAACTTTGGAGTGTAAATCAACGTTTGGACTTGGAGCATTTGCCGAGAATCGTCAACGTGTGGGGCATGATACTTCTCTGTCAGTCAGCTGTGCCAAGGCATGTAGCTTTGATAAGCTATTGTGAACTAAGATGGCAAGCACTGGCAGACCGCGCAGGGCATGGTCTGCAGGATCCTGTATTTGCAGCAATGTTGTAGATGTGATATTGTACAGTACAATTTGTACTAGTAGGCAGACATTGCCAAAGGGGGCTCTGTACATTGGAAGTTGCGGAACAGAGCTTTCCACTGTTTGGCTCTTTAAGATCCTACTGGGGAAGTATGGTGCACGCATGCGTATGCAGGAAGAAGCACAGCCTCTTTTTGTAGAATATTGTGCATGCTGTGGCAGATGTACTGCATGCATCGCCATGTACTACAGTAGTACTTGTCAAGAACAGCATTAAAGCGGGAGATTCTTTGTGGACATTGCAGTAATGTACTATTGGGTGACTTGCTCTCGTGTATGGAAATGTAGACCTCGCAGGGTTGCAACTTTTCTTCCAGCGCTGTGAAATCTGGAAGAGTCAGGAGGATGTAGTCATGGATCATGATGCAGATTTCCGCAACCATAGCATTGCTAGCTAGTTTGCTAGCAACCGCTTTGCTAGGATTTACTGGTTGCTCATGCAGTTGAAACATTGCCGCATTTCTAAGAATACCCTGATTTTCGACGGTATAGAAGGACTGCCCATCAATATGCACAGCAGCTGTGCCTATACTGCCTGATATAAATCCAGTTCACAAGCTCAGACACATCACCATCCATACTTGGCCTGCGTCTCTGCCTTGGTCTTCATGCCCTGTGTCTTCGTCTCCAGCACCTCCAGCTCCTGCACCAGAGTAAGGCAACTCCTTTACAACAGATGTGAAACATGCCCTGCAAAAATACCTGGGCAGATCACTCCTGCTCATTATCACACCTGGAACGGTAGAATCCCTGGTGGCGTGCAGGATGATGACAATGAGCTCTCCCAATGTTTTGCCTCTGGCTGCCACTCCTCAGGCATCCACAGGAACAATGACACAGCCACTTGGCAGCTGCTATTTGCTCCCTTGGGGCCCTTGTGAGCTTGCTTATGAGCTTCATTGCAGCACTGATTGTCCAACACTCTGCCGGCCCAGCACACGAGCATGTGCCAATTCTGCGCACCTTCATCTTGGCCTGGTAAAAGAGCGAGGAGATCTGGTGCTTGCGCCGCGCAAGCTTGTCCGGCAGCGCGCCGGCCTCCTGCCGCAGCTTGGCCTCGTAGTCCGCCCCAAACGCGGTGCGCGCCGCGTTCGCGGCCTCCTTCTTTCCCGGGTCGATGTACTTCAGCTTGTCCTGCTTCACCTGCACTCACGCGCATGCATTGTTAATAGCATTTTTACGCAATTTTCCTGCCAAAGGCAAGGTGCGTCTGTAGACGAGCTGCAGCGCATGCATGGTTGAAACCAAAAGTGCCTGTTCCGGCATACTTATGCAGAGGGTGACAGTCACTTTACTTGTATACCACCAAACCAGCCCAGCTAGCTTCAGTGGCACACTCCGTTTTCATCAACAAGCGCCCTGTCTGTTGGCATGCTGCATTTCCACTGCCTGTCAAAATAGTGGCCAGATGAAGAGCCACGCACCTCCTTAAACTGAACGCCAAGATTTGCGAAGGGGTCTTTTGCGTTTCTGCGGGCGGCCCCTCGAGCATCAGCCTGCATCGCCTCCTGCAGCAGCTGCTCGCCATTCGCTGGTGCAGCTTCAGGGCCAGCGTGAGCCCCATTCTGCCCGCACGCACCACCATTCTTGCCTGTCAAGCACAATTGCTTGGTCGTTACATGCAGCTTGTTCCCGCAATGCTGCAACCAGGACCACTGCTGGAATGGCACCAGGCTGTATGTTCACGTGATAAACTCGCTGCAGCTGCTTTCATAACGGGACTTATCCAGGCTATTCAATGTCAACATGCAGCAAGGTACTGAATGCTGCAATGCCTGCAACATCTGCACTTGGCGGCACTTATAGCATGCTATTGCCTGGGATGTCTGCAACTAGTCAGCAATGTCTGCAATCAGTCTTTATTAGTCTGCAATCAAGGACTGCATGCAACACGAGATCAAGAGAGATGCAGGGGGAATGAGCACACACCAAACTGTGCGCTGAAAGGAGCTGCGTAGGAGGCCGCGGCAGGCGCAGCACCGTTGGTACCATAAGCTGCTGTGGGGCCGGAATCGTAGGCGCTGTAGTCTGCGGCAGGCGCTGCCCCGTACTCCGCGGCCGGCAACACATCGTCCTCCAGGCGGAATTCCTCATTTCCCCCAGTGTACGCGTCGGCGCCCCCCAGAACCCCGTCGCCCGTGGGCGGCATGTCCTTGAAGTCATCCTCATCACCAATGTCCAGCAGCCGCTGCACAACAATAGACAAACACAATCAGAGGTGCTGCACACATTCAGATACAGACTCAACAAACTGCGCCCCACTTGTGGCAACCAGACTGAGCCCAGTCCCCACATTTAGGGAGCGCAAGACCGGTAGAAGGCATGTGCTCCCCTTCACACATTGTCTGCACAAGATATGTCTCCTAAACCATCCAGAGAACTCTGCAGCATCAAGATTCTGTGATCAGGACGTGCAGTTAGACCGCTGCAAGAGACTTTCAAGCAATGGAGCACACCGTTCCGCCGCCGGCTCCAAGGCCTCCTCCCAGCACAGAGTCGCTCTTGGGGGCAGGCAGGACATCCCCCAGGCGCTTGCCGCGAGTGTCCGGCCTCACCTTCTTCTTTTTCGGCTGGTCCTGTGCAGCAGCAGCTTAGGGTGATACATTGATGCCCAACACGAAAAAGACATGTGACATCTTTGAAAGACCAAGAATGCAGATGCCCTGTTCAATGGAGAAGAAGGATAGAAGGCACTTGCAACATCCACTGTTTCCCCAAGCACGAGAAAGGGTCCCACCTCCTCGTCACTGCTGTCAGGGATGGCAGCGCGAGGTATGATGAACTTCACGGGTTTTCTGGACCTCCTGGGCGCAGGCATGCCGGACAGGGTGGTGTCTCCTGCACTTGCTTGACTTGTGGAAGGAGGAGGTAGGTTGGCAAGCAACCCGCCGCGATCCGTTGCAACACCTGAGTCAACACGTCAATGATACGATACTGCATGATATTGAGAGGCTTAGGGGCAAAAGCTCGGACGGTAGCGCCACAGATCAATACAGCCAACCTACCGCTGCTTAAAGGATCCTGAGCGTCTTCAGCATCAGACGCTGCATCAGACCCAGAGCCATAACCGGCAAGTAAGTCCATGCTGAAAGTATCAGCGAGCCTCTAGTGGAGCTTGCAGTGCAGCGTCAATAGATAAAAACACAAGCCCGGCCAGATGTTTGAGGACCTCAGCCACGAACGGGAGTCCTTTCTGCAACACTCTACTTCAACGTAGCATAGAGCAATAAATATGCAGTTTCGTTGACGCGAGGAACCAGCCAATGCAGGTGTCTAAAGCAATTCTCAGGAAGTCCAAATGAGGCTCAGTTGAGGTGGTAGCTTCATCCTGCTCAGCAGCTGTTCCATGGCCAGTGATCATGATCTCATTTTGTTTTGCAGCTTCTCTTGCAAACTCATATTCATTTAAGAGACATGCAAAGTCACATGTAAGTGCTGTTTGTTGGTATCAATGCGTCTCAATATGGCATGCAATTTTGCCACCAGCTGCAGCCTGGGTCAGCCGGCAATATAATTATATTGATCAGATGATATTGACAATCCAACTTATGCATTCACCAAGATGCCTCTTAGAAATTATTACACGTCATGGGCGCCAGGAACACTTTGGTACACTCAACACTCCACAACTAATCTGATTATGCAGGACGATGCAATGACTGGAAGCTCAGTCAAACAGGGAGAAGCCCATGTCCTGCGCAACACAAAAACAGGGGATCAGACCCCGCACATTCAGATTAGACAGCCAGCTAACAGCAGGCAGATGGATCAAGGATCTTTGCAAGGCATCACAATCAATCAGAAACTGGGCCTCACCAACGCTCTACAAATGAAAAATGCCCGCATCAAAGTTGCAACGGCAGAAAGCAGCTCTACAAAGTTCTGTGTCAATGAGAAAAGCAAACAGTCGGAGAAGGCAGTCTCACCTCGTCCTCCTCCTCCTCTTCCTCCTCCTTCTTCTCCTCCTCCTTTGCAGCCTCAGCACCGCCGCCGCCGCCACCGCCGCCGCCGCCTGTCCAGCCCGGGCATCAACTGTGTCACTACCTCGCTATTACATTCCTTACACAGCAACATACCGGGTGTGGCACATGCCATTTGCCATGACATGACAGCCATGATGGCAGCTGTACATTGCCGAGGCAACAATGAGCTCTGCACAGATTAAGAGCTACAGCTGGAGCCGCATCAGGGGGCGCGTAAAGGAGAGGGAGTCTCACCGCCTGAGGCAGCCACAGCGCCGCCGCCGCTGGGCACGGACGCCAGCTTGCTGACGCCGGAGGCGATCACCTCAGCGATGTCCTTGCCATCCAGCTCCTTGAGCAGGGCGTCAACGCGCTCCGAGTCGGCCTCAATGCCCACTGCAGGTCACCAACCACAATATCATCACCACTTGCTCATGCTGCTCAAGCCACAGCCACAGCCGTTTCTGTTGAAAATATACGAGATACTCACGAGATAACAGCAGCAGAAAGGTTGCTGGAAAGTGAGCCAACAATATCGTCAACATCAAGCGAGGTGTAACGATCTTTGCCATAAAAGAAGAGTGATCGCTCTCCCCGAGAGTAGAGGTCACGCACCTGATCCCAGGATCTTGTTAATGTCATCCGCAGAGGGGGAGTTGTTGCCCCCGAGCACAGCCTGCAAGAAAGGAGCACAACAATCCTGAGCATTTTCACCAAAGCTGCGCAGCTTTGACAGACACAAACAGTGGCACCCTGTCAGGGAACAAGAAAAACAAATTTGCTAACAAGTTGATGAAAACGACTCCTCATCAGAAAAGCAGTAGGGAGGACATCCTCCAGTAGATGCAAACAGACACAGAGTATGCAATTCACGAGCGATCGTGACAAGAGCCTCACCAACAAGTAAGCGGAGATCACACGCATCTTGACGTGTGTCCAACTTTAACCGCTAAATTGTTGTGAGAGTTTCAGCCCAGGCTTTGCTGGAGAAGGACGGCGGCCACCAGAAGCGCCGCCGAACAGCATGCCATCTTTGTTTAAATAGGTACTTTCGCTGCAAATGAAGCATGCAGGTGGAAAACGGCTCTAATTTTGCTCCGACAGAAGCAGCTGCGCTGACTATAAGGAAATCATTAAATCAGGTTTGTCGTGAGCAAGTACCGTGTGCACTGCAGTGCAGTTTGCTACGAGACAGGCCATCTGCTGATGTGGAGCAAAATTAGGAACGCCGTCGTATGCTGTGCTGAAGTCCGTTGTTGCAAAATTCCAAATTTTGAGGCAGTTGTTGCGAACCTACACTGTTGCATGATGCTTGTAGAGGGCAGTCATCCACCAATAATATAATTTGGGTTAGACTGGGGAGCGTCAGACTCCATGGATTTCGGTGTCAGCAGGAAGTGACGCACTCAACTTGAAAATCCTTCCGAAACACAGCGTGAGGGTGAGGTTGAAAGGAGTGGAAGATGGTGGCAAGGGACAGCTTTGGGAGTGCTATCTTTGAGGATGAGGAACAGGGAACCAGCACGGGATATGGCAACAGTACTGAAGAGATGGAAGACATTGAGGAGGAGCTCCAGGTGCTGGCCCTTAATACTAGCTTGCAGGGCATCAGGAATTCCTTCATTATTCTTGTTAGAGTGCATGCATTGCCTAATTAGCGCCAGTGGCCGTGCCTGCATCACTCGTATCTTGGTGTCCCTCCCTGGATTGTTCACATCCAAACACCAACATCTTTCACCTGAGGGGGCTCAAGTATGGCATGCAAGCTGTTGTGCTGCCTGCAATCTGTCCAGCATACAGTCATGTACCCCCATCTCGTTTCAGGTCTATGAGAGTGTGCCCACTCAGAAAATCACATAACAAGATGCGGAAAACAGATTGTTTCCAGCAATTCTTATATTCAAGCGCAGAGCGCATATTTTAGATTATCAGTGCCAAGAGGCACAGTTGTGCCAATAATTTTCTGCCCAATAATGCACTTGCTATTACACAGATGGTGATGGACCAGTATGCTGGAGCGAGGCCCAGTTCAAAGGGTGGCAACTCTGTTGAGGAAGATGGCTACTCAGAGATGGCTGCCAGCAGCGCCAGCATGTGGGACTCACCTGACCATGTGCAGACGACCATCAACCACCTCTCTTCCACCCTTGCAGGTGCCCTTTCTGCTGCTGCCTCCATGCAACAGACCTATGCCCTTACAGCAGGTTTTGCATGACTGGCCACTTCTGCTGCTTCTTGGACTTAGGTGGCTGTGCGAAAAGTCATACTGCAACTGCACTCATCTGCTTGGTGCTGGCCTGTTGTCCACCACTCTGCAGACTTTGCTGAGATCCTAAATAACACCCATGTCTGCTTATTGCAGCCTTTGGACTCCCGTCTGATTTGTCGCTGCAATCAGATCGCACTGGGTTGGACGCCGCGCAGGCCTGCAAGGTACCTACTGATCTGTTTTTTGTTTGACAATCTTCAAACGCTGGTTATCTGCATCCTGCACCTCCCCTTGGCCCCGGTTAGTGTGGGGCAGTATAAATATGGACTACCGTGCCCACGGCTAAATTGGGGCTTGCGTGGATCTGGCAAGTCATCAAGGTGTAGCATTTGTGGCAGCTATTACATGCAGCTTGTCTGCAGACGCACCTTGCCCCTGGCAGGCACACCGACTGGTAGCAGTAATTGTGGCATTCACCGTGACTCCCGACCGCAGGTGCTGCATGCGCTCATAAAGCAGCGGCAGAGAGATGTGGAACGTGGCAGGGACGCCGCCGAACGCATGGCACGGCTGGCGCACGACCTTAAGGTCAGCAACCACCAGCGCGACAAGCTGGCGCAGAAATTCACCGCCAAGGAGCGCGAGCTTGGGGCGCTCGAAAATCGGGTGAGGCCTTTGGCATTCTATAGCTTTACAGAGAAGAGTTCGTCCAGGAGTGTGTGTGTGCAGCTTTTAGGAGAAGCCTACGTCCACAGAGAGCCGACATGTCTCCGTGAACTCATCACATAAAGGGTGTACTCATGAAAGCACAATATAAAAAATCTTTGTCGAACCAGCGCTTTGTCATCTTACACAGCACTTACCAAGCACACATGCAACCCAGTACGCATGCATGCAATGGGAAAGTCTGCCTGTTGAGATCTCCTGCAGTGGTCTTGCTTCCTGAAGCGGCACGCGGCTGTGGCACAGATGCGGCTGAAGGAGACGGGGCAGAAGACGGAGCTGGCCAAGCTGCGGGCGGAGCACGCGGAGCAGGCCAAGGCGATAGTGGCGATGCAGCGGCGCGCAGTGCAGGCGCAGCACGAGATTCGGCGCAAGGAGCATGACTACGACCGCCTGCAGCAGCGCCTGCGCGACATGCTCACCGAAAAGGCACGCTCCCTGCACTTTCATCGCCCCTCTTTGGAGCGGCAAAGCGTACATTGCGGCAATACCTAAAGCCAGGAGGCTTTCACAGAACAGATGCTTCTGGAGATGTCCTTGGAGACCTTCTGCTACCTTGTAAGCCAGCACAGCATCAGCTCCCACAGATCAAGTTGGCTGGGCACTTCTTGGCTTCCCGGTGATACAGCGCTGCCTTACAGATTGCTGAGGCCCTTAGAATTGAAGTACACATGTCCTGGGCTCCTGATCAGAAGATAATGGTCGGAGATCTATGTGATACTTGTTCCCACAGCAGTTAGCAAGTTGGCCTGTCTGCGATCAACAGATCTCTCGGATTGGGCCTGTTTTTACGAGGGCATGTACCAAGCAAGGATTGTAGAGAAGTCCAGACTTGTTGTGGCAAGCTGATGGTGTTGTGCGGGCTGGCCATGCAGAAACGAGAGGCCAAGGCGGCGCTTGAGGCGGCTGGCAAGCTGTGGGAGGACATGCATGGGCCGCAGGCGCGTCTGCGCAGGAAAGATGACGAGGTCTACCAGGTGCGTCGCACAGCCTTCAGCCCCACTGTGGAAGTTGCCGCTAGCTTACTCATGGTGGGATGCGTTGCATGGACAAGCTGGAGTTTCCTGATAGGTTTGACTTAGATTTCCGCATCACCTGAACGCATTCATTCACCCCGCTTCGGCTTGCGCAGCAAGATGTCGATATGTTGTGGCCTGGGTCAGGGCAGACATTCTGCACCCACATCATTTTTTGCTGTGGATGAGCTCAAAGTAATGTGTTGCCAAACTCTAGGCGAGCGGATTGATGTCGGGTTGTACTGCTTGCACCCTAGTCCTGCAGATCGCGATGTGCACATTGTTTGGGTGAATGCAATCATCCTCATCGTGGAACATTCTTGGCATTGGTTGCTGCATCATGGCGAGAATGTGAGTGAATGTGGGGGCGCCTGATAATAGTCCGGGGTTACCTGCTGCGCAGAGGGTGGTGGCGGCGTATGAGGGGAAGCAGGCGGAGGTGCAGCGCGAGGCGGCCGGCCTGCGCGCAGCGCTGGAGCACCTGCAGAAGGAGCACCGCGCGCTCGTCAACCAGCAGGTGCGCGCATGTGCCGCCGTGCGGTGTCACTGTATTTGTGTGGCACCCCAGGATCGAGCAACCAGGACCGAGAACAGCGCTCTGTTGAGAGTCCTTGGAGTCATATTCTGTGCCGCACAAACAATGTCACACCATGAGACATGGCTCAAGTTGCATGCCGGCCTCAAAGATCTTACCATCATCGTTGCTGGGTCCAAAAATAGCGTTTTGGAAAGCTACTGGATGAAATTTCCTTGAGGAGCCGCCTGTCTTCCAGTGAATTGTGGCCGGGATGCTACTCAGGCATTCCAATCCTGAGCTTATTAGTTGCAGCTGCAGCTGCAGCCGGTGTGTGCGGAGGAGCAGGTGCGGCAGCTTGCAGGAGATGATATGTCACAAACAGCCATAATCAACACTTTGCTTGCTGGTTGAAGGGGTGTTTTGTGAAACCCGCGCAGGTTCGGCAGGTGCACCAGATGGCGGCTGCGCGCAGCCTGGTGGAGGAGGAGTTCCTGGGCAGCTTGGCCGGCCTGCCAGCCCCCCAGCTGCGCGAGCGCCTGGTCGCCAAGTTTAGCGCGCTCCAGGAGCAGGCCGCCGCTCTTGCCACCCTTGACGTCCCCGAAGAGGAGGTGCGCGGTTCCCCATCCTCTTCTTGTGTTCTCCTCCATTACATAGATCATGTGTCCTTGGGACTCCGAAGCAACGCCTTTATTCCAAATTAATTCCAGTTGTACCTTTGGTGGGGTGTCCTGTCTTACCTGGGTGTAATCGTGTCTCCTTTTCCTTTCCATTGTCCACCATGCATGCAAGATGGCATTGGGGTGCATCCTTGTTGGAAAGGCACCCCACCATTAGAGTTGCTGCGCGGGACAGGGGCTTCTGGAACAGGTCTTCAGAACAGGCCTAAATTAAAAGTCCTGCACGCAGGAGCTGACGACGGTGGCGGAGCACCGGCTGGGGCGCGCTTTCAGGAGTGGGCGCACGCTGGTGAGGGACCAACAGGCCCTGGCCAGCGCAGCGCTCGCTGCCCTCACACGCGCCGCCGAGGAGGCCCGCACAGCCACCACGGTGCAGCCTCCTATTGAAGTTCCTGTCAAGCTCTTACGCACTTGCACAGGATCACATACATTGATGCACGGCGGGGTGGCATTCAATCGCTCAAAAGATACATCTGTGGGCCCTTCAAAGAAAGCCAATCTGAGCATTGCATGCCTGACAGTGCCACAGTGTTACACGTTTTGTTTGCGCATCAGTGCATCCCACTTCGGAATACAGCCCAAACTTTGGGGGATTAAGGCAGATGTATGGCGTGGAAATTAGACAGTTGAATCCGAGCATTGGCGAGCAGGAGGCGACGGAGGCGAAGGCTCGCGCAGAGGTGGCGGCACGTCGTGCGGACAAGATGCTGGCGGTGGCGCGCAAGGCGGCCGGGGAGGTGCACGCGGCGCGCGCCCTGGCCGACGCCGAGCGCGCCGAGAAGGCCGAGTACCAGTCCGCCAAGGAGCGGGTGCGAAACTTGCTGTCCCTTGTGCCCATGAATTGCCAGGCAACCATGATGCTCAAGATGAGTGCCTCTCAAGCTCCCTCGCTGGGCTCTCCGCTTGCTACACCAGCAAGGCTTCATGGCCTTTTGGCTGCAGACCAGCAGGTCCAGATCTGATGGAGTTGGATGTCGAAGTGCAAGGGACATTGCCCTTTATGCACATTGAGTGAACCTTACTGTGTGCTCACAGCATGAGACCTTATGCTGCATTGCCACTATAGAAGCAGTTACGACCTGGCTTATCCTGAGCACTGCCCTTGGGACAATGGAGTAAAGCCCTGACGCAGGTTGAAGTATCCCATGACACAGGTATCGAAAAGTAGGTAGTCTGAGGGGCCGATGTGCGCGCAGGTGGAGGCTGAGGCTGCAGAGAAAGAGCACGCGAAGGAGGAGGAGGAGCTGCGGCTGCGCGAATTGGAGCGCGACTACAGCGCCACCGTCGCCCGCCTCGAGCAGCGCGTGCAGCAGGCCGACCAGCAGTCCCAGCTCAAGGTGTGCTCTTTCGTATCCAGGCATCAGACCCACCGGATGCAGTGGTGACTACTGAGTGGTCGTGGGAATGATGCATGCAAAAGACACCCGTTCCGGCATCGGGTCGCTGCATGCTTTGGGTGTTTGAGGCCCTCAACATGGCCATGCGGGCAAGTAGAAGAATTGCGGTGTCCCAGAACTTTAAAGGAGACGGCCATCAGCTTCTCAGACTTGTCAGCGCGCATTGGAAACAGGAAATGCGGCAGGCACAGCAGAGCACTCTGGGCGTCAGCCAGGCAGACTAAACAGAAGGTGCCAGCCAAAAAGACAAGAGTGAATCGCCTTGTAACGAGGGTGTGTGTGAGGTCAATCCCTGTAATATATTTCACTGGCGCGCAGGGCAAGGCGGCGCAGGAGGAGGCGGCGCGGCTGGCGGCGGCGGTGGCGGAGGAGCAGCGCAACGTGCGGGCGGCGCTGCAGGCCCTCGAGACCGAGCGCGCGCGACTCACCGCCGTGGCCGAGGCCGAGAAGGCGCGCCTGCAGAAGCAGGTGCGAAGAAAGCTTGACCCTGAGATCTGCTCGTATGTGCCTGGTTGGTGCATGGTGATTACCTACTGTTGAGACGTCCTTTCACTCTCATGCATGGCAAGAAGGTGTGAGTGCACTCTTGAAGGATGGGACATGGCATGAGTGAGCTCCAATGTTGGTTCAGACTTATTCTGGTCGTTGTCTGGCGTTTCAATTGATTTTCCTTTGTGATCGGGCAGCGTTATGGTGTGTGCACAGGCGTTTGAGCTGGGCGCGGCAAAGTGGGAGTTTGAGAATGCGCGCAAGGCGTTTGGCGACACCATGCGCAAGTTTGCCCCCGGCGGCGGCGCCGGACACTTCCTGGCCAACGCCATCGCCCGCCGCACCGACCGGGTGAGACATATTTGCCGCTCACAATTGGAAATTGTTCAACAGCATTACAGAGTGCACCCATCGGCTTGGGACGGCACCTGACAGAAGTTGCAATTGCACTTATGTGTATGGTAAGATCTGAAGGCGAGTGACGCATGCATGTCAATGATGAAGCCCTGTAGAGATCACAGGTCCGTGCAAATGCGCAGGAAGCACAGAGCCGCAGCGCAGCGGATGGTGGCGCGGCGCAGGCGGGTCAGCGTGCAGTGGCGGAGCTGTCAATGAACCTGACTGCAGAGGAGTCTGACGCGACTTTGTTGGACGCGCGCTCAGCCGCCACCTCGCCGACCGGGCCACCCTCTCCGGCGCGGCCCATGATTGCCGCATGAGACTGTGAATATAACATGACCAATCTCGAACTGGCGCTTGTCCGGCTGTGCTGATCTGGTGGCAATAATCTGGGTTTGCGGATGAATACAGGCCGCTGCTTGTATGTGAGCAGGATTGTTGGCGAAGCTGCACTGTGGGGACTGTTGGACTGACGCCCAAGTGAATAAGTCTCGACAGCATCAGGAGACTTGTTCGCTGCGCCTGTTGAGTAGCCATCTTAACAGCTGACTTAGCCGCAATGGTGCATAGTGACAATGAATGAGAACCGTCATGAAACGGAATGGATGCAGCATGACAATGGGAAGCGAGTTGATCGCACGATGCTGTTGTGGATGTCATAAATAATGCTGAAATTGTACGACAATCACGACTGCTTTTCCATCTTTTGCTTTTAATGGTACACGCATGGTCCTCTCTGTAGAGTCTTTGTCATTTGGTGAACTTCCACGACACTCTAGAGGGTTGTAATCAATTATCGAACAAAATCCACCTGCCTTAGCAAACAGAGACCTGAAGGCACGATAACATTCCAACTGAACAGCACGATTCACAAGGGTCAACCGATATTGAAAAAGACCCCCATGCGTGAGCTCACTGCCCGCTGAGCAGCGCCTTGGCCTCTTGCTGCTGGGCCTGCAGAGCAGGGGTGGAGTACTTGGCCAGCAGCTCGGCCTTCTTCTTCTCCACCACGCGCGCCTCGATCTCCTTCTGGTCCGGCAGCGGCACGTATGCCACGTACTGGGGCTCGTCTGACGCAGCATTACCGTCATCCATGCCCCCCGCCACTCCTGCCAGCGCGCTCTGCCGCTCCGCCTCCTTCTCTGCCCACTCCTCCATCAGCTGCGCATTATGGAGCACACGGCTGATCAGCAATCTTGAGTTGCACACAAACTGGGCAAATTTGAGTCCTGTGACACTCTGAAAAGACAATTGCCAATATAAGTAAAGGGCTAGTGGGCCTTGATTCCTGCCAACCGGCACAGCATAGCTGGGTTCAATACGGCGAGTCACCTGGGATCCTCTGTGTTTCAGAGTTCCCCACATGAGACTTCACAAACACAGGCATGGAAACCAACCAGCCCAAAGCAAACCCAACTAGAGGTCGCCTGATTGCCTAAAAAAAGACCCCTGCTTTGACTGTGCGCACCTTTTGGCGCACGGCACGCTCAGCCTCGGCCTCCACTCTCTCCAGGACGCCATCCTCCTCGTCGCGGAAGCCGTAGTAGTCCGCGTTGATGTGCGCATACATCTGGTGCCGCGTGCGCCGCAGCTGCCGTGGGGCCTCCTTCTCAAACAGCTCCTTCACCCCCGGCAGCTGCTTGGCGGCTCCAAAGTACCTGCATGCGCCGCAGCAAACAGCATCAGTGCTATGGCATCTGGTGGGCCGTTGGTACCCAAGGCTTTGTGCGTGTCTGAGCACTGCATCAGATGGATTGAGGCAGGTGATCAGCATCAAGAGCACGATATGTGCCACTCTAAAAGGTGCTGAGGAGAGAAGCACTTGTATGAGCATCTCACAACCTGCAGGACATCCGACACAAGCTATGAAACCGCAAGGCAGGTCTGTACTACGTGCCTGCAGCGAAACTTATTTCACTGCATTCAAGAAACAATTTGACAGGTGGATATTATGCATGTCTTGAGAGTGAGACAGAGTGTCCATTAAAGCTCACCTGTAGCCGCTCCCCTTCCCAGTCGCCCCTTGGATCTCAAATCCTTGGCTGTCCTGCACCTTGGGAGCGTTCTTGGCATAGTCCGGACCCCCCAGCTCCACAATGCGCTTTTCCCAGTGCCCCTTCTCTCGTATCAGTTTGTTGATCTCGTCGTTGAGGTCTCGTATTCTGCGCGCACGATCAACACTCAGCATTTGGTGCCATCACAATCACGCTGCAGCACAACATTGTTGGGCTCTCAAGGATTGAGAAACTGGAGGCAACAAGATGCAACTTTCATTTCATGCAAACTGCAAGTTCACTGGGCAGCATGCAAATAACTGCGAAGAACAAGAAACATACACCCCACCTGTGATCGCCAAGGCCGGCATTTTGGATTTCCATGACCTTGCGCCCAATCTCTCGCAGGATCTGCTGCCGCCATTTGTCTGCCTCCACCACATCATGGCATTTTGTGGCCAGGTACGGGCGCTTCTGCTTAGGCTCCTTTCCCTCTGCAGCCTTTGACGCCAAAAGCCTGCATGACGTGCCATGTGAATCAGAAATCCTGTGATTCCCCACAAGAGAGCACGCACAGACGCGCACAGACGGGCACAGATGCGCTGCAAAGCCAGCAACAAGATGATATTACAGGCAGAGTTAGATTCTTCCTTATCCATTCTGTTGATGGGACAAGGCATCAGCTTTGAAACCTTGCATATGTGCGACAGAGGCACAGAGGCCTATTGCCACATAATATTATATTGAAACTCTGTTGACAGATGTGCACTTGATCCCCCTTGGCAGCTCACCTATTGAGCATAGACTGCGCCTTTTCTTCATTACGAGCCATTTCTGCTCCTTTTTCTCACAAGCGCGTGCGGGATCTGCCCTTCCTACGCCCGCAGTTTCGCTGGAAGGAAGGAGACTGCTCAAGGGCCAACAAAACCCACGTCGTCGAAACCGTCGATGTCAGTGCGAGGAACAGTCAGGATTTCCCACACTCCCAAAAAGTGGACAGATCTCTCAAGATGTCGTGATGGGACAAATTGCACTGCAATAAGAACAAGCAGATTGTGTTGGCTGCTTTGTTTCTCAACAGACCGGCAGCTAAATTCCTACGGTCGTATGTGACGTGAAACCGACACTGATGACGTTGTAAAGCTGGAATGTCTTGATCTGATTTGATTACCGGCCTGTGTCTCAACCTCATGCACAAACATGCAGGGTGACTCATCACCCCACAGCCTGCAAGAGTTTGTAGATATTCTCCCCAAAGAACTGCTGATTGGTCTCATTTGCACAGCAAGAATGTGACAACAACGCCATGGTCTGTGTTTGATCTCCAGAGGAGGCTTCCTCCTGGTCCGAAAGGTGCGACAGCCCCATTAGTTGCCCGCCCTGCCCATCTGCTCTGCTCTGCTATATTGCAGCTTTTACGCGTGTCGTCTGTACTAGCCACAACATAATGGCATGTGCCTGAAAATTAGCTGTAATTTGCACCATCGACTCCATACGTGCTGTGTGCAGACAACAGTCTAAAGATTCATTTAAGAGTACTTGTATGTGCTGCTCAGATCCCTGCTCGACACATCATGCCGAGCTCGTGGATTGTGGTTGAGGAACACGTGTTCGTCTGTCAGTGCCGCTTGAGTAGAACGCATCAGAGGAAGTGGAGAACCACGTGAACGAGCGCAATGGCGTCTCCACTGGATCACGGGTGAGAAGGCACCTATACTTCCTTGACACATTATCTGAGTAAGCAGATGACACTGGACTTTCTAGCGACGTGCAAACATAGTGACGCCTAGAGATGCCTCGTCACAAACCCTGGCCACCAAGCATACGTTTAGATTGTAAATTTAATGGTATCGCAGGGGCGGGCAAGGAGGAGCTGGTGTTCCAGTAGAGGACAAGGCCGTCGCATCAGCTATGACAGACCCATCGGCCTTGGACCAATACTTCATGCCGCCCAATCTTGCCGCTCCCCCAGGCTACCTGCGCAAGAGTAGAGCTGCACTGGCTCTGCCGCATGCGCCCAGCGGTGAAGGCAGCAAACACCGCAAGAAGGCGGAGCTGGACGACTGGCAGGTGCCAATCTCATTCTATGCAGTGCTTTTCCAGTTTCAAGCCATCTACGCCTGATTCTCCGGTCGTAGCGCGGCAGTTCAACTGCTACCTCCACCTGCAAGGCATTTCATCGAGTTGCTGTCCGTCTTGGCTTGTTGCTGCATGCATAGTGCGGGCGCATCTTGACATGCATTGCATTCCTGCAGCCGTGCAGCAGCCTTGCCTTTTGGACTCACAACTGGGTCATCATGCCATGCAGGGCATTCCGCACCTGCGCAACCCAACGCAGCAGAACTACATCAGCATGGCAATACGCTCTGGTCCGACATATGTCCTGCTGCATGGCGTGCCGGAGCACTGCAGGCACATTGTGGAGGATCTTGCAAGGACTATGCATGACTGCGAGTATGTCCGCCTGTACAAGCCATGCGAGACCTACCTCGCCATCTTTGTGTTCCCCAACACCAATGGTAACCTACGCGCTTGCTCCGCAAATCTACGCTTTTTGTTAGCAACATTCTTTCCACTTGTTTTTGGTAATCTCGTGACAATTCTTCCCTTGCTTGGTTTTTGGATTGTGTCCTCCCGGATCTGCATGTAGCACAAGGAATAGAGCATTGTTGATGGCATGTGGTCTTGGTGGTGGTGACATGAAATTCTCGCATGGACTTACCTCTATTATTGTTTGCTGGTTTTGCTCTGCAGCTGCTCAGAAGGGGTATGGAATCATCCTTCGACACGTCAATGAGTGCTCCCCGGCTTTGAACTGGTTCCCACACAAGATCTCGGTGCGTCAGACTTGGCCCTTGCCCCCTGCTGTATTCTGCCTCACAATGATGCACACTTGCCACCGGCCATATCTGCTGCAGATAGTGTCGAGTCGCTTTCGCGTGACGCCTGCATTTTCAAAAGCCATATTTTTTGTATGTGCAGCTCATTACCAGGACAGGCCTCATGCGGCCTCTGGTCCGGCTACCCAGGCTAAGGGAGTTGGTAGATGCATCCAGACATGCGGCTGCAAGTGGGTGCCCACTACCTTCTCTGCACCCTTGCAAATGCTGCCATCCATGCATGCTGTCAGCAGCTTCTTGATGCCTTGTTGATGTCAATGTCCGTGTTTATTGAAGAGCATCGTGTTTGGAACGTGATTCTGAAAATGCTCTGAATTGGTGCGCTGAAAGCTGAATGATTGCGCTTACATTGCTGCCACAGATGGCATCGCTCTGGAGCTGCACCCAGCTGCTGAGGCCCAGACACTCACAGAGAGCCATGCAGCTGCTGAAGAGGAGAGGACGCCCCCGCCGCCGCCTCCAGAGCTCCCAGAGGAAGCCATACTCCTCCCTCCAGGGCACGTGCTCCCGGATTGGGGTCGCAATCCCCAGCAGGCGCCCCCGCCTCTGCCCGATGCGCCGCCCCTGCCCGATGCGCCGCCCCTTCCCAGTGACCCACCGCTACCCCCTGCGCCCCCTCTGCCATCCCCGGTGGACTCACAGACCCCGCCGCTGCCCTGGTCAGCCGGCACCAGTGCAGCCGGGCAGCCAGTGTCGTGGCAGTCAGCACCAGATGCAGGCAGCTCTGCACCCTGGACCAAAGGCGCAGTGGAGCCCAGCGGATCGGTGCCCTGGGCCAATGGCACGGCTCATCTCCCTCCGCACCTGGCCAAGCAGGCGTTGCCGCCGCCGCCTGCAAACCCCCTGCCCTCTGCAGGCCCCTCAGCTCTTGCACCAGGTAAGTGACTCGCAAGCATCAATCTCCTCTTGCTGCCACTGCATTTGCTGATCTAGGCTAAATTGCTTCGGTAGCTTGTGTGTTGCAGTCTTCTGCGAAGCATGTCATCCCTTAAGAGAGAACGCTAACATGTCCTTTTTCAGATGTGAGTGGGTCCGAGTGGCGCGTGCGTGTAGAATATGGCAAGGGATGGTTGCCATCATTGGCATTGTGACCCACAGGAGCTGCAGCAGCGAGGAATGGCTCTCAGCCCAGCACCAGCGGCACGCCGCACCAGGGCACCAGACCATCGCAGGTAGCGACACCGTCCAGGAGGTACGGCAGGACACCTACCGGGAGGCGGCCAGTACCGAGGACCGCTGTGCAGCCGGCTGCAGCCAGCAGCAAGCCAGCAGACCCCGCTCCCACCCGGAAACTCGCCCAGTCCTTGCAGCAGCCAGCAGTCGCTCGGAAACCTGACCTGAACGCTACCACAGTCGGCAGCAGCAAGCCCGCCGTTGCTGGCAAGCCTGCGCATCCGAGCGCCCGGGCTGAGACTGCAGACAGGCGCAGCACGCCGCGGCGCAGTGCCTCCCAGGAGAGGATCAACGGCCGCCACGGGCGTGTCAGCAGGAGCGCGTCGCTCGAGCGGCGGCTGAGCAGTCGCAGGTCTGTCGACAGGTCCGGTCGGGACACCAGCTACAAGGACATCCAGTACCGCACGCTCAGAAGTCCTGGGGGGCATGGCAGCGGCAGCTCCCGGGATCCGCACAGCCGCGGCAGGAGCAGATCCGGGGAGCGCGGCCGGCGGCCGTCAGAACGGCGCGCGGACAGCTTGCAGCCGCACAGGCAGCCGCGCAGCCGCTCGCCTGTGCGGCGGGCATCGGCCAGGCGGCCCTCTTCTGTGCACAGCAGCCAATCTCCTGTCAGGCGCGCGCCGCAGCGGCGCTCATCGGCCCACCGCAGCCGCTCGCCCGGCCGGCGCGGGAGCGGTAATCCCGCTGAGAGGAACGGCCGCAGCGCAGATGCGCGCCCCCCAGAGAGGCCCTCATCTGAGAGACCCCGGCCGCGCGAGAGCGACCGCGCCGTCCGGCTGCCGCAGAGGAAGGAGCCATTGCCTCTTGATAAGAGCCGCGCAGATGAGGCCATGCGCAATGACAGGTCAGAGCAGCGCAAGTCTGGCACGCCCCAGGACCAGAGCAGGCTGTCCAGTGCCCCCATGGACACCCGCAGCAAGCGCGCGCTGGCCGACGGTCCGCCTAGCGAGCGAGCTGCCAAGCGGCCGCGCGGGCAGGACAGCGCGAGAACCGAGCACAATCAGCATGGCAGTCAGGTGAAGGTAGAGAGTGCAGAGGGCGACGCGCAGGTCGCTTCAGTCAGCAACGCGCGCAACAGGCAGCAGAACAGCAGGTGGGACTCTGGGGCACCAGGCAATCCCAGAACTGCACCCAGCAACGAGCAGCTGGATGGCTCTCAGAAGCAGGCAGGCAGTGCGGAAGGAGCTGACAGGACCGCCCAGGCTGCAGCCAATGGGGGCCGCCGTGTCTGGGTGGATGATTGGCCTGGAAGTTCCGAGCATGGCAGTGCACAGCAGCAGTTCTCTGATGCAGCAGAGCCCAGCTCTGGACAGCTGCCCAACTCTGCGCATGCGTGGGAAAATCAGAACAGGTTTCCCGCTGAGAGTCTTCATACCCAGTCAGCAGTCCAGCAGATCAGTGGCACAGCGCATGTCAGAGTCTCGAGTCCAGGTCCGAGCCATTCTAAATGGAATCGTGAGGTCTGGTCGAGTGAGCAGCAGCCGGGGTCTCTCGACACCGCCAGAGGCGCATACCGGCAAGTCAAAGTTCCCTCCACACCAGAGCAGAAGAGCCTTGGTAGCAAATCTATCGAGGGGTCGCAGGGAAAGTCCGGTCATAGAAACTCCAGAGCTGTCGAGAGTGTGCCTGCCATGCGTGATGGACCCAGTGGAAAGGGCGCGCACCACATGCAGAACGGTGCTTCTCACCGCGGCATGAATGGAGGGCCGTCCTCCCACAGTGGACCCTCCAATGGCACCATGTCAAGGAAGAGCGCGGGCATGAAGGACATGAAGGGCATGAAGGACAGCATAGTGCGGTCAAGCCGTGCCTCCTGCCAAAAGCAGGTGCATGATCCACGGAGTTCCAACACCCTGATGTTTGGAAGCTCAATGCGAAGATGTCAAAAGGAATTGAGCAAGGAGCCAAATTAGGACGTGACCCCAAATTGGGGCAAGGTAGATGTAGACTAGTGATTTAGTTCAAAGACCCTTTCCCCTGACAAATGTAGCAATTTTCAAGAGATTGGTCAAATAGGCATTTGATAATCCCAATGAGTCGCTTGCAAGGGCTCTTGTGACAGCATTTAAACTTGCATACCTTGAACCTTTCTTGGGAACCAATGTGAAAGCAAGAGTAGCAATGATTGCAATGCAATGCGACATGGTAGGTGTTCTTCTTACGCATTGCATTTCTTGTGAAGGGGTTTTGCCATGCGTACAGGTCTCTGGAGTGCCCAAGAATTTGAGGGGTTTGCCTGGGGATGTTGCACGACGGCTTCAATCTCTTCTGCAAAAGCATCATCACACTCTCAGGTACATTCCATACATGCTTTCAGTGAATTTCTGACATCTACCGGTACCAAGCCAATAGCGCCTTGCTCGTGTGGCTTAATCTTCCCGGGGATGATCATGATTTTGTCATCGGCACTCGGCAGCAACAATGTATAGATCCAGAGACTCTAGAGCCTAATGTGATTCATGACGTCAGGCTATCATGTATATACCTTTCAATTTTCCATTTGCAGGCTAGCACACTTCAGTGAAGCGATTGTCGCCAAGCTCAGCAAACTCGATCCCGATTCCGCCCATCATGCTGTGGACTTGATGAAGGAGAAGGATTGGACCCGGGTGAAGAACATCCCTTCCATGATTGGGACTTTTATCAAGGCTCAGGAGCTCAAGACCGCCCGGGATCTTGCAGCCACCGTCGCTGGAGGTCAAGAGCATTTGCACCCTCAAGGCATGTTGTGCAACGACCACGGATTCACCCAGGTTGGGGCTTACCAATCTCCATGCAGCGACGTTGGAGGTTTCGATTTCAACGATGCTTCCTATGCTTCCTACAATCCTCTTTGCGAGGGAGACGTGGACATCAATGGACTTCAGTTCATCCCTTTCTGAGTAATTACTTATAAAGAGCACTATGCACTTGTGGGCGCAGAGCAGCCCTCTCACTGGAATGGTTGCTTAGGCAGGTTTGCGCTGAAAAGGATACTATAAGCACCACTGATCTGGGCACCAGGCTCTTGGATTTCTGTTCTACAAACGACTTAGTGCTGCGCAACACATTCTTTGATCACAAACGTATTCATCTTGCAACTTGGACGGGGCCAGGGGACCGCCATAGTAATCAAATTGATTTCCTTATTATTCGCAGAGCTCAAGCGAGGCTGATGTCGAATTGCAGAGTGCACAGGGGCGCAGAGCTCGAGACAGATCATTACTTGCTAGTGGGCTCATGCAAATTGGACCTGAGATTCAGGCAAGCCAGGCAAGCAAAGTCTGTCTCTTATGATGTCAAATTGTTGAGTGATGATACCGTGAGCAGAGCATACCAGTGCAAGCTGGAACAATGTGCAGCAGAATTGCTTGACCCTGCAAGTGAAGATGTTGAGGCCACCTGGCAAGTGTATGCAAAGTGCCTGCATGAGGGTGCCAAACAGACAATTGAGAGTCAGAGCGGGCCTCGGGAGGATTGGGTCTCACTTGTGACTTGGGAACTTGTGCAAGCAAAGAAGCAGGCGTTCAAGGGGCTCAAACAGTGTGAGGACCCCGCAGCTCTTGTGGGTCTGAGGCAGCAGTATAGGCATGCCCTGAATGCTTGCAGAAAATCTGTCAAAGCTGACAAAAAGAAATATTGGAAGCAGTTGGCTGATGACTTGCACTCTGATTTTCAAAATGGGAACCTGCACTCGGCGTATAAGCGTGTCAGGTTGCGGGATCACCTGGACAGAGTGCAACCGTTGCATGCAAACAAGCTGAGGCGCCCGGATGGGAGTTACACGGCAGAGCCAAGGGAAAAGGCCAACCTGCAGCGTCAATACTTCAGCACCTTGCTGAACTGCCGGCGCCCCGTAGCACCTGCCATGTGGAGCCAGCTCGCCACCATGACCCCAGATGAGCCTCACCACCTCTCTGAGGATGTCCCGAGCAGAGCTGAAGTGGAAGCAGCTGTCAAAAAGCTGAAGAATCACAAAGCACCAGGGCTGTGTGGTATTTTGCCTGAAATGATAAAATGCAGTGGGAAGGTTGGAATTGATTTGTTGCACACTCTGATCAAACAAGTCTGGAACACTGGACATGTGCCCGCTGATTGGAGGAGATCTTTGCTTGTACCCCTCTTGAAAAAGGGGGATCCCACAGACTTGAGCAATTATAGGGGCATCAGCCTTCTAAGCCTGCCTGGCAAAGTGTATTCACTGGTTTTGAAGCAAAGGATGCAGAGTTGGGCTGAAAGCATTTTGCTGGAGGGCCAATGTGGCTTTAGGAAAGGTAGAGGATGCACAGATGCTGTGTTCTCCCTAAAGAGTCTTCTTGAGCGGGCTCACAGGAAGGAAAAGCCAATGCAGCTCTGCTTTATTGACCTGAGCAAAGCATATGATTCGGTGGATAGAGACCTGGCTTGGTGTGTTATGCGGCAGCGGGGGGCGCCAACAAAACTGGTGGAGCTCCTGAGGGATTTGCATGAGGGCACTCAGTGTGCCATGCAGTCAGATCACAAGGGCAGCCAGAGCTGGTTTGAGGTTTCCACTGGGTTCAAGCAAGGCGACGTTAATGCGCCCATGCTGTTCAACGTCTTTCTGGACAGCATGTGCCGGTGCATAGAGCGGCGGGTCTGTCACTTGGGTGTTAAGGTGGGGTACAGTA
>JADEYI010000494.1_pt1 | contig 53247 bp, 66 predicted proteins | sample 8542331 | NCBI WGS metagenome assembly JADEYI01 (sample SAMN16510988, study PRJNA670497) | mine drainage metagenome | isolation source: biofilm near Copperflume 1 | place: Germany: Marsberg coppermine Kilianstollen | collected 2018-02 | reverse complement strand
TCTGCAGACGCACCTTGCTTCTGGCAGGAAAAGCGTGTAATAATAATAAAAATAATAATAATAATAATAATAATAATAATAATAATGCTCGTGGCATGTGCAGGCATACACAGGCATGCGCGTGCTGGCAGTCATGACAGAGCCAGTTTCCGCCTCGCACTACCGCGGCAGGAGCCGTTCCATGCTCATCCCCAACGCACTATTCCGACTGGGCGGCGCGGCGATTTTGCTGTCCAACCATGCTTGCGAGCGTCGCAGGGCAAAGTGCGCTGCTGATTGTATCCCCTGCATTCTGTGACCCACTGCAGAAGCCCTACCTTGGGAGTTCGACCATCTGAATATCATAAAATCTAGTCGGCATGGCAGGGATGCAATTTGCTGCGTGCCAGCTGGCGCGTTCAAAGCTTGGGGGACCATTAATGGTTGTTGAAGTGCCTCAAAAGGAAGCACATGTGGTAACAAGGGCACATCATAAAGCAACGGCGTCGAAGCCACAAGCTGTACTTGTGCAACCAAAAGTTCCACGCGAAGTCCTAAGCTTTCTTCTTCACCTGTTCAAGCGTTCAGGAGGTGTCTGGAGCTTCGTATTTCAGCATGCACATGAGGTGTGACTAGTCGCAGCTTCAAAGGCTAAGTTTAAGTGTGGCTGTGGTATACAGGTACAAGCTGAGTCACATAGTGCGGCTGCACTTAGGCAGCAGCGAGGTGGCCTATCAGAGCATCTACAGGGAGGAGGACGAAGACGGGCACCTGGTGCGCTGCTTTTCATATTTAAATCACAGTAGACAACACCTGCATCGCTTCAAGCCTATAATATTTTCTCACTCAACTGGCACAATGCGATGACTTTCCTGCCCTATCCTCCGGCATTGGCGTGCAATTTTAGCAAACCATGGCCAAGACATATCCTCCTCAAATCTCTGTATGACAGGGCTTTAGGACCAGCAAGTAGAGTAGTCCGCACGAAGGCACTTGCTTGACAAATTACCAGTCTCTATTCTTATCAATCTGTGAAATTGCTTTTCTTTCGAGCTCCCCAGCCCCTGTTTTGCAGCTCATATTGATTTGGGCAGGCCATAATTCCTGGAGGACCCGCATTTCTCCGGTGCTCCTCCCGATTGGGCGGACTAACCGACCGGGTAGCTTTGCGCGTGCAGAACATGCATTGGATGAGTAGGTGGCGAGAAAAAGGTCAGTATGGAAATACTTGGTTGTGAGGCTTGCAGGGCATCCGGCTGGGCAAGGATTTGATGGAAGTGGCGGGACACGCGCTGAGGGCGAACCTGACCTGCCTGGCACCGCGCGTGCTGCCCTGGGCCGAGCAGCTGCGCTACCTTCACAACGTCCTCCTGCGCAAGGTGATTGTTTTGGAATTCTCGGGATTCCATGTGACATTTTCTTGTGCATTGCCATTTCGCACGTGTCCAGTGTCAAGAGGTACTGCATAAATCCACGCAGCAAAGAGGGGTTGCCGCGTTTGTTGGTTATCCCAAGCAAGACCCAGTCAACCTTGTGCGCGGTGCTCAGTATTTGCACCGCCCACCGCCAGCCGGGGCCAGTGAGCCTGATTAGCTGGTGATAATGTCATCAGGTGCTGGAGCGCAAGGTGCTGCCCTATGAACCAGACTTCAACCACGCGTTCCAGCACGTCCTCATCCACCCCGGTCAGCCCTCTACATGCCATATTTCCCCTTGCACTTCTTCCCAGTGCCCAGATCAATTTTATGGCGATTTTGAACGCGTATCTGTGTGTCTATATGAATACTGGCCTTCGAGGAACTTGTGAATTGGGTGCATGGATGCCGTGAGCTGCTCTGGCGCTCCTTGCCATTCCTGTGCTATTCAGTCCATTTTCAGTCCCAGATCGCATTGGGACTGTGTGTCTTTGTGAGCGGCAGCGTTAGAGGAAAGCACAAAATGCATGCAGGTGGTCGGGGGGTGATCGGGGAGATAGAGAAACAGCTGCATCTGGCGCCTGGCCTGGTGCAGCCCTCCAAGGACACGCTGTACCATTTCGGCAACACCTCAGCAGCCTCTACTTGGTGAGCGCTTTGGTTCACGACCTGTGCCTGAGAGTCAAATGGAGCTGCATGCATCAGCGCTTGTTCAGTCTGAGGCCATTGCAGCGCGCGCTAGAGGCTGGTGTGCATTCCATGTGTCTCCAATAGTAGGGGCCTGATGCATGCTTTCATTGAGACTTCTTGCTGCACTGCATGTTTCCAATATGTTATGCATGCATGCGCAGGTATGTGCTGGCGCACATTGAGACGTACCAGGGTGTGCAGAGGGGAGATAAAATATGGCAGCTGGGGTTTGGGGCGGGGTTCAAATGCAACAGCGCAGTGTGGCAGGCCATGCGGCCTGTCAGGGACCGACACCGAGCCTGGATCAGAAAGGATGGCAGCGTTGGCGTTGGTGTCAAGGATTCAACCGGCAGAGCTTTGAAAGGGGACTGATCTGCTTTGCGTCATCTTTGTAGCTTCTGGGATGGACCTGTGTATTGAGGAATCCTGAAATGTACAACATCTGTACAGAGGAGGTGAGATAAGGGGAAGCTGGTGGAAGCTGCACTGCGCATGTCTGCGCTGGCGAGCCTTATCGCAGTCCGATTGGTTTCTTTTATGGAATTCCTGAAAGGAATGGTTTACAAGTCGATAAAATCTGTGTTCAGGACGATATATTAATATTGAACGATTTAGGTGGGAATCATTCCTTGCTCAAATCGTAGACCAATAAGTGTATAATTGTATAGTAGCCTATCTGGACAGCTTGAATATCCCTCGTACAAAAAATTTATATCGATAATGCACCTAGTACCATTCATTTCGCTTCCTGCATCGCCTGCAGCAGCATTTCACGTCCTGGTTAAAGGAGTGCCCCGATGGGATTCCCCTTTGCTCAATAAGCATAGTCAATACCAGCACCGATGTCAATATCGGAAACTGCGTCATAAATCGTTTTCGAGCTACTCAGAACAGTCTGAGACCAGGAATGGTGAGGCTCCCATCTCGCTTGGCACTTCGATGCCTTTGTCCTGGCCCCTGTAAATTGACTACTGATGACCTGCCCTTTGCATGCAGGAACGCTGGAAATATTCCACGATCTGTTGGAAGAGATTGGAGAGCTTTCAGCTGTGGAGCTCAGGCGTGGTCCCCATGGCTATGGCCTCTTCCTGACCCGCAATGTCACCAAGGGAGAGGTCTGCGCTCGCACCCCAGGACATACCACTCAATTGTGTCTGCCATATACCTTTCAGCAATTTCAGCACGCATCCATTCGCACTGTTGCAGCCGCTGGCACTGAACCCTGCATACATAAATCTGCATGACACAAACGTCCCGGTTTCACTCGCCTGTTTGGAATATACTGGGCCTGGCATGTCAGACATAGACACCCTAGGAAGGCGCACAAACTTGCGATTTAAGCAAGCAGCGGCTGGGGACAAGTTGAGAGACTGATTATCTCTGCGCTGCAGGTAATCCTGAGGATACCCATGGACTACTGCTTGATGGTGGACTACGATGGAGAGGGGTTGAGCCTGCCCAACTTTGCCTGGCCGCGGCTGCGCGAAACAGTAAAGAACAACCCGGAGCTACCTTGGGACATCCTCCTGGTGCGCAGCTCGCCTCTTTTTTTTGTTCTCTTCTGTGGTCCTAATGCGTGTCTGGATCTGCGATTTTGGCCCTTGTCTTGCAATGCTGGCATTTTGCTGACATCCCAATAGCGAGCCGGGCTTGTCCTCTATGTCCCTGTATTAATCACATGCTACAGAAGATGAACTGATCTGGATGAAAGCGTTGTCAGGTGCCGACAATTGTCTGGGGTGAGGGCTGACATGCACCTCCGCCAGCTCAGCAGACAGCATGGACAGCTGATCCAACCGGATGCACTTGCCTCTTCCCGTCTTCTAGGGCGCCGTAAGCCCACTTGTGCACGTAGGAGAGCAAGCGGAGAACACGCCCCCAACTAGGAGACACAAGCTTGCAGCTGATTGGAGCTGAATGTTCCACTGATGTGGCAGGCAGTGGCGCTGCTGGATGCGCATGCAGGCGAAGGGGGGGTGTTCTGGGAGGACTACACGCGCGAGCTGCTGCCCAAGCCTGGGCAGCTGTCGCTGCCCTTCTGCCTGCCTCCAGAGCTGCTGGAGCAGCTGCAGGACCCGGAGATCATCAGAGGGGCCCAACAGCAGCAGGTGGGGGCAGTAAGGCTTTGCTGGGGCGATGGGTGGTAATTTATCTTCTCTTAGCTGCCTGGAAAATGCAAATGCTGCCATGAATCTGTCTGCAACAATGGACTGGTCGGGGAGTAGCTTATCCAAGTTCTAGATTGAGTGGGGCTTAAATGAGACAGACAGTCTGATTTAAGCGATGGAAGTGGGAGTTCGTATCAAGGCTACCATCAAATTCAATGCAGCTTTGGTGGCACTGAGCAAGACATAGAGAAACACAGGGTCGGGAATAACTTGCCCAGCGCAGATCTCACCCTGATAAGATCACCACACTATCAATATCCGGTTGACCAAGGCCTTTTTTTTTTGTGCAGGCACGGCTGGCAGAGATGCTGCCAGAGCACGCGCAGCCGATCGAGCCCGGCATTTGCACGCGGATGCAGTGGGCCTTCGCGTGCGTGCGCAGCCGCACGTTCCGGCTCGGCCCGGCATGTCACGCGTTCGTGCCCTTCATGGACATGACCAATCACTCGCTGCCACCTGTCGCTGCGTTCCGGCCGCATCAAGGCGCTGTCGAGCTTCTGGCTGTGGTGGATGCAGATGAAGGAACCGAGGCCACCATCAGCTATGCCCTGGCCGACGGGTGCGCCACAGAAGACACTCACTCTTTAGTGAGGATATCATCGTCATTTGAGGATGACTTTGTGGGATATGCTCTTGCAGTGTGGAAATTATTGAGTGGGTTTACCGGATGTATGAGAAGCTCAAATAATAGTTAATAAATTGCGCGATCTGGTCTGGGTGTAGCAAAGCTTGTGTTGGTGATCACAATCTTATGCTATGGCCTGCCTAGGGGTGCGTGGTGCTTGGCAGGTCTGTGTTGCCATCCTTCACGACACCCATCCATCTGAATGTGGCTGTGTGTGTTCCAAGACATCTGAGATGTGAGCATGTTACTGTGCAGGTGCATCAATCAGCGCCTCATGCAGGTGTACGGGTTTGTCATAGAGGGGGGCAACCCCGCGGAACGGCTGCCCTTTGGACCTGAATCTGACTCAGACGCACCAGACAGGTGATCCTCCCCTTATGTTATTTAGAACAAACTTGTTTTGACATCGAAAGCTTTTCTTTCAGCGGGCTTGATCATTTGCTTATGGGCATAAGACATTCCTCTACCTGACATTGTCTATCACAAATAAGCCTCCGTTGTGTTGCAGGAAAATCTGCCCCTCTGTCATGCCGCACTTGTTGACTTCCTGCAACTGCTTCTGTACATTTGACTTGCAGTGTTGTGCTTGACTTTGATTCGGCCTACATTCCCCATTGCGCACAGGCCCTCATCCTCTGGAGATACGCTCAGCTTGCAGCGCATAGAGTATCTCCTGGGGGACCAGGTGTTTCTGGAGATGCTGTCTGGGAAGCACCCCTACCTCACAGCCGCCATAAAATCTCTACCGCTGGAAGAGGGGGGTCCAGTGAGGGTCCTGCCAGGGGATCCAGTGCCTGATCAGGAGCGGCGGCTGGCCGAGCGCCTCGTAGGAATCTGCGAAGGCATCATGCAAGGCACGCGCCTTGGTTATGTAGCTCGGGCATCAATGCACAGTTGTGATGTGATTTCCTTTTCATGGCTGCGCTTCATGCAATCATTGCATTGGCTGGATTACTGCTGCCTGTGATTATATTGCCAGCCTTCCAACAAGAAATTTCGGGTGCACGCATAGTCGTGATCATGGTTACGGTATTTTATTTGACGGCTCTTGTGGAAATCTTGGAATTAATGATTTTACGGATGTGTGAAAAGTGAAGAGTAGAGTACTTGCCAAATATCAGAGTGTTCAAATTTATGTGCAGGTGGCGGCACTACGTTGGAAGAGGACTGTGGTCTCAGGGATGCAGCGTCGGATCAGCGGCTGACAGCAGTGCTAGCGTATAGGATAGAGCGGAAGGCGCTCGCAAAGACAGCACACGCCTTGCTGAAATCTTACATTGCCGACAGGGGCAATCAATGACAGATGTACAGCTGAGCTGTTACAAATTGTTTTTCCCTGTTGGGCTATCGTAGGTACCTTTGTTTGTGATGTCACACATGCGCACAAGGCCTTGGAGACCTCCTAGGAGACCTCTGTAAGGTGCAGTTGAATGGGACCGTTTGGCTGGAATTTCGGCGTACCATGATGTAGCGTTTACAGCAATGCTGGCATGATTCAAATCCCCAGAATAATGGTAACACCACCTGCAAACTTCTTTTGCTTGTTTACTAGTACTCTGAAGTTGGCCATCAAACTAACCCATCCAGCTTGCATGCTGATGTTCTGCGGCTTAAAAAATTCATTGCAATGCACTCTCTTGACTGGCATGCTTGAGCCTCTCTTTACACTGCAGCTGCAGAGGCTTTCCGCTTGGTGGCCGGCGTTCGAGCAACAACCTTGAAAGTTGTCCCGCATGTGCTGCACTCCGTAATATTCTGCATCGCAGCAAGCGAACCATCAGCACTTCAAACCCAGACTCAATGCGAGATCTACGTGGCCTGCATGTTCAACATCTGCAGATTTGAGCATGTTCCCCTCTTGACTAATAAAGGACAGGAAGAGAAGATAGAGATGCATGGTTCTCACCTCACAGAAGATGGATAAGCAAACGGAGCATACATATCCCAGGTCGATGGCCCGCTGCAAAAAACACACACCAGACTTCTTTCAGTTTTCCTCTCTCGTTGCCAACACTGGCAGGGCTTACCATGTTGCTGGAAATGGATTTCAGCTAGAATAGGTCCGTGCATGGATGAGGTATTGCACAAGATCTCAAAAGCGCACCCTGTGACAGAAGCAGGCCGCCCGGAAGTCCACTCCAATCGGGCGCGGAAGCTGCAGGAAGCTGCGCGAGAACGCGTCTCCACAAAAGATTGTCTGCGCAGCAACAAGCTCCAATGCTATGACATTGTCTGCATGTACAGCTCTGTACATGCAGAATAATGACTGACTGCCCGAGTGTCTCCGGGCATGAGGGACCATTGCAGATGGAGAGAGCATCCTGAACCTTTGCAGATGCCACATGAAATTTACTTTGATGCTGTCCTTGAAGGATCCGAAAGGTTTGGAGGGGTGCACACCAGCAGGTACTGCAGCAGTGCGTCCTTGTGCTTGGGTCGCAGGTATATCCCATTCGTCAGGTGTGCTGCCTGCTGCAGGAACGCCGAATCGCTAGCGCCCAGCATGCACGCATCGATCACCACCTCGCACCGCTGCAGCAAAACATAGAAGCACGTTATAATTCAGTAAAGACCACTCATTGAACAGCATCCCTTCCTGTCCCATTCCAAAGCATTCTCAATTTTCCTCCTCTTAAGCTAAATCACACCTTCCTTGCTGTGAGCCAGCGTTTGAATAGCACCGAAGGAGGCAATTGTTGGCAATGTGCTTGATCCCAACAAGCTCCTCAACTGTCCTAAGAAAAAAGCTAGATGAGCTCAAGATCACATTTGCTCTATGTACCTGGGCGGCAAAGATGGCATTCATCACAGAGATGTATTGCTCGGTTGCGTCCGGCGAGCCCTTGAGGCAGAGTAGCCGAGGCTGCTTGCGCGTGCGGCTGCCGCCAGCAGACGCCAGCTGCGCCTTGTTGATGAGGCACAGCGCCCGAGACAGCGCCCCTGCCAATACGGCTGGCCGCGCATGGTCCCCGACTGCAGGCACATGCCGGCACATGTCAGCATCCCATTTGCTGTAGTCTGCACTCGCCCTTCTTGTCCAACAATGTTGATATCTCAGCTCTTGATGGCTGCAACACGGCTTGGCACCTCGCTGCTCCTTCTGGTCTTGCAGCAGCAGTGGTCTTTCAGATCCCTCCAATGTATATTGCATGATTGGACAGCTGTGAGTCCTTCCATCTAGGCAAAGCTGGCAAGCTGACATACAGTGTGAATCAATTATGCGTCCTGAAGCCCACTGGATGTGTCCATCAAACAGCCCCTGAGGGAGGCTTAGGTAATGTAGGAGGCAACTCGACCAGAAAAATTGCGATTCGGTTTCTATTTTGCAAGTAATAAAATTCTCACCAGGCAGGGCAGCCTGCTCCTGGAGCAGGGCATGCAGCTTCTTCAGGACCTCCTCTGACGCGTTCCCTGTGGCGGCCCCGTGTTTCGGCCCCTGCCGCTCCCTGTGCACTGATGGTGACGTGTACAGCACCTCGCTGCAGTGCGCACCACACTTTATGCGTCAGCCCCCCCCCCCCTCATCATTCGGCCCATATGCACCCCCTTATGCATCATGTCAGCGGTGCCTGACCCAGCACCTCATATGCCCACATGATTCCCACCTTCCCCGGGCCCCATCAATCTGTTGGTGTGCCAGAAGAGCAGTACACCAGATATTTCGGTTCAGCGCAGCAAGAAGCAGCAGGCTACCATCTTCAGTGCAATGTGTGAAAGGCACAGCCATTCCTGTCAGAACAAAGGACTACCTTTGGTCTCCACATGCAGCGATCACCACAAGCTCGTTGGCCTCGTTCAATGCGAGGAACGTGTTGAGGAACACCAGAACCTGCAGGCACACAAGACATGCCAGGCTGTGATTCATGCAATCCCCAGTGAGATGTGTACAACCCTGCACGCACAGCCACGACAGGTGCATAGAGCACAAAGTGCTGTGGGGGAGCTTTCTGACAGGTTATCTGGTGGAAAGATCATGTTCGCACCTGCTGAAGCAATGTCGTCAAAGAGAGGTTGCCAATCTCAGGTGACTCGCTCTCATCAGCTAGCGCTGACCAGAGGTCCTCGTGGGTCTCCAAAACCACCACGAGCAGGCAGCTATCATCTGACGACGACAAGCCATGCATCGGTAATAGAAATATTCTGAAAATCTGTGAAAAGAGATGTCTGGCTTTGAGCAACTCACCGTCCTCATCACTTGGAGCCATCAACTCCTAGTAACAGGATCCCATTTGTGGAAATACGCTCGCGTGATCCGGCACGGTCCTCCGGTATGACATCATATTTTTATTAGTTTCCGGCACACTAGTTCACCATATTACACAGGTACAAAAGTGCTCTTTTGTGGATCAATTAAATCCGGAAGCGTGATGCTAGTGCAGCATCTACATAGCGACTGTCAAGCGGTCATCTGCACAACTCTAATTTTCACGAATCAACTTTTAACCCATCTTTGACTGCATCTTTCACTGCATTTGTGTCTCTGAAAGATTTCAGGGCACGTGAAAGCATGTGCATTCGCACGTGCAGCAGACAGCCCACTTCTTCAAGACTTTGCTCAGCCTGCGCTGGCTCTCATCAGCCAAACACGGTGGTGATATATCTTGAAGCGCAACACAACTGGTCTAGCGAGGTAGCTGCAGCATTTGTTTACCTTGACCCAGAAGAATGTGATCCTAGTAAATCATACGCAGGTCTCGTTGGGCAGCAGTCAGGATGGTAAGCCTGAGATCTGGAAGTACGACCGGTAACGTAGACATTGGAGGTCCAGCAGAGGTCAGCAGCAAGCGAACAAGCCGTCGACCTGCAACGAAAAAGGACAGCCGCCTGGCCGTGACAAAAAGCAACGAGGAACCTCCAAAGGAAGACGTCACAGCCTCTACTCGCAAGAGCACGCGCACAAGCCTCAAAATACTTGCACCGATAGCAGAAGCTTTACAGTCCGAAAATTTCGCTGGTGAGGTCACCTCGCTGCTACATCTATCAATGAAGAGACCTTTATGATGCTACTCTGTCATTAGGGTCGCAAGGTTCAATATTTGTAAGCTCTTCATCATATTACCGATGCAGGAGCTTCAGCAGATAATGAGACTGTCAAAACGCCTCAGCAGAAACCTGGTGCACCATCTCTGCCATACCTGACCAACCAGCAGTCCTTGGACACGCCAGCCAAGCACACACGCGCAAGGAGCAGGCAAGAACCACATGCCTCAGCATTGAAGCCCAGCAAGGGAACTGCAGCATCTACTCCCGCCAGACAGGCAGCTCCAGGCAGCAGGAAGAAGCCTCTCCAGCCAGAGTCAGTCAGGCAGGTACACAAAGGAAAAGACACTGCCCCCAGCTCAGCTCAGACATCAGAGGAGCCTGGCACGAGCTCTGGCCATGATTTTCGATCTGCAGATGCAGCAGCGGCTGTGATGGGCCCTGTCCGTGGTGTGGCACTACACAACGGTGATGGGGAGGCCTCGTCAGCAGACAGCGAGTCCGAGGAAGCAGAGCATGGATCAGCCTCAGAGGCAGCAGATTCAGGCGGCAGTGGAGACTCAGAAGGCAGCGACGAGACGGACTCTGCCAGCAGTGACTCAGAAGGGAGCGAAAAGGTGGGCAGGGGTGTACGCCTGAATGCTGAAGCTGCCGCAGAGTCGGATGAGGATGAGTCATCTGCCAGCTGGTCCTCAGAGGAGGGAGATGACGAAAACGAAGGGGATTTGAACAGCATTGCGCAGAGCATGCTTGCAGCGCTGCAGTCCATGGATGGCAGGCGGCCTGCGGCTATTGGCACTGCACTGGAAGCTGCACGTTCAGGTCCGTCCCTTCGCATGCTTTCCAATCTGGATCGTATGCTCCTTGCACATCTGTTTCACTTGCACACTGAGATGGCAGAGTCTAATTCCAAAGCAATCCTTGGGTTGCATTGGATGAATGTAAATATGGACCGGCAGCTGCATATTGTAGTCTTGAAACTAAATATAATATTTGCTTCTGTCCAGGTGGCGCGCCAGATCTGGCTGAGGAGGATGTTGAGGAGCTGCGCTGGGAACCTGCCGTGAAGCTTCCTGAACCCATCGCCCCCGGAGACGGCGCTGGCAACGGCAGCGGCTCTGTTCCCCTGCACGGAGCCATACCGCTTCTTGAAAATCAGGTGCAGGCCGTTCTTGGTATCCCATCCACCTAAAACTATACTGCTTGCAGATTTGACACCTTAGATTGGCTCAAGAAAGCAAGGTATGTATCTGGTCGCAGCTAGAGCTGACCGTGCCGTGGTGACATGACATGCCTGCTCACAGCTGTGACTTGTTGGTAAAGTTTTGTGGTGTAATAGATTTAACCGGTGTCCGTGCGTGCCTGCAGCTCATGGCGCCTCCGGTGGATCCTCGCAGGCGCGCGCGAGAGGCCAGGAACGCCGCCCCAGACACCGCCGGAAAGTGAGCCACTCCCCTTTTCATCCATCAGTTCTGTGCCTGGCAAGCATATATGTGATCCACGCATGCAAACAACACGCGTGCTATTCTGCAGTCACAATATGCGCAGACCTTCAGCTGCGCTGTTTTCATATCTGCAAGTGGTGTCAAGGCATCACACAGTTTTCCAACCTTGTTGGAACTAAATTTGATTTAGAAGCTGCATCTGTGCTGACGGGAGGTTTGTGCTGTAATCCACACAGGGGCTGGTTTGATCTGCCGGCGCAGCAGATAACGCCTGAAGTGAAGAGGGACCTGCGGCTGATCCGGCTGCGAGGAGCCATGGACACCAAGCGCTTCTACAAGTCGCTGGACAGCACCAAATTCCCCAAGTATTTCCAGTTCGGCACCGTCGTGGAGGGCCCCGCCGACTTCTATGCAGGTGCCGCTGCACTTCCTTAATGACTCATTTTGGTATCCAAAGTCACAACTCACCTTGGGGCAGCGTCCAACTTTACAGACGATTTTAGGCAGTTTCCAACTTGCTGCTTGATGCTTGCCATGCTTCGTATTGTCACCTGGGGTCCAGTTCTATGTGCCAAAGCCCAGCATGTCTTCTGTAACGTTACATCCACATGTATCGGCATTTTTTTCCCTCCCTTGCAAACCTTTGTTGTGGAGCCTGAAATGCCGGTGTGGTCAATGCCGAGATCGTGCAGTGACATGGAGTGTAATGCAGCCCTGCGTAGCACAAGGAGTTCGTGTGCCGAGCTGGTATCTGAGGTTTGCTGTTGAAATTTATGGGTCTTTTTGTGGGCTGAGCATGCTTGTGTGCCTGGCAGGGCGCATGACGAGGAAGCAGAGGCAGGGAACGCTGACAGACGAGCTGCTGGCGGACCCGGACCTGGCCGAGGGGCGCGCCAAGCGCTATGGCCGGCTGCAGGAGGAGCGCGGCAGATTTGCGCGCAAGAAGAAGCGGCCCACCGGGAACGAGCGCAAAAGGGTTGTCAAGAGGCCGCGCCATTGATCTTCCCTTTGGTGGACGTGCCCCTGTGGTTGTCTGCCACAGCCCTGTGAGTACAGAAGTGCTGTGGGGGCGCAAAAAAGAGGCGGCCAACCGGAAACGTGCGCAAGAAAGTGATGAAAAGGCCGCGCCAGTCATGGGCATGGCCTGGCAGACGCTACCTTGGACTTATGTTCCACAAGGGTGGCAGTTGCGCCGTCGCCAACCGCGCTCGAAAAGAGGCAGGCGACCAACAAGAAGCCAAAATAGGGCGGTTTTACTGGTCCAATGCAAACTGCCGCACTGCTGCTATCATCGGTTTGCATGCATCGCCAGCCACGTGCAGCAAAGGCATGCTATGACGTCTGCAACCGTGTGATCCCAGAAGCGCCGGACGCGTATGCGCGAATGCAGCGGCGCTTTGGGAACAAAGAGCACAGAAAGCTTGCTTAGAGGTTTTGGGTTGCGTGGCTCTCTATCAGTGAACATTTGCGTATCCCAAAGTGGGTTGGACTGTCAGCTGCATGCTCTCCTGATAGAATGTGTCATGTAAGGTCTAAGTTTAAGGCGGCAGTAACTTCACAGCAACATACCAAAGTGCAAATATTTCTTCGCCGTTCAGCAAGTCATGATTACAATTTCGACACAGGCTGCATGCTATAGATATGAGTTCATTCTTTAGCAGGTGCCAACACAAATACACGCATGCAGGTGCTCTCTCCAACCTGCATGCCGTTTACAAACTGCCTGTTCTTGAGATCATGAAGTGATCACTACCTGTCTACATCTATTATACAGTATCAGGGAGGACCTCATGTGCAAGCCTTCCAATCGGATCAGTCCTTACCTCTGTGACCAACTCGCTGCCTAGGAGCAGAACAGCACAAGTACATTTCTATCTACAAGCAATATGGACTTCAACCTAACTAGAAGAAGAACAACCTAGCTCTGCCTATCGAGTTACAGTTGCAACACCCAGCTGTGTACATGATCTTGCTGCTGCATGCGCTGCAGTACACACCAGCTCGCTCTCGAGCTCATCATGTTTGCACAAACTCACATTGCTGGAGCCACTAATTTGGTAGCTGCCTTGGTGACTGAGGTTCTTTTAAAGGCTAAAGCTGAAGCGCTGCAGCAAGCTACGGCCTCAACACAATCCGGCACACAGCAACTTTGCTGATCCGCTGCCTTCCCAGCTGCGCTCTGCCCCAAAACACCTTGCTGATGACTTGCTGCCCAGCGCTCTGATGTGTAAAGAAAACCCCACATGCACATGAGCGTTACAACACTTAGACAACACCCTCACCGGGTGTCACAAGAACAGACAATGCGGGGCTGCAGAGTCCTTGGCCAGTGACCAATCAAAGGCATCCGTGGCAACCTCATGCTTTTGCTGATATGGGTGCATGATGCGACTTGCATGTCATCCCAATGGGCTTCACCAAGTAGCTGATGTTGCAAGGGCATGCATCAGCGGTGCCTAAGCGGGAGATCACTGTGAGGTAGGTGAGGGTAAGCTCCAGCTGGTGTTGTTGAACAGAACGAAGGGGTTGATTGGCGGGGCAGGGCGGAAGTCATAACTTGAGTAGCGGATGGGAGACTGCCAGCTCTTGTGGCTTGCACTGTCCAGGTCGAAGAACTCATGGACCAGCACTCTGCAGAGCAGGCATCTGGTTCAGGCCAGATTTTAGTCATCGAGTGTTCTCGAATGCCAACAAATGGACTAGATACAAGCTCTTGAGCTTTCAATCGTTGGCTGCCACCTAAAATCATTTTCGAAAGTTAGCATGCGCATGCTTTGATCCTTTCTTGGATCGGATGATGTCAGATTCTTTGCAACATAAGGATAATGTTTGTCCTCGGTAATTTCTGTCGCCAAATGCAAACGCACCTGCCCTCGAGCCAGAGGCCCTCGACGGTGCCTATGAGGGCTCCTGCAGCATAGTACAGCTTTGGAACAGCATTGTGGAAGCTATCATTGACAAAGACGACGGCTTGCTGCGCTGCTTTGGATTGCACCACTCTCGAAGTAGACGTTTTTGAGGCATGCACGATGCCCTTAATGGCATTTGCGACTGCACTGATGCAGCGGATGGGCAACCTCAACATGCGTTTTGGCATGCCGCAGACATCTCTACGGCAATTTACTGCATGTCTGCAGCCGATTGACTCGAGAGAACGTCCGTATTTTGCATGTGCTCCATATGTAGCAGGGGACTCTGCTTAGTTTACAGTCCCCTGTATGTAGGCCCTAGAGGGTGAGCGAAGGGTCGAGAGTTGAGCATCGCAGGGCTTTACAGAGACGGCTTGTTTGTTCCTGACGACAGCTTGATGCGTGCTTGATAACATCAAGCGACTCATATTCTATCGGATCAGCAATCTGACGTGAGCACTATTCCTGGAGGCGGTGCAAAGGCTGGATAATCATGGTCGTCTCTGACCAAGCCAAGAGCAGAGCTAAGAAGCAGGTGAGTGTCATTTGCTCGCCAGTGCAATCTAGCAATTCAAGCTAACGATTTATAGTATAGCGCTCCAGATTGCCACGTTTGCTGTGTCAACTGTGCACCGCTTTGCAGATTCTTGTAGTATATCTGATATACAAAAAGACTACTGACCTTGAGCACGCGTTTGCCTCTGTTGCAGATAGAGTTCTATTTCAGCGACAGCAATCTCCCCCGGGACAAGTTCCTTCGGGAAAAGATCGCGGAGGACCCTGAGGCGAGCCCCAACTCATGCCTTTCTCCACTCATCTACGTCCTATGCCTTGCCTGCCAGGCTTCAAATGGTTCTCACATAAACAGTGTAAATGCAACGGATACCCCTTACACACCTCTGGCATATTGGGTCGAGGAGCTGACTTGTGAAGGTGCCTCCATTTCCTGATGTGCCTTGTGCTCAGGGATGGGTCAACCTGGAGCTTCTTTGCACCTTTACGCGCATGACAGAAGCCCTTGGAATTTCCAGGAAAGGCAAGGATGGAAAGGTGGAGGTGAACCGTTTGGTTCTCAGCCAGGTTGGTGCCTCTTCTCGGTATAATGCGGTGGCCTCAACGCGTATTCCTACGCTCTGCCAAGCATGCTTCACGTTCACATCATCAGCAGCCTTGACCGTGCATCAACGCAAAGCAAAACGACCATTCCTCTTAAGACATCTGCTGTGTGTCTTGAGTGGCGCAATGTGGCAAGTAAGTTCCCCTGTGCCTGTTCAGGTGGCGGAGGCGCTGCAGGGCTCAGACAGCATCACAGTGAGCGAGGACGGCAGAAGCGTGCGCCGCACAAAGCCGATCGAGTCGCCAGAGGAGGTGTCAAAGGAGGTGGACGCGCGCAGCCTGTTTGCATCCCCCTTCCCCTATGACACCACGCTGGACGCAGTCACAGCCTTCTTCAACACAGTGGCACCTGTCAACTGCGTTCGCATGCGGCGCCACCTGAACAGCAGTGACTTCCGGGGTTCGGTTTTTGTGGAGTTTGCCTGTGAGGAGCAGGCATCAGAGGTGTGCCCTGCGCTCTTTGTGTTGGGCTTTTATGCAGTCACGTTTAATGCATGCCGGCCTCGCCGGGAAGGTTGAGCACAGCATCACTTGTGAGGCGGACAACTGGCTGTTCTGCAGCCACCATTCCTTCGTAAACCTTGGGCATATAGCCTTGCCTACAACCACAAGCAGCGTGCCAACGCAGCAACATTCTGCACTCAACAAGCTAGGCAACCCTTGACAAGTGGGCTCAGGAGCCTGCCAATATGGTGCCTTTTGATCTCTGCTGGCAGACATGACGCACGCCCCTGCTTGCATGCTGTGATTGCCATGCGGGCGTAACAGGTCACTTGAACCAGTACCATCAATGCTGGACAGGGATATGTAGAGTGACATGATATGACATGCATGCATGCATGCGCATGCAGGTGATGGGCAAATCGCTGGTGTATGAGGGGGCACCACTGCGGCTGGAGCGCAAGGTGGACTTTGTCAACAGGAAGCAGGAGGAACGAAGTGCAAGGGGTGCTACTGGCGAGGCGCACTCTTTGGTATGCACCTTCCTGACAGTTACTGTGGTGCCCTGGCTTGTGTGAAGAGCGCTCTGGCACTCTCTTCTTGCCCACCTGCCCAACAGTTGATCCAATCCCATGGCATCTGTAGTACAGCATGGCAGCGCTGGTTCCCTTGCGCACCTACCTGAGAGTTGATCCTGGCCCACGGGAAGCGTGCATTGCGTAGCAGCAACTGCTTTAATCTGCGAGACGCAGTTGGTCTCTGCATCTGCGCAGCCAGCTATTTCCTTGATGGATCTGTGCTGTCTCAGGCTGCCGGCGAAGAGGCCTTCTTCACTCAACTCACTGGCGGGTACCCCGATGCCGTGCCAGAAAGTGCGCTGCTCCTGGAAGAAACATCCCATCTCTTTACCTTTACCCAGCCCAGTCCAAGGCTCCATTCAGACCAATACAATAACCTGCACCCTCTTTGCACTGCCATCGTCTGGTTTGCTTGATGTATAAGTGCCAGTCGCACCCCAGTGCCATGCTCCGTTCAGGGCTATGCCAATTCTTGCACTCCCTGTTCTGCCTTTCCTTGCTGTGCCTGTTAAGGGACCCCTTCACAATTCAGCGCCATGCCCCACTATGACCATTGCAAGTGCTTGCACCCTTTCTGGAGTGTACTGGTGTGACTTGTGCCTGAAACAGCGCTGGGAAGGGGTTTTACCTGGCACGGCATGCAATGCAGGCGGAAGTGAGGAGGAAGAGGGAGCGCCAGAGCTGGCAGAGCCGGAGAAGCTGGACTATGAGGAGGGCTGCCTGATGCGATTTAATTTTGTGGATGCCGACCACGAGTTGGCCTACACAGACATCAGAGACACCTTCCGGGACATCGCCTACGTGGAGTACCAGAAGGCAAGCACTTCAACTTGGTTCTCTTGGTGGTGACTGTTGCTGGTGCTATTTCCATTGACGTGCTCACTACAACTGCTTTTCAAGGCTGCACCGGTCGGCAGAGGGCTGTTTAAATATGCAACACCGTGCCCATGGCTGATACGGTCCTGCTTGATCTGGCGTGTCCATAAACTGGCTGGATTCTGCCCAGACGCACATTGCCGCTTGGCATGATAGGGTGGTGCTGATAATCATTGCTTGCTGATATTTAATTAATTTTGTGGGTGTAGGGCGCATCGTCAGGCATTGTCAGGTTCAAGAATAAGAATGCTGTGGCGCCCAACCTGATGCTCATGGGCGACGATGACACGGTGTCTGTGTCGGGCAAGAAGGCAACACTCAAGGTTCTTGAAGGTGCGTTACCCCTCTTCAGCTGGAATAATCTGATGACAGCGATCTCTGCACATGCTTTGTGCAACTGTCTCTGATCAGCTGTCTGCAATGATTTGTTGCTCGGGATGGCAAGCCTGCTTGTGCAAGTAATTGGGGTGACATTGGCAAGAGCATGCTGGCAGTCATGCACCAGTCTAGGAAGCAGACAGCAACCTTTAAAACAAGAGGGTCAGGCAAGGAATAATCTGGAGAGACTCAATGCCCTGCTCACATCAGCCCGCAGGGATTGCATGGTGGGCCCGGGATACTGCTGCCTCGGATGAAAACGTGATGATAATGTTTGACGAAGAATTTGCATGATCTGGCTGCAGGTGAGGAGGAAAAGGACTTCTACATGCGCGCAAAGGCTGCAAGGCAGGCGGCAGCCGAGCGGGGAGACGGCGGCGGCCGGGGGCAGAAGCGCGGCCGCGGAGGTAGCGGCCGCGGCCGCGGCCGGGGCGGTGGCGGCCGGCGGGGCGGCCGGGGCAAGCGTGGCCGGCACTGAAGAGTCTAGTTTAGTTCAGATGAAATATAGCATTCCAGTTTCATGCAGTCCGTACATGATTCAGCCCGGGACCACAGTCCTAGCCGCACGAGGGGATGCATCCTTAAAGGGGCTGCCTGATAGGTTCCCCATTGAAGAGTGGGTGTCGGTAGTATGACTCTGTACCCCCAGCAGCACAGCTGCTGCATCTTAGAGCAGGAACCAATTGTCTGTTTTACGGTGATGCCGGAGGCTTTGTGAAGGTTCGCCGAGAAAAGCCGATCAACACAGGCTGTACATGTGCTGTCACTGAAATAGTCCCTTTTGTCAAACTTCCTTTTGGAACCCTGGGCTGGCCAATTGGTTGCACTTGCAATTTGTCTCTCGGTGAGTAACTTATAAACTGTGTCCGAAAGAGTGAAGCGATCCAGAAATGGCCTTTACAATGAGAAGTAGAACTTCAGTCCTCAAATGTTGTCAATCCTGAATCCTTCAGTCCTCAATCGTCTCTCAGCCAAAGCGGGGGGCCCGAAAAGGTGACGTCCGGCTGCGGTCCCCCATGACGTAAAAGCCAACCTTATGTAAAATTCAATCTTTCCAAGGAAGACGGATACAATATCAACTGTTGAACATTACAAGTGTTACTATGGCGAGCGGGATGTACTGTTCGGGGCATTGTTCCTTACTGCCATCGCCCTGCAGTCGTCTTGCATCACCTGACAGGAACGGAACTCAGCACATCTGCAGAAAACGTCTCAGGATTAGCGCAATCGCAGCTCCTGAGAGGCAAGCGGAAGTTTTGGAACAGTTGTACAGTGCATCGAAGACAGCGGTGCCGAAGGGCCTAAACAAGTATAGCAGCCATGTGACTCAGCCAAAGTCGCAAGGGGCATCCCAGGCAATGCTGTACGCAACAGGCCTGAACGAGGATGACATGAACAAACCTCAGGTATGGTTTGATAGTACACCCAATCTGCAGTACCCTGTAACCAGTACTGGAACCAAGTTCTGCGGAGGCTTTGCACATTCCTGGACACCTGTATTGCTGTCAAGATCATTTTGGATCAGAAATCTATGTAAATATACATAAATACTGCTGAGGATGACGGATTGGGCTTCTATTCCAATTTACAGGGTATGACAGTGGAGCATGCAACGTTGATGTGTCTAGCAATCTCTTGCAAGGATAAGTATGTAGTTTTCTTCAAGCATTCGACACAAACGAAATGTGCACAACGCAGGTGGGAATCTCCTCGGTGTGGTATGAGGGCAACCCCTGCAACATGCACTTGATGGACCTGGCAGCAGATGTGAAGGCAGGCGTTGAAGAGGCTGGCCTGGTGGGCTACCGCTTCAACACCATCGGTGTCAGCGACGCCATCAGCATGGGCACTGATGGAATGTCCTACAGCCTGCAGAGCCGCGACCTCATTGCTGACAGCGTGGAAACTGTCATGGGCGCTCAGGTACAGCCCATCATGTCCTCGCAGTGCACAGGCATCCTGTGTGCAGCAGGCCCTGTTCTTTAGCAGCTTCTGCATGAGCCTGAAATACCAAACCCTGGCGCAAATGCAGAAATGCACATGTTCACACTATCCTCTCCAGAGAAGAAAGTCAAGTGGAGTCAGTGAAGAGGAGTTTTGACATTCCTTCCCAGGGCTCCCTGCTGTTATCAACAGATCCTGAGGGGTTCCCATTTCAAGGAACTATATCTGCTCATTGGTACATTGCTTCACGTATGCTTCACACTGCGAATAGGGTTCTGAGATGAACTTCGTTGTGCTGCTCTAGTGGTACGACGCCAACATTTCGCTGCCGGGGTGCGACAAGAATATGCCGGGGGTGGTTATAGCGATGGCGCGCCTGAACAGGCCCTCCCTCATGGTCTACGGGGGGACCATCAAGCCCGGAATCAGCACCACCACCAACAAACCCATCGACGTCGTGTCAGCCTTCCAGAGCTACGGTGCGGCTTTTCTGCTTTGTTGGTCCCCTGGTTTCTTAGCCGCATTGCAGGAGAGGGCGGTTTTTATATGTTAGGCATGCAAAGTGGGGCTGCTGAATATCAAAGCTGTTCTGAAAGTGGATAGGATAGTGCGCAAATTTCAAGACATTGCACGGCATCAGGGCGGAACTGAAGATTATCTCATGCATGCCTTTCAGAGTGCACTGAGGGCTTGAAGATTTCGAGAGAGCGCAGTCCTTTAGCCCCTGCACCCAGTGGCACCTACTGTTGCAGCACCTGGCGTCATCTCACTGAATCATCACTCTTCTTGCATGCAGTCTGGATACATCAAAAGCCGTTGGATAAGTACACGTATTACCACTCCAAGGCACCAGCTACTTTGCTCATCCATATCTGGCTGTGCATGCTGCAGGCGCGTACGCAGCGGATCTCATGTCAGAGGAGGAGCGATTTGACGTGGTGCGAAACGCATGCCCGGGACCCGGCGCATGCGGCGGCATGTACACGGCGAACACCATGGCGAGCGCAATTGAGGCCCTGGGCATGAGCCTCCCCTATTCATCATCCACCCCTGCCGTAGACCCCCTGAAACGACTGGAGTGCCGAAAGGCCGGCTTGTGCGTCCGGCACCCTCTCTATGCGATATTTGACTAGAAAATCAAATACTTGTAGTGTGTAGGTACTTCATGGATGCATATTAACACGTTTGCAGCGGTTGCAGCCCTGTTACTTGTTACCCAATTGTGCCTCTGCTCTTGAGACGTGGAAGACTGACAATGCCTCGTGATTTGCTATGCTTTCCTGGAGACTCAGCGTTTCTGGGTGGTACTTCTTTTTGGGCGGAACAATCCCTGAACAAATGCATCCAACTGCATGCATGCAGTGTCTGCAGAGGCTGGCAGTGATTGTTTGTATTTCCTCCTGCAGCACTGTGTTGGAGCTAATGAAGGCGGACATAAAGCCTCGGGACATCATGACGCGGGCGGCCTTTGAGAATGCCATGACCATAGTCATGGCTCTGGGCGGATCCACCAACGCGGTGCTGCACTTGTTAGCAATGGCGCGCGCATGCGGCGTTCCCTTGACCTTGGATGACTTCCAGGCCTGCTCTGACAGGACCCCCTTCATTGCCGACCTGAAGCCCAGCGGCAAATATGTGATGGAGGACGTGCACAAGGTGGGGCTACTTGGTGCTAAGTTGGTTTTGTTTAAGAACTTGTATCCGCATTTCCTTGTCAGCTTACCACCCTGAATTGGACGGCAGGGTCGACAGCCTGTGGTAGCTGCAGTCTCTTCTGCAAAGCAGTTTATTCCCATCAAAGTGCATCAACAGATGCTTAGATGGACGCTTGTGTTAGTAGATAGGATTGAGCTGACCTCTATGTCAGTTGGTTTGTTGGGATTGGTCTTCTCTATACACCCCCTCTCATTCGTCCTCTTTGGGATCTCTTGTAACACAAACAGACCTACAGAGGGAGAGCGAGGGGGAGGTGCAGAGTGGGACGGAGGGAGTTTATATTACATTAAATGACTATATTTAGGGCTGCGTTCTGGGGTGGAGCACCTGCGCTTTGTTGCAGCATGCATAGAATTATTTTATATTCATAAATATATTCGGTTGCTGCTGCAGGTGGGAGGCACGCCAGCCGTGCTGAAGTATCTGCTGCAGCACGGCTTCATTGATGGCAGCTGCCTCACCGTCACAGGTGAATGCTTCTTTGAACCTTTTAGACCCCAAAGAGTTCTTTCCTCCAATCAAGCCTTGCAGTCAGCATGCGGGGTCCCCGCATGCTACTCATGTTGGTGTGCTTTGTTACATACCACTGCTGTGCTGCGAGCTCTGCACAGACCATCAATGGGGGTCGCCCATGTCATGCCGAAAGGATGTGAAACATACGTGCAGGGAAGACACTGGGAGAGAATCTGGAGAGCGTGCCAGACCTGGCCAAGGGGCAACAGGTCATCATGCCCCTGGAAACGCCCATCAAGTCCAGCGGACACCTGCAAGTGCGCCCCTTGGTTTTTACCACAATCTACCACACTGTATAACATCCTTCAGTTTCCTGTGATATTCATGGCCATGTCAGCCGTTGAATTCTGGAAGCAAAAACTCTGTCAAAGGTGACTTTGGAAGCTCTGACGCCAGGGTTGAGAGCTTCCTGGGAAGTCCTCGGTAGGGTGATGATTATGCATGCTATTAAGGCTCCTGAAAGGTGGCAATGAAGGAAGATTGGAATTGCATTTTGAGTTCATATCATCTCATTCTCAGCCATGTGTCTCTAAATTGCACATTTCTTGTGTGCGCAGATACTGTATGGCAACCTGGCGCCTGAGGGGTGTGTGGGGAAGATCACTGGGAAGGAGGGGACAGTGTTTGAGGGGCCCGCACGCGTGTTCGACTCCGAAGAGGCCATGCTGGACGCGCTGTCAGAGAACCCACAGGCGCTGAAGGTGAGGTTTTTTAAATCACCCCTGGTGCCCTCACCTTCCCACGGAAGCATCAGTAGAGCTTGCAGCCTCGCTGTGGTTGGCGACCCTGCAGTCCGGAGTCCATCCCATGGGATCCTAATCGGAAGTATGCGCCAGTCAAATAAGGCATGGATGGCCTTTCATGCTGCAGGATGTTGCAAAAATTGGCCATGCACAATTCCAGAAGATGCAGCAGCAGGCTTTCATTCGCATCCCGTACCAGGCATCCAAACATCATTTTGTTTCATTCTCAGAAACCTGCACTCCTAACGTGGTGGTGATCTGTGTGCGCGTGCAGGGCGCGGTGATAGTGATCCGTTACGAGGGTCCCAAGGGCGGCCCGGGGATGCCGGAGATGCTGACGCCCACCAGCGCCATCATGGGCGCCGGCCTGGGACAGGACTGCGCGCTACTGACCGACGGCCGCTTCTCCGGCGGCTCGCACGGATTCTGCATCGGCCACGTCGCGCCCGAGGCCCAGGACGGCGGGCCCATCGCGCTGGTGAGTTTCCGATCAGTAAACCTGTTTGTCCATGTGTGAGGGGTTACTCAATACATTGAGTATCTCTTGCACGCGTGGAGGCCCATTTTGCTGGTGCCCAACTATCTACCACTGTTCCCACCCTAAATGGGGATGTGAGCTATGCACTGGGCATGTTTGCTGAGACCTGAAAGCTTCAGTGGCAGTCTGGCGGAGTTCTGGGGACCCAAATCATGATGACTAAAAAGGCCTCTGCTTGCTCGGTATTGCATGCAGCCACTGGTGGCCGGACGGTTTGAGCCTCTTCTGAAGAACCTACCGTGCTGTCTTGGTTTGCTTTTGCTGGTGTCATGTCCCAGCAGGGTATTGACAAATATTGGGTATGCCCTGCTGCGCAGGTGAAGGACGGGGACGTGATCAGGATAGATGCGGAGAAGCGGCGGATGGATGTGCTGGAGATTGACGAGTCAGAGTGGCAGCGAAGGAGGGATGCCTGGACTGCACCGCCGCTGAAGGCAACTCAGGGGACGCTCTACAAATACATCAAGGCTGTCACATCGGCCTCCACTGGATGTGTCACCGATGCCTAGATACTGAGCAGCTCGGTGCAACTGCAGTGCTTGACAGATTGGTCGGCACTTGTTGTGTCTGATAGGCTTGCAAGATAAGTTCATGGGAATGACCCTTGCATGCCACGTCGGCGGAATGTGTAATGAGGGAGGCATGCCTGGGTCGACCTGCCTGACTATTTGATGTAGAGTGTATCTAGCTAGGTGCTAGCCAGTTCTCAGCATGTCCCCATGCAGGGGTGTGTTTAGGCCTGTAATCGGCTCACAACATCGCAAGGGAGGACTGAAAAAACCCTTCGAGTGGAAGAATAAAAGTGCCACATCGGTACTGCAAAAGCAAAGGGAAGCTGAAGGAAGCCGAAAGAAGAAAACCGCACCCAACGGCGATGCCTCAACCATGCGACATCCCAGTCCTCTCACCTCTCTGATTTCAAGAAGGAGTAGCCAATTCGTTGACTAATTGGATCGGTACACGAACTGATTGAATTTGATAGCGGTGCCAGGGGCTGAGTCGATGCAGTCTTCCTTCACTCGGTTGCACGCACCAATTAAATTCCTGAATCATTCCAATACATGCAGATTATTTCCACAACGTAAAGCATCTCAATCACTAAGGTAATGGAGCGCATAACGTCAATTCGTCTTACAGAAGTTGTCACATCTAGTACTGATGCACCCCAGCTTGTATATGAACACTACGGTGGTGCTGAGATAAGTATGTTGCAGATTCAGGGTTTTTGATAGCCGCTGTACTGCCAGCACTTCCAGTCCTGATGCAGTTGGCATCGAGCTGTCAGAACACACTCCCAGAAGGGTGGGTCCTGAGCAGATGTCTTCTGCAACCGCAAACACGATGTGGACTGCAATTTGCTTTAGCTCTGCAAAGACTCCTCCTGTAGATTTGCGTGTCACCGAGACTCTTTCATTTCCTGGAATTCACGCTGCTCCCTTGGCAGGGGAGCTGCTACGGCTGCGGCGCTGCCCTGCAGACAGAGGAGGCGGCTGCCCCTGGCTATGTATCTGTGGAGAAGTACGAAGAGAAGCGGCGGCACCGCCAGCTAGGCACTCTGGTGTGCAGGTACTTCCACAGACCGTGTTTGCCTAGCACACTATTATGTGGACATCCACCTATCAACATTTCATCATGCATCCACAGGCCTGCTTGCTGCACATCGCAGATCTTCCGTCACTTTTCAATTTCCTTGAAGTAACCATGCGCTACAAAGTCCAGAAATAGCAGTTTGTTAGGAACTGTGCTGAAGAGTGTGTCTTTCAGGCGCTGTCAGGACCTCAGCAATGGGGCAATGGTGCCGGGTGTGGCGGATGTCTGGGGCAGGGACTCGGAGGAAGATTTGAAGGTCTTGGTCTCGCCTGAGCAGCTACGGACGCAGCTGGCGCGGGTGAAGCTCACGCGCATGCAGCCTTCAAAATTTATCAAATATTGTGAGAAATCAAAGAAGTCGATGCCACTGAGCTTGTCTGTCCGTTTTGTGGCCCTGTCGATGTCCTGCAAAACAGGGCAGGAAACCCATTTGATGCGCGCACTGCACAGCAGCCAAGTGTTCCCCCAAGTCAGACGGGAGCAGAATCAGATTCCTGCAGCATGGTCAATTAGGGCTGTAGTAGCTTCCCTGATCTGGGACAGAGTGAGCTGGGCATGCAGATATGTCCCAAATTTTGAGCCATGGCCACTTGTGCAAACGTGTGCAGGTGAGAGAGGAGAGGGCGGTAGCAGTCCTGCTGGTGGATTTGCTGGACGCTTCAGGGAGTTTTCTTTCACGAGTGCGCGACCTTGTTGGGAAAAACCCCGTTTTTCTTGTGGGTACAAAGGTGCGCGCAGCAACAATGTTGCATGTGCTTTATGTGGGTGGTTTCCTCTACATCCTATGATAAAAATTATGCAGTGTGTTTTGCATTTTCTTGCTTGGCTGCTGCTTTGCCAAACTTGTTGTCAGATATTTTCCTCGTTTAGTTTGGCTGTAAAGTCCTTGGGATTTGAATGGTAGGCTCAGTTAATTTACGCATGTTGCGTGGCCAAACAGGTGGACCTTTTGCCAAAAGGGACAAACATAGAGGAGGTGGCCCAGTGGTTGGAGCGCTCTGCAGCCCAAAAGCGGCTCAGCCCCATCGCCACCTTCCTCGTCAGCAGCCGTACAAGTGCGCTGCTCAATCCCTGCATTTCAAAATACATTTTGAATAGTTACAATGTCATTGTGATCGACGTTGCTGTGCCTGGAAGTGGCATACTGCCGCCCTTATCACAGCTCCTGAGGGCAATAGGGCAACCGCTGCCTATTCTGCCCAGCAATGCCTGTGCTATCCTGGATGCCATTGCCTCAGGTGACTAGGGGCCGGAAAGACTTGCTGCTGTACTTTGCATCATGGCGCTGCATCTTGGGAGATCAGGGACCACCTGCGTTGACCCCTGTTGTAGCGTGCAGGGGAGGGTATCGCTGAGGTTGCGAAGGCCGTGCGCATAGAGCGGCGGGGCAGGGACGTTTACATCATGGGAGCTGCCAATGTTGGCAAGTCTGCCTTTGTAAGGTGCGCAGAGTGCCAAATGATCGCCCTTGAACGTGCAACGCTTCTGCATGCGGGGATTTTTGGCATGTCCCACAGGCATTCTAAAGCCTGAGCTCCGATTAGAAGCATGCTACTATATGTAAAAAGGCTTCATGTTATGCCCTATGGTATTGATATCTGGGTAAGCATGCTCGTCGTGGGGTTGCTGCAGGGCATTTGTCAGGGAGATGAGCGACGTGAGCTCAACACAATTTGACCCAGCAGCGATTGGGATTGCTGGGCACCTGCCCGTGGAGTCCGCCATGCCAGGAACCACACTCCAGCTCATCGCACTCAATACCTTCGAGGCTGGCGGCACACTCTTCGGTGCGCTGTCCTGTATGCGCTGCATTAGTGCAAACAATGCCATTCTATTCACTTGATGATCACGGGAAAGTCAGCGGCGTAGATAAGTGGCATGCTCACTTGCGAGTCTAAAAGGCAAGTCTGCCATCAATACGTGATGGCGCCTTCATGATATGTAATTCTAATCTGGGTTCCTTGCGAAATAAAATGGTACGATGGCAGTGAGAACTAATGATGGCTTGTCCCTCCGCAGATACTCCGGGAGTGCACCTGCAGCATCGGCTGCAGCACCTGCTTGAGCCGGCGCTGACTAAGCAGCTGCTGCCAAAGGGGAAGCTGAAGCCCTTTCTTCCCCCAAGTCCCCAAGAGCTGGCAACCCAGGCACAGCTAGGCACAAGCAGCCCCACAAGGTTGAATAATCAAGCCTATTATGTTCAAATTCTTTCTTAAGCATTTATAACTGTCGAGCTGTTGCAATGCACGAGTGTAATTTCGTCATGCCATGCATTAAAAGGAAGCAACATGTAGGCCCCGCCAATTGGGTAAGACTGAGAGCCACTAGCTTGCAGATAACAAATCGGGATGAATGCTTTGGGACAATTTTTGAAGGTGTGCAGTTGATGCACTGCAGGCGAGTGGCAGCTGCAGGAAGCTACTTCTGGGGCGGTCTGGTCCGCATAGACATAGTGGATGCGCCCGTATCGACCAGCCTTGCTTTCTACGGGCCAAGAACAATGCGCGTGACATCCTCGCCGCTCCTTGATGACAGCAGCGATCACCTCAGCGCCGTGTCAGCAAAGAGCGCTGATGTCAGCAGTGGTGACAGCTCAGCGGTGGGACCTCAGGCGGAGAGCGCAGCTGGCAGCTCTGCAGAAGCTTCCAGGAGCAGCCAGCGCACAGCAGATGGCGAAGCTACCAGCTCATCGGGGAGGGAGTCAGATCCAGAAGGGCTCTTTGGGATCAAGGGTGTGCGCAGCAGAGGCGGGCTGCGAATAGTGAAAGAGGTACGGCCTGGAACAACATGTGAGACCAACATGCTGTATGGCCTTGAGGCTGGCAGACATGGCTCATTATTTTCTGGCGCTGACACGAAGCATACCTGATTTTATTCCTGCTCCTTGCTGTGCAGTGCTGCTTGCCCAGCTGCAGACAGAGCTTCGATAGGAAACCTCTGCATGCCACGCAATCCAATGCTCAGCAGGGCAGACAAGCTGCCCTGAACTGTTTAGGATGCCTTTGCTGCGGTCAGTTTATTCTGCTGTGCTACAGGTGACTCTGAACCTCAGCGGGGCCGGTCCCGTGGCGGATGTGGCCGTCTCTGGCTTGCCCGGGTGGGTGGCGATCAGAACCGAGCAGAGTGGCGGACGCTTAGTGCTACGAGTGTGGGCGCCTGCGGGTATTGAGGCCTATGTTCGGCCGCCGCTGCCAGTGCCGCAGATTGTCAGATAGCATTGTGGATCCAAATGCATGCTACTGCATGCATGCTGTGTGGTGAAAGGGAATCCTTCTGAAATCAGTTGCGATTGAGAACCGCAAATGCATCTGTAGGGATCTCGTGATGACGTAACAGGAACGTGTGTCCATGAGAAGTCCAACTATTGATGAGGGTACCCTTATTCAACCGGTTGCACCCTGCAATTAAAATTATGCCCACGGTATTGACATCAGATCTGACGTCTGATCTTTCAAGTATCCAAAGAACTGAGACCTGTGCTGTGAGACAGGCTAAAGCAATTTGCTTTAAGCTGTTGAGAGACTGCTCCAAGCTGTTGAGAGTCACCCTTACTGGTGTGTCTTCTGCACGTGCACGTCACGTGAGGACACAGGCACAACCTCATGATGTTTGCCACAAGGGCTTGCAGCCAGAGAGTGCCAGAGTCTTCTTGTTACGTAGATGCTTGAGATCGTATCTCTTCCCCTCTGTTCAATGCCATAGAGCATCTCCTTGCTGGTTGATGAGCAACGCAATCTAGCGTAAGTTGACCAGCCCATTTTCTGAACCAAGCAATCCCCGCAAAGAAATTGGACCTGAAGGTTGCATTATTTATGGTACATCACGATGCGCAACTCCTACTTCAGGGACAGTCGAGGGTGCAAGACAAGTTTCGAGCCCTCCAAGCCAGGCAAGCAAAAACACCTTCTGGAGTGCGATCAGAGCCATGGAAACTCCCATGCACGTTAGTTAACGCCTTTTTATGGCTTACGGAACTTAAAAACAGGTTTTATTGTGTTGCCACGCTTATATGAGGCCGCTATGTGTACAGCATCCCTGCGTTGTGGATGAGCTCAGGCCGTGACGATCCCCACCTGCTGCAACATTAATACACTCCGGGTTCAATATTTCCATTGTGGAGAGGTTGCCTGTGTAAACGGACGCTATCCCCGCCTTAGGATCTTTTATATTGCAAGATGTCCAGGGGTGATCCTATCTTGACTGGGTCTTTCCTCAGGTTTTCGGAAGAGAATGCATCTCGTGTGGCCCTCATCGGTTCAGCAGGCCTTCTGCGGCTATATGAAGCTTCCAGCCAGGGCGCTTGGAAGCTGAAGGCAGCTTTCCAGCTTCAGGCAATCCTCCTTAGCCTTGACCTTCGCAGCCTAATCATCAGGAAGCCACCTTGCTGAGTTGTTTTAGATTTCTTCAGCTGCATCTGCCACAGGTCCAACTCTCCTCCACCATGTTGCAGGGTGGCACAGAGCTGCTGCCTGGAACTCATGGGAAGCTGCAGGAGCAGCCAAAATGGCTTTCCACTCCCTGGAGGCACTTCGAGGTCTTCCAAGGTGCTTGTACTGTCATTAGACATAGTATCAGGTAATGGCATGTATGATCCGTATAGGCTTCTGCATGCCAACTTGTATGGTGACTACAGCGCTTGTGCTCCACAGGGCGCCCAGGCTGTATACTCTTCTGTCAGTACCGTTCAACTCAACTGCTGACAGTTCAGCTGCCCGGCGATGGCCTGCCAGCCAGTCCCGTGCACATCTTTGCTTCACTTCCCAGTGCGCAATTTCCCGTGCCACCGCGCACTGTATTCACCATGCTCTTGCAGCAGAGTCTCTTTCATTTTTGCATGCACACATTATTAGACAGAAGGAAAGTACCCGAGATCTTGAAAGTATGGATTTTAATTCATGCAGGCGAGGTGACATGTTTTGATTTTGGCGGTGGCGGGACATTTGTCATGTCCGGGGACGCGGGCGGCGGCCTGCGGCTGTGGCGCACGTCTGACGGCGTACCTCTGTGTGCCAGATCAGGCGCACATGCCGGCGCAGTCACCTGCTTGGCCTCCCTAGATCCTCACCAAGTAAGAGCTTTTCATTTCGTGTCTCCAACAAGACCAATATGTACAGACCTTCTCACTCTTGCGATTCGACAAGTCGCTCCGTAGGGATGCTCCTTGTCAAGAAACATTCCTCAGCCGTTCCACATATTTGCAAATGGCAGACTGCAATTCCTTTCAGGTGCAGTGACAGTTGTCGACCTTTGACTCTGAATGGTGAACTCCTGAGTGGAGATCAAGGCATTGCTAGAAAGGTCGGATTTCTGTTTGTCAGGCAATAAGCGGCGGAGAGGATGGACGAGTCATGACTTGGGCAGTGCATGCTGGGCGTCTGGTGTCATGCCGGATTCTGCATGCAGCAGAAGCGCCCATCAGTGCGCACCACAAGCTATCTGTGAACTGCATGCTCTGAAACCACTGGGGACTGTCACAGCATGAGCTTTTCCTGCGCAGCTACTTTGGACGTATACTGCACCCCTGAGGCCCAAAGGGACTCTGTCAGAGGAATGTCTGAATAAGTACAATCAACGTCTGATTTGGCATTGTGTGCATTCTTTGCAGGAAGCTTGGCCATGTATAATCCACCCCGGCTATTGCATGACCAGCCAGAATCGCTGGACATGCAAGGTATGCTGTCAGCAAGGCTGCATGACAGCGGTGGAGCATTTGTCGCTGCGGGCTCGTCAGTCGGGGAGCTGTTTGTATGGAAGATGCATGGGGGCCGCAGCGCAAGCGCTGTTTTACATGGCACGCTGGTGCAGTGCTAATATCTTCTGGGCGTTTTGAAAACAATAACATGCATTTTAATCTGAAGGATGCTGATCTGTTCATGTCTCTGAACACGATGTGGTTGGCGACAGGTGACTAACGGTGCCATAACCGCACTCAGCTTCTCTCCGGATGGCAGCATGCTCTGCGTAGGGTCAGGTTGGTGCATGTGCCACGCTGCCACGCTGCATACCCAAATCCATGTCTTGAACAAGTTCATAAAAGCTTGCCGACTGCTTGAGAGCATGTCTTGTCTTTCCAAATCTTGCACCCTGTGTGCTTCCGTAAAACGGCTGCCTCAATTTACTTGCATGCGCAGGGCAGCAGAGCGGTAACATTTGGGTGCTCAACACGCAAATCTGGAGCAGCAGGCGGCTCAGAGGCGGCTTCCCTGCCTCCATTGTCGCCTGCCGGATGATTGCCGGCCGAAACCTGCTCGTCTGCACCACAGAAGGTGTGCAAATCCCTTAATTCTCAGAGTCATGCCAGAGACAAGTAAACGTTGCAGTATTCCTCGGGCATCTCTTGCATATGGGTTTTGGTGTTAAGCAGCATGTGCATGGCTGGTGTTCCTTCCATTGTGCCAATTCAGAAGAGGACGGCACGTATTGGCCTAATGCCTTGTCCTAAATGCAAACAAGTAGGGAATCTGCTGGTAAAATCTTTTTACTGTGTTTGTGCAGGCCTTTATCCTTCCAGGCTGCAGGTGCCAGCATGCCTTGACAGCGCCTCCTCAGTAGGCCAATGGACCCAGCATACAGCTCTTCACCAGATTCAAAGTAGCAATGGCAGCTGGATCGAGACGCTAGGACCAAACGGAGCAGTCAGCCGCATGGCGCCCCCAGTGCCAGACTTTATGGGGCCCTTCAGGAAAGAGGCGCCAAGTGTACAAGGTGGGCATCGCTGCATGCTATTCCGCATGCTTCTTTTTCGAAACCTGCCATATCTGAACGGGCGAATATCTGGCCTGATATATTCCAAACTGCTGGAATATATCAGCATATATTTGCTGGTATGCAATAATTCCGCATGCTTCAGGTCACATGTATGCAAGAATATATTGACACGCACAATTCCTGCATCCAGCATCATAGGTAATCAAATATATTGTTTTATGCAAGATAAAGCTGCTCTGCACCTGTGTTGCAGGATGGGAAGCAGTGGTGCCGGCAGCTGCGTGGGCGCGCAGCAGCGCGGCAGGGAACGTTGCTTTAGACCCGGCTCCCAGGGATCCCTTCATAGCAGCCGCCTTGACAGCGCGCAGCGCAGCTTCACCTTCAGCTGCCCTGCATGCCAGCTCAGCCAGCTCAATTCCAACGGCGACCAGCTTGAGGGTCGGTGAGGCGAGAAAATATGGGTCAGGCGTCGAGAACGAGGAAGAAGAGCCGTCCCCCCTGCCGCGGGCCCTGCAGGCTGTCGCCCTGAGAAGTGTGGGTCTTCATTCTCCAGCACCGAGCAGTCCTAAACAGGATGAGTTACATGCAAATGGGGGCTGCACAGCTGAGACTCGAGGAGGGGTCTTTGCGCCAGACTCTCCTGCGCAGGCTGCGATGCGGGGGGATCAAATCAGCGGGAGTCGTGCGGCAGCTAGTGCAGCTGACATGCAGCAGCAATCGCCGAGGGCAAGCACCAAACCGACGCCTGTACAGCCAACTGCAGGTGCAGCTAGTCAAAGCCAAGCAAAAGCACTTATTGAGGCTGATGCAGATTCAGGAAGGTCTGCCGAGCAAGGGCATCCCTGGGACTCGGTGTCCAATTCAGCTGCCAGCTCAGCCACCAGCTCAGCACCAAGCGAATCCGCTTCTGCATGCAGTCGCTCTGAATCAGCATCATGGCACGATGACTGCGATGCAGCCAGTCAGCCTGTGGCAGCACATAATGCGCAGAGCACTGCAGTCAACAATGGTTGTAAAAGACCCCGAGTTCAGCGTTCGGACGTGCTTGGAGGATCGCAGCATTCCTGCGTTCCAGCCAGGGCTCTTGAAGCGTGTGAGGGCACCAGACCTCCACTGAAGCCGCTGCAGAAGAAGGCTGCAATGGCAGAAGTATCAACACAGCCGCCGCTGCCTGGAGTGACAGTGCGAGAGAGGCGCCAGGTCAGCACTGCTGCATTCCTGTTTATGGTTACAATCTAAAACACTACACAGACGTGCTGGATTATTGCAAGGCTGAGTCACCTCGCGGGCAGTCGCTTACATCCAAAAACCACCTGACGCTCTTTGCTGCTTCCCTGGTCTGGTGCAAAAATCTCGGTGAAAGGAGCTTGTGCCAGGATTTTTTAGGCCTATGATCCTACAGGTGTCTCTATTGCTAAAACTCTCGATCCCTTCCACTAAAATTTGTGTGGTGCTCACAGTTGCAGGAACGCACTGCAGCGTGCACAGCCGAGGCAAGCGCGCATCTGCAGGAGGCAGACTCTGTCAGAGAACGCCTCGAACAACTGCGCGCCACCGAGTCGCCACCGCTATCTCTGGGGGGACCCGCGGCCGCCAAATCTGGCGCTGCTGCCAAATTAGTCACCGCCGATAGATCCAGAGCTGCGGCCAGATCGGGCGCTGTAGCCAGGTCAGGCGCCGAAGCCAGATCAGGCGTGGGGCCTTTGAATGAAAAGGAAGTTGAGGAGCGTGCGCGGGCGTATGCAGCTGCTGCAGCCAATCTGCCCAAAGAGGTACGCTGACACTGTGTAGCCTTTCTGGCTACTCAACTTTTACTTTGTAGCCCTGCCATATCAGCCGCGCGAGATCCTCTCCTCCAGTCTGCAATGGTCTGCTACGGAGCGCTTGCCTGTCGTCAAAACTTGGGCTGTGTGTTGTGTGCTGCCGTCAGCCTCGATCCATGCCGGAGTTCTTAATGGGGTGTAATTGGCAGAGTCAAGAGGCAAGTGAGCTATTTTTTATTCTTTATTGATGCTGATGTTACTGCTTCTGGCATTCCTGCAGGCGCACAAGTACCACAACTTGGTGAAAGTAGAAGCTGAAGAGCCGCCGGTGCATGCACAGCGACTGGTGCGCAAACAGCTGCGCCCGGGGTGGCAGAAGCTAAGGGCAGCAAAGCCGTGCATTGACACTGCATGGCCTGTGAATACACGCAAAGCCCTCAGTATTGGGACTGGCCAAATGGCCCCAAGGTTTGAGATCAGCGCTGTGGGTATTGCCGGAGCTGCGTTGAGGTCGCTCTGAAGGTGTTCAACGATTTGTGTGAAGTCTGCCATCTGGGCAAGTTAACAACTGTAAGAGAGGCAGGTCTTCTGTTGGTCAGGGGCGTGTGTACTGCTCAAATGGGAAAGCCAGGTATTCTATGCATAATCAGTTGGGCATATACCTGATTGCATGGCTGACTATCCGTCTCACAGATCTTGTTGACCGAAGCACAGTTGACCACTTGAGCTAAAGCGCTGCAAGTTCTCTGATTTAAAGCCCATTCATGGGCGATAATGCGCAACACAGGGTATTTTGTGCATTGACAAAATGAGCCATGATCTTCACAATGTTGTTTTTCATCCTCAGCATCATAAGACATTCAGGGCCCCACACTGGGTTCCAAACGTTTGTTTACAAATACAGAAGTGAGTTTACATATTGACTCCACCAAGTTTCAACCCAAATGTACAGATTGCCAATCCAGCTGCTATCAGTGCCTCCACAACGAACTGCACATACAACAGGTGTGCAAATACTGAAGTCCGCTGCAATCCCAGTGAACACACAGGAAGACATTGTTCATGGTCCGTTTTGAAGTTTCATTGCCATGCAGGCCTTCATAATTGGTCAGGTATCTTTTTACTCACAGGTAACATTATTGCCTTCCCGCAATATTGGAGAGTGTGTCTCACAAGCGCTCACTGAGCCCTTTCCCCAAGACTGTGGCATCAGAAAACTCCTGGAAGAAGCTTCCAATAAGGCGGCGCACAGCCTTGCGCTTGCTAAGAGACGGTAGCGTTTCTGGGGTAAGGTCGGGGCCTACATTTGGGAGAAACCGCCGGTTACGAACCTTCTTGTCATATATCCTGAGCGAGACTGGGTCCATAATGTAGATGTGCAGCAGTTTGCGTGGATCAAGTCTGCCTTCAGAAACATCCAACAACTTTCGGAGCCAAGGGTGATCGATGCATTCCCCTGCACGTGCACCACTCACTTCCTGATGTCAGAGAGCAGCAGATATACAATTATTGAACCAGATACGGAAGACTATCATGCCTCAAGACTATCGGATAGGTTGTTTGCTTGCAGATCACTTGTCTTGTCTGCTAAGTAGTGAGCATAGTCAGCCAATAAAGCTGCCTTCCGCATCTGCTTGGCAGACTTAAGTTCTTGCCGAGCATGCCTCCTGCGCATCTTCGCCCTCTCAATTGACGCGTAATACTCCAGAGGTGCTCGGGTCTGCATGAATAGTGAAACTGAAATGGTGCGTTGTAACACTTTTATACTGCTCACACCCCCGCCAGGTGTCCACGAAGATAGTCGGTGTGTAAAGGTCTGCATGCGCCGGGACACCGAATGACTCTATTGCCATTCACAAAAGTTATGGATTACCGCATGCTTGATCTTTTGAAATAACGGATCGGATAATATTTGGTCCAACGGCAGTTTTTCTAAGCGACGAAGTCCTTTTACTGCAAGGCTGTTATTCTGCAGCACCAAGAACCTGCCTCATCGGCAAAAGTCGATCCTTTCGAAGCCAACATATTTACAGCAGCTGACAAAATCGACCTCACCTTTTGGTAAAAAACATTCGACGCAAGGTGTATTTCAGTCTTCATGTGAAAGTCGAGAAGAGTTCTTCTCGTTCGTAATGTGCCGTAGAAAATCTTTTCACACAGAGAAAAGGTCCCGCTTCAGAATCGTGTCCGGTTTGAAAGTTCAGGATATTGGTTCACTCCTAAAATAAGAGGGGAAATGACAGATGACGAACAGTCTTGTGATAGGTGACGACATCTGTTTCACGTGCACGCACTTGATCGTGGTGTGTCATCTTTCCGGCAGCTCTGAAGAGTCTGCCCACTAAAAAGCGAATATAGAATGAAAGGTAGCAAGACTGGTCCCTGAATTTGCTTACTGTGGCAGTTACACTCAGAGACTATCAAGAGTATTGCAGCAGCCCGGCATGTTTCAAGCAAATTCTATACCAGGTCGATACTCCACCTGAAGAGTGGCACTAAGCTTCCTTGTCCATTATTCGCGACCCACGCTCTGTTTGTGGGAGAAAATTCCAGGAAGAACTCCCTCAGGCCAGACTATCAATATACGGCGAACGAGCTTTGTTCGAAAGTTGCTCTTAGCTTCAGTCACATTGAGCTGTGCACAAATGAAGGCTGAAGTCATTCTTCCGTCCAACTTACTGGCGAGCAAGGTGCCAGCTGTCGAGCAGTATCTTCTACCATTATGAAGCATGTCAATCCTTCTTTTCCCGTGCGTTTCTGAGGAGACGTGTCCTGTCCTACAGAAGGTTACATCGGTGAGGAAGGACCTCAGGCGCCTGGAACGACTGCCATTCGAAGCCATCCTCAATAACCCTGCCTTCCAGAAGCCGAAGCAGAAGGTAAGTCCATACTGCCTTTTGCTGACTTCCTTGGAACCTACATTAAGATCCTTTAATCACATGGATGCTGTCATAACATGCTCGTGCCTCGCGATACTTTTTGATGTGCTGTCAATTGGAGCCCTTGAGAAGAGTGGCTGAAGTTGCTTCTCGCATCCATTGCAAGGCGGTGATTGAAGATATGTGAACTTGTAGGGGTTTTCTGCATCTTGTAATCCCAAAAACTGCATCTGATGAGTCTCACTTTACGGGGGCAGGCACGAGGCTTGCTGTAGGCATCAGCGTCCAGAGACAAATAGTTTTAGCAAATGCACTCCAAAGTCAGCACGATTTTGCGAGAGATGGAAAGCTCTGCAGAGACTCGGGCTGAGGAGCGTGTGGCTGCGTTTGTGAAGAGGCTCGCCGAGAAAACAGGTGCCACCTTCTCCTTTCAATAATTATGATTATTACTGATGATTAGTACGGTACCTGTTGACACTAACGTGCTACAGGAGACTGCCTGCGTGATCATGGCAGGGGCATGATGAATGAAAAACCGTTTTAAGGGTCTAGGGTTGCTATCCATTGTTTCAAAATCTTGTAGATGTTTCTATATTTCCCCTAAATAAAGTCATCATATCTTTTTGGCGCTTAAGGCGTTGACATGCCTTTCACCCCAAACCATGCCATGATTGTATTTCTTACTATGTGCTTTCCCTGCCAAATGGCAAGGTATGTCCTGCAGACAAGCTACAAGCAAAGGGTACATAATCCCCCCCCTTTGTTGGACTCGCCAAATCCAAGCAAGACCCAATCTACCATGGGCATGGTGCTCAGTATTTACACCGCGCCCCACCAGCCGAAGCCATATTAAATATCACAATAACAATCAAAAATATTTGGTGCAGGGGCGCCGGCGGACCATCCTTGGGTTAGGGAGTTGTATGCAGCGGCTAACGGGGAATTAGACCCGCGCGATCTGTGGTACATATATGTCAAAGACCCTCGTTCGCTCACCATCCGACATCAGAGCAACCCAAAGACAAAAGCTTTCCCTACCTTGAAGCATGCCCGCTGACGTCAGCTCACACGATCCCATCTCTTGAAAGGTTTCAGGCTCTGCGGAAGCTTGTGCACTGTCTAAAGCCCCGACCAGCCAAGGAGGGCAAGCGCGTGCTTGCAGATTGCAGGAACAGACTTGGGAGTTGAGCATCCTGCCAGCAAGGACACTGAGCTGCATCCTTCTGTGTCTTAAACATAACACTTGATTTCTTGCAGCGTGTACTAATAAGAGAACTGACAAAAGAATCGCAGAAGACAGCAGGGTCTGCTACGGATCAACTTCTTTGCTTTTGCAATAAAAAAATGCCGTTGGTGCCGAAACAAAAGCAATCTGCATTACTGCTGCGCATGGGCTTCTCTGTCAGATTGCAGGTTGCACATTGCTGTGCTTTGCTCTTGGTCCAGGCTGTGTGATCCCAAGCATATCTCTGCAACAGACAATCTGCACTTGATGCTCTGCTGATGGTGATGGTGCAATGCATGGTGCCAAAATTGACATCAACGCTGATGCAAGAAGGCGTCTTTTGCCCCGACTGCAAAGCAATTCAATGCAATGTATGGTTCAGGTGATTCGTGTCGTAGTATTACATGACAGTGTCACGATGCCACATCAGCACCATGCAGATGCAGTACACACTTTATCACTGCTCAAGACTGTACAATGCTCAAGCCAAATTGGCATTGCCTGCCTACAAGAATGACCTCAAAAATGTCTGGAAACAAGCTGGAGTTGCCAGATCATTCACTGTGAAAAGGCATTGTCTTCTGGAACAATGCTCAGTACTGGAAAGTTGCCATCTGTAATGATATCAACCGGTTAGATGAGATCATAAGACCTTGACAACGTGGATTTTCATACAATACCTGAGGAGCTAGGCAGAATTCCTGTGCATGTGCCTTGCAGCAATCACATGACATGCAAGCAGACAGAAACTGCTGAAGGCAGATGCACTGGTGATCACGAACCTCAGCATGACATGCAAACATCAATGCTGACTGGGCAAATGTTTCTACAGACCCTGCAAGGATTCCCTCACAGGCGCAAGCAATGATTGTACTGAAAGCTGGACCTTCCTCTGATCTATGTACATCCTTCTGGGCTGTGTCTTTGATCCAAAATACCTCTCTCTGTATCTGGGCCTTTCAGCCTCTCAAAAGGCCATGCTGGTTCAGACTTCAACGTGAAATCTGAAACTTGGATGCCAAACAAAATGGATCCTTTCACTCCTGCTCATTCTGCCGCCAAAAACCCTCTGTTCCTTCCCCTGCTCCTGATATATTCCGGACCTGCTTACCCTAAGGGATAGTGCAGTACATGTGCTCCCGCTGCATCAATCACTCTCTGAGAGGGACTGTGCTGCGGCTGGCACTCAGAAATTAGTTTCCCAAGCGCACATAGAAGGTTGGGCGCTGCATGGCTTGAATGCAAGAACCTCTCTCCACTGTTTTATGTCACCCGGAATAGGTTTTTCTAAATTCACTCCTTGGAGTATCCCCTTTAAATGCACAGCATATCCTGCGCCTTTTGGAAGGCTGCTGTTACAGTCTCTGTAAAGTATCTTATAAACTTATGACGCTGCGCTGCCCCTCAATCTTGGCTGCCGCTTTGTTGACGACTTTGTTTCACAGTGCTGCAGCGCTACTTGGATGTCTTGCTTGTAGTCCTATATCCTTGTGCCACATCAGACGCACGGCACATCACTGCACAGAAAATCATCAAATCAGCCTTCCACAGGAGAAACGCGGATGTCTCCAATAAACGGCAAGCCCTCCAGAACGGTATATACTGGGCAGGCTGCACATATTTGTCAATAAGATCGCGCTCTAAGTGCCAGCACAGATCTCTGCTAAGCATCCTTCAACTCAAGTGCGACTGCAGCGACTTGCTCTTCTATAACTATACAAGTGAATGGGCAAGCAGGGTCAATCCCGCAGCAAAGCAGCCGGACCTATGAAAGCACAAGAAGAACCTGGAAACACTGGCAAGTATGCCGCATACCAGGAATTGCCACAAGAGGGGGAGCCAGCAGAGGCACACCTAAGGCCCTTGAACCTTGCTACAGAGAGGACAAGGGGATTGTTGCGCACCGGGAAGGGCCAGACGGGTGAGTCTGCGGGCACAAAGAGCTCGCGGCGAACGGCGTCGAAGTCCATGCGTGAAGTGGCAGCGCTGCTGCTGCCCCCGGCCTTGGCGTTCCCTCCCCCGCCCCGACCCAGCAACGCGGCCGACGCTGCCGCCTTGCCGGTCGCTCGCGGCAGAGCCGCCTCGGCCACCTGTCGGAGATGACAACATTAAGGTTAACTCAAATTCAACAAGGAACCTTTTTGAGATGTTTCATTGGCACGGGGCAGCGGGCTCTGCATCAGCAGGTAAATTTAGGCCACCCGGATTGGTTCGACATCAGCGGCAAGGGCTTGTGGGCAGAGTGCAATGGCAGATGTGCAATGGCAGCAGAGGACCAACCAGCCTGCCCTTTTAGATGACGTGATCTGTGTCAGCGATTACTAATCATGGCAGCTGATAAGCCGACGTGCCAGGTCCAAATCTTGACCTGGCGGCAGCATTCTGGCGTGCGGTGAAGCCAGTGCAACAGTGGCACTAGCTAGCACATCTCACGGTGCTACTAAGAGTTTTGCGTAGAGCGGGCGAACATTCGCAGCTATAAGGCCGGGCGGGCAGTCTTAATTTAAATTTGCACTGGCACAAATAAGACAAGGGCGCAAAGGCTGAGGATTTAGGTTGGACAGGGGAGAAAGCAATGTCGGAAGCACTCTGGTCACACTCCAGCGCTCTCATGAAGCCACAACGCAGGGTCTTGCACTGTACAGATTCGGCAGTTTTCACCACAGAACGCAGAAAAAATCCCAAATCGGCCGCACCAGTGCAGAGGTGCCGGTCTGAAGGGCCTCGAGGCGTCCGCGGAGGTCCTTGTTTTCGGCCACAACAGAGCGCGCAGAGGCCGCCAGCTGATAGATGTGGTTCAAGTACACCAGCCGCTCCTGGAATGAAACACACCCATAGCCGGTCAGCACCCCGATAGGCATGGTCCATGGTCCAGCCTTTGAACATTGCACGGCTTCACAGGACAGCCTGTCTGACCTGCTCTGCATGCAGAGTCAGCGCATGCAGATCTGCAGGATCTTATCTTTCATTTACCGATCAGTCATCAGAAGAGCCTAATCCATGCACCTGAGGTCCCATGCGGAGGTAGACGGTTACTAGCAACGCTTGATGTCAATAAAGGCAAAGACATCAGCATGGTTGCACGCTCCTGCTGTCAGGAGGCAAGGTGAGCGTGCCGATTTGCTGAAGGCGAAGGGCTGCAGGCAGGCCAAAGGCCGCCACATATTCTAGCACTTCTTAGCTCGCCAGATCCAAGCAAGACCCAAGCCGCTATGGGCACGGTGCTGAGACTTTGCACCGGTGCCCACCAACCAGTCTACAAGCTCAAAGAAAAAAAAACACCCGTGATAGTCTCACCTGTTCCAGGCGCGAAATTTCTGCCTGCAGGCGGGAGACGGTTTCCATGCGCCGCTGCCGCAGCCGCTGCGCTGCGCGCCGGTTGCCCTCGCGCCTGGGCAGGCAAGACGATTACTGATTGTCAGACTTACTGGTCAGCTGCGTAGCAGCTGCTTTTGGAATTCTGAGCAGGATTCCACGAGGAGATGCCCAGCACAGAGGTGCCACCTCAACTCAGCAACAGGCATGGTGTCTCTTGATAGTAGAAAATGCGGCAGACTTAACAGAGCAACATTGGCAGGTGATGAGGCTTGTAAGCCTATCCACACCCGACAGCACCCCACGAAGTTCTTCCCCTCCAGTGTGGCTGCAGAGCTTGCAGCATCAGAGCTGCACACATGTGCACACAGGTTGTGATAGGGCAGGGAAGGGCAGCTGCACACACCTGCGCTCAAGTTTTTCTTCGTGGCTGAGCATGCGCGCGTCGGGGCACTTGGGCCGCTTGGCATCATCGCTCGTTCCCCTCTCCTCGCCCAACAGACCCTCCAAAACGTCCGCGCTGCGCTTGCTGCCCCGGCTCGTCTGCAAAAATGCCCACATTTGCAATGTCAGCGCACTTGTGTAGCAGTGAATCAGTCACTCAGGTATTCAGTGACTTTGTCAGAGCACAGACAGACACCAAAGCTGCCCCAGCTCGTCTGCATCGGCAGCAATGTGAGAAGAGCCCTTTGAGGCAGTCAATCGTGTCTCATAGCTTCCAGCCAACCTTCCTGCGCAGATCATGATTTGCTAGAACTTGAGAAATAATCTGCAGCAGCCCACCGGACCACAACATGGTGCTTCTTGTGAATCCAGAAGAAGAGGAACGGAGAGCAGTGTGCAGGCCTATAGCTGGTCCATTGTTTGACTGTGTCCCGACAGTGCACAGCATGACACCCAAACACAGCCTGGGTGAAGGCTGTGCTCCAATGGGACTCTAATTGAGAGACTGCTTCTTTTCAACGCGCACTTTTGGATACCTGAAGGCCTGGATTTGATATTGGGTGTGTATGTGCAATCAGGTATGGCACAGAAGACGTTGGGTTGCAGCGTAGAAGGTGACCCTTGCTTTGCAGCCACACATGTCAGATGGCAAACCACCTCAGGTCCAGGGTTGATTGCATGGCATGTTTGCTTTTCAAGATAGATGCAGCTGGCAACAGTTTACCTCTTCGTTGAACTCCTCTGCATCGTCGCTGGCGTGTCTAGCACTGGCGCTGTGAGAGTAGCCCACTCCTATTGATGCATCAGATGAACACTGGCCCCTGCGAAAAGCAGCGGCCATGGGTAAGGGAAGTTCATCGAAAATGCTGATATCAGACAAATGACTGCATCTGACTGCAGTAGTATTGAAATTGACCGTGGACCAAAATTATCTGTTGCTGGGCATCTCGAAGCAGGCGACCCTTGGGTTGGCAGGTGAGCACGAGAAACCGACCCCAGGGGTTGGCACATTCCGAAAGGATGCTTTTTACATGGAACCCAAAGAAGACTTGTTATTGGAAGCTGCTGCAGTCGTTCCCGCACAGGCAGTGGCCACATTTTGGGATAACGGTGCGTCTCCGGGACGCAGGCTCAAGCCACAGCTGAGCTAGAACGGTCTCGGTCCATCCTATTGAATTGCCTTTCAGGTTCTCATAGGGACAGATCCTCAGGAAAAGCACAACAAAGATGGAAACAGTCCGCACTTGCTCTGTTTCGGAAGGGTGGTGCACATCTGCGGCAGTGTCTGGGCGATGTCGGCGATAGCATTTTGGAACTGGCGTGCCACTTGCGCATAGTTGTACTTTGAGATGTCTCCCTGAGTCGGAAACATGGACTCTGCTTCCACCGCTGCCATGGTAAAGGCTTCTGCCCAAGCAACGGCTGTTGGACCTCCGTACACAGAGAACACCTCGAGAGGGTGACTTCAGCTAAAGGAAGCGAGAGTACGGAGGCTGCGAACGGGTGGTTTCTTGGTGTGCTTATAATCAAGCTATGAGCAAATTGTACCAAGCGACCACCGTTGAAATGTTCCCACCTGACTGACGATTTTGAAAGAAGTTTTAGATCACCCGTTCCAAATATGTCATCGCGAAACCCGGAAGAACCCAACGGACACATTGACCCCAACCCAAGGGTGCATTACAAGGGTTGGAGGTGCTCCGAGATCTGTGTCACAGCACTTGCGTTCTTGGAAGTGCATGGGGGCCTCAACCCGAGCCACTGGCAGCTAGTGTGGAACAACATCATGTCAACACTGCATGTGATGCCTAATTTGATCATCATCGGTCATGTCATGTCATCGCACTTTAAAGCAATTTCGTCGCAATTTTGTGCCACGCATGGCAGTCACTGCCTGGCAGGCATGGTGCCTTCCAGGCGGACTGATCACAGGAGTAAACACAGCTGTTTCCGACAGTCCTAAGGAGTGTGTACACAAAGATGATTTAAGTAAGCTTGCAACCTCACTTGAGGGAATATTCGAATGTACAGGAAGTTTGGCAGAAAGATTGCATGCATGGCCGCCGACGGCGGCGGCGGCCGCGAGAATGCTGGCATACGGATCATCAGGGTGCGATTGGCCCTCAAAAATAGACAGAACGACAAGGACATTCTCAAAAACAGTCTCTGCTGGGCGAGGAACTGTTTACAAATGCTATGGCCAGTACATGGCGATCCACTTGGCAAGACTCTCCAGAAGGCAAAAATTTCAACAACTTGCTTAAAGACCGTCAGGTGACCTTCGAGTTGTAGTCTCAGTTCAAGAACTCTCAACCCATGCCATACATCACAGATTTAGTGACCTCAAGGCTTCTGAAGAGTCTGTATACCAGTCTCAGGTTTGGGCTCAGAGCTACTGAGCTAGTACAATTTTGTCTCTAATGGATGCCAGCTGGGCAACACCTCTTGAAAAGAAGCACCGCCCAGTGTCTGCAATATTCTTCTTCAGTGTCAGCAGCGCAAGCAGTAACAGAATTTTATGAGGTTCTGATCAGTAAGCGAGCGCGTTAAGAACTGACCACTGATAAATCAGCAGAGCCTCCAGTGCCATGAGTCTGTCTGCCCCCACTGACCCCACTGCTCGCTTAATCCAAAACATTTCTCAGCGGTACAGACCGCCAAAGCCAGCTGCCACCATCTTGTTCCTGCGCGCACATCCGCACCCCACGTTAGTGCCAAGCTGACAAATCACCAGGATAAATTCAGCTTCAGTACCCAGGGCCACTGCTTTGACTGGTAAGAGAAGTTAAGGCCAGCTGATTGCCTTAAGGTGTAGGCTACTATGAATGTGTGGGCACCAATCCCTAGATCCACATTTCATGTGCATGCAACCTTCCTAGATGCTAGGATGCATGCAATTTGATTGGCTGACAGGCTTCAAAAGGGGCGGCTTACTTTGCAGTCTTGCGGGCCTGGCGCAGGTTGATGCCCTGCTCAATCTCACGCTCCCGCACCAGTGTCAGGAGCTGCGCAATCTGCAGAAACCGCAGTGACAGACATCAGTACAATTTGACTTGATCCGTGAATTTTTTTCAATGATTTGTACTCATACAGGCAGCTGCACGAGAAATTGAGGGTGCAGAGCATTTGGCAAGGTGACATCTGAACTCTCAGCAACGCAGGGGAGCTAGGCTCACCTTTCTTTGGTGGAAGGCGAAGTCGCTGGGCTTGAAGGGCTGCGTCAGGGCATCAAACCATCAGAAAGCTGTGGCAAACATCAAGAGGCACCCACCTTAGGAAGAAGCATAAGATGCAGCTTGCTGCAACAAGCTGTTCCCTTCAAAGAATAGACAGTAGAACTTCCAGCAAATCGCCCACCTGCTTCGTCTTCTGCGCCATCCGCAAGTCAAAGAGTGCCCTCTTTGACTTTTGCACCTCCTCCTGTATTTGACTGGCGTCCAGAGATCTGAACTCTGAGGCCTTCGTTGGCTTCTTCTTTCCTGCTGCATCTGCCTCTGCTACCACGGGTGTTGCCCTCAACAAGGGTAATCTGAGCAACGGTCTGGGTCTGGCTGACAGAAAAGACGCTGCGTTGCACCTGAAGGAGCTCTGTGAGCTAGCTAAAGAAAATGAGATTGCTGGAACCATCGCACCCAACTTTGCGACAGGCACAGAACCTTGCCTGTCAGGTCTCGCTTCCCTCCTATCAAAAGATTGTCCTTTTGGATCCGAGTTTCGACTGCATTCACTGGCAAAGCGCTTGCTGGCATCATGCGGCTCACAAGATTGGATTAAATTATCGTTCCCCCTTGAGACCCTGGATTACAATCGCCGTGTTGAGGGAATACAAATTTAGGGCTTGCACTGGCTAGGCGCAGAGTCTGATTTTGGCCTGCATTCGTTTAAATGATCTTGATTCATGAAATTAATTAGTTATTAGGTTGTTTATAAGGATCCAAGATACTGGTCGCTTCGAGGGCAAGTTGTTGACAAGAAGAAACTGTTGCTCACTTCCTGTCATTGCCTTTCTTGCTACTCGCGCCTGAGCTCAGCACTCGATGTGAATCTCATACAATACAGAAATGAAGGAGAAGTGTATCCATCTCAATGCATGGAAGGAGCGAGCAGGGGGCGAAACCGCCTATACGCCCATTCAGCGGAGCCTTCGTGTTTTGTGGGTCGACAAATTGGTACGTGAATGTCACATTGTCTTTTTTTGTTTGATCTAGGACGTTGCACGTCCCGTATGGGAGGGTATGATGCGTGTTGGATGCCTCTTTCGAGCCTGACGTATCTCGGTGCTCGTCAAAAGCACTTTACGAGACACCTCCTCCCCAAATCGGCCGCAGATTTTTGCATTCAGGGCACCGGAAAGGACAGTGATTTGATCTTGTGTGTGACTGTGTGCTGACGAACGGTCGCCCCACTGTGCACAAACAAGATCTCCCAGTTTCTGCAACTAGCCACCTGAGCAATCGGGTGAAGAACGCCTCGCATTGCCTTCGCAGGACCCCACAAAAGCTTCCAAGCGTCCAGCAGTCGTCTGCATGCACTGTGCAGCAGTCGGGAAGGGGCTGGAGAGGCACTGCAGCGAGCATGCCTCAACTGGTGTGTGTGCACTCCGCAGCCTATGCCTCCTTCAATCATCGTAACAGCATGTACATCCCTATGTATTCTAGTGTATCAACTCTGGTATTCAAAGCACAAGAATCCCTCTGATCAGTGCTTTACCATCGTGCCCAGATGGCCCATCTTACAATGAGGATACTCCTTGCAGGGCACCCCCTGGCGCTGGATGTGCAGAGGTTAGAGCTGTACTGCTGCGCCTGCCGCGATATCATCTATGACCCAGACTTTGACCGCTGCGTGTCGGTGGGACACCCTTCCTTCTTTGGGCCTTACCCCCCACACTCCTTGCAACGAGGGTGTCTGCCTATGCAGCATCTAGCGCTGCATGCATCAGGCTACACACATGATGATGTGTGTCTCTCCTATCTCATACAGGGTGCTGCGGCGTCGGCCTTGTCAGTGGACAACAGCAGTGCGGCTGCCAGTGACGCCAAAGCGCCGCCGGCCGCCGCTGCAAACGGCCACAAGCGGAAACGCATTGAGGGTGAGTCATCCCTGGCAGGGCTGATTACTCATGTGCCCGTCCACTGCCGGCGCTTTCAGGGTTCCCATGGGGGACTTTGTGCCCTGGAAATATAGTGCATAGCAGCAATGCATGCACGCACTCAGGACAAAGCATGCAGCTTTCTTGCCATCGAAGGGCTGCGCAGCAGAGTTCCATCCTCAGGGGCCCAGCTTCCTGACAGAGATTAGACAGCAGCAGTTTGCAGAGTGTTCTGTGTCTGGCAACTCTGCGAGCAGCTGGCAGTTGATGTATGCCTGAAAGAAGCTGCTCAGACGGAACCTTACAGGGATGCAATGTTTGGGGCATGCATTTTCGCCGAGCGACCTGCAGCTGATCTGTGCTTGAAAGAAGCTGGTCTGTGGAAGATTGACAGGAAATTGTGTCTGTTGAATACAGAGTCTGCGAGCGGCCAGCAGCTGCTGGCCGCCAGGGGTATCAGCCGGGCGCATGATCTGCCTTTTGGGCTTCGCGGCCTCTCCAACCTGGGCAACACCTGCTTCATGAACAGCGTGCTGCAGGTGCGGCTCTCCTTGCCCTAGTTCCACCTTTCCCACGAAAGCACCACTGCAGAGAGATACTGGAGAGACGGACATTATATTCCTGACATGCTGTTGTCACTGGGCGTCCGTGTGCAGCTGTGCTTGCCTTTGCTCTGACTTCCATGTTAGCATCCCTGCAGAAGCTTTCCACAGTTGGGCACACTTAGCAGTCAGGACCTTCTATGTATCACATGCGGATGTCAGCGTGCATTGTGTCCTTGGATCCTGGTTTGCTTACTGCTCTCGAGGACTTTCCGTGGGTTGCATAGTACTATAGCTGCTGGTAGACAGTGAAATATGTGAGATCCTGCACACAATTGGCTTTGATACGGTATCTAAGAATTGCCCGTTGCCGCCTGATCAGGCGCTGCTGCATGCACCGCTTCTGCGCAACTTCTACCTGGGGGGCTCGCACTCGGCCGCCCTGTGCCCCCACCGCCACTCCAAGCCCTGCCTCTCCTGCGAGCTGGTAAGCTCCTCGGAATGTGTATCCCGTCGGCTCCTACCTCTTCTTGTTGTCACCTGATTGCGCCTGCATGTGTTCAAATCCATGTTGGCATTGGTCTGCAAGGAACCCTGCAGCCCAGCAACCCCATTTCTTGAGAAGCTGGAGAAGCAAGCCAGTGCTATGGTGTCGCGACTTTAATCAGCTGACTCCAAGAAGCCTGATAAGTGCAAAGGGCCTTGTAGGCTTGTCCCGCTGGTAAGATAGCCCATGAAGGAATCTACTGCCGCCAGTCCGAGGCGCATGGCAGCATGGTCTGTTCTTGTTGGCGTACCAGTTGGGTGTTTGCTTTGATATGTTTGCTTTACTGCTTGATAGACCCAATTTGTTGAACAATTTCTGAGATGCCCAAGGGTCATGCTTGGTTCTCTGGCGAGTCCATCATCAAGGGGTAGGAATCTTGGCAGCCTTTATTGCAGCTTGTCTGCAGACGCACCTTGCTCCATCAGGAAAAGCGTGTGGCTTTTCTATTTCTGAGATGGGGGGAGGTTCTGAGGGCAAGCCTGGGGTGCACGGCAGGATGGGCTCTTTTCTGCAGCCTATTCGGGTGCGAGCTCGCCCTTCAGTCCGGCGGCGTTCCTGTACGCGTGGTGGTGCCACGCGAACCACCACCTAGCAGGCTACCAGCAGCAGGACGCACACGAATTCTACCTCTTCGCGCTCTCCGGACTCTCGCATTCTCGCCTGCCCAGCAATTCAAACAATGAGCCGACAGCTGCGGCTGCCTCCGATGCCGCACCTGCAGAGCGCCAGACAGGTGGGCCCACGATGTCCTGATACCTGCTCTGCCTGAAGTCTACAGAATGATGTTGTTGTCACGGCATCATGTCGCCACTGCGGAGCGCCAGACGGGTGGAATTCTGATATCTATTGGATCATGCAAGGCACATGTGCCCCATACTGCTGGGCCGGGAGCACAACATGCACACTATGCAGTTTCTGTGCATATGTGGCGAAGAAGAAGCACTCCGATATGTGCACAGAATGACTGCATCATGCGCTGCTGTGAAGCCGGCAACTGATGGTACGCTGGCAGTTTGGGTTGCCATCGGCTTACGCGCCTTTCTTGACCACGACAACCGCAAGAATCAAAGCTCGCATCACACATCAGTTCCCCATGCACAGCATGCACACGCCGAGAGTTGTGACAAGCAGATGTCATGCATGGCAAATTAAAATCTTGTATGTATGCACGCGTTGCATGTAATGCCAGGCAGCCTTTCCTCATTTCTTGGCGCTCGCGCTGCCTTGTATATCTTGCATCCTTCCTGGCGTCAAATGTGTGCATGATGGAAAAGCTTGTACTAATCAAAGTGCTTCTTGCGTGCAGGCGCTCTGGAGGCTCCCAGGCCGGTGAAGCAGGAGGCGGGCAGCGCCGGCTGGCAGGTGCCGGTGACAGATTTTCTGGACCTGACCTCTGACCTCGACAGCTGCAGCCTGCCCAGCTTCTTGTCTCCGTACCCCAACCAGGAGGAGGCCAAGCCCCGCACAGACGACCGCACTGCCTCAAATGAGCGGGCTTCCTCCTCTGGCGGCTCAGGTGCGCGGCCCGGTTGAACCGCATGTTCCTCTGCAGGGTAGGGATGCATAACCAGGGATTTTGCTGGCCTGAAACGCTCACTGAAGCTCCTGAAAAGAAACCACCAGGGCGGTCGCCGCAGAGTGTGCACCACCGAAAAAATTCTGTGGGACTCTGCGCGTCAATTTTCACACCTCACACCCTGCTCCTCGGAGCATTGGGCGGTCAGGAGGAAGGCCTTCCCCCGGTGGGGGCATATCCGCAGATACTGCATAGGTGACCATCCAGGTTGGTGCAGCCCTTTGAGATCTTCTGAACAGCTGGTGACTGTGCTGTGTACACATGCTTTATTAGGCGCAGAAGAGGCCGAGAGCGCGCTGCAGCGCATCTTCGGGGGCCTGCTGCAATCGGACGTGATGTGCTGCGCGTGTGGCCACACCTCCACAGCACACGACCCCTTCCTCGACATCTCCCTGGACATCAAGCCTCCCCCGCTGCCGCCCGCGCCCCTGCTGCGACCGCCAGGGCCCATGCACAAGTGCGTTCTCGCACATATTCCCCCCTTTTAAACGCTGCCCGTGCCACCCAGATCTGGGACTAAAATGCAGATACCACTGTGAAGTTGCCAGGGCTCATGCACAAGGGGGCACACGTTGCCTTGGCCTGTCTCAGGGCTTCTCTACACAAATTGAGCCCTGAGGACAGTAGCAGGCAGCAATGGCGACTCTGCATTGTGGCGTAGTTTGGGCATTAATGCATAATTCGACGAGGCAGAAGTAGCTGAACACGTGTCCTTGTAGGTGGGGGAATATAGGTATCAGATGCTTCTTGAGGAGTGAGGACTTGTCAATTGTGGATTTGAAATTAAGGATGCTACTTCCCGCCCTTGCTATGAGGGCAGGAAGCACGTTAGCGCTGAATTAAGTGGGTGTCATGTGATGCACACAGGCAGGCGAACGCGCAGCGGCGGCTCTCCGGCGCGGCGGCGATGGCAGTGGCGGCAGCGCAGAAGCGCGCGGCCAGCGTTGCCGGCGCCGATCCGTCGGTGGGCACCTCCGGCGAGACGGCTGCGCCGGCCGGGGCCGGCCCGGCCGCGGCCGCGATCGCGGCGGCTTCCGCAGCAGCTGCCTCGCAGCTGCCTGACGACCGCGCGTCGCCGGACACGACGGCGACATCCGCCGTCGGCGAGGCGGCCAGCGCGGCGCCCGGCGCAGGGCACGCCGTTGCAGGCAGGGACGACAGCAGCGAGTCATTGGACATCGTTGGGTGAGTCACCACGCCCTCACTTCCCCACTGCCTCTTGCGCATGAATCCCGTCTTCGCAAATGCTCCTGTTCCGTTAGATTGGTGTCTTACTGCTGCATGATGCCCATTTGCGATGCAGCCCTCTCCTCTCACCTTTGCTACTCGCTGCGCTGCAATGCTGCATCCCTCTTTCATAATACTGCTTAAGCAGTGTTCATCTGAGCACTTGCGCGTCGATACCTTGAACCCACAATCAGTCAGCCAGTGCTGCTTGTTGACAAGGGGTACATGTTCATCTGCAGATCGTACACAAGGGAGCCGAGCCCCCAGGGGACAACATCGCCCCTTCTGGAGGCGGGCGGCAGCGGCGGCACCGCCCGGCGCGGCAGCACAGAAGGTGACGGCTACCACAGTAGCGCGCATGAAGCATCTGCCCCTCCTGCAAGCACTGCCAGAGGTAAAGGTTGTTTGACTATTGGCACAATTTCACAGAGTCGTCTTTTCTCTGCAATCCGTCCGGGGAGTCTGCCCCTACCCGTAAAAGGCCAACTCACAAGCCCAGCAAGAGGACCAGACAAGGAAGGCATGTGCAAATGCACCCGCAAGCACCACCAGAGGAAGAACTGAATCCTTCCTGGGCTCAGACTGGCACCCAAGTGCCCTTGCAGTTGAGCCAGCCTGTATGACCTGGCGCCTAAGACCCAAGACAGGGCTGGCTTGATCAAAATCGGTTGGTTTTGATTGCAAGGGCACTTCCTTGTGGGCCGTGGTTGACCCTTAGCCAGGCGTGTCTTGTGCATTGTCTCTTCCAATTTTCTTCATATTGTGCAGGCTAAGCTGGCATCATTTTACATATAAGTGTACTTAGGGAATTGGGTCAAGCCAATGATAAAACATTGCCGTGCCAGAGAAGTAGTTGTAGCTGTTCACAAGCAGGGAACGCAGGAAAAGACATACTTGCGATCCTCGTGCGCGCTTTCCTATCATGCCTTCCAAGTGCCTGCTTTCAGTACACCACACATGCTCCTTTTAGTCCATGGCTGTGCCACGTTTGTACTGAGTGCTGACTGGACGTTACGGTGACAGGCGCACTGAGCTCTGAGGGCGCCAGCAGCGGCATCATGGGCGACTCACAGGCCGGGTTACGGGATGAGGTTCTCACCTCCCCTGATCCAGGGGGCGACAATGCAATGGACGGCGGCCAGTTCTGGCGCCCCACCTCTGCCCCACTCCCCTCCTCCACCCAGCGGCCGCCGTTTGCCCCAGCTCCAGCTGTGCGTTGTCCTGTCCTTCCTACCCGCAAACAATGTTGCAGTTCTGGGCATTATCTGCAGTATTGTGATTGTTTACATTGCCTGGTGGCCTCTAAAATGAGCCTTGCTAGCCTTGCCATCTGCAGGAAGTGCTGTAATGCAGACAGTTTTGAACCTGGCATCTCCTTGGGGTGCACTTGTTTTGCTGCAATTGCTACCTTAGCCTCTTCTTGCAGGATACCTCTCAAGGACTGCTTGACCACAGCTACCTCTACTGCCTGTGCACACAGTGTTAAGACCCGAATTCGCACTCCGGAAATGTTTAATTGTCTGGTGGCTGCAGCCGGCGCGGCCGCGATCGGGGGGCACGGGCAAGAAGCAGCGGCCGACGCGCTGCATGAAGTGCGCGACTTGCTTGAAGCCGCAGCTGAAGAAGGCGTGCCTGCGCAACAAGGCGCTGCGCTCTGCAGGCAACCTCGCCGCGCTAGACGAGCCCCCGCCACCTGTCGCTGACCTGGGTCTGCCCGCCTTAGCTCCCTTGAACAGGTGCGACTAAATTACTAAAGATCTTTTGGCTGTGACCACCCTGAGTCTCATCTGAAGCGCTCTTTCCCCCCTTTAGCTGTATATTTCTGTTGGCTTTGATCCCGATGAGCAGTCCTCCTGGCACGCTGCTGCACGAAAAGCACTCCAATCCTTCAAAAGGAAACCACAGTTGTGCATCTTCTGCCCTCCCATACCGTGCATGCCTTTACTGGGGGCGGTGTACTTAAGGAGAGTTGTGCATGCGGCGCAGGATGCCAAATGCAGAGGAGGAGGTGCAGGGCGGGATCAGTTGCTCCGGCAGCTTCACCTTCCCGACACGCGGCAGCCTTCCGCTGCCGGTCACGCCGCGCAGCCGGGCCACGGCTTCCGCAGCCGCCGCCGCCCCGGCACCCGCCGGTCCCTCCCTGCTGACTCACCGCTCAGTCACCGCCGACAGCGCCGCAGCCGCAGCCGGTAGCCCGGAGCCGGCTGCCGCCGCGCCGCGCAGCGGCGCAGCCTTAGAATCTGCGGCGGCGGCCGCCGCCGCGTCCAACGCCGGGGGGACTCCCGTCCCTGCCGGGGTGTACGGGGCCGCGGCGCCGGGGGGCCCGGGGCCCGTAACGGCGCAGTACGGGGCGGCGAGCCTGGTGGGCTGCTTGCACCGGTTTGTGCGGCCGGAGAGCCTTGGGCTGGGGGAAAGGTGGACGTGTGAGCGGTGCCGACTGCAGCAGCGCGCGGTCAAGCAGATGTCAATCCGGCGGCTGCCGCCCGTGCTTTGCCTGCATGTCAAGCGCTTCGAGCACATGGTGCGATTGTTGCACTGAACCAGCCTTGTTGCTTCTTGGCCATGACGGTGTACCTGTAGTTTTGTCTGTTTCCCTTGTGTTCCCGTTGAAGTGACACCTTAAAGCATACTTGTCTGCTTGTAGCACCAGTACTGTGCGTACAGGGGTATTTCTGTCATTGATTTGTTTGGCTCTTTAAAGAGGCTGTGCTGTGGTGCAGGGCGTGGGCAAAAAGCTGAATACGCCCCTGCTCTTCTCAGCACACCTGGACGTTCGCCCGTACCTGTCCTCGACTGTGCTGCAGAAGCGGTTCACAGTCAAGAGGGCGCCAGAGCGGCGCAAGAACGGCCTCTCTGATGACTCCGATGAAGTCAGCGTCATCTATGAGCTGTACGCTGTTGTGTGCCACCGTGGCAACCTGCAGGTGCGCTGCAATTATTTTCTGCGCCTTTCTGGGTTTACTGTGGGGTTGCAGGGAGTTGGCAGGGTCAGTGTATCGCTGCTGGCAGTGCCCTCAGCTTGCACGCTCATGTCGAAGCAAAACGCAGCACAAATGTGTGCCGTGTACGTGGCTTTTCATCCAAGCCAACTAGGCCATCTCCTTTGCATTTGCTGCAGCTGTCAGCTGTCAAGACACTAGTCAAGAGGCCTTTGTTTTGGTGGCAATCAGAAGGGGAATGTGCAAGGGACACTCGCTGCAACTTGAGTACTTTGGGCAGGCAAATGCGTAGGCCCCGGCTGGCGGGGGGCGGTACAAATACTGAGCACCGTGCCCACGGTTGATT
>JADEYI010000493.1_pt1 | contig 53422 bp, 47 predicted proteins | sample 8542331 | NCBI WGS metagenome assembly JADEYI01 (sample SAMN16510988, study PRJNA670497) | mine drainage metagenome | isolation source: biofilm near Copperflume 1 | place: Germany: Marsberg coppermine Kilianstollen | collected 2018-02 | reverse complement strand
TTGCCCGTCTCTTCCCAACACCTCTCGTAAATGTTCAGAGTAGGGGTGCAGGGGCTATGCCCCTGACGGGGTATTAGGGGTGTCCCCTAATCTCTCCTGATAAGAGTTCCCCCTCCCACACGTGGGAGGGGGTTAGGGGGTGGGCCTTGCCCTTGTACAATGCTAGTGCCCTGCTTTGCTCAACCCCATCTCTGAACACTTACCACCCCTCACTTGAGTGCGGTGGCCGCCTTTATCTGGTACAATAGAGCTATGTATAACCTGACTCAGGGGGCAGCTCTTGGCTAAGTTCTATTATGGTGGGCAGGCGGTGATGGAAGGGGTAATGATGCGTGGGCAGCGGCACATGGCTGTGGCTGTGCGCGCCCCTGACGGCAAGATCGTGGTGCATGAGGAGCCTCTCAACAATATATTTTATAAGCACCCGGTTATGAAGCTCCCCTTCTTTCGTGGCCTGCTTGGTCTGTGGGACGCGCTGGGCCTCGGCATCAAGGCGCTCATGTTTTCTGCCGATATAGCTTTGCAGGACGAGAAGGGTGCGACCCCGGCCCATAACACGGGGCAGGAGCGTCAGGGTGCGGCGGCTACCACCGCTCTCACTATCACGCCGTTCTCGACGCCTGACGCTCAGTCGAAGGGAGCAGAGAAGGTCTTTTCAGGCCCGGTCGGTTGGGTAAGTATCACTATTTCGATAGCCATTATGGTGGGGATATTCTTCGTGCTGCCCGTGCTTGTCGCCAGCCTCATTACCAACCTGGCAGGTTGGGAGTCGGGGATGGCATCCAACATCACAGAGGGCGTGATCCGCCTTGCCCTCTTTATCGGCTACATCTGGGGAATAGGGCATTTGCCTGATATAAAGCGGGTCTTTGGCTACCATGGCGCGGAGCACAAGACGATCAATGCTTATGAAGCGGGTGTAGAACTGACTCCTGAGGGTGTGCAGTCGTTCACGCTGCTCAATCCGCGCTGCGGCACCACCTTCTTGTTGATTGTGATGCTGCTGGCGACTATCGTCTTTGTGCTGATCGGCAAGCTGCCTTTTGTCTTTCTCTTGCTTTCGCGCATCGTGCTTGTGCCTGTTATCGCCAGCATCGCGTATGAGTTCATCAGGCTGATGGCGAACCTCTATGATCACTCGCTGGTTCGCGCTATTATCGCCCCCGGATTAGCCTTGCAGAAGATGACCACGCGCCCGCCCGACCTTTCGATGATCGAGGTGGGGATAGCTGCGCTGAAGGCTGTGCTTGTAGCAGATGGGTTGATGCAGCTTGCGTCGCAGGCGGCCCCAGCCATGCAGCCGCAAGAGAGCCTTGAGGAGCCTGTTCCCACGCTGGCTTAGGCTCGCTATGCAGGTCAGGTAGAACCTGGACCTTTCCCTTACAAAGGCGAGTTTTTCTATGCAGGGTTTGCGGCACCCAGCGTTATACTATGTCGAGAGCGCACCCCACAGGCGCTCACAAGCGTAGGTTTTGCAGATGTAGTCTGCCCAGGCAATGTTGCAGTAATCAAGCTCCCTCCCCCTGGTTTCCTTCCCATCTGGGAAGGTGAATAGATGAGATGAAAACAAATACAACACAGCAACCTTCAGTTGCTGTGTTGTATTTGTTTTAGAGAAGAGAAGCCCCTCCCCACGCGTGGGGAGAGGTGGGGTATTGCCCTGGTCCAATGCCATGTGTCATGACAGCAAATATCGAAAAACTACCCCTGTAAGCCCGATAGACGAGGCCTTTTGCTCTATCCCAGGGGGTTCGCTTGCGACTGGCACTAAGGTGTGCGAGTTGGCGTTCGCGTGGGTGTAGCAGGGGTGCCTGTGACGGTAACTGTAACTGTGCCTGTGGTGCTGGCTTGCGGCGTGGTCGTTACGGTTACTGTGCCTGGCGGGAGGGTGGCCTCGCCTGTGGGGTTGGGGTTGGGCACGCCCTTTGTGGGGGTAAGTGTCGGCGTGCCGAGGCCGGGGGTGCTGACAGGCTGGACAACTGTAGGCGTAGCTGTGCCTTTCAGCCCAGGTGTGCCCGTCGTCGGGGTGCCTGCGGCTGGCGGTTGCGTCGGCTGTACGCCCACATCGCTTGCCGGAAAGAAGTTGCTTATCTGCCTGCCGTAATTATCATACAGTATCGCCAGGTCATATGGTTGCCCATCCCACATGACAGTGGTTCTGCCCATGTAAAGGTCTGTGGCGCTGTTACCGCCCAGCCCTGCATGCACGTTTATGCTGGTTCCCGGTTGCATGGTGACGCCGCCGGGGAAATAGAAGCGATCCACATAGCTCCACTTCGGGCTGTCAATCCACCAGCCGTTGAGCGATTGCGGGTTTTTACCTGCGTTAGTGATGGTAACATAATTGCCGTTGAGGTCAGTTAGCGTCTTCCTGTAGGCTATGGCGTCTATAGTGATGTTTGGCTTCGGCGGCAACTGCTGGGCTGTAGGTGTGGCGGGCCCGGGTATAGGGCCTGGCCCGCCCGCGCTCAGATAACGCCAGTCGTAGTAGTGCTGGCCTATATTTCCCATTTGTACTTTGTAGGGCGAAGGCAGGTGGGGCACATAGGTAAGCACTCGCCGCTCATACGCCTGAATGAGCACATCTGTGTAGCTGCCGCTAACCTTGACATACGCCCAGTATGGCTCGGATATTGGGTAACCTGTCACCGAGAACCAGGGGTAAAAGAGTGGCCCCTGCACCAGCTTGCCGTCCTGGATAATATCTGTCTGCTGGCTGAGGTAGCTCCAGAAAACATCGGGTATATTGTGCCCTGTGACATCTATGAACTGCGCGATACGCACCCCATAGTCGGGGTGATCGGAAGGCCAGGGCTGGGTCACGCCCTGCCGGTCTATGGCGGTACGCACCGGTTGGCCCACTTGCGAGCTTTTGCGCCGCTCGTTGGGCGCGCCGGGGATGTTGGAAACACCATTGAAAGATTGGTAGGTAGGTGCGCTTGGGTCGTCAGCATCGGAGGCGAGATTAATCTGCGCCGGGCCTTTGTTCTCGTACGTGTTAGCGCCCGTCTGCATCTGGCCTGATATAAGCTCTACTGCCAGCAGGCCGTTGGTGACGAAGAATGGGTCTTTAGGGTCGCCGTTAGGGTTGTTGATTTCCATGCGCCCTTTGTCGAAGTACTGCACGAGATGGGAGTTGCCGGGCAGCCCGGCGAAAGGCTCGGATATGCTCTTGCCGGGGACAGGACCCCACACCCAGGGTCGCTTCAGCGTCAGCGAGGCCACCGGGCCATCTGTGCGCTGCCATGTGGTCTGAAAGGCAGGGTAGGCAAACTGCACCTGTGAGGCCGCCGAAGGCGAGCGGAAGAGCGCCACGCCCATATATGCCCCAGACAAGAGAGCGACAGCCACGAATGAGAGCCACATATGGCTCCAAGTTGGCCGTGCAGAGGCAAAGCTCTGGCGCTCAGGGCGCGATGCTATAGAGGAAGGCTTTGAGTGGATCGGCATGTAAACAACGCTCCGTGCAGGGTAACTTGGTCAGGCGCGCCCGAATCTACAGGGTATACTAGCATACCGGGCGCGCGCCCTGCAAGGCGGAGGCGTGAAACGTGAGGGATTATGGATGTTGTATCTACATCTGCAACTTACGCGGTACGCAATAAGTAAGAACCACCGCCCACTTGCCTTAACCCCTCACGTTTCACGTTTCACGCCTCCGCCTTGCGCTGGCGGTAAACGTCCAGCGTCTGTCCAAGCCACACCTGTTGCTCCTTGTTGTAGGGCGACTGGAAGGGCTTCTGGGCTTCCGGCAGCTTGTCGTAGTTCTGCCACCACAGGTTTAGGCCACTGCTGATCTCCTGATCGCCGCCCGTGAAGGCCGCGATCAGGTTGCTGTAGCGTGTCGCCAGGTCCTGCGCTTCGTCGCTTGCAGGGTCAGCGTTTGCTGCCGAGAGCCGCGCGATGTCGGCATTGACTGCGTCCCACTGTGCGGTGGCAACTTCCTGGTCGGCTTCGCTCCACCCACCGCGCGCCTCCAACCGCTCGCGAAGCCGCTCCTGGGCCACGTCGCTGTACGACTGCCCCGACAGGTTCTGCATCTGTTGTAGTTGTTCGGGGGTAAAGTATTTTTTCACCCAGTCCTTGTTCTGTTCCATTTGTATAGCCTGGATCACTCTAACAAGCGAATCCCAATCGCACCGGCCACTCTGTAGCATCTTCTCGGTTTCACTAATCGCCTTAATGATGCTGTCAAGCTGGACCCGCTTGGCCTGCATCATCTCCTTTTGCTGCGCCAGCACAGCCTCGAGGCTACGTGGGCTGGTATGCAGCAAAGCCTTGATCTCGTCCAGGGCTAGACCCAGGAACTTCAAAGCCAGTATCTGTTGCAGGTTCGCCAGGTCTTCATCCGTGTACATGCGATAGCCCGCCTCGCTGTATCGAGAGGGCGCAAGCAAACCCTCCTGATCGTAATAGCGTAGCATGCGGATGGAAACTGCGGCCTTGCGTGCGAACTGCCCGGTGCGATAATAATGTTGATCCAAGCTCTACCTCCTTTCTGCCACAGTATAAAGGCTGACGTAACGTCAGAGTCAATACCATTTGATGGTCAATATAAAGAAAGAGATGAGGTTGTGGCTGCTAAGACCTCATCTCTTTCTTTATATTGGTTTTGTGCTAAGCTAAACCCCCACAGGCTCGGGCCGGTTGGGGGCCAGTTTGTCAAGCTCCTCATTGTGTCCTTTGCCGTTGCGGTGCTCGATTGCTATATCTGTCACATCGTGTGCCTTGCTGCCGCCGAGCCGCGTGCGCACGCTGTCGAGGAGGCTGTAGACTACAGGCACCACGATCAGCGTCAGGAAGGTGCTGGTAAAGAGACCACCGACCACTACGGTGCCAAGCTCCGCCGCGATGATCGAGCCTTCGCTGAAGCCCAGGGCAAGGGGCATGAGAGCTATAATCGTTGCGATGGCCGTCATGATAATAGGGCGTACGCGGGTTCGACCACCCTGGATCAAGGCGTCATGGGTGCTGTAGCCCCGGCGCTCGTACTGCTCTACGAGGTCGAGGAGGACGATAGCATTGGTGACCACGATCCCCACCAACATCAGGATGCCTATCATCGCCGAAACGCCGAGCGGCCTGCCTGTGACGAAGAGAGCCACTATCGAGCCGATGGCCGCCAGCGGCAGCGAGAACATGATCACGAAGGGCGTCGAAAGCGAGCCGAATGTCACTACCATCACCAGGTAGACGAGCACTACGGCGATTATCAGGGCGGTGATTAGCTGCTGGAACGAGTCTGTAATCTCCTGGGTGACGCCTGCGTTGCCCAGCTTTACGCCCGCAGGTAAGGGAACCTGGTCTATGGCCTTCTGCGCGTTGGCGGCTACGCCCGATGTGTTGTCGGAGTTAATAGTGCCCTGCACGCTAACTGATCGCTGTTGATTGATACGGTTGATTGATACGGGACCGTTGGCCTCGGTTACGCTGGCGATTTCGCTGAGCGCTACAGGGTTGACAGTGCCTACCTTGATCGCCTTTATCGCATTGAGATTGTTCAAGGTGTTCTGGTCGTAGGTGGCTTCTACATCGTAGTTCCTGCCGCCAATCGTTATATTGGTTACCTTCTGGCTGGTCAGCAAGTTGCGCACTTCGCTTGCTATCTGGATAGTGGTGCTGCCATGCTGCAAGGCCTTCGCCGGGTCTACGTTCACGCGGATCTCAGGCTTGGCGCGTGCTGCATCGCTCGTTATATTCACCAGGTTGGGCACGCTTTTGAGCTTAGCTACCATCTGGTCGCTTGCCTTGACTACGTTGTCATAGTTGTCGCCGGAAACAATTATCGAGTAGCCGCTGCTGTTTGGCCCACCGCCCGATCCTGGGGTCACTGTGTAGTCGTCAATGCCCAGCGATTTAGAGTTAGAGGAGATAAGGTTGCGCAGCCAGTCGGCTTCTGCCCTTACATCTGCATCTTTGGCAAGCGTTACTGTCATCTTGGCAACGCTGTCGCTGCCGACGCTGCCGAAGCCTGTTTGCGCCTGCCGCGTATCGGAGCCTATCGTTGTTTGGTAGTTGAGGACGCCAGGGTGCTTCTGTATCTCAGTCTCCAGGGCCAGCGAAGCTTTGTCGGTGGTCTTCAGATCGGTGCCGGGCTTCATGGTAACTTCGGCATTGAGCACTTTATCGCTGCCGAAGTTGATGAAAGTGACCGGTATCAAGCCTGTAAGAGCGAGACTACCCGCGAAGAGGAGCAGCGCCACACCGAGCGTGGTCAATTTAGTCCAGCGCTTACTCAGCGCCCAGGTAATAAGAGGCGTGTAGAGTCGCTGCACAAAGGTGTCGCGCTCCGCACGCACACCATGCTTGCTGGATGTGCGAGCTGTAGAAACGGCCAGAGGCTCGGCGCTCTGCTCTTTGGAGACGGGTAGCAGCGGCGAGGTGCGTACCGCCTTTGTCTTTGCCGCTTCCTGGGCCGCTTTACCGCGGTCTTTCACCACGCCTGTCTTGAGGAGCAGCACAGCCAGCACCGGAATAACAGTAAGCGCAACGACCAACGAGGCAAGGAGCGACACGGTGACCGCGATTGCGAATGGCCGGAAGAACTCGCTCACCAGGCCCGCGATAAAGCCAAGTGGGAGGAAGACGCAGACAGTTGTGATGGTGGAGGCTGTAATGGCGGTAGCAACCTCTTTGGTGCCGTTGTACGCCGCGTCGCGCAGTGGCTCGCCATTCTGGAAGTGGTGCCTGTATATATTTTCGAGCACTACGATACTATCGTCTACCACACGCCCGATTGCCACCGCGAGGCCCGCCAGGCTCATGATATTGAGCGAGATGTTGAAGATATTGAGCATAACAAAGGCTATCAGCACTGACATCGGTATTGACATCGCCGTTACCAGGGTGGACCTGATGCTGCGCAGGAAAAGGAGGATGATTATGATTGCCAGCGCAGCGCCTATCAGCCCTTCACGGATCAGGCCGTTGAGGGAGTCTGTTATATAAGTTGCCTGGTCAAAGAGCACCACGGCAGCAGTGCCCGGCAGTTGACTCTTCAACTTATCCACTCTTTTGCTAATAGCATCGGCTACCTGCACAGTGTTAGCGTTCTGTGTTTTGTAGGCGATAAGGGCGAGGCTTGGTTCTCCGTTGCTGCGGCTGATAGTCGTGCCGCCTGCGTCAACCAACGCTACGCCGGCTACATCTCCAAGCTTTATTGCAGGCTGCGCCTGAGTCTGAGTACCGCCTGTTTGCGGGCGTCCCTGCGATTGAGCGCCACCTGTGCTTGCCCCTGGTGTGGGTTGTCCAGCCTCGCCGGAGGACGCGCCGCCCGATGCGCCCGCCGATGTTGCGGGGCGCACGACGACATTCTTGAGGTCGTCTACCGAAGTGAACTGGTTCCCCACGCGTACAGGGATAGATTGACCACCTGTCACTATTTGCCCGGTTGGGAAGGAGATATTGTTGGCCTGTAGGATGCCGATTATAGAGGAGGCGGTGAGATTATCCTTCTCCAGCTTAGCCTGGTCGAAGGTAATTGCCACCTGCTTATCGCCACCTCCTGCCACCTCAACCGAGTTGACGCCGGGGATGGCTTTGAGGTCGGGCACCAGGTTGTCCTCAATACTACGCCTGAGTGTCGCCAGCGCATCTGCGCTCTGGCTGTTTGTGTTGATCGTATAGGCGAGTACCGGTATATCCTGGAAGCTGAAGCGACCCACTGTGGGCCGCTGCACCTGGCTCGGCAGCGTCAGGCGGTTTACCGCGTCCTGTACGTTCTGCTGGGTCTTCTCCATGTTGGTGCCATACTCGTACTCAGCGCTGATGAACGCCAGGCTGTCATCCGAGCGCGAGGTGAGATTCTTGAGGTTAGCGGTGCCCGCGATTGCTTTCTCGATAGGCTCTGATACGTCGCGGCGCACGTCGTCGGGCGCGGCTCCCGGGTAAACAGCTACGACGCTGATCACCGGCAAATCAATATTCGGTAGTAGCTCGCTCTTGAGTTGCGTAGCTGAGTAGATCCCCCCCGCGAGGACAAAAAGCATCAACATGAGGACAATCGAGACCCTGCGGAGCGAAAAACGTGTGAGTAGATGCATTTAGCTGATTCCTCCTAAGGACATTACGCATCCATGAGGCACGTGGTTTCACTACTACATGTGCCTCCTCGCCATTTATGTACATTAATTCACAAACCAATCCGAATAATTGTACCTGAAACTTTTGCCCACCGCAATAGGGACTGCGAACTAGCAACGCCAGGACAAAAGTCCCAGCCTGGTGCGGTGGTCTACTCATTTCAAGGGCAGGTTTTTCTTCCGGCACCCAGCATTGCCCAAAGGCGAAGCCCCTCCCCACGCATACGGAGGAGCTTTTCATCCTATGTGTTCCCCGTCCCACAGGGAAGAGGGTTAAGGGCTGGGAGGTTGGTTGCCGCACTGTAAAGGGGATTGAACTCTCCGCAGAAACCTGCCCTTGAAAGCATGTGAGGGCAAGAGGAGGGCGAACCGCAAAGGCGCTAAGAGCTAACCAGTCTGGAGCCTGCTCCAACAACTATGCCATCCTCCAGCAGCCCTGCCAGCACATTTGGGATGCGCAGCATGCTCGTAGCTCTGGTGCGTAACTGGTAGCTCAAGAGTGTGGACGCTATGGCGGTTACAGCGCCAATTGCTGCGCCTGTCAGGGGCTGCTCTCCCTCATTTGTGAATATGGCGGCTCCCACGAGTGCGCCAGAAACCGCTCTTCCAACCAGTGGCCCCAGATCGGTGCGGTCGGCCACGAACGGCAACTTATCTGCTATCATTTCTCCTACTGCTGCCATGCCTAGCAGGGCGCTGACACGCTCGTCCGCCAGCAGGGAGAAGCTCGTGCCGCCCAGCTTCTCATTACCTCCATGCGAGAGGTAGTAGCTTAGAAATGCAGGGGCCGACATACCTCGCAGCCCAGCCAACGCGCTTAATCCTACGGCTCGCTTATAGATATCTGCTTGCTTTGATTTCAATTGCAGAACCTTCTTTCATAAAACAGAGGTGAAGCGGACTCGTAGTGCTTGGTGCGTTGGTCGCAAATAAGTACACCTCGCACTACGCACTACAACCCCGTCTCCCTGGTGAGGCGTTGTTGGAGGAAGACTAACACTGCGGCCTCTTCAGGCGGTAAATCGGCGAACGAGCCGGTTAGCTCGTCTTCAGTACGCTGCTTTAGAGTCTCTAACAGCGTGCCGTCCATGTACGACTCAATCACACCTGGGTGGACATAGCACTTGCGGCATATAGCAGGCGTATTGCCCAGCCGCTCTGATACCCTTTCGATTGCCTGCACTACATTCTTTTTGGCCTGGGCTTGAGAGTCAACTGCCTCAAACTCCTGGAGCGCAAGGGTGGCGAGCACCGTACCCGCCCAGGTTCGGAAATCCTTGGCGGTAAAGTGCTGGCCTGTTATCTCCTGGAGATAATCATTCACATCCGCCGAGTCGATTGTGTGTCGCTCTTTGTTATCATCTATGTATTGGAAGAGTTCTTGCCCAGGCAGTTCCTGCTGGCGTTTTATGATATTCGCCAGTCTGCGGTCGTGGACGCCTATTGTGTGATTTTTGCCGCTCTTGCCGCGAAACTTAAAGCGTAGTTTCGCCCCTTCCACATTGACGTGCCTGTTGCGCATGGTGGTCAGCCCAAAAGAGTGGTTGGTGCGTGCATACTCTTCATTGCCGACACGGATCAGCGTTGCCTCCAGCAGCTTCACCACTGTAGCCAACACTTTTTCTCTCGACAGGCCGGGCAGCGCCATGTCGTGCTCCACCCGCTTGCGAATAGCAGGAAGCGCCTGCCCGAAAGCTACCATCCGCCCGTACTTGGTTTCGTCCCGAACCTCGCGCCAGCGGGGGTGGTAACGGTATTGCTTGCGCCCTTTGGCATCGTGCCCGGTTGCCTGAATATGCCCCTTTGGTGAGGGGCATATCCATACGTCGGTCCACGCCGGGGGTATGCCCAGCGATTTGATACGCGCAATCTCTTCGGGGTCGTGTATCGGCTTACCGTCGAGGCCGGTATAGCTGAAGCTCTTGCCTGCTCGCTTGCGTGTGATGCCGGGCCGCGTGTCGGTCACGTAGCGCAGCCCGGCGGCTTTTGCCGATGCCGCCGGGTCCACTGTAACTTCGGGCATCTCCGGCGATTCTTCAGCATCTTCCAGTGGTGTATTCTTTTCTTGAGCCATGCAGTCAGCATTGCAATAGCTATGCCAAACGGCCTCGTGAAGCGTGAAACGTGAGGGCACAAGGTGTATAACGTAGTACGTAGCGAGTGCGGTAAGGGGAGCTATATCTATAGTTTTATGCGCAACATCGAGGAATGCGAGCCAGGATGATCAATATTGAGCCAATCGGAGTAGTGGTGTCGCCTGTCGTAGAAGGCGTTGATGAAGGTTGGGGTGAAGTCGTCTCGGAAATCCATCTGAAGGCGGAGTTTGCGGCAGGTCTACAGGATATTGATACCTTCTCGCACATAATAGTAGTGTTCTTTATGCACGAGTCTACCTTCAACCCACTCACCGATCTGCATCGCAGGCCACGTGGCCGCGCCGATATGCCCGATGTAGGCATATTCGCCCAGCGCGCCAAGCACCGCCCCAACCCGATAGGGATAAGCGCCGTTGAGCTTATCGGAGTAGCAGGCAATGTTCTGAGAGTAAGAGGGCTAGATGCGATTGACAAGACCCCGGTGCTCGACATCAAGCCCTACTTCCCCGCTTTTGATAGAGTAGAAGCCGCAACCGTGCCCAATTGGGTTCCACGCCTGATGCAGGGCTATTTCTGAGGCGATCTCTAGCGTAGTGCGTGGTACGTGTTGCCATCTTTACGAAATCTGCTGAGTTTTATAATGCCCTTTATTCCTTTGCCGTCAGTGGCAGCTCATATGGTGAGGCTTTACTTTGCGCTTCTCAGCAGCCGGACATCGGTATATAATAAGGTGCCTGCTTTGTGGGTGGGCAACTTGTGCCCAGCCGTAGATCGGTTTTATCTCTCCTCTACAGAGGTTTATGGTTGATCTGCTTAACGATGCAAGGGGAACTGCAAAGGTGACCACAATGGAAAGAGACTTTGAAGGTCCGGAGCCGGAAACTACCCTCTTTAACTACTCTGTATGGGCGCGAGATTGCGTTCTATCCGGAATCGAAATGTTGGACGACGCTCAGTTGCGCGAGGTGCCCAAAGGGGGCGCTTACGGCTCTATACACGACACGCTGGCGCACATGGCGGTCTCCGAGTGGATGTGGGTGCAGCGTTGTACAGGCCAATCGCCCTCGAGGTTGCCCAGGGGAGAGGATTTTGCGAGCCTGCGCGTGCTGATAAACTGGTGGAATGAAATCCACGCCGGCACGATGCGCTACCTTTCAGCCCTCAGCCCAACAGATTTGCAGCAGGAAGTTACCTATACAGGCCCCGACGGTAAGAGGCGCACACGCAAGGTGTGGCATATGCTCATGCAGGTGGTGAACCACCAGACCGAGCACCGCAGCCAGCTAGCCTCTATACTCGGAGGTATGGGCATTGACTTGCCGCCGACCGACCTTGTGGTTTATCTGAGCGAACAGGCGTGACATAAACGCGCGGCACAAAAGGCAACAACTTCCGACTAAAGGAGACATTAACACAATGGCAACTACAACAGAAACCTCCGGCCCCCAATCTTCAACTCCTAGCTCCGGCAAGTGGGTATACCTCTTTCGCGAGGGCAATGGCAAGCAGCGCGACTTGCTAGGCGGCAAAGGCGCTGGCCTCTCCGAGATGACCAACGCGGGGCTGCCCGTGCCCGCGGGCTTCACCATCACTACTGATGCCTGCCGAGCATATTTTGCGAATGGCGAGAAGTTTCCGCCAGGGATGTGGGACCAGGCTATGGAGGCTTTACACACCGTCGAGGGGGAAACGGGCAAGAAGCTGGGCGATCCTGCCAATCCGCTGCTGGTCTCTGTGCGCTCAGGCGCTAAGTTCTCCATGCCGGGGATGATGGACACTATCCTCAATTTGGGACTTAACCCTGAGACGTTGCAGGGCCTTATCAAGCTGACCGACAACCCACGCTTCGCCTATGATGCTTACCGGCGCTTTATCCAGCTTTTCGGGCGCATCGTCATGGGCGTGGAGGCGCACGTCTTTGATGATCTACTCGATAAGATAAAGGCTCAACGCGGCGTTTCCCTCGATACCGAACTTACAGCCGATGACCTCAAAGCCCTTGTCGAGCAGTTCAAAGAGGCTATACAGCACGAAACAGGCAGGCCCTTCCCCGATGATCCTTACGAGCAGCTACGCCTGGCGATAGAAGCTGTCTTCAACTCGTGGAACTCGCCGCGTGCGTTCGCATACCGCAAAGCGCAAAACATCCCCGACGACCTCGGCACCGCAGTGAACGTGGTGATGATGGTCTTCGGCAACATGGGCAACGATTCGGGCACAGGCGTGGCATTTACTCGCAACCCCGCCACCGGAGAAAAGAAGCTCTATGGTGAGTTTCTCACCAATGCCCAGGGCGAGGACGTGGTGGCAGGTATTCGCACCCCGCAGAAGATTGCCCAGCTAGAGGAGGAGATGCCCGAAGTTTACAAGCAGTTTGAGGAGATAGGCCAGAAGCTGGAGCAGCACTATCGCGATATGCAGGACCTTGAGTTCACGGTTGAGCGCGGCAAACTCTATATGCTCCAGACACGCTCAGCGAAGCGCACAGCAGCCGCGGCAGTCAAAGCGGCTGTGGACATGGTCAACGAGAAGCTCATCTCCAAAGAAGAAGCCCTACGAAGGGTTGAGCCTGAGCACGTGGTGCAGCTTCTACTGCCGCGCTTCGACGACAAGGATAAAGAAAGGGCACGTGCGGCGGGCCGCTTGCTGGCGGTAGGGCTAAATGCCGCGCCTGGGGCCGCGGTTGGCAAGGCTATATTCACGGCGGATGAAGCGCAGCATCTGGGCCGCGAAGGGGAAGCTGTTATCCTGGTGCGCGAAGAGACCAACCCCGAGGATGTGCATGGCATGATCGCCGCGAAGGGCGTGCTCACGGCAAGAGGCGGGGCCACCTCTCACGCGGCAGTTGTCGCCCGCCAGTTTGGCAAGGTCTGCGTAGCGGGCGCCGAGAACGGCGGTATGCACGTGGACGATGAAGCAGGTTACTTCACCGCCAACGGCCAGACGATCCGAGAAGGCAACATTATCTCTATTGACGGCACTACCGGCGAAGTCTTCGAGGGCGTTATCGCTCTAATTGAGCCAAACTTCGCTGAGGAGCACGATCTCGTCACGATTCTCGGCTGGGCCGATGAGGTGCGTAAGCTGGGCGTGTGGGCAAACGCCGACTACCCACGCGATGCTATCAAGGCAGTGGCTTACGGCGCTGAAGGAATCGGCCTCTGCCGTACGGAGCATATGTTCTTCGAGGAGGAGCGCCTTCCTGTGGTGCGCCAGATGATCCTATCGGCTGCGGAGGGGACACGGCTTGACAGCGCAGTCTACGATGCTCAGCAGGCTCTCGACAAGCTAGGCGCTAACAGCGAAAAACGCACTGAAGCTGAAGAAATCCTACGCAAAGCTAAAGAGGCGGCAGACGCTTCGCAAGCGGCGCGCGATTACCACAGTGCGCTTTCGCAGCTTCAGGAAATCCAGCAGGACGACTTCTATGGCATCCTCAAAGCTATGGAGGGCAAGCCCACCGTTATACGCCTCCTCGACCCGCCGCTGCATGAGTTTCTCCCTTCTTATGACGAGCTTCTGGTAGAAACCACTCAGATGCAGGATCGCGGCGAGACGGAGAGCGATGAATACCAGCAGAAGATGCATCTCCTGGGTGTGGTAGGGCAGATGCGTGAGCAAAACCCTATGCTGGGACTGCGCGGCTGCCGCCTTGGCCTGCTTTACCCTGCTATATACGATATGCAGGTGCGCGCTATCCTCAAGGCATCGGCGCAACTGTTGAGCGAAGATTTGGAGTCGCACCCTGAGATTATGATCCCGCTCGTGGGGCACGTGAACGAGCTAAAGGATACGAGAGAGCAGCTAGAGGATGTCTTTAAGGAAGTAGACGAGGAGGCAGGGCGCAACGTACCCTTCAAGTTCGGCACGATGATAGAGGTGCCACGCGCCGCGCTCACCGCAGGGAAGATCGCCGAGTACGCCGAGTTCTTCTCTTTCGGCACAAACGACCTCACTCAGACAACCTATGGCTATTCTCGCGACGATGCGGAGGGCAAGTTCCTCCTGCAATACGTCGAGAGGGGTGTACTGCCCGAAAACCCATTTCAGACACTGGATCGTGAGGGCGTGGGCCGCCTGATTCGCATAGCGGTAGAAGAGGGCCGCAAGGCCCGCCCCGATCTCAAGGTAGGCATCTGTGGCGAGCATGGCGGCGATCCCTCGTCCATCCATTTCTGCAACATGGCCGGGCTGGACTACGTAAGCTGTAGCCCCTATCGCGTCCCGGTAGCGCGCCTTGCCGCAGCGCAAGCCGTTCTCGAAGATGTAGAGAAGGATAAATAATTGGAACCGCCAAGACGCCAAGGACGCCAAGAATCAACGAGTTTGAATCGCTCCGGCATCAAGGCTGAAGAGCCAAGTGTTGAGCTTGATAAATTAGCCCATGCTGTTATAGGTGCTGCAATTGAGGTGCATCGCTTGCTTGGACCTGGTTTCCTTGAGTCCGTATATGAGGATGCTCTCTGCGTTGAACTTCGGCTCCGCGATATACCTTTCATCCGCCAGCCGATAATAGCCGTGAACTATAAAGGGCAGGTGGTTGGTGAGGGAAGACTGGACCTACTTGTAGGTGATAGCCTGATAATTGAGTTGAAAGCCGTTGACGCACTGGCCCAGATTCATGTGGCCCAAGTAATGTCATACCTCAAAGCCACAGGTACTCATTTGGGTCTGCTGATCAACTTCAATGTTCCCATGCGTAAGCACTCCATTAAGCGTGTTGTTTTAACATAGGAACCTTGGCGTCCTTGGCGTCTTGGCGGTTAGTTATAAAAGAGGAAGTATGAACAATATAAACAATAGCCCGGATAGGGTGCGTGAGCGGCTGGAGAAGGAGGAATATATCCTTCTGTCGCCGCTGGCCGCCAAGTCTGCGGAGGCTACGCGCCCACTGCCGGAGGGGGCGTCGCCTGTGCGTACTGCTTTCCAGCGTGACCGTGACCGTGTTATCCACTCCAAGTCGTTTCGGCGATTAAAGCACAAAACGCAGGTCTTCATCGGCCCTATCGGTGACCACTACAGGACGAGGCTTACTCACACGCTGGAGATGTCGCAGATCGCACGGACGATCTCACGCGCCCTGCGTATGAACGAAGATGTTACTGAGGCAATCGCCCTGGCGCACGATCTCGGCCATACTCCCTTTGGGCACGCCGGGGAAGATGCCCTGCGCCAGATATTCGACCCCGGCTTCAAGCATAACTACCAGTCGCTGCGTATAGTGGATTATCTGGCCCGTGACGGGGCAGGTCTCAACCTTACCAACGAGGTTAGAGAGGCGCTGGTTACATCTACTCCCGTTGAGGAAGGATTGTCTTCGGAGGGGCTGGGTTATGGTTCAATCGAGTCGAAGATAGTCAAGCTGGCCGACACTATTGCCTATATCAACCACGACACCGACGACGCAATGCGCGCACGCATTATTCGATCCGATGACCTGCCCATCGAGGTAGCTGAGGTGCTGGGAGCTACCAACTCGATACGCATCAACACACTTGTCACCGACATCATTAGTCGGAACTGGGGGCTCGCCTATCCGGACACCGCGTTGGCCTCGCACGACCGCCACGAAGTAGAGCTAATAGTCGGCCCCGAAATAGAGGACGCCGCCGACAAGCTGAAGCGCTTCCTTTACGAGCGAGTATATATAGGTTCGGAGGCCAAAGCCGAAGTGGGCAAGGTGGACCACCTGATTGGTGCGCTCTTCGACTACTTCTGCAAGCATATCGAGGAGCTACCACACGAAATACAGAGCAACCCGCGCCACGAGTCAAACGAGCGGATGGTCGTTGACTACATAGCAGGCATGACCGACCGTTTTGCGATCAGCACCTTCGAGCGGCTATTTGTCCCCAAGTCGTGGAGTGTGCAGTAGCCGGTGGGCAGCAGGCAACCCTGACCTATAGAATGTGGGCAGCCAAAGCTGTGTAGGCAGGGCCTAAAAAGCCCCTGTTGCCCTTCGTCATAGCGCGGGTACAGTTGATGCTATCTACGGAGGCAAGCAGGCGTTATTAGTTATATTTCTGTTCCCAGGGCGTGACAATTAGCGTCGAGCGGCGTTCTAAATAGTGCTCTGTAATGATCTTACAAGCTAGCACTATTCGCACTATCAGACCAGGAGCACTCTTTTCATGCATTCCGATTCCGACGGTTCCACACCTATGTTCGAGGGCAGCAGCCTCATTGGTGGGCGCTACAGGCTGCTTGAGAAAATAGGCGAGGGCGGGGCCGCCGAGGTCTTTCGTGCCCGCGACCAACGTCTCGACCGCACGGTAGCAGTTAAGCTGCTGCGACCCCAGTTTACTTACGATCAGGCGTCGCGCATTCGCTTTGTGAATGAGGCTAAGGTCGCCGCCGGGCTCTCGCACCCCAACATAGTAGATATCTACGACTTCGGTGAAGGCCCTGACCACTCGATGTTCATCGCCATGCAGTACGTCGAAGGCCAGAACCTGAAGGACGTCTTGCAGAAGCGGGGGCGCATGTCGGCAGGCGAAACCGTCTCCATAGGGCAGGGCGTTTGCCACGCCCTCGCGGCGGCACACGCGCAGGGGCTGATCCACCGTGACGTGAAGCCACAGAATATAATGATAGACCGTGCAGGCAACGTACGCCTGACCGATTTTGGCATTGTAAAGGCACTCTCCGGCCCGGCTCTCACCCAGTCAGGGATGACCTTCGGCACAGCGGCTTACCTGTCGCCGGAGCAGGCCACAGGTGAGCCTATCAGCCCCGCGTCAGATATATACGCTCTGGGGTGCGTTTTATACGAACTGCTATCGGGCACGCCGCCATTCACCGGCGAAAACCCTGCCGTGGTGGCTTACAAGCAAGTATGGGAGCAGCCGCGCCCGCTTCACGACCTGGTGCCGGAGGTGCCCCCTTCTTTAGAGAGCATCGTCATGCGCTGTCTGAACAAAGACCCCGCTCGGCGCTATTCCACCGCCGATGCGCTCGCCTCAGACCTCGCCACCTTCCAGAACTCCTTCAATCAGCCGACACAGGCGGTATCAGTTGGGCTGGGGGCGATGGCCTCGGTGGGCGCGAATGCGGGTGAATGGGTGCCTGTCACGTCGCGCGCGCCTGCTGAGATGAGCCAGGCAATACAAATGCCTGCTGCCGTGCCTACTAATAATGGCGAAGCCGAGTATTCAGAGGTTGAGGTACCTGCCGCCAGGCCCCGCGACTTCATTAGCGCACCTGTGCCTCAGGCTGCGGCGCCTTCACAGCCATACCCGCAGTCGGTGGCCGCCTATAACGCCGAGCCGGTTCGCACGATCCAGGTGGTAAACGCCGGTAGGCGGCGTGGAGGATTCGGTTGGGTGCCTCTTGCTCTGGCTGCCATGCTCGTTATCGCTGTCTTCGCGCTGCTTGCCTCGCAGGGTAAATCGCTCTTTGGCGGTGCGGCACGCGCTGACGCTACCTCTACTCCCCCATCTCCGACGCTCGCGGCGGTGGCGGAGGCTCCGCCAGCTTCGCCAACGTTGCGACTGGGCGGCGTTATCGTAGGCTCGCCCACGCCTCCAGCGGCTGTGCCGCTCCCGACCAATACACCTGCGCCTCCTCCCACGCTAACCAACACGCCTCTTCCGCCCACCGAAGCGCCTCCTACGGATACACCCGCTCCTGCGCCAACTGATACCACCGCTCCTGCTCCTCCTACAGATACTCCGGTGCCTGAAGCCGTGCCAACAACTCCTCCCGCCACTGCAACGCCACCGCCTCCTACAGACACAGTTGAAGTGGTATCCGATACTCCGGTAGCCCAGGCCAATGGCACAGCTACTATCCTTCTGGATGACACGCGCTTTTCGGGTGGCTTCACTAACAACGGCGGCACCTATCACGGACTCACCGCCCACTGGGCATACGGCCAGGGAACGAAGTATAGCACGATGACGGTGACATTCAACGTGGACCAGATGCCCGGCGCAGCGGCCCTGACGATCAGAGGCGTGGACTCAGAAGACGCCAAGAAGACCCAGATACGGATAAGCCTGAACGGCAACGTAGTCTACCAGGGCGCTGATCCGCTGCCCAACGACAACACCAACGGGCCGAATAGACCGGGTAATTGGGGCCTTTACGTCTGGCAGATTCCTGTTGGGCAGCTACAGCAGGGCGCTAACACCCTCTCTATCACCAACCTGGACCAAAGCGCCTGCATCAATTGCCCCGACTTCTTCATGCTCGACGCCGCCTTTATTACTTACCGCACGCAGTGATTTAGGGGCCAACTCTGGGTTGCATAATTCAGCCATCGGGCGCGGCCAGCTATCTTGAGAAAACCGCCGCGCTTTGGTTGCGGCTCTTGAAGAAGAAGACAAGTATCAGCCCCGCGATGAAGCCTCCTATGTGGGCGAAGAAAGCGGTGCCGCCCCCTTGTACCTCGCCCACCGAGAACACGCTTACAACCTGCGTAAGTATCCATATGCCTATCATAATGAAGGCGGGCACGTAGCTAATTGTAACAAGGATTCCCAGGAATATCAGCGCCCTTACTCTCGCCTTCGGGAAGAGCACTATGTACGCTGCTAACACTCCGGCAATTGCTCCTGATGCGCCCAGGTTGGGAATAACCGAGTCGGGGCCGCCGAGGAATATCTGTGTAATGTCCGCCGCGAAGCCGCAGATCAGGTAAAAGACCAGATACTTCAGCGCGCCAAAGTTTTCCTCTACGTTGTCACCAAAGATAAAGAGGAAGAGCATATTGCCGCCAATGTGCAGCCACCCACCATGCATGAACATAGAGGTTAGAAGGGTCAAATAAACGTTGTTGAGAGGGGCTGCGTACAACTGTATTGTAGAGCCGTCCGGTAACTGCTGAAGGCCCGTCAGGTCTACGCCTGTCGTAATCTCCCTCGGTATCAGCGCCCAGCCATTGTTTATCGGATCGCCCACCGATAACTGGATCAAGAATATTATGACGTTGATCACGATCAGAGTAACGTTCACAATGGGGAAGCGTTGCCCCTGTGGTGTGCCGGTGTCTCCGAGCGGTATCATTTATATTGTCTCCTTTCACGCGCCTCATGGCCGGCTGCTGTACACTGCCTCTAACTGATCCGGCTTTATGACGAGACCCGCTATGTCAGACCTGTCTGAGTGCAGTAGATACAACGAGGAACCATCAGCTAATGAAACGGCGCGCACGCCTTCCTCACCTGCTATCATCCTGGCTGTAGCATCGTCCAGCGCCAAGATAGTGCGTGTGCCGGAGGGCAGGGGAAGATACGTCTTCGCGATGGGGTATGGCAACCCATAGCTTGATTGCCCTTCATAAGCTGTGAAAAGCGCCCCGAATTCACCGTTCCACCCATAGCCCAGCGCGTAAGAGTGATAGTTGGGGAGCAAATACCCCGCCTCTCTAAACGGCCCAGCCCACTCCACCCCCATCATCAAGGCAACCTTCCCCTCACGAGCAGGAAGGCTCGCCAGGCCGGACTTTACGGCTTCCCAGTGGTTGTTATTCTCAGCTATGTTAGCTGCAGTGACCGGCCCCTGCGCCAGCACAAAGTAACCGGCTGATGTCAGCGACAGGGCAATAGAGATCAGTAGCCCCGTCGCTTTGCTCACACCCTTCTTATGCGCAAGTTGCTCGCCCAGCATCCGAGCGCACAATGCCGATAAGATAAGCAGTGGCGGCAGCGCCACCAGCAAATATCCATACTGCCCCATATGGCTTACCACATAGAGAGCAATTGGCGGCGATACCCAAAAGAATAACAAAGCTTTAGCCCTGCTCATAAGACTAAAGCGCAATACCCTGGCAGCCCACAACCCCAGAGGCACTAGCCCAAAGGCTAGCCCCGTGCCAAGCGCCAGCATCTCGAAAGTTACGTTGAAAGCAAGCCCGTTAAGTCCAGTCTCCACCAGCGAGGTGCGCCCTGCCACGGCAGCTGCCTGTAGCTCATGCTCACGTAGGTAAGCTGCCAACCCACCTGACATAGCGAGGAGAGGCATTAGCCATGCCAGACACGTAAGCGCAAGCGCCATGCCGAATGCCAGCCATCTTCGCCGCGCTTGAGCTTTGTTGCCCCACAAGGCCCAAATGCAAAGAGGCAAAAGCACAATGAGGCTTGTTTGCCTCACGCCGCCAGCTAGCCCCAGCGCCAGCCCCAGCAGAGCGGCCTCTCTAGCGCCCTCTGCTCCTTTGGCCCGCCATGCCAACCCTGCCACGCACATGCCCAGCGCCATCTCAGGTAGATAGGTAAGCCCTACCGCACCATTGTAGATGGCGAGGGGCGACCCCAGGAGCAGTAGAGATGAGCTAATCGCCACTACTTTGTCATCAAAGATCTTTAGCGCGAGCCAGTAAATTAGCGGCACAGCAACCGCGCTGAAGAGAACACTCAAGATAGAGAGCGCAACATTCGCGCTGCTCGCCCCACCATTTTCTAAGCCTGCAAACTCCAGTACAAAGCGCAGCAGGCGGCCAAGCTCCACATAGAGTATATAGCCCGGTGGGTGGGGCTGGTGGCGGTGCAAATTGAAGTTGTCGAGCGCGAGGCTGAACTGCACCGCGTCCCAGTTTATTGGCGTGGGGCGCACAAAAAAGATGCGCGAGATTGCCCCGCTCGCCCCCAACAACAGGAGCAATAATGGGGCGACTCGCGCTTGAAGACCGGTTGTGAAAGCTGTCGAAGATGTTATGTACTGGATACCGGGTGCGAGACGTGGGGTGCGGAGCCGGGTGGGAGAAGCTAACCTGCTATGACCGGCCACACCCAGGCTCCTTGCGCATCGTCTTCTACAACATCAATCACCTACTCCGCGCCTTGAATCGGGCGGCGTTCGGCGACTACACACCCAGAATCTGGAAAATCTCGCTCGTAGTGCGTGTGCCGAACGCACCGGTCAGCCAGAGCACCAGCAGCACCAGCACTATCAACACTACAACCACCAGGACAATGGCGGCGGCGCTACCACCCCCGCCGTCACCTGGCGTATTTACGTTTACTTGGCCCATTAGAACCTCCTGCTCTGACGACTGATGACGGGCGGCAGACGACATAGCAACGAGATAGCGAGGCTTTGTGATATTGACGGTCGCCTGTCGTCAGTCATCCTTAAATAAATAGACGCAGGGTCTTGCGAGCCTGCGCCGTTGCCTCTAGACACGAGATCTATTGCCGGAAAGGGCGCGTACAATGGCGATAAGTATAATCGCGCCGATTATCGCGATAATCAGGCTGCCCCAGCTAATAGGGTCATTGCTGTTCAAGCCTCCTAATCCCAGAAGAGAAGCCAGAAAACCGCCGACTATCGCGCCGATCAGGCCGACGATTATGTCGCCTACGACTCCATAACCGCCGCGTCCCATAACCATACTGGCGAGCCAGCCCGCGATCAGTCCTATGATGATCCAACCAATAATTGTAAACATCTTTCTCACCTCCTTTGTCCTGTAGTCCTGAATCTTCTGTCAGTTAACTTTCCCTCTCAGGCCGGGGCCGTAAGCTGCCGGCCTTGCCAATTAGCGAGAATCAGGTTGTGAGCTTTGTCACCCGCCTGAACTGTTCATAGCTTCCTGCACATATTCTTTGCCGCGATCCACCAGGATTTTGCGCGTTTCGTCGCCCTTGCGCGGGGCAAAGAGCAGCCCGGCAAGCAATCCTATGGTGAAGTATTTGATAGCGGTGCGCATTCCTCTCAGCATATCCTTTCTCCTTTGGCCGCCTTGCAGCCTGGTAGCCATCAGGCTTGTTGCACGCCTCCAAGCGCACCTTGCGCCTTTTGCTGTGCATCTTCCAATCGCTTGCCGGCCCACTCGCTGAACCGCTGGCGGTTCTTCTCGCCTGTAGTGGGTGTGTAGAAGAGGGCAACAGCCCCTCCAACCGCCGCCCCGGACAGGATGCCCAGCAGCATTAAGCCTTTATCTTTGCCTTTACGTCCGTGTGCCATCTCGATAGCCCTTTCTATAGGGTCGAGCGTCGCTGCGAGCCCATGACAAAACGGACGATAAAGCCGAGGATAATGCCGCCAAGCAGAGCAGGTATAAACGATAGCGTCCAACCGCCGAAACTTGCCGCAGGCCCAAAGTTGCCGAATAGGAACCCGCCAATCAAACCGCCGATTATCGCGGCTACGATGCCGCCCAACCAGCCATAAGGCATTCGGCCAGGCACGATCAGGTCAATAAGCCAGCCGAGCACGCTCAACATAATGAGCATAACGATTAATCCAAGACAACCACCCATCTTTTACTCTCCTCCAGCTAGGATTGCAGCTAACGAGCCACAAAAAAGAAAATCGTAGCAAGCAGTGGAAACGCCATCAACCCCATCACTGTGAAGCTACAACAGCTACACCCTCCACGCCTACCCGTTCGTGTCAACTCGGTTAATCCGAGCTGCATATTGCTTTTCTCCATCTGTCCCCCTTATCCAGCGCCATGCGGCATGGCACTCATTAATTACGGATTGCGACATTTACAACGGTGAGATAACCCATTCTGTTATGCGCCCGCCTTCTTTTGATGACGCAAATCCACCTTTGAGCGGGCAACCTGCTCTGTTATGTCAAGACCACGCACCCTCTGTGAAGCAGATCTTCTTCTCCAAAACAAAAAAGCCCCTCTCCAGCAGTGGAGAGGGGTTCTGCCTTAGCACAATACAGTGCTCGCTTGCTGTAGGTACAAGACCTTGAAGCAGTTGAGATGGAAGTTCACACTTCCGCTTTATAGCGTGACGCGTGAGGCTACTTCGGCGGTACAGCCCCTGCCAGTAGAGGCACCGCCCCCTGCCTCTGGGCTTCGGGGGGCAGCATTGGCCTTACGCTTGTTGCCAGTAGCGGCGCTGCCAGCACAAAGCGAGGAGCCAGTAACGATTTATTGTATTCGCTATTGAACAGTTGTATCAGAGGGAGATCCCTGGCGGTATCAACGTTCTGCTTGTTGTCCTCATACGGCACTTTCATCATCGTGACGAAGATGCTGATTACAATTCCGCCCGCGACCAGCCCCAGAAGCGCACCCATTATCCTATCGAAGACCATCAGCTTCCCGCCAATTTTCACGTGGGAGAAGAGATTGAGAAGCAGCGCCACCATCACCAGCGACACCAGCAGATCGAGGATGATAAAGCCGACGAGGTCCGATGCAAAACCCTTAGTAATTCCGAACATCTTCACCAGGAAGAGCGCTGTCACATGGTAGTAAATTGAGGCAAGCAGAAATCCTGTGTAGATCGAACCGATGATCAACAACGACTTCGGCGTGCCATGCTTCCACCCCACATAAATAAAGAGGGCCAGCAGCACCATGCTTATCACATCAAGAAAAGGTATTACATTAATAAGTTCGCGCATAACAAGTCAATCCCCCACTGAATGCTATTCAACAAAGATATTCTACACGACCCGCCACCTACAAGGAATAGGATATAAGTCACACCGCAGCATGGTACGTAGGGCGCGTAGGGTAATGAGCGGCAGGTTGCACGAATCAGCATATTTGTTCGATATTCGTGCATAAAGGTATTGACAAGAACTAACGTTCTATGATATATTCCGAGTAGGGCACGCCGGGCGTTCAGTTTCGTAAAGCCCTATTTATAGCCCAGACGACACTAGAGAGGCACTTTATCATGAAAAAGAAGAAATTATCGGATCGACAACGTTTTATCCTGAGCTTCATCCGCGAGTTCATGCAGGAGCATAGCTATGCCCCCTCAATACGCGAGATCAAGAGCGAAGTAGAGCGCGCAGGCATGGTTCGCACCGCGTCGGGCAATACCTCGACCTCGGTTGTGGACTACAACCTCAGAGCGCTGGAGGACGCGGGGCACATACGGCGCGACCGCAACAAGTCGCGGGCCATCGAGCTTGTAGACAATACAGGTCGCAGCCGCAGCCGCCAGCCCTTCTACACAATACCTATTGCTCCCTCGCCTATCGCCGCAGGCTCACCTATACCTGTGCTCGATGATATCCGCATGGGCACAGCCACAGAAGACGTGGTAGAAGTAGCTGGCGACCTCCTGGGCAGGCACATCCCGCATATAGAGCGTCTATACGCGCTTCGTGTGAAAGGGACGTCAATGGTAGACGCCCTCATCAACGATGGCGACCTTGTCATCATGGAGGCTCAGGAGACAGCTGAGAACGGCCAGACGGTCGCTGCATGGCTCAAGACTGAGCAAGAGGCCACCCTCAAGAGGTTCTACCTCGAAGATGGGCGTGTGCGCCTCCAGCCCGCCAATAGCACCATGCAGCCCATATTCACCGACCCTGACAACATAGAGATAAAAGGTCGTGTGGTAGGTGTAATCCGCCGCATTGAGTAAGCTGTGAGGCGAAGGAACAGAATGAGTCGAGAGTGGTATGCGCCGATACCAGTGATAGCGTGCGCCGGCCCGGGCCTCAACCCCTGGCCGGTTCGCCATCCGGCCAGGCAATACGTAGCGCGTAGCGCGTAAGGAGTTGAGGGAGCTTGATACTTTAGCCTCTCACTTTGGGGAATACAACACGCATTAGAATTAGACAAGGAGGCTGTTCGCATGGTAATACGTTTGCCGGGACTACAAGCTTCACGCGGCCCGCAGCCGGGGCCTGATCCGGCATGGGCACGCTTCACCCGCGCCACTGCGCCGCAAGGCCAGCCTACACGGATCAACCTCCGCTCGTACAAGCCCGATGTCGCCGCTTACAGGGTGCTTGGCTTAGAGCGTGCCTCTCAGTATGAAGCCGAGGAGATCAGAGAGCGCAACCACTACAACTATAGTGTCTATGTTTCTCGCTTGCAGCGATACGAAGATACGGGTAAAGCCTCAGCCAACTCCTCTCGCCTCCCGGTGATCGGTGAGATAGCCGCGGGCCAGTACGACGTCACTGTGGCCTTTCAGGAGTACGACTGCCTCGATTATGAAGGTGGTGTGGTTGTTGATAAGGCTTTAGCAAGGGGCGGAGCTTACGCGCTCCGCGTGCGTGGCACGTCCATGACCCACGTTGGCATCGAACCGGGCGACGTGGTAATCGTTCGCCCCCAGAACTGGGCCGAGGATGGTGACTTCGTTGTAGCCAGCTTCATCGAAGGTGAGGCGGGCGGCTCCGAAGGTCTCGCTACTCTAAAGCGATTTTACAAGCGCCGTGATCACATCTTTCTCCAGTCGGCAACCGCCTCTACCGACCCGATCCGCCTCTTCCCCAGCCGCCGCGCCCACTCTGTTGAGCGCGACCCCGTCAAGGTGCAAGGCGTGGTGACTGTGGTGCTAAAGAGCAACCACCAGGGATCAGGGGCCGGGGTTACTAACTGATCACTGAGCCCTGTGACTTCTGATTTATTGAGGTTATCCGAGATGGCACTGCGAGATATTTTGGACCGCCAGGCCAACAGCATAGAATATGTACTTCATACTCACGGCATCGCGGCGAGAATAGATGGTGGCAGACTGTCGCCCCGGCTGGCTCACTTCCACATAGAGCTATCTCCCGGTGTGCGGCCCACGCAAATCGCCCCTATCGTAGCTGAAGTTGCCGACTCTCTCGGTGTGGTGTCTTGCCGTTTAGCCCCAGGCAATGACGGCGTTTACCTGGAGGTGCCGCGCCCCGATCCTGTGCCGGTGCGCCTGCTTCCTCTGGTGCAACGAGTGGCCGATGTGGTGCCGCCTGTCACCGCCACCCTCGGCGTTGACACTGAGGGTACGCCTTTACTATTACGGCTCAACTCCCCCGATGTAGAACCTGCCATAGTTACCGGTAATCGCTCCGCAGGGAAAAGCAGCCTCTTGAGGGGCATGGCCTTATCCCTTGCCCTGCATAACTCGCCCGACCGTCTGCGCCTCCTTCTCCTCGACTGCACGGGCGATGGCACTACTTTCCGGGGGCTGGAAAGTCTACCGCACCTTGCTTGCCCGATAGCTGCCGGCCCTGTCGAGGCGGTGGTGAGCTTGCGCTGGGCTTTGCGCGCCCTGGAACGTCGTGCCAGCGTCTTCGACGACAATGAGCTTTTCTTTGATGAGGAAGATGTTAGCGAGCCTATGTTCAATAGTAACCTGCTCTCCGAGCCTGATGAGCTAACGATAATCATTGACGGCGTTGATCTCCTTTGCAATGGCTCCAACCACCGCGCTGAGGCTGAAGTCGTTGAAGCCCTTTCACGCCTGCTCGCATCAGGCAGCCTGCACAACATCCACATTATAGTCTCTGCCGAGCGACCGGACGTGATGAGAGGTGTTTACAGCCAGTGGGGCGCTCGTATAACGGGAGCGGTGCCCTCCCCTGACGCTGCCCGCCTCGCAACTGGCGTGAAAGGGTCGGGCGCTCATAACCTGCTTGGCGCGGGCGATTTCTTGATTACCCTCAACGCCGAGCTAATTCGCTTCCAGGCAGCGGCTATCTCCCAGTCTGATCTCCAGCGGGCGGTAGACCTGATTCGCCATTGCGCCGACGAACAGCAACGTGAAGAGCCAGGGGATGGAGATTTGCGCAACCACTCGGTGGATGCTGGCTATGAAGAGCCGCTCCAGCTTATGCGGAACTGGCTGGGCGACTAAACCGGGGACCAGGGAGACCAGGATCAGTAGCCGGCTCATCTTATTGCCGTCTACATCTACTGGGGATTAATCCCTGATCACCAAGACTGTTTAGAGTTTGATTAGAGTATTTTGAGAGTTAGAGAGTGAGGTAATAGAGCTATGTGTGTACCAAAGATAGGCCGCTGGGCAGAAACCTTGCGGCAGACCCTCCAGCGGGTATATGAACCGACCACCCGCATTCCTGTCCCCTGGCTTCTCTGCGGCGATGCTGCCCTGGCTTTGCAAGGCGTGCAGATAGAGCCGGAGAGCGTAGACTTCAGGGCTATTTCGCCCGTTGCCACCGCCTACTTCGCGCACTTTATGAAGCCCCTCGAAGGCCCAATCGGCGCTACTATAGTTTATCGCCGGGGAGGAAACCTCGCCCCTGCGGAAAGCTGGCGCAGCAATGTTCACCAGCGCATCGTGGCCTGGAGCGTGGGTGGACGCGCTACATGGCTTGGGCGATGGCACGTTGATGGGCTGCCGGTGCAGGTCTCTTATGTGCAGACTTTCCACCCTGATCCGGTGTCCAAAGCCGCACTCGCTCCGATCAGGCGTATCGCTTTCGAGGGGATGGAAGTAGCTGTTGTGCCTATCGAATTTCTTCTGGCCGAGAGCGCCCTCAAAAATGAGACACAACTCACCCACCGCATCCTCCACGCTATGCGCCTCTCAGGTCACAGTGCCGAGGAGCTACAACTCGCCCTGAGTATCCTCCCCCAAGAAAAGGCCTCACACCTCCTCCGCCTGCTGGAAATAGGCTTAATCGCAGGGTAGGCCGCTTCGCGGAATTACAAGCTACGAGTTATGGATTAGAGATAAGCTGACTGGGTGAATAGTAGCAAACACTCGCTATACGCGCCCCTATCTATATGTGTGCCGCAATTCGTAACTCGTAATTCCGCGTAGCGGGCAGTAATTCCGCCTTCGGCGGTAAGTTTGCGTGTGCTTCTGTGTGGGTTTATAATGCCTTTGTACTCCATCGTGAAGAAAGGTCAACCCTGTGCAGCAGCCGAGAAGAGGCAGCGAAGTGAATACACCTGCTCCCACCTCCTACACGTCTGATTTGGAGGTGGAGAACGCCCCTATGCAGCCGGTGGTCTCTGTGCCCGCACTTTCTGACATGCGTACCCGTCCTAAAGGCAATGCCCCTGCTCCTACTACGCCACGCTCGCTCAATATTCGCTCTATCACACATGGTGGTATAACCTGGATAGACATTATTCACCCCGGCGAGCCTGAGATAGAATGGCTGCGCCGCTTCAACTTTCACCCACTCCACCTCGATGACACTCTCTCCAAGATTCAGCGTCCCAAGATAGACGATACAGATGAATACACCTTCCTTGTGCTGCACTTTCCTGTCTACTCCAAACTGGTGCGCGTCACCACCCCCAGTGAGGTAGACATTTTCGTCGGGGCGAACTACTTTATTACATCACACGCGGGCAACCTCAAGCCGCTGCTCCGCTTCTTCAAGCAGTGCCAGGACGACCCGGTGGTGCGCGACCGCGCTATGTCACGCTCCACCGGCTATCTTCTCTATTTCGTGATAGATAAACTGGTTGATTATTGCTTCCCGATCCTCAACAAAATCGACTCTAATATCGAGCAGGTAGAGGACGAAATATTCGAGGAGAAAGTGCGCCGCACAGTGCAGGAGATATCGCTCATACGCCGAGATGTGATCGCCTTTCGCCGTATTATCAAGCCTCTTATGCCCGTAATCGCAAGCCTGGAGCGTAAACACCGTACTTTTCTCAATGAGGATATGGAGGAGTATTTCGGCGATATTTCCGACCACCTGAGCAAGATATGGGACACGCTGGCGGACTACAAAGAGGTTATAGAGGGCCTGAGCGACACTGTTACCGCCCTTACTTCGAACCGTATCAACGAGGTCATCAAGGTGCTCACCATTATCTCGGTGGTTCTTCTGCCCCTCACCCTTATTTCAGGCATCTATGGGATGAACATCGCCCTACCCGCCCAGAGCTACCCATACGCCTTCGAAATATTGATCGGTACTATGCTGGCTATTACCATAGGCATGCTTGCTTTCTTTAAGTGGCGTAAATGGATTTAAGCCCGTGTGGCGACAGACGATGGACGACCGACGACAGGAGAGATGGTCGTTCGTCGTCGCTCTGAAGCGCTGTGATTGACCAACTTCAATCGAGACTCCAGGATAGCGCGGCGATGCGGCAGGCGGCTCTTGTGCTGCTTGCCATCGGTGTCGGGGTGGTGGGCGGTCTTGCCATAGTCTCGGCGAATCCCATTGTGCCCTTTGTTGCGCTCGTTGCGCTGCTTGCCCTGCCACTTCTCATCACGCGGCCCATGGCTGACGTGGTGCTGATAGTGGGCACAATCACCCTACTGCCCTTCGCTGTGTTGCCCGTCCGCCTAGCAGTATTCACACCTACTCTCCTTGAGATGGCTCTTCTCTTATTATATGCAGCCTGGCTACTGCGCTCTCTTATCAACCCCGGAGAGGGGCTGGCACGCACCCCCATTGATCTGTGGCTTCTACTCTTCCTCGGTTGTACACTCTTTGCTTTTGTCCTCGGCCTGGGGCGCGACTATGCGGGCGATGTCATACACAGCTACTTTAAGCTGGTACTTTCTATAGGTATATTCTTTGCGGCAGGTAACGTAGTGCGCACCTGGCGGCAGGTGGCTCTTGTGCTGCGTACCCTCATAGCGCTGGGCGCGGCGGTGGCATCAGTGGGCATAATCCTCTGGCGATTACCCGACAGCCTGGCCGGAAGCCTTCTCTCACGCCTGAGCGTCGTTGGTTATCCAGCCGCCGGTGTTATCCGCTACGTGAACGACGATCCCGCTCAGGGTGAGCGAGCCATTGGCACCCAGATAGACCCTAACGCCTTCGGCGCACTCCTGGCGATGGTGGCCGCCTTCACAGCCGTCCAGCTCCTGGCTCGCAAGCCTCTTTTCACACGTTGGCTGCTGGCCGGGATGCTCCTTGTAGATATAGCAGCATTGGTGCTCACGCAATCCAGAGAGGCGCTGGCCGCTCTGGTGGCTGCCTCTGCGCTGATCGCCACGATGCGCTACCGCAGACTCTGGGCCTGGGGTGTGGTGGCCCTTGTGCTCATAGTGGCTCTGGGCCTGGGGCGTGGTTACTTTAACCGGCTCATGGTGGGCATACAGTTCCAGGACCAGGCTAACCTGATGCGCCTCGCTGAGTACCAGAATGCGCTTACTATAGTGGCTCGCTATCCCGCCTTTGGCGTAGGCTTCGGCACCGCAGGCGAGCTTGACCTGACCACAGGTGTCTCCAGCCTTTATCTGAGCATAGCCGAGCGCACCGGGCTGATCGGCCTACTCCTTTTCGGTATTCTGGTCGTTGTCTTCTTCATCAACATGATCCCTTCTATAGCCCTCTCTCGTAGCCATGCCCCACCGCCGGAGGAGAACGGCGAGCAGGAGTGGTCTGTCCTCGATTCCGCCCTGATCGGCAGCACAGCAGCTATCTCTGGCGCTCTTGTCCTCGGTGTGGCCGACCACTTCTACTTCTACAATACATCTACTGCATTCTTTCCGCACATGGTGGCGCTCTTCTGGCTCGCTGTCAGTCTAGCTTTCGTGTCCCGCCGCCTTCTCTCTTTCCGCTTCGCCCAACGGAGTTGGATTGAGGGTGCGCCGTGAGGTACCTTGTGAAGATTTCGCATCTCACGAAGGCGCATCTATAGAGAGGCATGTGCCTGTAGCCGGTCGTCCACAGGTCCTCTCCACAGGCGACTGGGCGGCGCAGATGTGCCTATCTCAGCACGATATAGGCACAGGCATGGACGATGACGAAGTGGAGGATCTCAGCAGACGTGTGGATATAGAAGCTGTACGCGCTTATCGCAGTGCCATACCGTAGGCCGCCGGACCGAAGAAATCGCGTCCCACCTTTGTTGGGAGGACCTGCGGCAGGGTATAGACGCCCGTCATATAGAAGCTCTCTGGAAGGCAGGCGCTCTGGATGAGCGCGCTCGCGGCCTCGCTGATTTCTGGGCAGCTAAGAAAAAGCGCTTCTTCTTGACTATGCCTGCCACTCGCCACCCCTTTTTCCACCTCAGTCAAGCCCTGCCAATCAAGGAGAATGTTATATCCTGAAGAGAGTCAGCAAAATAGAGATAAAGGCAGCGTCAAAGGCTGCCTTTATCTCTATTTTAAGGCTACGGGAATATGCTAGCTTTAGCTATCAAACCTTGGTGTGACGCTCGGTGTCGCTGTACACTGTGCCTGTTGTGCGGTTCGTGCCCAGCAGCAGTTGTGCTAGCTTGGTGATACCCCAGCCTATGAGGACGTACACCACTATAGCCACAAGCGACTCTGGCTCAAAGATACCTGTGCTTGCTGCTCCTGGGTAGGTCAGGTTGCTGCCGAACAGACCCGCGAATGGCGCTACCATCCAGTCTGTGAGGCCATAGATGATCTGCGCGAAGCCTGCGCTGTTGTTAGCCCCGGTGAGCAGTAAAACAAAGCGGAGGACCAGCAATATCGCGATGACCCCCACTATAAACCAGATGAGCCTGCTCACCCAGTCTACTGCGGCTGCCTTATCGCCCGCGGGGTCAATTACCTGCTCAGCCACATTGTGCGACACCACCCGGTCGCTTGGGGCGCTCGATGCAGTGGTCGTCTGCACAGTGGACGCATTGCTCACGGGAGCTACAGGCACACCTGCTGTTGTATCCGCAGCCGTAGTTTGCGTCTGGCTAACGGTCGTCTGCTCAGGCTGACCGGCCACTACTGTCTCATCGCTACGTATAACCTGTCGTTGGTTGTCGTTCATACCATGACCTCCTATTTTCCCCACCATATCGGCGACGCACTCATGCGCGCCGGGTATCACCTGTAACTATTTTGTCAAGCAAATGCTCAACCGCATTGTCGCCCGCAGAGCCGGTCTCCGTCCCCTACGAACCTGGATACATTGCGGCCTCTAATAATGATAACGCTGTTTGCTCGCTATCGTTATGCATTACCCAAAATCAGCCCTTGTTACGAACGAGTGTTCATTAGCTATTCTTACAACGGTTGACATCATCCCCGCTTGGATAGTAAGCTACGGAAACCCAGGAGGCACAACGGAGGACCAATGGCAGACGAGCAACAGAAGACATCACCCGTCACATTGAGCAATATCGAGATACAGAAGATCATCCCCCACCGCTTCCCTTTCCTGCTTGTAGATAAGATAGTCGAAATGGAATGGGGTAAGCGTGCGGTCGGCATAAAGAATGTCACCATAAACGAGCCATTCTTTATGGGCCACTTCCCGGATTATGCGGTGATGCCGGGCGTGCTGATAATAGAGGCTATAGCACAAGTGGGCGCGGTGGCGGTGCTGGGGATGCCGGAAAACAAAGGCAAGCTCGCCTTTTTCGCGGGTCTGGACGAAGTACGCTTCAAGCGCCAGGTGGTGCCGGGCGATACACTGCGCCTTGAAGTTACCCTCACAAGGGTACGGGGCTTGATAGGCCAGGGTACAGGCGAGGCCACTGTTGACGGCCAGCTTGCTTGCAGGGGTTCCTTTATGTTCGCGCTCGCCAAAGCCCCAGGACCAGGGGCCAGGGGCCAGGGATCAGCAGCTAGTCCCTGATCCCTGATCACAGGTCTAACCGAAGTATCCAAGCTCGTCTTTAGCCTCTTCGCTCATCATAGACGGGTGCCAGGGCGGTGAGAAGACAAGGTGCACCTCCACCTCATCCAGGTCATCCAATGTCGAGAGCGCCCGCCGAATGTTGGTGATAAGCTCGGGCCCCACCGGGCAACCGGGGCTGGTGAGGGTCATAGTTATATCAGCTTTGGTATTTTCGACAGTAATGTCATATATCAGGCCCAGGTCCACAACATTCAACCCCAGTTCAGGGTCAAAGACCTCAGAACGGATAAGCTCCCGCACCTGATCTTCACCTGTTAGCGTTCTTGCTTCTGTATCAGCCATTTTATCTTGCTCCTTTCATTCGAGCATAACCACCCCTCTATTATACCTCTTACCGCCTTCGGCGGAATTACGAGTAACGAGTAACGAGTAACGAGTTACCAAGTACAGTAGGGTAGTCTCCTGTGAGCAAATAGTGCGCTTTGCAGGCGACCTGCCAGCTTCCCGCCAATTCATAATTGCCAATTTATAATTCCGCCGAAGGTGGTGTGGTAAGGGGCCTACTCATCGAAGAGGTAAGTTGCCTCCTGGTAGAGCCTGATTTCGTTAGCTACCAGCTTCCTCTTCACCTGCTCGTGCCACCAGGCGTTCTTTTCTTCAAGTGGCTGGTTGCTGCCCAACAACGACATGGGCACGTTTACACGCAGGGCGCGTGGGTTGATAATGTGGCGCGTAATACCTGTCGGCACCTTTGTTCCTGCTTCGGCCAGCTTCAATATGTCGTCGTGGCTGTACGGTGGAAATACAATTAGGCCGCTTATATTGTCGTAGTAAGAAGTAACTTCGTCCAACTCATCCGTATTCACTCTGTGAATAGCTACCTGTGGGTCTCCTTTGTAGGTGTCCACCATGCTGTTGAGCAGGGCGTTGGCGCTATGGGTGCCGTGGTGCTCGGTGTCCGGCGTACCGTCTACCGCGTACACAGTTGAGGACATATCTTTCTCCGGTATCACAATGTAGGCAAGTATTGCTCGCATATCAAGCGCAGATCTCGCCGCCCTGAGCGAAACGGGCTGTAGCAACAATCCATCTATCCTGGCTATCTCTTGCAGAAAGGTGGACGGCTCGCGCCCCGTGACGAGGTGATGCCATGTCAGTAACTGAACCCGCTCCGATTTATAGTCAACCACCTGTACCAGCAGGTGCGGGCAGCCCAGCCTCTGCACCGCGCTGGTGCGGTTAGCGCCATCCAGCACAACAAAATGGTCAGTCCCCGGTATAACTGCCACTACCGGCGGGTTCTTCAGAGTGGCATCTGCGCTCAACCGCGCCTGCAACCTTGCCACCCGCTTTTCATCGGCGTGCTCATGCAAAATCAGCGACTCCACAGGCACCAGCCTGAGATCGGGCATATTAAAAGGCTCGTTCTCTTGCGCCCGCACAACGCCTATGTTACCCTGCCGTGACACCATGAATAGACTGCTCCATTGCACCCCACGTAGTTGTCCTCACCACGTGTGAAGACCCCCAAGTTATAACAGAACCTCCCCAACCAGGCAACCTGAGCCGCCTGAGTAAGTGTGCAGAATAGGGTTACAAGGGCATCCCCTCCCCTGATACTCAGCAGGAGGAAAGTCCCCTCTTCCACACATGGGAGTGAGGGTGTAGTTGCACAGTTACCTCTTGAACTTTGTTCTACCCAACCTCTGAACTCTTACCCGCCTGTGGCGGAGCTACGGGTTACGAGTTAGCTGTGCGTAATAGGTTATGAGTGAGGAACGAGGACAACAGCGCAGGCGTTCGCTAAGAATCCCGTTCTTGTGCTAGGTCCAGGCCTACTATTTGCATCAGGCGCAGAGCGTTGGTAGAGGTGGCTATGCCGGGGCGGAGCTTGTAATCAAATAGCATTTGCAGGCCGGTAGGCGTGTCGCGAATTGTCTCGGTGAAGTGAATAGGGTTGGCGGCGGCAGCTACCTCGGGGATACCGGCCAGGTTGAGGTCGTGGGTAGAGACGGCTCCTATGGCGCCTTGATGGACCAGGTACATTATTATGCGGCGGGCCGCTATTTGGCGCTCTATGTTGTTGGTGCCCTGGAGGATTTCGTCCAGCAGGTAGAAAAGACGGCACGCCGCACCATTATTGCAGCTACGGGCAGCGTCAACCACCCGCTTCAGGCGCTGTAGCTCGGCCATGAAGTACGAAACACCGCGCTCCAGCGAATCCTCAATGCGCATGCTGGTCCATAGAGCAACGGGGGGCAGGCTCATGGCTGACGCGCAAACAGGGCCACCTGCACCAGCAAGCACTATGTTAACGCCTATGGCCCGCAAAAGAGTGCTTTTGCCCGACATATTAGAGCCGGTGACGAGCAGGAAGGTACCGGGAGGTCCAACGGTTAAGCTATTGGTGACACGAACATTAGCGGCTAGCAGAGGGTGTCCGAGGTCCTCAGCTATGAGCGAAGTGGCCGCCGGATCAGGGTTGGGCAAGGCCCAGGAGGGATTGTCATGGTAGAGGGTGGCGAGGGCAGAGAGGGCTTCGGCTTCGCCCAGGGCATCAAGCCAGGCGCGTACATGCCTGCCAACTTCGCCTTGCCAGAGATCAAAGGAGCGGAGCAGATGCAGATCCCAGAGGGTGAGCGCCTGAATAGGAAGATACAACTGTGATGACGGCGGTATGACAAAGGTAGTGAGCTTGTGAAGCCGCCGCATCTGCTTGTGAGCAGGCACGCCGCCCACAGCTAGTTTCTCCTGTATTTCCTTGAGGATTGGCGCGACAAAAAGGGCAGTAGAGAGCAATTCGAAGGAGTCGGCGTAGTGGCGGAAGCCCGATTCGCCTGAAGTGGCGCTGGTGAATATAGAGTAAGCGGCGCGCCCTGCCGTGAAGGTAAAGGCTATATTTATGCCCGCGAAGATGAGCCAGAATGGGTAGGGGGTGAAGCCGAAAATCTGCGCCAGCAGGAGCACCCAGAGCGAGACAACATCGAGGCGGGCCGCCCAGATAAGCCAGGTGCGACCCGCGAGCCAGGGAGTGCCCTCAGCCCAGGTGACAAAAGGTTCGGGGTCGGGCTTTTGGTCGCCGAGAAGTCTGCCGCGAAGGGTAAGCTCATCGCGCAGGTCTACCATCGGAGCAAGCTCGGCGACGGCTCGCTGGCGGCTGCGCACTACATCAAGGGGTGCGAATCTTTGGAGCCATCGGCTGAGGGTACTCTCGCCCATCGTTGTGCCCACTGTATCGAGGAGGTGAAAGAGAGAAGCCCTGCCGAATATATCGAGGTCGGCAGCGTAGGGGTCGCCGGGGGCAGCCTGCGCGGTGTGTCGTAGAGGGAAGTCTCCCCAGCGGCGCGCCAGTCGTGCGAGCGCCTCGGTGTTGATCTTCCAGAGGGCTTCGTGGCGACGGCGCAGCCTACCGATGGAGTTATGGTAGCGGACGAGAAGCACAAAGGCTATAAAGAGAGCCAGGCCAAGCGCCCACAGGAAGGAGATACCTTGCCATATTGCCCAGAGAACTGCTGCCGCTGCTGCGAAAAAGGTGAGGAGCCGGACATTGCCGATACTATTCCAACGCTCGGTCTCAGCATCGAAGTCGCGCTTGAAGTGGTCTGCGCGAGACCGGTATAGCTCCTCCGGGCCGAGTGTGGGTTGGATTGCTATTTGTTCAGTCTGAGGTTGAGTCGTCTCTGTTGCAGTCATATAGCGACCAGTATACCATTTTAGCGGGCGCGGGTGGCCTTGTCTTATCAATGGTATCCAGAGCGAAGGTATCAGGATTGCCTGGAGCATAGTGGTATGTTATGCTCCTGTTGCTGTGGTGGACTGGAGAGATCTTTTAGAGTTTCCAGAGAGGATTGAGACATGGGCAGGGACGATCACTATATCTTTATGGACGGCTGCGTGGTGAAGGGGTGTAAGCCCTTTATCGCCTTTGAGAAGACCTTTGGAGAGTATGCAGCTCTGCTGAGGAAGTTGTATATGCGTGGACACTGGGGACGCTTCGAGCGCAGATTCATAGGGCTGCATATGCCTGCGTATTTCAACTTCGGTGACTGGGTGCAATTACATGTGCATACGGCACAGTCTACGCAGAATATACGCACAGGGGCCGACCGGATTGATCGCATTTTGAGGAGCATAAGGGGTCATGGCGATATTCATATGTTCGGTACAAGTGCGGCTGGATCGGCGATGTTGGAGTATTTTTTGCTGACCGACCCCGACAGACTTTATTATCATCCTGATGATGAGCATGAGTTGAAGCCTGCAAAGAAGTACGACATTGACGTGCGGATCGCAAGCCTGACGACTATTGACGCGCCAACCAACTGGGTGCGCGTGCGCCACGACAGTGGGCGGCTGAGGCCCTACTATGGGCGTGACGCCCTGGGGCGGTATCTGGCCGGGCGTACGAGAGTCAAGGCTGGACCACACGTGCCGCAGGAGAAGCACACGACGCGCACTGAGGATGTGCCTAACACCTGGGTAGAGGCGCAGCCGGTGGCGGGACTTGATTACGACGATCGACCGCACTATGAGCATCTCCCCAAGGCGAGCATCGAGCGCCACATCTACACTGGAAGCCATATGTCGCACGAAACGCAAGAGTTCCTGGAGCGTGTATGGAGATAAAGATAGCGCGCAGACTTTCAATGCCGCTAAACTCGGCACGGGGTGGGATATGCTGGTAGAGCATGCAGCAGCGAACACTCTTTATTTGTTCACCGAGATATAAGCTTACTACGATTCATAACTCACCTTACGCAGAGGTGGAGAAAGCGACAAGTTGGGGTAGGCATACCCTCTCACCTGTGTCATTCTGCGCTTTAGCGAAGAATCTAAAGCACCCTCCTTTGTGCCAGGCCTGCATCTTAGATTCTTCACTTCGTATCAGAATGACAAGGGAGAGAGGGTTCCCTTGCGATGAGCACCAGCATTTCTTTCCCTTTGCGTAACCTGAGTTCATAATTGATAATTCCGCCGCAGGGGGCCTAAACCAGATGATGGTCTAAGGCGTAGCGGGTGGCGGCGCTGCGGGTAGTGACGCCTATCTTGTTGTAGATGGAGTAAAGATGAGCCTGAACGGTGCGAGGGCTGACCGATAGCTCGCTGGCTATCTGTGCGTCGGTGAGGCCGGAGGCCACCAGGTTTAGCACCTCCATTTCGCGCCTGGTAAGCCCTACGGGGAAAGGCGGCGCAGGCAGGATGGGCGGTGGAGCGGCAGGCGCGTCGAGGTGACTCTGCAAAGGGTCTCTGCGCGGCAGTGTTGAGCGGTTGGTCTTATGGGTGTCGTTGAGGGCGTAAGCTATGGCATCCTCCAGAGGAAGAGCCGCGCCTGCACTCCAGAATGCGCTGAAGCTCTCTTCGCCCATCCTGCCGCGTATGGTAGCTAGACTTTGCTCGTAACGGGCGCGGTCCGAAGGATTGAGGGGAGCGCCGACAGCTTTGCGCAGTGCCGCGGCGGCTCCGAAGAGGCGAGCCGCCCGTGCATCTTGCTCCAGCGCGCCTGAAAGGGCCGACATCGCTTCCAGGCACTCGGTCATCCCCACCTTGTCGCCAAGCTCTCGGTAAAGGGACAGGCTTTCTTTGTATAGGGACTCGGCGGAAGCGTAATCAGCTGTGTGCATCGCCGCTACTCCCAGAAAGAATAGTGAGCTTGCGATGCCACGCGTTTCACCCAGGTTGCGATATAGCAAAAGGCTTTCTTCATATAGTAGCCTGGCCTGTTTGTAGTCGCCTGAGTAGATAGTTACGTAGCCCAGCAGGAAGAGAGAAGCCGCGATGCCATGTTTTTCGCTTAACTGGCGGTACAGAGAGAGACTTTCCTCACCGAGGATGGCGGCCTGGCTGTAGTCGCCGCGATATACGGCTTCGTATCCCAGGTTATGAAGCGAATTAGCTATGCCGCGCCTGTCTCCCAACTCTCGGCGGATAGCCAGGCTCTCCTCGAACAAGGCTGTGGCCTGCTCGTAGTCGCCCCTGTTGTTGGCAAGCACCCCCAGGCTGTTGAGGGAGAGCGCGGTCTCGCCCTGGTATCCTAGCAGACGACACGTTTCGAGGCTGGCATTGAGCAGCTCGCTAGCATCGGCGTAATCGCCCTGGTAGACCGCCAGCATACCAGCGGCGTTGAGGGCTGCGGCACGCGCAGCAGTGGGAGTGAAGGTTGCGCTGGGCATGGCGAGCGCGCCTTTGAGCCAACGACGACCTTCGCTCAAGTAACCGCGCATTTCCCAGAAGCGCCACATCGCCGCGCTCAAGCGAAGGGTGGTCTCGGCCTCCTGGCTTGCGCGGGTGCTACGGTCCAGGGCCGCGCGCAAGTTGTCGTGCTCTGCCTCCAGGCGGTCGAGCCAGAAGCTCTGTTTCTCGCTCAATATCTCTTTTTGTGACTGTTCGGCAAGGGTCAGATACCAATCCAGGTGCTTGAGTTGTAGCGTCTGCTCGCCGCCGGAGGCTTGCAGCTTTTCGTTCGCATATTGTCGTATAGTTTCGAGCAGGCGATAACAGACTTCGCCATCAGACTCCTCGGTCATCACGAGCGACTTGTCTATAAGCTGAGAGAGAAGGTCAAGTACTTCGAGCTCGTCTATACTCTGGTCCGAGCAGATAACCTCGGCGGCATCCAGGCCCCAGGCACCCACAAAAACAGAGAGGCGTTGTAGCAGTAGCTGTTCTTTCTCAGTAAGAAGGTCATAACTCCAGTCTATGGCTGCGCGGAGCGTCTGCTGCCTGGGTAGAGCGGTACGGCTGCCTCCGGTGAGTATGCGGAAGCAGTTATCCAGGCGAGAGGCAATCTGCTCTATAGTGAGCACTTTCACGCGTGCAGCCGCAAGCTCTATCGCCAGGGGAATGCCGTCGAGCCGGGAGCAAACGCGAACCACCGCAGGGCCGTTGTCGGGAGGAACGATCAGACCTGGGCGGCTGAAGATGGCGCGCTCCAAAAAGAGTTGTACAGCCTCATACTGTACAAGCTTCTCGAAAGGGTGCCGCTGGCGTGGGTCAGGGTGAGAAAGCGAGGGCACGAGCCATGCGATTTCGCCCGTGATGCCCAGAGCCTGGCGGCTGGTGGCAAGAATACGCAGCTCTGGGCAGTTACGCAGCAGGTTGGCGGCAAGCTCCGCACAGGCGCTAACCATGTGCTCACAGTTATCGAGCACCATGAGGAGCTTTAGCGGCTGAAGATAGTCTAAAAGAATAGAGAATATATCGCGGCCCGGCTCCTCACGCAGGTCGAGAGTGGTAGCTACGGCCTGGGGCAAGAGAGGGGGATCGACGATGGTGGTTAGATCAACGAACCAGACGCCATCAGGGTATTCTGCTTCCAGGCTGGAGGCCACCTGGAGAGAAAGGCGAGTCTTGCCGCAGCCACCGGTACCTGTGAGGGTCAGCAATCGCGTCTTCTGTAGGAGACGCTTCACCTCGGCTGTTTCCTTCTCGCGCCCTATGAAACTGGTTAGCTGCTGAGGCAGGTTGCTGGTCAACAAAGAAGCACCCTCCGCCGAAGGCTACAGTAATTATGAACTATGAATTATGAATTGGCGACTATAGTGACATGGTATATAATAGCAAACACCCTTTTATTGCTCACCGAGGTATATCCCTACCGCAATTCATAATTCATAGTTCATAATTACTGTAGCCCCTGCACCAGGCCCGAATATTTATCTACCAGTTGGCGGGCCTCAGCATCGGAGTCGGCCTCAGCTATTACGTGGAAGAGGGGGCGGTCCGCATCTGGAAGGATCAAGGCCCACTCATCATTGCCGAGGTTTATCTTTACGCCGTCAACCTGGCGAGTGCTGCTATCGCGGTACTGCTCGTTTAGAATGCGCATGACCCGACCTTTGTCTTCCCAGCGGCAGGGCACGCGGTTGGAGGCCATTGCGAAGTGAGGCAGTTGCTCTATCGCCTGAGTAAAGCGGGTCTTGCAGAGGGAAGTCAACTCTATTAGCTTGGCGATAGCGAAGAGTCCGTCGGCGGCAGGTTGAAAACGGGGGAAGATAAAGGAGCCTTGACCATCGCCGGCCAACACCACGCCTGCGCGCAAAGCAGCAGTCATTAGCGCATAAGAGTTAAAGCGTGTGCGTACAATTTCCGCTCCATGTTTTGCTGCTATCTCCTCAAAGATGGTGGGCGCCCACACGGGCACAGCCACTGTCCCACCTGTGCCGTGCTGCGAAAGGGCAAGCTCGGTCATCGCGGCGAGGGCGGTCATACCATTTATCTGCTGACCGCGCTCGTCTACGAAGTAGATGCGCTCGCCACCTGTGTCGAGGCGAACGCCGAAGCCCGCCTTGAGGGTCTGTGTGATCGCGCCGAGGCGGGCCATACCTTGCTCGAACTCCTCCGGCGTCTGGTAAAGCAATTCTTCTTGCACAACAGCATTGATAGCAACCACATCAGCGTTGAGCTTGCCGAGGAGGGTAGGCAGAACCAGGCTGGACGAGGAGTTGGCGTAGTCAACAGCTATACGATTGTAGCCGTCGGTGCTATGAATGGCATCTACGTTGAGGTTCTGGATGTAATCGGCGCTGTAGCGCTGCTCTACGTCGTTGGCGTAGTTGATGCGGCCAACGTCGCCGAGATAGGCGCGGCGGAAGTCTTCTCGGAAGAAAAGACCCTCAATTTTGCGCTCGGTAGACTTGTCGAGGTCAAGGCCGCGACGGTCGAAGAACTTTATATCCACCACGCGGGCATCAAATGGAGAGAGGCGGACGTGAACGCCGCCAGCTGCTCCTACCACGCGTGTGTAGTGCCGCGCCACAGGCATAGGCACGTTGCGCAGGTCCAGCACGTTGATGCCCGCGGAGGGGAGACCGGCGATGAGGGCGCGCTTGATCATACGCGGGGTGTAATGGCTGTCGCGGTTGACGGTGACGGTGGTGCCTTTGGAGAGGACGCCGCCATAAGCCGCGCCAAGCTTGGCGGCAAACTCCGGGGTGAGGTCTACGTTTACCAGGCCGGTGACGCCCCATCGTCCGAAGAGGTTGCGCCGCCCCTGCGACCCCCAGATGATCGAGGAGGTGACGGTCGCCCCGCTTTCCACTTCTTTAGAAGGCCAGATTTTGACGTTGGGGTGGATGACAGAGCCGGTGCCGACGATAGTGCCATCACCTACTACCGCTCCCTCAAAGATCATCGCCTGAGGTTTTACGTTCACCTGGGTTTGCAGGATAGCGCCGCGCACTTCGGCACGCTCGCCGACGTAGCAGTTGCGCCATATGATAGCGCGATCTATTGTGGCTCGCGTGTCAATAATCGAAAAATCGCGTATAACCGCTGGGCCACGAACTGTGACTCCTGAGTTAATCTTTACGCCTGCACCCAGAAAGACAGGGCCTGTGATCTGAGCGTCGCGTGCGATCTCAACTTCGTCTTCCACCCAGATACCGGAGCCTGGCTCGGTTTCATGTCCGAGCCGTGGAAGGTCTACCTGACCGCTCAGGTAGTCGCCGCAGGAGCGCATGTAATCTGAGATGGAACCCACATCGCACCAGTAGCCATCGGCGACGTAGCCGTACATCGGATCGCCCTTTTCCAGGAGAATCGGAAATAGATCATTGCTGAAATCGAAGACCTGGCCCGCCTCATAATATTTAAAGATGTCAGGCTCGATGATATAGATGCCGGTGTTGACGGTGTCGGAGAAGACCTCGCCCCAGCTTGGCTTTTCCTGGAACTGCTTGACGTGGCCTTCGTCGTCTATGATAACCACACCGTACTCAAGGGGGTTAGGCATACGCTTGAGGACGATAGTAGCCGTCGAAGCTTTCTCTTTATGGAAGCGGGCAGCTTTAGTGAGGTCAAAGTCGGTAAGGGCATCGCCTGAGATGACCATGAAGGTGTCGTCCAGCCACTCTATCCCCTGGCGAACAGAGCCTGCGGTGCCGAGCGGGCTATCCTCTACAGTGTAATGGATTTTGACGCCGAAGCCGGAGCCGTCGCCGAGGTATTCCTGCACGACGGAGGCGAGATATTGCAAGGTGATGACGACCTCGGTGATACCATGGCGCTTGAGAAGCTCGATAATGTGAACGATAGCAGGGCGATCCACAACAGGGACCATTGGCTTGGGCCGCCGGATAGTGAGCGGGCGGAGGCGAGAGCCTTCGCCTCCTGCCATGATAACAGCCTTCATAGTGGGGGCCTCCTCTCAGTGGGGCTGAGGATAGAGCTATAGGGATTGAGCGGCTGTGGACCGCAATCCTGAGCAGTTGAGGCATAAGCGCAGCCAATCTTTTTCAGCGCGCCATTGCGCCTTTATTGATTATACAAGAGGTGGGGTGGTTGTCAACCTGGCGGGAGGGACCAGGACAGGGCCAACGCATTTGAATTGGTGTACCCATAGGAGCGGTTTGGCATCGGCCCAGATTCGCCTGGATTACGGTGGACAGTAGGCAAATCTGCTCGACCAATGATTTGATGCCAGGCACGCGATTGTCTGGTTGAGCCGCCTGAGCAATTTAGATGCGTTTGCCCTGCTACGCCCGCAAAATTTGCTTGACATGCCTATTGCCTTACAGTATAATGGGTTGCGTCTCTGCGATTGCTGCGCGCAAAAGTGGCATCCATACGGAAGACGATACCTGAACAATCTTATTGCAAAGACACGGCGCGCCGACGTAGCTCAGGGGTAGAGCAGCTGTTTTGTAAACAGCCGGTCGTCAGTTCGAATCTGACCGTCGGCTCCATGGGCAGATGCCGGAGTGGCCAATCGGAACTGGCTGTAAACCAGTCGGGCTTCGCCCTACGGAGGTTCGAATCCTTCTCTGCCCACCCATCCCAGCGCCGCGCCTTTGTGATATTGTCGGGAAGCGAGATTTGTAGCTCTCTCAGTAGTCGTCTCATAATTGCCTCCTGATCGCGCTGAGATTGCATTGAGAGTGCTCTTTTATGAAGAGATGTTCAAAGTGCAAAGAAGAAAAGGACGAGTCGCACTTCCAGCGTAACCGCACAGCGCTTGATGACTTGCAGGACCAATGCAAGCCTTGCCGCAAGCTCACTGACCGGCAGACTTACCTCAACAGGTCGCCTGAGCAGAAATCTCGCTATAGAGAAGGCAACCTGCGGAACGTTGAGCGCAATAGTAGACTCGCCTATGAATATCTGCTTTTACACCTTTGTGTTGATTGCGGTGAAGCAGATCCCGTGGTGTTAGAGTTCGATCATGTAAGAGGTGAAAAGGTTTCGAACGTTACGGACCTGATCCGCTCAGGGCGTAAGTGGGAAACGGTGCTTCGAGAGGTAGAGAAATGCGAGGTCCGGTGTGCGAACTGCCACAGAAGAGTAACATCCCAGCGGCGGGGTACATCAAGACATATTTGGAGCCTGGACAACAGGCCCACGTAGCTCAGTTGGCAGAGCACACCCTTGGTAAGGGTGAGGTTCATCGGTTCGAGACCGATCGTGGGCTCCAGTTTAACTCTGGATCCGTGTATGTCCAAACAAAGTTCAGCCTGAAAACAGGCACTATACACTAGGAGGAAAAAGCAAGTTGGCTAAGCAGAAATTTGAAAGAACGAAGCCGCATGTAAATGTAGGCACAATCGGCCACGTAGACCATGGCAAGACCACCCTCACCGCCGCTATCACCAAGGTGATGGGCATACAGGGCAACAAGTCCAAGTTCATGTCCTACGCTGACATTGACAACGCTCCCGAAGAGCGCGAGCGCGGTATTACTATCGCTATCCGCCACGTGGAGTACGAGACCGACAAGCGACACTACGCTCACGTAGACTGCCCCGGTCACGCCGACTATATCAAGAACATGATCACAGGCGCTGCCCAGATGGACGGTGCGATCCTGGTTGTATCGGCCCCTGATGGCCCGATGCCACAGACCAAGGAGCACATTCTGCTGGCCCGCCAGGTGCAGGTGCCTGCTATAGTTGTCTTCCTCAACAAGGTTGACATGATGGACGACGAGGAGCTGCTTGAGCTTGTAGAGCTTGAGGTCCGCGACCTTCTCAACAAGTACGAGTTCCCCGGCGACGACACACCGATTGTGCGCGGCTCGGCCCTCAAGGCTCTGGAATCCACTTCTCAGGACCCGAGCGCTCCTGAGTATGCGCCTATCCGCGAACTTATGGACGCCGTAGACAACTACATCCCGACCCCTGATCGCGCCATTGATCGCCCGTTCCTGATGCCGGTTGAGGATGTTTTCGGCATCAAGGGTCGCGGCACAGTGGTTACAGGGCGCATCGAGCAGGGCAAGGTCAAGATAGGCGATACCATCGAGATCATCGGCATGAATGATGAAATCCGCAACACAGTTGTGACCGGCGTCGAAATGTTCCAGAAGACACTCGACGAAGGCATGGCGGGCGACAATGTAGGTTGCCTCCTGCGTGGTATTGAGCGCACCGACATCGAGCGCGGCCAGGTATTGGCAACGCCCAAGTCGATCAAGCCTCACACCAAGTTCACCGGCCAGGTGTACGTACTGAGCAAGGACGAGGGTGGCCGCCACAAGCCATTCTTCCCCGGCTACCGCCCACAGTTCTACATCCGCACAACTGACGTAACCGGCACTATCCAACTCCCCGAAGGCGTTGAGATGGTTATGCCCGGTGACAACATTGACATGACAGTCGAGCTTATCGTGCCGGTGGCAATCACTGAAGGTCTGCGCTTCGCTATCCGCGAAGGTGGCCGCACAGTGGGCGCAGGCGTGGTAGCCAAAATTATCGAGTGAGGCTTTTAGCTCCACAGTAACAACTAAAGTAAGAGCGAAACGTAAAACGTGAAACGTGATTTTGTAGATCTGAAGTCACGTTTCACGTTTCACGAGTCCGTTTCACATAAGCTAATACTATTCTCTTTGAGGTAAACATCATGGCAAAGAAAGCAGATCGCATAATAATTTACCTGGCTTGTACCGAGTGCAAAAACCGCAACTATACAAGCTCAAAGAACAAACGAAACGACCCGGGGAGGCTCGAATTTAACAAGTTCTGCCCGCGTTGTCGCGGCACTCGCATACACCGCGAAACCAAGTAATCTCTGACTTCAGCCTCCCGTGTGTGCTCACCGTTGGTCTAAACCGCGTCGAATCCTTGACAGTAACTGGTTGGTTAGCGTATAATGAGAGGCACATAGGACGGGCCGGATATGCGTCCGGCTCTTTTGTTTCCATTAAGCAAGCTGTATTAGACGGAACAGCAGCAAAGCCAAAACTCCAGGTGAAAGTTATAGAGCATACGTGCGTGGCGCAATTGGCAGCGCAGGGCTCTCCAAAAGCCAAGGTTGGGGGTTCGAGTCCCTCCGCACGTGCCCGAAAGCACACGAAATAATTGCTGTAGAGCTGTTCTGATGTAATTGGCAGGCGTATAAGCTCTCTCGAAGCCTAATAGGAGTCCCATTCCAATGGCTATGCTTGGCCGCAAACAGCCCGTAGCGCCTCAGCCCGCACAGGGGGGTACGAAACCTCGCCCCACGGCGGCAGGCGTCGGCAATGATACCGGCAGAATCGGCAGGATGCGCACTAATATCAACGATATTAGGTCTGAATTGCGCAAGGTCACATGGCCTACCCGTGAGGAGACACGTAACCTTACGATTGTGGTTATCGGTATAACTGCGGTCCTCGGCACCCTGCTGGGCACTATAGACGCAATATTGAACTATATCTATCAACTGGTCAATCGCTAGTCCGCCACGTTACAGGCGCTTCGGAGTAAGATCCACTATATATGGACCCTCAAACCTTTACCGACGTAACAGATACCCAGCCCGACATGGAAGAAACGGTCATACCTGATGTCGTGCTGAACACTGCGAGCAACGGCGCGGGCGATACTGAAAGCGTGCCTGGCACGGCAGATGACACCTTCGATGATGGCAGGCACTGGTACATCATACATACCTACTCCGGTTACGAAAACAAGGTCAAAAAGAACCTTGAGCACCGCATCCTCACCCTCGACATGAGCGAGCGCATCTTCCGCGTAGAAGTGCCCACAGTCGAAGAGATAGAGATAAAGGGAGGCCAGCGCCACCCTGTACAGCGCAAGATATTTCCCGGCTACGTGCTGGTCGAGATGGTGATGGACGAGGAATCGTGGTACGTAGTGCGTAACACGCCTGGTGTGACCGGCTTCGTAGGGATCGGGAATGAGCCGACCGCTCTCCCGCCTCAAGAAGCCGACGCTATACTAAAGCAAATGCAGACCGCAGCGCCCACCAAGTTCAAGGTGACGTTGCAGCCCGGGCAGGCAGTGAAGATCATAGATGGCCCGTTCGCCGACTTTGAGGGCATAATCGAGACCATCAACCAGGAGAAGGGCAAGGTAAGAGTTCGTGTGTCGTTCTTCGGGCGCGAAACCCCTGTGGAGCTTGACTTCTTGCAGGTAGAAAAGCTGGTCTGAGAGCATACAACCTTTGGTGATCAGTTTGTGAGGTATAGCAGCCATTGTCGAATCAGGAAGGCTGCCGGAACAAGTGAATAGTGGAGGGAGGAAGCTCGTACGCTTCCGCCAACACCTCAAACGCCATTTTGGAGAATGCGGCCTCCGTGCTGCAGAGTGGGTTTGGGGCGCTCCCCCAGGCCCTTTTTGTTCGCCCGATGGCAACTGTGAGGGAAATGCAAACTATAGCGGAGGCGGGAAGAAAGTGGCAGCGCCATGCTGGCAATAAGGCGCAGGCAGCAGCCTGCCATACATAGGAGGTTAATAGTTGGCTAAGAAAGTACGCGCAATAGTAAAGCTGCAAATCAATGCAGGCAAAGCCACCCCCGCGCCCCCGGTCGGCCCGGCTCTGGGTGGCCATGGTATCAACATCATGCAATTCGTGAAGGAATACAACGAGCGCACAGCCGACCAGGCGGGCTTTATCATACCGGCGGAGATCACCGTCTTTGAGGATCGCTCGTTCACCTTCGTGACCAAGACGCCCCCGGCGGCTGACCTGCTACGTAAGGCGGCCGGCGTACCGGCAGGCTCAGGTGTGCCTAACAAAACCAAAGTAGGCACCGTCACAAAGGGCCAGATCGCGGAGATCGCCCGCACCAAGATGAAGGATCTCAACGCCTACGACGAAGAGACAGCTTCCAAGATGATTGAAGGCACAGCCCGCAGCATGGGCATTGATGTGAAGGGATAGGAGGAAACGAATGCCTAAGCACGGAAAGAAATACCTTGAGGCTCTTGCCCAGGTAGACGAAGAAAAAACATACGTGCCTGAAGAGGCCGTTGGATTGCTCAAGAAGACCACCTATGTAAAGTTCGACCCCACAGTCGAAGTGCATATGAAGCTCGGCATTGACCCGCGCCACGCCGACCAGCAGGTGCGCTCGACAGCCACCCTGCCTCACGGCACAGGTAAGCCTGTGCGTGTGCTTGTCTTCACGGAAGGCGAGGGCGAGCGTATCGCCCTGGACGCAGGGGCCGACTACGCGGGAGGCGACGAGCTAATCAACCGGATCAATGGCGGCTGGGTAGACTTTGATGTGGCCATCGCTGTAGCCGACCAGATGGGCAAAATAGGTAAGGCCGGCCTCGGTAAGGTGCTAGGTCGAAGAGGACTCATGCCTAACCCCAAGAGCGGCACCATCGTCAACAACCCCAACGATCTGCCCCGCGTGATCAACGAAGTAAAGGGCGGTAAGCTCGAGTTTCGCAACGACAAGACGGGCCTCCTGCACGTAGGCATCGGCAAGGCCTCTTTCACCGAGGACCAGATAAAAGACAACCTTCTCTCCTTTGTAGATGCAGTGGTGCGCGCCAAGCCCGCCGGCGCTAAAGGAGCTTACGTCAAGTCTATCACTCTGACAAGCACGATGGGCCCCGGCATCCACATGGACGTGCCCCAAACGCTGACAGAAGCAGGCAGCGAGCAAAAGAGCTAGGAGCCTCACGGCCGTTACCAGGCACCCATTTTGCTTTAGCCCTTTTCCCAGCAGGGGCTTAAATAAGTAAGGCACCGGGAGTAAACCTCGGTGCCTTACTTATTTGGCCGCGTGCTTATGCTTTCTCCTGATCTGCAAAAAGACGTGTCAGAGCTGTCGTACCTACGTAGAAGCTGTGGCAAGGGCCGGGACGCCAGGCGAGTCGCTCTTCTTGCGCATCAACAGCCAAACCAGAAAGCATAGCATCAGCGCCATCAGGAGAGTGGTGAGCCGGACGGGGGCGGTAAAAATCTGCGATAGAAAAAGACCTGGGGCTAAATATGCTATCCAGAGAAGGCCGTACCAGAGTTTCGTGGCATGTTTGTAGCCCGTGGATTGCCACAGGTAAGAGGCTCCACATGCGGCTGGCAAGCAGAGCAGAGATAGATCGTGTGTATTAACTTGCAGGTTAGTTAAGATAGCAGCAAGCAAAGTCACAGCTATGAGACCATCCCATCTCGGTGTGCCGGGCTGCCACTTGCCTCTCCAAAGCCAGATTACAACTCCTCCAATAGCCAATGTGAGCGCCGTATTTGCCGTTCCTAGAGCAGGATTCGCCTGTCCCACCAGAGCAGCGATACCCCCGCTCAGGCTATGGCTCCATCTCTGAGCCAAAGCAAACAGCGGGTCAAAGTGCTGTGCCCGAACGACCACGTCCAGAAAACCTGGTATCCAACCGGTGCCCATGACCAGATAGCTCATCGCCAGGAGAACCCCAGTAGTAAGAGCAACTCCAGCAAGCGTCCGCCACCTTCGTTTGAAAAGCAGGACAAGCAACAGGATAGGCAACCATTGCATCTTGAGGACTAGTAAGCCCAGCGCGAGACCGGCAGGCAAGTCGCGACGCCTGCGTAGCAGTGCTATGCCAACCGCAATACTAAAGATAGTTATGCCACTACCCTGCCCTTGTTCGAGGTTATTGATGAAGGGGAAACAAGTCAGGACGCTCAACAGTATCAGCACTCTTTGTACACGGGGAAGAGGCAACGATAGTAGCAGGAACCACAAGCCTGCAGCGGCCGCAGCTAAATTGAGGATATCGTAAATGGCCATCTGAGCGAGGGGCGACAACTGGGACAAGGGCGACCACAGCACAGCTAGAAAGGGCGTATAGGGGTAAGGAAAGCGCAAAGGCGCTGCAAGAGGCTGGTAAAGGTACCCTTCCGATATGAGGTCTCGCTGAGCCACTAATTGAGCATCGAAATTGTAAAGATCTATGCCATCCCCGGAGCTAACCATCCTGGCGGCCATAGTAACCGCGGGGAAATCGGTTTGGCTGAATAGTGCAATGGGGTTAGAGTTCGCCACATCGGGCGACTGAAAGAAGCGCACCCAACTCCAGGTGCTGTAGACAAAGCTGAAAACAAAGAGCGCAAGCGACGCCAGCACATAAAGCTGCCGCTTGCTTGTCCAGACACTTCCCAAGCGTGCATTTGAAACAGTGGTAGCGCCGGCCAGCTTCTTATTATTCTCCGCAAGCATAAATACCTCTAAACAGGCGATATAGTCATGGGTGTATCACTGACCTATGATACCCGTTCGGGCACCTGGGCAGAATAGTCCTTTGGTCCTAAGCGGGAATAGGGTAATGTGTTGATCAGAGCAGCGAGTCAACTGGCTTGCTGTGCGCGCTTTTGAGCACCAGGCCATTCTCTTTATTCTTTGCGCCTTTGCGTTCCGCCAAATCGTTACCTGACGTAAATGTCTGGAGCTTGTACCTACTCTCTATTTAGATGCGTTTGCCCTGTTTTGAGCACCGGCACGCATTGACTCCCACACATGCTGGTGCTATAATTTGTTTCGCAAGAGCAGACTATGAGCGCGGAGTTAGCCCTAAACGCTGTGCAATCTTTGTGTCGTCCGGGTGCTTCCATTTGCCCCTTGTCACTCAGGTTATTCTTTCCCTTGCGCTCGGTTGACCGCCTGATACCCCACCGGTCGTTCTCTTGAGAACTGAATCGTCTTATCCTTGTAGCGCCTGCCTGGCCTTGCCAGCAGCCTGGCGAAGATCTGGAGAGCATGCTATGTCGGACCACCAGGCTCCGGGTCGAGCACAACTCGATGAGCGCCGTACGTCTCGGCGCGCAAAGTCGTACACCGAAGATCATCCAGTCATACCTGCCCCGCATACGGCAGCCGCACCGCCGCAGTCATCTCCCACTTCCTTACTCGCAGCTACAAAGCTGAGCAGTCGGGGCAACGCACCTGTTCGCGTCTCCAGAATGACGCAAATGCAGCAGACGTATGGCAACCGCGCAGTGCAGCGCCTTCACGCCACCCAGAGCAACACGGCACCCTCACCGCAATCCTCTGCTCTAACAACAGCCGGTGTGTCCGGCAATACAAGCGAGCAGAGCCCGCCTGTGCAGATTTTCACCGGCAGCAGCGAGCTAGTCGCCGGAAACCAGGCTGTTCAGCGCACCACAGGGGAAGCAACACATCTGACGCAGACCGGCCCGGTAATACGCATTCCTCAGATCCAGAGGATGGCGACAGCTAATGTGGAAGAACGTGTCACCTTTATGCATACAGGGCTTACCGGCTTACTGAATGCAAAAGCAATAGCAGACGAGTGGAAGGCAGCCATTCGAGCGAAATACGAAGCCGAAGTGCGTAACGCTTTCAAGAGTAAGACCGGGGCAGCAGATAATGATCGCCTCTATAAGGCAGTGATAGATGACACCAAAGCCTTCATTACAGCTTATGAGGCAGGCATGGCTGCCCTGACCAAGTACAACGCTATTGGCGGCGACTTCGGCAAGAAAAACATTAAGGACGCTCAGGTAGCGCTCGTCAAGGCGATGAAGGCCCACGAGGACGCGGGAGCTATTACCACAACTGCGGGCGAATTGTCCACAATCGCAAACAGCGATGAGTATTCTTCACGCAAGTCGCTGGGTGAGCGCATGGGCACAGCCCGCTCCAAAGAAGAACAGTACAAGACCTATGCAGCCAACCCGAGTCCGACGCCTCAAGAGACAGCAACCCTGGAGGCGCTAAAAGGGGTCATCGAAGCGGCCAAAGGCAAAGATGCAGGTGTCTCCGGGCCGGACATAGAGCCAATAGAGCCCTACCTGGAGAAGCTGCGCCGCTTCGCGCTAATTACCGTATTCTCCGAGGAGGTGAGGGATAAATATACCAAGCCCCCTTACCACTTACCGGAGGGCTACGCCAGGCTCATCTACGACAGGCGACACAAGGAGCACAAAAGCAGTTACAAGACAAGAGAGAGCGTCGAGGGCGAGTACAAGGCATCAGTAGCTCAGTGGCGCACGACCAAAGAAGGTAATGAATCGACTACTGTCGTTCCCGATGCCACAGGCGATGTCAGCATGGACTTTGCCGCTCGCCTGGAGAAACATATCTTCAAAGGTGATGTGAATTTCACAGGTCAGGGATCGGGGGTTCACTTCAAGTCAGCCATGGAAGATGGCACAGCGCGTATCGTGGAAGGTTCACGACAAGAACTGACAGGTGGATTCTACACCGCCAGGGTAGAAGTGAAAAAAGGCGCGGAATGGAAAGCCAAGCCTGAGCGCAGCACCTTCTTCCCTGACGGGTGGAGTAAGGATAATGTCCTGGAGCAAATCACTACCGCCTGGGATAACAAGGTATGGCTGATAGGCAACGAGAAGTGGAGTGGAACGGTAGGGGGCGTTGAATACCAGGGCTATGCGGAGGGAGGAAAAGTCACCGCCGCCTGGCCGCATGTCGTCCCTGAATAAGCCGCTAAGATTACCCGGTAACAGGTAAAAACCCTATGCCAGCTGACTTATCTCTCGACAAAGAAAGTGTTATTCAAGCTGTACAAGCTGGGAAAACCGGCATGGCCGCTGATCAGATGCAAACCGATCAGATTTCCATGCCACCCGAAGCACGGCTCCTCTTGTTTACGGCCAAGCCTTCCGCCTTTGCCACCTTCCGCGACTTCGCGGCGGCGGCGCTCCTTGAGTGGCAACACAAAATGGAGATCGGCGACGCAATCCTGAGAGACTATCTCAACAGGAGCGACTGGGCACCTCTATCAGGGCAGGAGCGCGATGGAATGGTGCGCCACATGAATTATGCTTTCGCGTCTGAGTTGGCGGAGCAATTGGCTGGCGAAGTGGAGGCAGGGGTCTGCCTCTACAAGAGCTGGGATTCGCAGGCGGCCATTTACGCTACCAGGCAAAACTACGTCGCCTTCTTCTGGAATACCTATGTGTAATCTGCTCGAATGGATATGATTATAACTGGCGAACCAATTGAACCACAAAGGGCGCCGAGTTTTATGGGATTTGACCTACAAGGGTATAATTTAACAAGCCCATCCGTTGTTAGGTGTCAGTTACCCATCGTCGCTCAGCCATTATGTGGTGTGAATCATTATTTCTATGGAAGAAACATCCAGGTACCGAGCACTCTATCCGCCCGAATCTACACGTGAAGATGAACTATGTAAATGTGATGGCCCTCTGCCGATAAAGTTGATGTACGCGTTTGGCTACAACCCTATCCATTGTATGCAGTGCAATCTGGAAGTGCCACCTGAGACACTTGATCTCTCCAGCGAACTAATAACCGGACTTGCATTCTGGCGCTTCAATTACGCTGCGATAGATCACCTGTGGCTCGCCTCCGGTGACTATGAGCTTTGGGCCAAGGAACAGTTATCTAATGTCTCAAATAGGCTGAACGGCGAAGGGCGGGAGTTGCAGGGGGAACTGAACGAACTGCGGCGCTGCTACTATTGGTTGTTCCAGGACGAGTCAGCAGAAGATTATGAGCCGATGTCCCATTGTCCTGCTTGTGGCGAGGCTTTGACCTTATCCCCCTACGGTATATTTGCTCAACTTGTTTGCGAGAAGTGCAGCATAGTCATCGCTGGCGAAAAGTACTGAGCATAGACGTAATTATAAAGCTGGCTATCGCGAGGTCAACTAAGTTCTACATGAGAAACGGATGCTGGTGATCCCCGCCGGAAATGTCCAGCTTTGCTGCTTCGGGATAGTAGTGGACCGTGCGATTGCGGCCCTGGGCTTTGGCGTCCGAAAGCGCCAGGTAGGCAGCCTCGATGAGGGCATCTGTCGACGCTATCTCCGTGGTAACCTCTGCCACACCCAGACTTACAGTAACGGAGAAAGTAGTGATTTCTCCGTTACTCCTGGGAAAGACAAAGAGGTGCCCCGCGACCAGTAAGCGCAGATCCTCAGCCACCTGATATGCCTCAACATACGTGGTTTCAGGAAGGATTA
>JADEYI010000492.1_pt1 | contig 53443 bp, 62 predicted proteins | sample 8542331 | NCBI WGS metagenome assembly JADEYI01 (sample SAMN16510988, study PRJNA670497) | mine drainage metagenome | isolation source: biofilm near Copperflume 1 | place: Germany: Marsberg coppermine Kilianstollen | collected 2018-02 | reverse complement strand
ATCAACCGTGGGCACAGTGCTCAGTATTTGTACCGCCCCCCGCCAGCCGGGGCCAAGGTACCTGTAATTATCAGTACCCTATTCCCAATCTGGCCCCCACTATGTAGGTGCATGCATGGCTGCACTGTGTAAGTGTGGGAATTGTCCTCAAACCAGAAACGGTGCAATCCAGCAGCTGTAAAAGAAAACCCAGAAAACACTCTTGAGTTGGGAGACTTTTCCGGTCTGATGAATTTTAAGAGGCTGCCAGGTTACATCGTCGCCCTGACGCTGAAATCCTTTCCTCTTCATCCCAATATTTTGAATCACTTTCTCGGGAGGGTATCTTTGTGGGCTCCTACAATACGCTTGACATAAGAGAACTTATATCTGTGCAGGTGGTGGTCGCAGCGCTGGTGATAGCGGACTGCGTTTCTTTCATGCCAGGCAACCCACACAATGGCGATGACCCCATCCTGCAGGTCTAGCTCCAACCCCCAAGACTTGCACTTCAGTGTTTTATCTTCAGCAAATCACAATTGGACAGCGAGACATGGGCACTGGGTACAATTCCACCAAGCACAGGAAATTCTTGCTGTGCATGAACTCTATCAAGGCCATGTATGACCCATGGATCTTTGCCTGCACGATGAAGAGCTTGCTGCTTTGAGCTGACTGGCAGATCACTTCTTTACAATCACAGACAGAGGATTGCAACTTCATATATCTTTGTTCTGCCCATCGTAATGACTGCAAATCCTAGAACTGCTGCCTCTGCGCAGGTGTGGCTGCAGCAGTTCGCTTGGACGGAGGCCCAAAAAACCGAGCGGCTGGCCGAGCGGCTGACGCGGCTGACGGGGCCGGCCGCGGCCGAAGCATTGGCCGCGGAGCCGATGTTCTGCTTTGAGACGGCGCTGAAGGCGCTCTACTGGAGCACTCTCGTGTACCGCTACGACGAGACCGCGCCGGATCTCACCAGGGACAAGCCTGCGCTGGTGAGGCCGTTTTCGTGCTCTTTCTTTTGAGAGCTCGATCTCTTTGACACAATTGCACCTGATCTCTTTTCAGATGAGGATGTTGGAGTGTTTCTCTTGTCAGCTTCATGAACCATGCCTGTCTCAGCGGTGGAGATTCAAGGATTCAGACAGATATTTATTCGTGCCCGGCTTGATGAGGGAGAACCCCGGTGATTGCTTTTGTGACTTTTCTTGATACTCTTCGTGTGAGGAACCAAGGTCATGTGGGGTGTCATATATCTGGGGTTTTAGGACCGGGCGCCTTTGCAGGGACATATTTGCAGTCACTTGCAGTCAGGGCACCCGTTGCTTGATTTGATGAAAGATCGCTCCACTAAGCAGCAACCAGGTGGGTGACACAAGGGCTGTATGCACTATCTTCAGCTCACATATTCCTTGCTCTGAAGCAGGGTCACTTCATACGATCATCTCAAACCCCATTTTTTAGGGGTTAGGGTACCCCAAACCCTAAACCCTAAAAATTAATACATCAAAAAATAAAATATAATGCGACAAAATGCTACGGTAACAGAGTCTGAAGTATGCATGTGATGCAGGGTGATGGGCCGAGCCAGCCGCGATTCACTCCGCAGGCGGGCATGGGGATGTTTGGGCTGCAGCAGGTGCAACTCTTCTGGGAACGCTCCCTTGACACCAAGGTGCCGCTTTCCCCCTTCCTCTCTTCTGTCGACTCTCTGTTGTTTCCACCCATCACAGAAGTGCTTGCATATAAGTGGCAAGCAGTGCCAATGTTGTGAGCTTCCATGCCGCCCCCTTGTCCACCTTCTTGTTGCGCCAAGTGGCATACCAAGCAATGAGGTTCTCTGCCGAGAGTTTTCTGATGGAAGCATCCTCTCTTCCGAACTCCCCGTGCAAGTTCTCCCTGCAGGGAGCTATGCTAAGCTCATCATTTCTTGTTCTGTGCTTCTTGCCCGCCTGCCAGACCTGGAAAGATGACACTGAGCAAAGAACGCCTTGAAGGAATATATAAGATGATGAACTTGCATTTCAATTCAGTTTAAATATTTGAACGCCCTCGCAGGTGCTGATTGGCTGGTCGGAGCGCACGATCGTGATCTCGTTCCGGGGGACTGCTTCGCTGCGCAACGCCATCGCAGACCTGCAGGCGAGTCATCGTTTGTAGCTGCTGACTCATTCCAGGCATCCAGCATAAAAGTGACTTGGCGGCAGTTTTGTCTGCTGGCGCCTTGAGTTCTGCCTGCCCGTGGCAACTGCTGCCATGCATGCATTCTGCACAACCCAAGCCCACCCCCACCAAGTGTGCTTGCTGAGGTTGGCACTTCTTCTTGACTAATCATTTGGACAGATCTCAACTCCTAGGCTCCTGGCAAGAGGTAGGCTTTCTTTATATAGCTCCTGTCGTTGCCATCCCACATATATTTCAAGCACCACATGAAGAGAATCTAATGGAACTCTGTCAGTGTAGGCACCTTGGTGTAAAGAGTCCAGAGTATTGAACCACTTTTATTTGAATTCCACTTTGATTGTAGGCGTGGCGGGTGGCGCATCCGCCCAGGAGGGGTCGTTGTTGGCTGGCATCTCTGCCCATGGTGCACTCGGGGTTCCACTACTCATGGACAGCCAACGGCCTCAACAGGCGCGCAATCCTGCATAGCATGTTTTAAAGACATTGTGCATGCATGCATGCAGAGCCATGGGCATTGCCGATGGCAATTTGCCAATACCAGGGCAGCAATGTACACAAGAGGTTTCTATGGGGCTCCCTTTCCTTCCCAAAGACTTTACGAGCATGAAACAATGCAATCCGTATCACGCACCAACCGGCAACAGGCTCTGTAGGAGTGGCTAGACGGGTGCATGCACTATTGTGACTGCCAATGTCGTGCCAAACCTTGTCATATGATAATGATGTCTTTTATCAAGGATGAGTCCCAAGAATTGCTGTGTCCAATTCAGGCGGGTGATTGCGCATGTGCATGAGATTATCGCGGCGAGCGGTCTCAAGGCTGCAAACATTCGGGTATTATTGACTGGGCACTCGCTCGGCGGCGCACTTGCCGGTCTGGCCGCTCATGACCTTGTCACCCAGTGCGGCCTCACCAATTGCCAGGTCAGCGCAAGCACTCTTCAAATTCAGATGATTCAAAAGGAGTATACATTCCACCAAAGTACACCTCGTTGGGTGTCCTCTGGGCTCATGAGGTTGGATGCAAGCTTGCATGTATAGAGCCCCGCTGAGAAATCCGGCGCCAGGGTAAAAAAGAAATTTCTTTTCAAAAAAATGGGAAAGAGGACTTACATTTGGCTCACGCAAGATACTGACACTAGTGCCAACCAATCAGACTCTGTGTAGTGTTCTACTCGGTTTCCAAGTGATTAGAGTGTTCATATAACACTGAATTGTGTAGGATAGTACAGTCGTAGATCTCTTGGTCCTGCACAGTCAGGAGGGAACACCCTCCTGCCTGGTCATCACGCGGGTAACAAAAAGGTTACACTCTGCAACTATCTGAAGGTGATTTCTGGGCTGACAGGTGTACACGTTTGGTGCCCCTCGGCCCGGCAACCGCGCATTCAAACAGGAATACGACCAGCTCGTGCCGGACACCTGGCACATCATCAACGATGCGGTCAGCCCCTTGCTCGGCTCCATCACACGTTGTCCTCTCTAATAATTCTTCCCTTTTGCTGTAAAAATGATCCAGTAATCTTGTGCTGGCTCATCTGACGTTGCTTCGCATGCTTCAGACACATCATTTTTTGAAGTCTACTGGATTGCATGGGTTTGTGCTCCAGAGCTTACATATATCCACCAATTTCCACAGAGAACATCTTCAAAATTTCTATTGTCCGCCAGAAAGTGAAGCAGTCGTAATGATGTGAGTGGAAATTTGCCCACAGGACGCGGTGCCACGGGTGGGAAAGTTCCTTGTGTTGTTTGCGCGGCCGGGGCAGCGCGTGATTGTGGACTACCGAGGTGACGTCGTCGTTCGGCCGTCGCCGCACGAGATCCACATCCGTAACGGTGCGACGCGTTCCCTCCGCGCATGCTTGTATTGGCAACAGGTTTTTGTTTTTGAAACCAAAATTAGGGTTTGGGTTATGTCGAACCATAAAGTTCACCTGAGCAAACCTGTAGGCAAGTGCAATAGCTTTAAGCTCATGAACAGGCAATAATATTCAATAATGCGCACAATTGAGGCCGCAATGCCTGCAAAGCATGAGGTACCTGCCCCCTAGATCTTATGCATCATCAAACTCAGGCCTGTGCTGTTGCTTTAAAACAAGCTGGACACTGGGAATTCATCTGAGTGTGTATGGTGCTTTGCAGGAAGCAATCCGGGGCACCATTTTCTGGCGTCATACCGCCGCGCTCTCATGGGAATCTGCCAGGCGCAGTTCACCGGCAAGGCACTCAAGGTCTGATATTTCTCACAATTTCCCCCATGCTTTTTCACCAGACACATTAGTCAGGAAAATACCCTCCTCTGCTGCCTATACCGTACGTGTCCTGTGTTGAACACCTGCGACACCCACAAAAGACACGGCCATAAGCAATCAAAGCGCCCAGTTTGACTGCGCATCAGATACGGCTGCATTTTCTCAATGCATGCCCCTTTCCTTCAATTTGGATTGAATCTAACTGCTTATGCCACCATATCATAGTTGCCAGACAAAATTGCATGTTCTGTTCTTGCCTGCTGCTGTAGGCTTGCTAAGTCTGTTGACTCATGGTGCCCTGAAGGAACTTGAAGGGGAATGTTGCAATTGCAGGGGGGTCACGACGCGGTGCTGCATCTGGCGCATCAGCCGGAGCTGCGCGTGTTCCTGGCCGCATGTGGCCTGCCGCCAGAAACTCTGCAGCGGCTGTCGGCTGCCGCCGCGCTGCGCCGCTCCGAGACCGCGCGAGCCCGGTGCGCCAATTTCCTTTTTTATCCTTTTTCTATTTTTTTGTTTTTCTTTTGGTTCTACAGAACCTGATTGTTAAAATGTTTTTGTTTTGACTGCCACCAGACTTTGTGTCAGATTGTTGCCACATCGGGCAGATGTGGCCGTTGTGGCTATTCCCACAATCTCGGAAAAGAGGAAACCTTCTGACATGGGCCCCAACATTTACCTACGTCTTGCCCATGACTGCCTTGGGGACAAGGATATCCCCGAGGCACCTGTGTGGCATGTGATCTATTTGCCAGCTCTCTGAGTAGCCTCTGCCCATGGAGCTGCCACATATTTAAGGGTTTATTTATAGTTTAAAGTTGACGACTGTGAGTGACATGCGCGGCAGATTGCTGCGGAGGATGGAGTCTTCTGCGCCGGTGCCGCAGCGGCTGCAAGGCGAGGCCTCGTATCACGGCTACGGCGCGAAACCGTCGGTCATGTTCGACCGCGTCGGGTCGCGGCACATGCCGCCGCTGAGCTGGCGGCGCCAGTCAGCATCACTCAGCGGCGCCCTGACCTCCCTCGGCCAGGTCAGCAATTCACATGTGCCTGCCAGTCCACATAGGGTGTCTTGGTTCTTCCCCTACTTGAATTTTCACCTTCGCGCTGTGGATTTTCAAAATTACCATTGTTTGTTTGCTCCCTGCAGGGGGATGTGTATCTACATATCTGACTTAGATTTAGATGCCCCTGCATCATATCTTGATACTTTAATTGCCAAGCGCCAAGCTGCGATTCACGCAACTTCTTGTGTAACTGAGCTTCCGGAAAAGCAACCTCCTGTTCCTTTCATTCACTGCACTGCGTGTGGCACTGGCTTGAAATATTTGCTGTTCATCCTCAATAATTCTTCCTCTCATCATCTCTTACTGCCTCATCGACTGCTTGCTTGGTTTCTGCAGGGTCCCAGGATCTCAGAAGAAGAGGCGGAGATGGCTGCGAGCATGCACGAGTCAGACACCGGCGCCACAGAGGCAGTCCAGGCATCGGCAGGAACGCCGTTGGAGTCAGTGCTTTCCATACCACCGCCGGCCACCGGCGAACCCCCGGAGACCCCCCGCCAAGGGGAGATGTTTGTGCGGGGGGCTGTGGAGCTCGGGAGCCCCTCGGCTGCAACATCCGCGCAGGGAGAACTGCGCAACGAACTGCTCGACAAGGGGCTTGCTCCATTCCAGGCACGCAACCCCTGCAATAATTTACTGCTTTGAATGTTTCTGTTGCTCTTTTAGCCTGCCCTCAAGTGCAACACTGCCTTCTGACCTCTTCATCCCTGATTGTAAGGATCTGGTGGATCACAGCCTCTATTGTGGCGGCCCTTCCCACCCCACTTGCATGCACCTGGTGCATCCTTCTGCATTCTTGCTTGTACTGCATTGCAAGATCATGAAGGCACCGTGTGAAGGGTCGCTATGGGTGCACAGGGAACGCCGTCGCGTTCGTCCCCGAGCATGCGCTCGCTGGCAAGCAGCCCCATGCACTGGCTGGGGCGGCGTCGGTCTATGGCAGCATCCCCGGGCCGGGCGCCGGCGCTTGGCGTGCGCCGCTCAATCGACCCGCAGCCAAGCGCGCAGCCGCCGCACGCCCCGCTACGGCGCGCCGTCACGGAAGCCCCCCAGCAGCTGTCACTGGCCGTGGCGGAAGCCGGCCGATGGGAGCCGCCGCCGCTGCCGGACTGGCGCAGCGCCTGGCAGGAGCTAGTTCCAGAAAAGAGCGACTCCGATGCGGAGATTGTGTACCGAGCAGAGTACCGGCCGACGGCGGCGGAAATGCCGGCGTCGCCGTTCGTAAGTCCAAGGGAGCAGGAGCCCGAGAGGAAGCCGGCCGCCTCTGCGGCAGCGGCCGCCGGCGGCCGGCGGCCGCCGCGGCCGTCGTCTACGACCGCGTCCCCCACGCCGTCGGCCCCGGCCACGCCGCGCCGCGCCGCCGCGCCGATGACGGTCCCCGGCTCGTCACCGCCCGGCGATGCGCGCAGATGGCCGGCCGACGCGCCAGTTTCGGCATCGCCGCCGCGGCCGGCAATGCTGCCGCGGCACAGCACGGGCGCCGTACGTCTGGCCGCCGCCGCTCATCTCGAAGAGCTGCCGCGGCGGCACAGCGCTGCGTACGTTTCGTCTCCCGCTGCGTTGCCTCCACTGGCCGTGCGCACCTCGGTGATCCTCGGCGACGCGCCGCCGCCGTCGTCAGTGCCCAGCACTCCCGCAGCTTCCCGGCGGCCACCCCTCCTGCGCCAGGTCAGCCACTTATTCTATCCCACCCCTTCTCTGGGCATGACACCCTTTTCATCAGCCTGTTGCAATTTCTGGCATGCATGTCCGCGCAGTGAATCCGACGGCTTCATTGGAGTCCTCATGCAGAAGGCAGTGAATTTCTGGAAACCAAGTTGTTCGAAAGCTAACAAGCGTGTTGGTTGTGCAGAGGACGGTGGGTTCGTGGCTGATGGGGGCGGTGTCGGATCTGTCAGCGGGTGAGTCAGCTGCTGAGTCATCACAGCCCAGCCTGCTGCAGCGTGCAACGCAGTCATTGGGCGGCCGCGCCAGCTGGCGCCAGCAAGAAATCCAGGCTGTCCTCCAGGTGAGTCATTGCCACCAACCATGACATCAGTGCAAATTTGCTTGCCTCGGTCCGGAAGTCAGTTCAGTCTTGTACCTTGTAACAATTGGCAACAGCAGAGGAAATGCTGATGGTTGCTCCTCCTGGATACGACCAGCCAGCAATGCAAAAACCTTTGCAATTACAGCCTTCTCTGATCAACTGGGCAAGAAAGTCAACAGTTGGACCTTTTGCAGCCGCACACAGAAGGTGACAAGCGTGGGCTTTCCATGCCCTTGGGACCTCTGCGCAAGCTTCAGACCCTAACTACACCACTGCTTGCTACGCAGGAGCTTCAGAACGAGCCTGATATGGCAGAGGGCAGCTTGGGCAGCGCCAGCCGCGGCCCGGGCGGCCCGGCCGAGCGAAGGGAACGCGCGACGATTTCTGCGCGGATAGAGAACGCCGTTGTACCGGAACTCGGAGCGCTGGCCGCGCGCTGCAGCCGCCTCGTCGGCCAAGCCTCGCTGGCATTCAGTGAGTCACCGCTCAGTCATGCGTGCATCTCTGAATCTTTTTGCTTAGATGGCCTCAGCCAAGCCTCACTGGCATGCAGTGAGTCACTGCTCAGTCACGGCAAATGCTGGGTAGAATGCAAGACAACTTTGCAGGCCGCTACAGGGAATGCAAATTCTTCATTTCCACCAGTGTCACCGCATGCGATAATGCGAATAATGCGATATATAATTGCATGCGAGCATGATATAGCATTTTATTTTTGGGCCAGTAGAATGCGATAAAATGCGATCCACTCAAAAGTGCTTTTTGGGGGCCTGTAGAGTCCCTTTGAGGACTTTACTCCATCCCCAAGCCTGTCCACACTGAGAAAAAACATTCCAAAAGAGTCTTTACTTTGGTTTTTCAGGGAAAACCTTCTATTTACCTGGCTATACCTACGTTTTGCCCAATAACACAATGGCAAAACTGTTCCTAACGCATTTATCGCATTTTTATCGCATTTTATTTTTCGCCAGTAATGCTAGCATTTTGTCGCATTATATTTTGAGAATGATCGCATGCGGTGACCCTGATTTCCACTATTTCTTTCTCTCGGCAAAACATTGATTAGAAATGTGTCCCTCGGATCGCATGTGCCATCCATATGTCTAAGTCATGATCGCCAAGCAGAAGCATGAAGAAAGATTTCTGGCTGGTAAGGATGATGAAAATCGGCAATGCCCGCAAATATCAGGTGGCCAAGAAAAGCCATTTTTCATCTCCAGAGGCTAGGTTATGGGCATGCAATTGCTGGGTGATACTAAGGAAGTGGTTTGTTTGTTTGCGCAGAGATCCGCACAGATCCGGACGAGGAGATGACAGACATGCAGCAAGCCCTGCAGGAGCTGGAAGATGCCAAACTAGACCAGGACGCCCCCTGGAGCATTTCTCAGAAAGACTCCATGGCGCAGCCTTGACACTGTACTTGATATCTGCTGTTGAAACAGGATCCAGAACTTGAAGCTCGTCTGCCATTTGTTGTGAAAAGATACATGTCAGTTTCAGTACCCATGTTGCACTCTGTAGGGGACATTCCACCCCCCGAAAACACCCTCGCTATTGCCAGCTACTGCAGTCAAGTCAGATTCCGTTCAGCAGAATATGGGTATCTAATTCGATGTGGAGAAGAATGAGAGGCAATGACAGGGAAATGGCTTGAACGGCAAAGGCAGCCTCCGTGCATGAGAGCCAGACCGGAATTTACATTTGAGTATGACTTTGCTCAGCAATTGGCAGTCACCGAGTGTTTGCAGGAATGATGCTGTGCTGCGTATCGTTTGGAACCAGCGTATGACAGCCTGCAAAAAGAAATGCAAGCAAACTGTTTCTGTTTTACTCTTGAGATTGTGTTCAGATGGGTTGCACTTACCGACATTGAAGTGTGGTGAATTGATGATTACAACATTAACTTGCCTTGAGGCAAGGCACTGAGTTCTGTCATAGCAGGAATGTTCTTTTGTCAGCCTGAGCTTCGAAGCTCGGAAGAACACTTATCATAGAAATCTAAGATCAGTGTTGAATTAAGGGGCGGCACATGGATGCTGTGCATTTGTGAGCAGTAGCATTGCCAATTGGGCAATTTTTCTGAACACGTTTTTAAACGTCAATATTTTGCCAGTAGAAGAATTAGAGATTTGACAGCTTGACGTTCACAATCTGGCCAGCCATGGTGGCATGCGCAGATTAGTCACTGGTGCGTCCACAATCTGGTCAGGCATGATGGCATGCGCAGAGTAGTCGCTGGTGGTGGCTGCTGTGAGCGTGCTGTAAGATGCTTTGATCCAGGTGTGCAAAGTTCATCAATGAGAATACTGACGCCCATCAATGATGTGCCCCGGCTGGCGGGGGGCGAAATAAAGACTGAGCACTGTGCCCACAGTGGGTCTTGCTTGGATGTGGCGAGAGACCCATCAACTTGATGATCTTGAACTTGATGACCTTGAAGGGGTAGGATTGTGGCAACCTTCAACTGCAGCTTGTCTGCAGGATGCACCTTGCCTCTTGGCTGGAAGAGCGTGTGATAATAATAATAGTAATCATTGATGACTCTGATGAGATCAATGCTCCCTGTGTGCTTGGTATGTTCTGCCTAAGCCGCCAGAGGCACTGAGTGATCAACATGCTAGGCCGCCAATCTGATATAATCATGAAATCCAGCCTTACAGTTGGTGTTTGAAACTTTCAAAAACATGCGTGGAAATCTATCCCTGGCTGGGGCCAAACAGATATCTTTGACCAAACACTTGGACGATGCTCCAGTCGAAACATAAGCAGTAAAGGAAATTAAAACGAATACTTGCGCGCAATAATATCCTGGTAAGGACTCTATGTGTGTTCCCGGCGTTTGAACCTGTTTTCTGGTTGGTTCCGGCAACGCAAAAGCAAGCCTGTCTGACTTTTAGGACGGCAACACGTTCACAGCCCAGCCCTTTGTTCCTGTTACGTGACGAATCTTTGGTTGCAAAATTGCATCAGAAGACCTAGAGCTGCCAAAGCGCTGCAGATCGTCTGATCTGAAGACTTAGACGGTGGAGATCTGGGTTCCGACGGTCATTCTCATTCCAAACCCACAAATCCGAGTACCTACAGCATGTCTATCTTTGCCCAATTGATGCTCACACTCAAATATTAAAGTGCTCAACAAATGCAAACATGCATTAGCAGGCCTTAGCAAATCGCGCCTTAGTCAAATGAGCTAACTTGCCACACGTCCGTTCGGCAGGACACCGGGGACGCCACCACGTGGAATCGCAATGTTCAGCTGTCGCTCAATCGCGTAGTTTCCGGAGACCTGTTTGCCTGGTGCGCTGTTCATGGTGTGAAAGCCAGCAGCTCGCGTTGGCCCTCGCCTTGGTGTGCAATCGACCATCTTCAAAAGAAAGGGTCAGGGGCCTCGGGCGATCAACAGAGCGGTGCTGGTGGCCCGAATGGGAGATCGGCAGCCGGCGTCACGCCTGCTGCTGGCGTGTCTGCTGTTCTCGACGTTATTATTGAACTGGTGTGACTCCCACACGGTCTGAATGTCTAGGAGTTGGCTGCCTCGCAGCTGTGTGAGGAAGACGAGAAGCTACTGGCGTTTTTGCTGTGGTGGAGGGCAGCTTAACATCAGCGGGGGACATTTGCCATGCATAGATGTAATTTGTGGGTCTTGAAATCCTTCATCGACGTTTCCGCGATCGCAAAGCCTTCTATTCGTCTTGCTTCGGATGTATCGGAGGGTTTGGCAAGGGACGCTGCCAGCCTGTCTTTGGCGGGCTCTTGTGTGCTGCTCGCGTCCGCTCTGTGATGAATCATGGTGTCTCGTGATTGTGCGCAGCGATCGCGACATCACTAGCGGTGTGCATTTGCACATGTCTTGTTAGTGAACAAGAATAGGCAAGAAGCACCCATCTGAACTTGTGCCTTGTTGCTGCCCACAGGAAGGTCAGAGCCAACACATTAACACGCAGCAATGAGAGGCAATCGATAGCAAGCGAGCGACATGGCCTTTTACGTGAGTGCACCTTCATACTCACCATGTGTGATATCTGCATGAGCTCATCACCTCCAGGCCTGCTTGAAGTATTATTGTGCTCGACTGGTGGGCGTTTGTCTTACATGGTATCTTGCAGCACTTTGCCGCTCGTGCAGTGGGCATTGGTGCATCCACATTGTACTGAACAGTGGATCTCTTCCTGCGCAGGAAGATTAGCGTCCTTTGTACCGGCTGATGGGGAGGGTGAGAGCAGGCATGCGCTTCGAGCAGGTAGATATGACGTTCAGCCTTTCCAATACACGATCTAGCAGGAGCTCCAGCTAATGCCTTAGGGGTGTTGTACCAGCAAACAAATTCTCTGCCCTACACTATGCTGACACTTCTAAGCAGCATGTACGCTGCAAGGCCCAACGGCTCATTGCAAGACAGCAATAATATTCTGGGCCCATGCTAAGCATGGCAGCAGTAAACCTCCTGGTGTTAGCTCATGTCATGCGCTCAAAGCTTGTACTCACCATGGTGGCCCTTCATTTATTCGCCAGATTGCGTATGTTACCACCACTTCAGGACTCAGGTCTCAACCATAGTGCCATCACTGCTGTGCAGATGTGGTTGGGGCACTAGAGGGAGGGCAGAGGAGGCGGCTGAATGGGCAGACGTGCATAGGCACGAACTCGTTGCGGATCGGCTGCGCGTTCCAGTGGGGCTTACCGCAGTGCTGCGATTCGAATCCGAATTCGGGTTCCAGCTACAACTGCCAGCCGCCGCTGCTCGGCAACTGCCCCTCGGGCACTTTTGCCGCCTGCTGCACGCCCTGACAGCCAGCTCTGCACATGACAGACGACCATTTTATGATGCTCGCCGAGGCCTCTTCAATCCCCAAAGGAGGGACTCGCCATAGCTGCCGTGAGCGCTGACTGACCTCCGGATGGCAGTCCTGGAGAAGCCCAGCTGCAGCTGCAAACTCCTTGCTGAACGAAGTTTTGTTGCGCCGCCAGCGAGGCATTCCCCTTTTGTGTTATGGAGGAAGGGGGGACGTGATTGGGGTCTTGAGGAAGCAGAGCGAGCCACTCAGTGGCTGCCAGTGGGAATGAGAATTCATGACAGGATGATGTCTGACCTGCCGGGATGCATGCTTGTCTCTACAGCAATCAACGAAGAAGGAAGTCTGCTTTCTGACATGACGTGCAAGGAACCTACCTGTGAGGAGAGGCTTCAGCAGCTTGTCAAGCCTCTGTCTATCGCACGATTGCTGTATTCGGCAGCGGGGCATCTGAGTGGGAGGGCTGAGTGGGAGGTGACTAGAAGCACGGATCTTAGGCCTGCAGAAGTAAATAGAGTAGTAACCCTAAACATGTGCTGCCATGTGCGGCGATAAACATCTTCCCCTCGTCAAATTTGTCCTGTTCAGAGGTGCAGACAGGAAAATTCTTGTCCTAAGCGCTAGCATTTACTCTGGACACATTGTGGGGTTTTGTTGCTTTTTGCACCTCGTATAAAGTGCGCTTAATTTGGGCTGGCAATTGTTTTGGCAGGGTTCAACCAAGATTATAATATAATTTATATGGAATCCGCCTGTGGTGCTGCCCTGCTTGCAGCAGTACCCTTGGCAGCGCTTGTTTTCCTTTTGAGCTCGCAGCTGGCCGGTAGGGGAATGCCATTGAGGAAAGTCGTTATGTTGCGGCTTGCATGTATAGGACCTTATGACTCGGCTTGTTCCTGCAGATTGGCATTTTTGCTGTGGCCAACATGCATGCAAGGCGTCTCTAGTATAGAGAATATTTGATGGGATAATGAACGCTCCAGGCACATCTTGTGTTGGCTGTAAATGGAGCAGATAAGGACAGATCTCTAGCCAGGTAGCACTTCTGGATAAGATTTTGATAGCCTAGAGCACACTCTGAATTCTGACATCACAACTAACCGCGTGGGATTGTCCCGTCATACCAGGAAATTGTGTTGAAGAACCTGTTCTTTCCAGCATGTTTGCATCCCAGTACATTTTGTACATAGGTCTCTGATCCTTACTTGAGGCGCGCCCAAGCGCCAGAGCCTCTATGCGATGGGACTTACTATCAGCTTGCTAGTCTGACAAACTTCTCTTCCACCTCTGATCGCGATCGAAGGCGAGGAAAGGAACTGATCTGAGCCCATCAGCAGGAACGCCGCAGGCCTGAAAAAGAGAAACCCATTCCTGCAAACACGTCCAAGATAGCAAAATTTCTTGACCCGTGACAGTTCGCATGTCTATCGCGTGATTACCGGAGTTTATGCAGAAACTGCGGTCCACAACAGCGCTACTAAGTCAAGCCATGAAGCTTGCTGCTCAGAGTCTGCTGCAGGAGCCACACCTGGTTACCTTCGGTTCCAGGCGCTCTCTGTTCCATGGCAACGGCAGGCTGCTCTTTGCCCGCACGAAGAGCTCCTATGGACCCAGCACAGCGGGATGTCGTCCCACCGCCAGCCTCACGGAGGCCACGCCGAGGATAACACGCTTTGCATCCGGCCGCCTCTCCTTCTGCAGCCAACTGCTTCCCAAGGAAGGCGGACGCAAGGTTTCTACCGGGGCAGCTGCGGTGCGCTTTTACTTATCATTTTTAACCGCTTGCAGATCACACAAGACGCGTAAGGAGCTGTTTCATTTCACGTGCTACGTCTCGGAAGGTGTATCCACCTACTACATGTTCCAGGATATTTATGAAATTTGTCTGTGTCAGGCCCATGTTATGTAACTTGGGATGTGTCTGCAATGATCATGCAAGGGAATCTGGTTCCTGGCCGCTCACATCACCTCCAGACTCCTTGGGACACCTAGCCACTGCACATGTTTGGCTTTGGCAGCTGCTAAGTGATACGGCTCCTTGTTTTTGTAGTTTGTTCTTCAGATGTGTGTACTGGCACATGAACATTGGAGCTTTTCCCATCTATCCTCATCTGCTGCTGCTAACTGGATAGATGCAAGTTTCGTCTAAGAGCTGAGAGGTATTCTTCGTGTCACAGCTCGACTATGACGAGATGGAGGAGACAGAGGAGTACTACGACGAGGATGGCCCTGGCAATGACGAGGATGAGAACGTGCAGAGGGCGCGCCTCTCTCTCGCCAGCATCTTTGGCGAAGCAGAGGTCTTGGAAGTGGACGAAACACAGCAGGATGAGTCACTCCTGGTACGTGCCTCTGCCTTCCTTTGTAGCTCTTACTGGCTCCCTCAATACTGACCCTGCGCCGAGGGAGAGCATCCGTTTGACCTCCCAATGGGAGCACATTCTCACACTGCACCCATCCTTCTAGTCTGAAAGTGTGGCGCTCATCAGGCTTCAGCACCTCGCCCTGTGGGAACAGGAAGCCCCATGAAAGCCCATGCATGCATGGTCCTGCTAGTGAGTACTGCATTCTGGAACAAATACATGTGACAGGGAGATCAGCATTCAGGATTTTGCTGCTGGAACATTGATTTATCTTGCATTGACCACCAACCTGATATCCTGTGCTTGCGCACGTAATCCACCTTGGTCTGCAGCATCACACTGCGCTGCATCAAGCAAGCTTCCCTCTTGAAATCGTGTGCTAATGCATCACAAATGGCTGAGAGTGCTGTGTCAAAGATGAATCGTCCTGACATCGTGCTTCTGCGCGCAGCTGGCGAATTGCGGCCTGTCAGACGAGACGGTGGCGGCCTTGGGCAAGCGCAACATAAAGGCGCTCTTCCCCATCCAGAAGCACGTCTTCGAACCCGCGCGCGCCGGCCGCGACCTCATCGGACGCGCGCGTACCGGCTCCGGCAAAACTCTCGCCTTTGCGCTGCCGGTGCTCGAGAACCTGCTCAAGGTGAGTTGACTACCTGTGTACGCATGCAGCAATGACATATGGTGGGAGACTGTGCTATTGTGCTGGGTTACTTCCACGTTCAGTGTTATATGGCAGCTTTGACTGCTGTAGTTTATTAAGATCTTTACATAGGCAGTTGTAGAACACTGCTGAAGCTCTGGAACACCTTGTTGCGGGTGGTTTACTTCTGACCGGGTGTAAATGTGGTGTCCAAGACCTCAAGTTTCCCTGTGCAAGCAAGATGCTCACATGCAAGTGGTTTGAACAAAATAATGGCTGGCGTGCAGGAGAACAGCCAGAGCCCGCCACAGAGGGGCCGGTCCCCCCGCTGCATAATTTTGGCACCCACGCGCGAGCTGGCCAAGCAGGTCGAGAAGGAGTTCCAGGAATCCGCGCCCGGCCTCAATGTCGGCTGTTTCTACGGAGGTGCGGCCTGAAGTGACTCGCCTCCTGTTTCTCCATGCCACGCTTAGTTTTGCACAGAGGATATGCCTTCGATGCATCTCCGATCGCATGATTCGCATTAGTGTGGGATCTTCTTGGCAAAAGCATTTCGTCAAATATCATCCTTGCAATACCCAGTTGGCTGCGGGACAGGCCTTGTCACTGTCCGCTGCCTCCACTGACTAATGCATGACTGTGTGGGAATGACTCTCTGGGAGGCAGCTTGCTATTCTGTGAAGTGGCATTCAGTGTGAAAGTTTGTGTGGGCGCGATGTGCAGGCGTGGACATTGGCGGGCAGATCAGGCAGCTGCGTTCAGGGGTGGATGTCGCGGTGGGCACGCCCGGCCGAGTCATCGACCTCATCAACCGCAATTGCCTTGACCTGTCCCTGGTAATTTATCCCCTGCCCCCCTGCCTGTTTCTATCATTTTGGAGCTTGCACCTACTCATCTGCACCTGGCCAATCATGTAAGGAGTCTGGGAATCAGAATCGTGCTGAGTGGCTCTGTGGTTACAACTATCAAGATGTAAGGTTTGCTTGATCAGGGTCAGGTCGAAGAGGGTTGATTTCTAAGCAAATGTTTCTGAGAGTGGTGTCAAATGTCTGCAATGGCTGCTGCGGTGGTTCTTTGATTATGGTGTGCTCAGACGCAGCTTGTCGTGCTCTAACAATTAGTGAAAATGTTTGGGACCCTATGACTGATGCTGCTCAAGGCTTGGTCTTTTGTCCTAGACGAAACCAGAACCAGAAAGCCTTCCTGTCGCGATGAAGCATGATGAGGCACTTTTCTTTTCTGGGGTTATTTTCTAGCCGGGCAGACCCGTTTGTGATCCTGGGCAAAGCTCAGGGTATTTTGTTTGAACTCAAACTCACACTTCAATATGAATTTGCTGCGTGCAGACCCGGTTTGTCATCCTGGACGAGGCGGACATGATGCTTTCCATGGGATTCAGTGAGGACGTGGAAATTATTCTGGACAGTGTGCCGGCTGAGCGCCAGACCATGCTCTTCTCTGCCACAATGCCCTCCTGGGTCAAGAACATCACCCGCAAGCACCTTAAGAACCCGGCCCTCGTGGATCTCGTGGGGGACGCGCAGAGCGGCAAGATGCCCGACGCCATCAAGTGAGCCGCGCTGCCTTTCTGTTTTCTGGCTGCTAGCTGCTTGTTGAAACCCTGAACACGTCATCAATGCTAGGGTTCTGGCAGGCTATGCAGCCTGTGAGCATAAGGACCTCAACTTTATGGATCAGCCAAACCCACCAGATGTTCAGCGGATCAAGCAATCCATTACAGTCTTGCGGGATGTGGGATTCATCGTTGCCAGTCGTTAGTTTTCAGACTCTTCTGTTTGTGTGCTCTTCCTTGTTGTGCCCTGATTTACCAGATCAGCTGCATGGGCGCCCCCTCACCTGTCCAGGGGTAGTGTCTGTGTTGCGCCATAAATGTTGCGCCATAAATGTGCCCAGTTATGCTGCACGACAGACTATCGCAGTTGTCCTAGACCCATCTTGGGTGCTGGACAGGAGACTGTCAAAAAGTAAAACTCTGGTGCTGCAGCACTAACGAGCACCAAGTTCTTGTATAGTTTTGCTGAGCATGTGCGGTGTGTTGCAGGACGATGGCTGTGCACGTGACGCAGGAGGCCAGGCGCAGCATTCTGGTGGATCTGATAACTGTGCACGCGCTGGGCGGCAAATGCATTGTTTTCACACAGACGAAGCGTGAGGCCGATGAAGTGGCGGCGTCACTTTCGCTCGTACACCCCTGCGAGGTGAGGCCAGGGGTTGTCAGGAATGAAGTAACAACCCTGCCATGCACGATTTTATGGCTGGCATACTTACCCGCTCGATTTCCTGGGATGTGTTGAAGGCTGTGTGACCAGTGAGGCGCTCACACCACCTCCGATTTTGTCGAATGCTGGGGTATTTGGGAGTACCCCAAAGTGTGTCTGTAGTGATGTGTCTTCTTGCAGAGGTTGCACAGCTTCCATCTTGTCTTGTGTGCGACAAGGAGTATCCAAAGTTCATTTTATTGTACATATACTAGGGGAGAAGGGCAGCTACGCACATGTTCGGGCAATGCTTATGGTTGTGGTGGATAGGCAGCTATGCACTTGATCTTGCAATGCATATGGTTGAGCTCAAATCCTAGAATGCAGTGACTACTTTTTTAAGAAAACACACTCACCCGTTGCTACTCTCCCTGTGCAGGCGCTGCACGGCGACATCTCACAGGCTCAGCGCGAGCAGGTGCTCAAAAACTTCAGGAATGGCAAGTTCACAGCGCTCGTCGCCACAGACGTCGCCGCTCGCGGCCTTGACATCCCAGACGTCGACCTGGTGAGTTTCTTCTCCTCATAGCCTGTTGCATGGGATGCTCCTATTTTGCACCTGCAGTTGTCTCCAAACATGGCCTTTCCTCTTCAACCCTGTTGTGCAAGTCAGGCAGGTAATCGTGGCTTCAGAAAAGGCAACGTCCCACACCCGCTGCCATTCCTTTTTTTAATTAGGATGTCCATCAGATCACCTTGATGCAGCTGGTTCCCAGCAAGGGTGGCATGTGCTTCTTCTTAGGGTACACCACCCATATGTGCTGACACCAGCGTTCTGAGATGCTGACATCAGCGTCGCCACGTGCGCAGGTGGTGCACTACGACCTGCCACGCGACACAGAGGCGTTCCTGCACCGCTCCGGCCGCACCGGCCGCGCCGGCAAGACCGGCAGCACGATCGCCGTCGTCCTGCCGCGGGACCGCTCCTACTTCCGCCGCATGTGCGAAGAGATCAAGCCGAAGGATGTCGAGTACATATCTTCGCCAAGCCCCCCCCCCGTAATGGAGGCAATTGCCAAGCAGGTACGCCCCCAGCTGGGACTTCTGTTACACACCCCAGCGCGCCCTTGCAGTAAGGACTTACTGTAGTGCTTATTTTAACCCCCCCCCCCCCCTCACGGCGGTGCAGGCAATTTATCAAAGCACCTTTTAGGGGTCCTCCTGATTTCAAAAGTATGCGTGTCATGCTCCATTACATTGGGCTTGTCGAGAGCTTTCCAAATACGGTCTCCAAATTATCATAGGGTCTAATTTTTTGGGGAGATAGGGTCTTCTTCAGCCACCATTTTTTTCTGTTTCGGAGTCACGGCATGCATGTTATGTGCGATGTGGCTTTGCTCGTGGGATCGCTTGTCTGCGAGGCTGGAAGCGGTCATTCATGGGCGTGTTTGTGCGCTCTGGGCCCGTTGCCAGAACACTGGGGCAGTGGCTTTGTTCTTCTGCATGCTTTGAAGTGCATGCATACTTGTTGTCCTACGAAGCCTGAGAAATAATCTACAGGTGATCATGTGTGTTTCACATGGCAGGTGCTGAGGCGGCTGGACAACGTGGATGAGAAGGTGATTGAGTTCTTTGCGCCGGCGGCCAAGCTGGTGTTGGAGAGGGGTGACAAACACGACGCCATGTGCCGCGCTCTCGCTGCCCTCTCTGGGCTCATAGAGGTGCCCAAGCCTCGCAGGTGGGCAGCCCTCTCTGTCTCTATGCACCATTATGCTGCATCTCTCCCTCTTGTGGTTGCAGGGTACTAGTACTATGGCTGATTACGGACTGGGTGCTGGTGCCTCCCACGCCCACAGCGTTCTTTATGCTCTGCGTTGTGATGCAGCAAGTCTGCCGTCTTATGGTTGTATGGTCACAAGTGGTCATTAGAGTGGTATCTGCTACCACCCACCCCAGTCTGGACATGTCAGAAGTTGGGCTTTTGCCTTCTTTGTGCCTATAGAATGGCAATAGTTTGACATGCGGACTATGCTCAGAACTGCAAGCAATGCACGTTCCCAGTCTGCCGCATTTTAGCGATCTTTGTGTTTCCAGTCCGGTGAAACTCCGTGGAATTGGATTTCGGTGGTCACAGAGGTTTCTTCCATATCTACAGCGACTTCTGTTGCTGATCTGCGTGCTTTGTGTGCCTCTGCAGCCTGATCACACAGGAGGTGGGATTAGTCACAATGCGCGTCATGTCTCGGCCGGGGCGCATCACTCTCCCCGGGCACGTTATGACGATCGTGCGCAATGTCATCGGCGCTGACGGCGTCACCGGCCTCGGGCGCGTGCGCCTGCTGCAGGACGACCGCGCCGGCATGGAGGTGGGCTTCTCACCTTCAATTTCGAGCTTGAAGTGTTCATTTGGTCGAATGGAAACAGTGATAATCTAACACGAGCACATGCGTCAAGCGACAGTGTGAGAGTCTGGGATCGGAGTGCTTTTATTTGGCTTGCAGCAAGTAGACGATGGCGTTGTAGGCCGTTTCATGCCATGGGGAAATTCACACCTCGATATGTCATCCGTTGCGTAGTGCTTACTCCTGGTTCCTCTTCTCCCAGTCTTGAAAGTCTCCTAGAGGGCGGGGGAAGGCCATTTTGTAGGAGGATTGAAGTTTGAGAGAAGTGGGATCAGAAATTGCTCCACCTTTAAAGCGATAGAAGTCTCACTGGGCCTTTGGAATTTCTCTTGGTCCCACTTTCTGCGCGGCTTCCTACCCTTTGCAAGGTGATGAAAGTTGAGAGTCGTCTTGTGAGGGACAGAGGGGAACTTACCTGGCACTTGCTTGGAGTTCGGAGTTGTCATGTCTCTCTGAAGTCGGCAGTTGCATAGCAGATGTATGGGCGGACTCCATCCTTTGCAGTGGAGTATTCTGGGCAACATCTCCTGCACAGGAATTACTAAGGAGTGCAGTAGTCTTAGCCTAAGATTCTTTAGTATTCCCTGTTCTGGGAAATTCTAGTTTTTGGCTAAATGCTGAGTGCGTGCTTGTGCTGGCAGGGTGCGGCGTTTGACGTGCCTCAGGAGATTGCAGACAAGATGATGGAGAATGTGGAGGAGCTCACTAAGCGCGGTTTCGAGCTGGACATGCCCACCTCACTCCCAGAAGAGCCCTTCCGCGGCGGCGGCGGCGGCGGCGGCGGCGGCCGGGGTGGCGGCCGTGGCGGGTGAGTGACTTTTTATTGACAAGAAAAGCTGTTGCAAGGGAGAAGAGTTCCCTGTGGCGCTTACCATAGTCAGCACCATACTTTCTGCATAAAACATTTTCTTCCTTCTTAAAAAGGGGGGTCGAAAATCAAGACCCTAACATGCAAAATATGAACCCTATGACATCTTTTTAGACCAGTTTTGGATTGCTCTCGCCAAGTCCGACCCATTGGTGATGATGAAACACCAATTAAGGACAGGCCCTTCAAAATCGGGTTCAAACATTTAGCGCATTTTGAGGGGTGCGGGAATTATGGTGCTGACTACGGTAGATGTATGTGGGCATGGGAAGAAAATGAAAGATTCATGCAGGTGCAGCACCACTTTTGCAGATTTGCTGGCATTTTATGATCTGGATTTGTCTGGTTTGTCATCCCAGCAGAGAATGGCATTCCGGACCAAATCCTGATCCTCTATTCCACAAGCCTGTGATTGTGCTGTTGCATCTGGTTCACAAAATGCACAACGGTAATTGAAAGAGAGATTGGTACACTGATTTCCCATAGCTCAGATGAGAAGCAGATTAGAAGACCAGAAGCATCCGAATGCAACAGAAGTCGCTTGTGCGCAGATACGGAGGTGCCAGGAATCAGGGAGGCTACGGCAGGAGTAGCGGGGGATACAGCAGCAGGGGTGGTGGTGGCGGTGGCTACGGCGGCGGCGGTGGTGGTGGTGGTGGTTACGGGTCACGAGGAGGTGGCAGCTACGGCGGCAGTGACCGTAGGAGTAGCTACGGGGGCGGCCGCGGCGGCGGCGGTGGCGGCGGCAGCAGAGGCTATTCCGGCGGGGACTCGTGGTAGATATGCGATTACCCCCGGGGGCTTTGCACTATTATGCACAGCACAGCCGGCGCCCCCTTTGCTGGAGCTGAGAATCAGGTCAGCTGTGATGCGCTGCGCCATGGCAGATATAGCACAGCTATGCTCTGAATAGAGTTGGAGGGAAGGGCTCGCATGATGGGGCCTCAAGGGCAGGCTTGCTGGAAAGAAGCACATTCTTTGCGTCGCTGGCCCTTCTGCTGGCCTTCTGCTGGGGGATTAGTGCGTTCGAATGCAAGAGCTATTCCCGCAGCAGAATGTGTTTCCAGGTCCTCAAGTGGGCGTCAGGGACAGGCAAGATGCAAAGTTTTAATTGGCATCTTGGGCTCCTCGGCAATATTAAGAAACTGCTCAAGAGAGACGCGCTGCCAGCAACTCGCAGTGTCATGCACTGGGGCCTGCAATTTCTACTGGGCAACCACAATTCTTTGTCCTAGCAATTCGACCATGTACACTAGGCAGCAGCTGCTGCTAATTGGACAACTATAGGCTTCCTGCGGGGGAGGTGCATCACTGAAGTGAGCTTTACTGGGAGCCCATGCAGCCAGCTGTGAAGATTGTCTGATAAATTATCCAGCCCCACTCGGCTGGTGCTGACCGGCTAGTTGTCCCCTTTCTGATTTCAGGTGGGTTGTGATGAGATGAATGCATGCGAAGATGGTCTTGACTTCCTTATTTACTAGGTGCACGAGAACTAAGTGACAGAAATCAATGTGCAGAGGTTCCATGCCCCACTGATACTCATAAGCAATGTGGAGGAGATCTCTGGCTAGGAGATGAGACTGGGGAAAAATTTAGATTATGTTGGACTCAAATTTGTGGGTGGGTTCATGATTGTTGCACCTGGCACCGTTCCAATGCTGTAATGGAAAATTGCTGAAATCAGATATCATTATGCTGTGCGATGATCTGGCAGCACGATGTACACATGCACAGGACAGACATTGCACGCTGTGCTGCCAGATCATCGCATTACGCTTGGCGTTTCAAGTGTCACTTTTGTCATTCTCAGTGGTTTACTCTAGGCGCCCAACAATGATATGGTGCCAAACTTCAGCCGCCCTGCAGAGCCACGCGTGTACAGCTAAAGTTCATTGACTCCACGCTGACGAAGGTCTGCTGCTTAAATAAATTTTAAAGTAAAAAATTTAAAGTACAGCGCATCGCTGCGGGTAGCCGCTGCGGCGGCCGTTGCACACTTTCAATCAAGCACTTATTAATTTCATCGACGTGACTGCTGGTGTTTAGGGGATCTCAATGTCTGAAATATCAGGTGGCAGGGCACTTTCTGCATGACCTCATCCTCTGCGTGCCACGTCAAAGGATGGATCAAAGCAGACATTTCTGCATTTTCCATCTCGGACTCTTCACCAAGTCCACTGAGATTCAAATCTTGATTATAAAAGTCGCTAGTCACTGCGTATTTCAACTTACAGACGTGCAGCTGCTCAATTCCACCGATCGCTATTTTCGTTGAGCAGCTAACTTCCCACGTTTCCGTCCACTAATGTTACAAAAATGCTGCAACATACAAGAGTCGAATCACTCTACTAATTTTTGTTTCTGCCATGTAAGGCTTGCTCTGCGCAAGCTGTCGTCACACAGCTCCTGCGCCCTCTTCATCCCACCTAGAAAAGGGCACCCTGGCCAGGTCTGAACAAGCACAATTCTCGATCTTACTGTCTGAAACCACAGTAAAAACACTGACCTACCGATACCGCCTTGTGTGTCCTTCTATTCAGTGTCGAGCTATCCGGAATGTCAAGGCCAGCCTTGGTGAAATTGCACTAGTCAGGACACTTGACGTGAATTGCTGCTGGTGTTTCCTGCAGGCCTTTCATCAGAGCTCAGCACTGCAAGTCAGGGCTAGGGGCGCACAGACTGTCCAGGAAGCGAGGACTGCTGGAACACCTGCTTCCACAGCCGATGGCAGAGACACCAGCTCGCCTGACAGGCCAGCATCATCCTCGCGAGGTTCAGAAAGCACCAGCGACGCAAGCACCAAATCCAGGCTCAACGAGAGGGCCACACAGAGCAGGGCAGCAGAGCTCTTTATGGGCCGCAGCTCAGCACAGCAGCCAGGCCTGAATAGCAGTAAAGTTCCCTCAGAGAGCGGTGAGAGCGATGCTGGCAGCGCAGAGGCGGCCGCGGCCGAGCGACGGCGCTCCACGGCCGAGGCAGGGAGCAGTCAGGCGCAATCCGGTCAACCGGGGTCCAGTCAATCGGCAGGCCCCGGCAGGACGGTGCGCCTGATCAAGGGCCCCGGCGGACGCCTCATCCGCGCGCCGGTGGCGGCCGGCTCGGACGATGAAGACGAAGATCCGCTGCCGCCAAGCAGAGCTGCGCGCACAGAAAACCCCGGTGAGCGCTTGCTCTGCATGCTGTCTGAGCATGTTACTATCGTAGGATGCTCCACCTTGATGCATTGTGCAGCAGAGAGCCCCCCTGCTAGCTGCAGTGTGTGTCCATGCACCACCAGTGGCGACTGCAGCCCTTTCATTCAATCTGCATAGGGCCATGTCCACAGGGAAGATGTGGTGATGCTTGCAAGCCGAGGGGCTGTTAAGCCACTGTCATGCAGGGGAAGCCCTTGCTCTTGTTTGACTGAATGTGCATGGGGAAAGGGGTCTGGGGCGATCAAGTGTGCACATGGGAAATTCATGACGCAGTCGCAGCATTCATGGTCCTTCAGGACACACAGGACACAATTGACCATGTGAGATATTTCTCTCATTTCATTACATCATTGGCTTGCAATGTGGCCAGAAGTTTTGCCTGTCTTTGCCTGTTCTGTGATTCAAGTTTGAATACAACTTGAATCTGCGCAGAGGAGGAGGGAACGCGGCGGACAGTGCGGCTGGTGCGGGGCCCTAAGGGGGAGATGATGGATGCGCGGAGGGTTGCCGGCTGGGTCACCCTGCCGGACGGGCAGCGCACCGTGTGCCCGCGCTGCGAGGGGCAGGCCTTCATCCGCGCCAAGGGGGTGAGCTCACTAATGCCTCGTGCACAAGACATTGCGACAGGGGATCATTTTATTTCGAGATGGCGCATGCAGGATGTACAAACTGCTGAGGTCGCTGCACACTGAGCGGTCGGTGTCAAGCATGATCAAATCTCCATCTTTGGCACTGGAGGTTGTCTTGGGCATCAATTGGTGAACAGACAGCCTGCGTCCTGCATTTCGCAGGTTGCAGGCGGTGTTTTGAGGTGGCTTGTCATGACCAGCGTGTAATGTAAAGGAAGGGTCAAAAGGATGGCAAGCCAATGAAGGTCAACTGTGCCTGCAATTGAAGAGGCGTCGATGCCTTGCAGAGGCTGGAGCCGTGCCCAGTGTGCCAAGGCTGGCGCGGCGGCGGCGCAGGCGAAGCCGAGATCAACGGCATGGATCCGCGCGGCGGCGCGCGGCCGCGCCGGGCCGGGGGCGTCGGACGGCGGGGGCCACTGTCGGACGAGCACAAAGAGAAGATACGCGCGTCTATGGCCGGGCGAAAACGGCAGCCGCTGCGGGAGGAGCACAAACAGTGCGTCTTCTGATTAACATTTGCGGGTATTTTCATGGCTGAGTGTCCAGGAGCCTCCCCCTTTCCAGTGGGACAGGCTCCTGGACATTGCATGAGCCTGAATGTCCAGGAGAAAATAATCCAGCCTAAACGCACACCGGCATGGAACAAAAGCACAAGGCCCCACATCTTTTTTTGCAGTTTGTCTTCATGAATGGATGTACGCAGGCGTGCAAGCCAAGCAAACGCGTTCAGAGTCTCTCTTTGTAGATTCTCTTCAAGTGTGGCTGTGCACAGGCACGCATCGCAAGCATAGGCGTCCTGAACCTCTCTTTGCAGTATTATCTTGCATATATGCATGTATGCAAGTATGGGCCGCAGGCATCCGCCGTGCAAGAGCACCATTAGGACGGCCTTATTGCTCCCGCACAGATAAATCTTTGGCAGAGCTGAATTTCTGAATGTCAGGGTTGAGTTTGGGATTATGGCCTGTCAATAGTTCATCTTCAAGGTTGCGACTGGACTGTCCTGGAATGGCTTAAACACACATGAGGCGATTTCCTGGGTTTCTCTCTCTTGGTATTACTCAGATAGGGTAGGGCACATTCACATATTTACCTGAGTATCCTGTATTGCAGGCTCATCAATGCATCAAACTTCTGTTGTGCCCTCGGATGTGCAGCCTGCAGGACCCTTCATGACTTTTTCAGGCAGAGACATCTCGGAGTGCGCTTGTGTCTCTGCTTTTGAAGAGTTAGTTACTAAGGGTCGTGACGTAATGGTGACTCGCAGGCGCATAAGTGCGTCTATGCGCGCGGTGCACAGCGAGGGGGTGACCCGGCAGCACATAAGCGCCAGCGCTCGGGGGAAGGCCAAAACGTGCGCTCTGTGCGGCGAGGCCGGCCACAACAAGCGCACCTGCCCCCTCAATCCCAGCGCAGAGGTGCGCCGCCGTGGACAGAGTATGAAGTCGCTTAAATGCATCCCTGTCGCACTTTCGGACGCCCAGACATGGCTGTTAGGTGCTGTCAGAGTGCGAGGCTGACAGGCGGCTTCTACTAACTCACAGCAGCACGTCAGCTGATGCATTCATGCATTCACATTGTCCCGGCCAAATCCTTTCGCTCACTCGTCCATGTCCGGGCAAGCTGTGGGGTCATGGATGCCACATGTCTCTCTCTGACTCCTGGAATTGTGAAGGGCCTGTCTGCATGGCTACCCCCAACAGCCCTCGCAGCCATGTGGAGACTGGGCTCATGTTAGATTGGCTGTGCCTTCCTTTGCAAGGCTGCCAATTTTCACCAGTTTCCTCGCTGTGTAGGCGCCTGCTGCCAAGCGGCCCAGGGCGACAATGTATCCGCGGCCGGAGGGTGGGCCGGTCTTCAGAGGCGTCACATGGGCTGCCAGCAACGGGTGCTGGCGCGCACAAGCCTGGGATGGCAACAAGGTGGGGTTTTTTATGTTCTTGGTTTCTCTCAAATCTATGCACCCTTTATTGAAGGTTTTGATGTAGGAGCGCTGAGCCTGAGGCTGCCATTTCTTGGGCTCGTGTGGGCTCTCATCTGGGCAATATTTGTCATGTTCTTTGACTGCATTCTATCAGCCACTGCCAATGTAAACCCAATTGAGGCCGTTGCTATGACATTGAACAGAGATACGTTCCAGGTGAAGTAGCACGTCTTGTTCTTTTGGTGCTTTGGATGCTCGGCCCTTGATCAGATACAAACATTTGTTCATGTTCTCGAAGATGTGCAAGCATGCTGCTGCGCCCAATAAAAATTCTGACAATATTACTGGCATGGAAGGCTCAGGATTCTAATTCAATTAGAAAATACGAGTTTCCAAGTGGACCTTGGCCTAAACAGGTGCAGTGCGTGGGATTCTTTGACGACCCTGAGGAGGCGGCCAGGGCGTACGACCAGGCGGCGCTGCAGTTTCGGGGTGACAAAGCGGTGACTAACTTCCCCCGGGATGACTACGAGGAAACTTCCTCAGCGCAGCCGGCCGCCCCCGACGATGAACCTGAGGAGGTGCAGTCATCTTGTCCTGGCCTTTTTTAATCAGATGACCTGTGGGATGGGCAGAATTTACAGCATGCATAGCTGTAAAGGCAGTATTGGAGAGGCATATGTTTGTGGTAGAGCTGAATAGAAAAGTGCGCATTCTTGGAACCTGTCTTAGTCACTAACTTGCACGGATTTGCATGCTTGTAGGACAGGATTCCAACTGTATCTAAAGGAACATTTTTCTGCAGGTGCCTGATCTGGTGGAAATTGGGGCTGAATCAGCGTCCAGTCAGCCGGTTGCTGCTCAACCTCTTCCTGCAGCCTTGGAGGAACGGAGAGCAGATCTGCAGCAGGAGAAAGATCTCGATAATGTATCAGAAAGGCTTAATGCACCATCTGCAAACGGTATAATGTTTTGCCAGTGCAAGCATTGATGTACATGAAATATTTCAACTGGCAAACAATGCACCTTTTGGGATTATGTGACAGCAATGTGCTCCAGAGGAGACATTACTCATGCTGTTGGGGTTTGCAAGCTTGGACAAATGTGCACCAGACTGCCTCCTGTGAGCGTTGACGGTCTGACAAAGCTGTAAGTGTTTGTACCAAAAGATGCCATGCGAGGTGGATGCTTCCTCCAGCCTGAGCATGCCTCTTTCCTCCATGCTTGCAGGTGCAACACAACCAGATGCGGCGACACAGGCACCTGCAGCAGAGCTGAGCGCCAGAGAGGCAACCTCAAAGAAGAATGCACCCGGAGAGGTTGGCAGGCAGGCAACGCAGCCGAAGACAGCGCCGGCCAGGAACGCCTCTGGAGCCAAGACGGCGCTGAAGCAGGTTTGGCATTTTGACCCTGCCTACCGTTGCAGTGGATGTCTTCTGCAGAGCTTGTCTACTTGTCCTGCGCAAATGTTGTACTTCTCAGAGTGTAAAGGGTCAGTGAACACAATGAGCAATAGCTGCTTGGATCTTGCTTGGATCTGGTGGGTCCATCAAGGGGCAGGATGGGTGTCAGCCCAAACCTGCAGCTGTCCGCACGTGTGCTTCTTGCCTCAAGCAGCGTGTGACATTTGCATTACTTAGTCATCACGAGTTGTCTTTAGTCAGTGTCAGTAATGCTGACTGAGCCTTGCGCAGGTGGCGGCCAAGGCGCCGCCGGTGGTGTTCCCTCTGCCGATGACTCGTGAGGAGGCGGTGCAAGGCGCCGTGGAGGGTATCCTGCGCGCATGGGCCGCAGGTGAGCGCCCCTTTCTGCTGCTACTTATTCCGTAGAAATTTGCTAAATCATGCAACTTTGGCAATAACTGTGTTGCCTACTTCAATGAGCCCACTTGCCAATCAGACTTAACATAGTCAGCTCTCCCGGTTTCTTCTGGGATGCTTCAGCCAGTGGATCATTAATTTCCAGAATCATTGCAGGGAGCTTGAGCAAAATATCAGTGTGCAGCACATGCGTGGACAAATTAAGCAATGGATGCTAGAAGTAAATTGGGAGGTCCTGGAACGATTTTGTCACACATTCCAGGACCTCCCGATTTACTTACACGAAACTTGGAATGTCTTGGGCTGGCCCAAGATAGGGAAGGTTGGAAGGCTGTCATAGAAATGCTGCTGTGTCGCACCTGATCCTGGTGGACGAAAAAGATGATAATATCAGTTAAGGAAAGAGTGTATCCTGCGCAGGCAAGCGGCGGCAGCGGGTGGAGCTATTGCTCCCTGAGGACGGGGCATCGCCGTTTGACGGCGGCGGCTGGCCCGGGGGCGTGAAGCAGCAGTTTGCGGCGGTACGGTCCATGGTTGAGGCCACGCTCATGCAGCTCAAGCAGCGGCCTGAGTTCAGGGTGCACCCCCTCCCCAATCCTCCTGTGATCACTCTGTACAAATGCGTCACAGCGTACCTAGAACACGCGCAGCAGATTTAGGGAGAACGTACCAGCTGTGGCATTGGAAAGCTGCCAGGCAAATATGCGGGTGCACAGTCTTCCAGATTCAGCGCCTTATGAAGCACCCTGTTCAGCCAAAGGCTTGGGTCTGCCAAGATTCCTGCTCCAAAGGCCTGTATCAAGGTGTCGATGCAGCCCTTTCTCTGCTTTTACCCCGTCAGGAAGCATCTTTTTTCTGTGCGCTTGGCCTGATTTCCCCCATTAAGGCAAAATATAGGCATGCTTCTTGCAGCAAGAAGGCCCTCTATGTGCAAGAGTCTGGCATGCATGAATGAATAATCATGACACAGGGCCGGTTGGAGGCGCGCTGGCTGGATGAGTCCGACTGCGTGGGAGCGTGGCAGAGCGACTCTCTGGCGGCGGTGGTGCTCCCCACAGCCGACTCTTTGGATGCGCTGAGAGAGATCGATGCTGACCGCGGCGGCCGGCGGCTGATCCTGGTCTTCAACCCGCAATGGCAGACCGACGGCCAGATCGTGTCGGACTTTGGGTGCGTTCTCTTCTATCGTGCCCCTCTTTCTTGTGTTCTATCGAGTGTTCTGTTGTGTTGGCGCCGGTGCTGGCGAGTCATGCGTTTCCATTATCGCCCCTTGTCGGTAGGGGATCTGACGCAAGCCTTTCAGAGCAACCATGCCCCTCCTCACCTTATGCTGCTTCTAGCAGAACGGCCGTACAGGCACCTCCAAGGCTTCAGCCTCTTTGATTCCAAGAGACAAAGTGAGACATAGGAAGCATGGATCACGCTGCGCCCGCAGCTTTCAATTTGTGGCCCTGTATCCACTGACCTGCCCTATCATTTGCTGCCACTACATCACGCTGTTCCTGTCTCTCTCCACCAAACAGCTCCTCTGGAAAGTGGTGTTCCTGGTGTAAAACCTTTGTGCATGTGTGGCATGTCTAACAAGCACCACAAGTATTTTAGAAACATCAATCCATTGATCGGGTCACCTTGGGCTCGTAATCTCAGGTCCTGAGAAATTCTGCGCTGCGGTGCAGGTTTGGGCGGAGCAAGCAGGAGGCGGAGGATTTTGTGGGCAGCTTTGAAGACGCGGCGGTGACTAAGCGGCTGCGCATCATGGGCGACGACGTGCGCCTCTTCCGATGCTTCCCGGGGGACTGGCAGGCGCGCCTCCTTTCCTTATTCTTCCAGTTACTCATGTTTCTCTTTTCCTTTTTTTCCATTTTGAATCTCAAGGTCAAGGGTCGTTGAGTTAGGAATTAAGGTGTGAAGGCAAATGAGTTTTCTTCTTCTTGCCGTGTTTGAGGGGAGTTTTGGGGGGATGCATGGCAACGGATTGTGAGAAGCTCCAAAGCAGAGCATGCGCCTGAAAGAGTTTAGATTTGTTGTGAGGCCACTTGCCAAGCCGAGCAAAGCTTCTCCTCGCATGTCTGCCATGTCATGCAGTCCAGAAACAAGAGGGCTCTCTGAGTGGAACTTTGAGGTGATTTGAAGCAGAGCACGGAGGCTGATGGAATGTCAATCGGTTGCCTGCGCGCAGGTGCACTTCATATGGGCGAACGGGCAGGGAGCGCTGTTGGCAGGGGTGGAGAGAGTGCGGCCCGGCTATGAGCGGCTGCTGCAGCTGCTGCGGTCTGTGCCAGGCTCCAAGGCATCGCGCTCCTGGGTGGACCGAGTCAATCCCTTCACGCGGGTACGCGCTTGCATCTTCCTGTCGTTTTGGAAGTGATCAGGGAATCACATCATTTGTTTCCTTCCTTTGGGTCTTGGTGGACAGCCATGAGGGCTGGTCAGCTCATTATTCAATGAAAGCACTCGTCCATTCAGCCCCTCACTGTGATCTCGTAACTGAGTGGCAGCAGGAGTCTTCAATGGGAGGTGGCTGTAATGCAGACCATGCCTTCCATGCAAGTCATGCATTAGACGGTTGTCTGCAGCTGCAAAATGAGTGTTGTGATTTCAGCATATCTACAAGGACACATCCACATCTGAAACAAAGCAGATGCTGGGAGGATCCTTTCCGAGAAATTGGATTGCACAATTCTGGTCTCGCATGCATGCATGCATGCTTGGTGGGGCAAACGACACATCACAGAAGATTCTCACGGTTGCTGGCGTGCATGCAGCTGAGCATGGGCAATGGCGCGTCGGTGGAAGAGCTGCTGGCCGCGAGAGATGCGGCCGAGCGCAGAATGCGCGCAGCACAAAACGGCGTCAGATCTCCGATCCCGGCCGCCGATCCGCTCATGCCGCCGCTCGGCTCTGGTGAACTTCACTTCCTGGTGTCCATCGCAATGCTTTTGTTACCATTGAGTGATAGCTTGTGAGGCAGTTCCCTTTTGCAGCTCCTGCTCCTGTTCTGGTTTGATGTTCTGCATGCGGTATTTGTTAACTGAGTAAATGCCTGCCAAGAACAGCTGCAGCAAAGTAGGATCGAAGCTGTGCATCTGGTTTCTGATCAAGCGCGAGCGCTCCTCGACACATGTAGATGTGCAATGTCAGCGTCTTGAATAGGGAGCTCTTCAATCTGCTTTTTGCAGCTGCCTGCTGTGCAGGCATGAGCAGTGACTCACATAATGTAAAGTACTTCAAACAAAACAATACTGTTCTTGTTCTGGGAATTGATTGTCTTTTTTCTACTGCCGCCAGGCTTGGGGGAGGATGCCAGATCAGGCAACGGCGCAGTGGCGCCAGATCAGGCGGCGCTTACTAAGGCCGCACACAACGAGTCATCGTCGGACAGCGCGCGGCTGGAGCGCGCGGGGGCGGCGGACCGATTCGGGGGCGTTGACATAATTACGGGCCGCCCCGTGCGCGATATAAAACTGGATCCGGTGCTGCAGCTGGCTCGCTGGCAGCGGTCCATCTTTGGGTCCAAGGAGGACTCTGTAGACGAGGATGGGGAGTGAATATTCTGGGGGACTTATATTTTATAAGGCCCCTCTGTGGGGGCTGAGACTTGACTCTCTGTACAGTAGCAGCAAATTCCCTTTGTTTCTGGAGTGTCACTGAAATGTTACTGCATAGCAGTGAGCAAGGGCATGCTTATGGGGCGGGGGGAGACTGAGTTCTTTGATTGAGTGTGAGAGCCTGCACTGTACCCTGTGTGCACTGTGAGCTTGCAGCTGGTGAATCGTGTACATCAGCATAGTGAGTGCCTGATTAGCGAGCGAGGACGGGAGTGCAGTGAAGACATTAGAAAAAGTCAAAATTGATGTGTGTACGTGCATGAATGCATGTGCACCAACATGTGATGTAGTCCGTACAGGGTTGCTGTCGTTATCCAGTGAGTAGTTATATGTAATTAATAACATTGTGGTATCGATTTACACACAGGCTCCATGCATGGGCAGATTATTATTTTTACTATAATCATTGTTGTTGTTATTATTATTACACATTTTCCAGTCCTCAAGGATCAGGTATGTCAAGCAACACCTTGCTGAATTATTGCTCTCCAGTCTTCTTGGTTCTTGCACTTCCTCCACCAGTCATATGGATGCCCAACAGCATCAAGGTCATCTCTCACATAGCCACCGTCTGCTGCTCTCCAATTGATTCGCGGCGCACACACACTTTGCTCCCAGGCTCGGAGTTCTGCATCCTTGTATCGTTGGTTGCTGTACATCGAGGTGATCTCATCTCGTCACCGCGTGTTGTTTGCAGGCATTGCTGTCTGCCTGTTGATTTGTCTTGTGCCTTACCCTGACTCACCTGAGTGTTTTCAACAAACCTAGCCAGACACACCTGTCCGCTCTTGCCAGTGACGCACTTCGTCTGTTGTGTCCTAAAGTGTAGGTGAATTGCCTGATCTCGGTCGGAGTAGGCCACTTGCCACCATAATTTATTTGACCTGTAACCTTCTTCGCTTCAAGCATCTTGGGTGCAATTGCACTTCATGCAGGCCTGTCCTTCACGCTGGCCTTGTGTGCAGAGCCCACCTTGTCAAGTGCAATTGCTGCATAGGCTCCAAGGCCCACGACAAACACTAGGGCGTAGCCATATCTGCTGTAGGGATGCCGTCTCTGGGCCTGCACAAGACAAGCACCTAAAATCTCACCAAGGCAAGTAGGTCCTCCAGATGCAGAATTTATTGAATATATCTTTTCATTGCTGCTGCACCAGCTGCGCAGCTGGAGGCACCGTCGTCGAAAGGATGGAAACGCAGAAGAACCCCAAGACGGTCAAGTAGATGGCTTGTTGCGTGTCTCGAGATATACATTTGGAAGTCCTTACGTATTGCCAGAGCTCCTTCATCGATGGCGGGCTGTATCCCTCTGGCACTGTGAAGGGCTCAGGGGCCTTCTTGGCCATCTCCTCCATCTTCCGCAGTTCCTCAACCTGGGACCAGCCGTGCGTGGGGCGATGATCCTTATGATTGTCTCCCATGAATCGATCGATCTTTCACTGCCTTCACTAGCGAACAAAGCCAGCAGCGCAACAAGGTGATCTAACACAACGATTGCTCCCAAAGGACAATTCTGCACTACGATATAGGAGATTAAGGTTTCACAGCCACGATGGAAAAACTCGTGTGTGGATCACATCCAGGATGCTGTCAAGGATCTGAGACATGAGCCTGTGCTTTGTCATGTGATGATGACTGTGCATTGCAGCGAGTACTTCCGGGGATGCGGGGTCACTAATGGATCCCCTGATCTTCCTTGTAGGGCATGGAAACCCTGGTCCCCCAGGGGTCCCCCCTGTGCCACCTGCACGGTGCAGGTCAAGCAATGCTAGAGCATGCTTTTGTAACACCACATCAAAGTTCTGATGAACCATCATCTTCTAAGACAACGTAATATGTACCATAAGCACGGTGTTGAGATAAGTAATGTTGTTAGCGATACTTCACATTGCACTTCAGACCTGGCTTGCAACTAGACTTATGCATACCAGTATCATGCCATGATGGCAGACAAGATTTAGTTCGCCTCACTTTTAGAATATCAAGTAGGGGCGCCCGCAGGCCCGGCCGGCACAGCCAGCTCTAATACAATACACCTACCAGTACAACTCTATTGGGCTGAAGAAATACCAGTAGGGCCCCACGTGCACGGTGTGGCGAAAAACATGTCCATGGCCTTTGGCTTTGATTATGCCGACATTGACCCTCACTAGTAGGAATTTCTGATAGTAGGGAATTGGGTGTCTTACTTGCACCAAGGTCTTGGTGGGCCCTTGGTCAAACCCTGTTTACTACCAAGGGGGAACAAAGGTACATGTCACACAGTCGTGGCATTAGTGCGGGCTTAGCTTGGCTTCATACCTTAGCAGGACAGTGCCAGAGGTCAACTAAGGTTGCTAATGATATGCACCATGCAATGTTAGATGATATGTATACACAGAACAAAGTGGTCATCAACAAGTGCCAAAGTAAATTAGCATATATTAAGGGTTCTACAAAGTGTTCAGTCAGAAATAAAGGCATTTACTAAATAAATAGTATTTATCTATATATAGTGCATATTGTCTTTCCGTTTTAAACATATATTGTGGACAATTGTTTGCACAAGCAAGTACTAGTAGTACAAAATTAAAACGCAGGATGTTCATTGCTCTTAAACTGAGAGTCTCAATCATACTGAGGCTCACCTTTCCCCACCTCTCACACTCTCTCGTTCTAAGGTATGCCTGTGGTACTAGTGTGATGATGACTCTGAGCATGTGTTGCACAGCAACCTATATATATGGCAGAGTCACGATCCATACACATATAGAGTAGCATCAACAGACTGCAGTATCTTTTTTAGTGCCACTCCCGTAAGATCTGGCCCAAACCCTCGATGAGGTAATTGTGGCTGCTCAGATGTTGCCTGTCACCCTCACACGAATGCACTTGAAAATTTTGATCAGATTTTGCAGCCAACAGCCGGCCTACAATGGTTGTGAACCAGATAGCATGCTGCTTTACCACGTGAAAACTGCGGCAGTGCTGTGGCGTGCGTTTGGGTACTACCCTGTTTTGGGGGATTGGTAAAATTATGTAAGAACAGGGCTCATGAAGGCTGACGTCAAATAACATCCTGTACATTCTTGACCTTTGATACTATGGATTGCAAAACGTTACCCGACAAGGAGCGCCTGTACATAGCATGACGCCCTTACACCAACCATGTCGCATTATGAGTTTTCTGCAGTGACATCTGGCCATGCATGCCTGGCGCCCCCGTCAAAAAACGTTGGATTTCCGTTATGTCAGTCTGTAGCACGGCTCCACACCTGAACATCAACGTTGTCAGAGAGAGCTGTTTTCTGACGTTGTGCCACGTTGAGTGAAGAACTGTGTCAAGCTTCAACACTGTAATCCTTTGTCTCATGGTATGCATGCATTCCCCGCACGGCTTGATGCTCCTGTTATCAAAGGATTCTTGACATGGCTGCTGCAGGTTGCATCGATTTGCATGTCGGGGAAAGTTTGAAGAATTATATAGCCAGCTCGGCAACACGGGTTTACATGCATGCTGCCCAACGTGCAGCAATGTAGCCGGGGAGAGTTTGTAGAGCCATGCCCTTGACCGGAGTCAATATAGGATTGCCCACGGTGCCATGATGATGACCAAAGAAGGTGTCTAGGGCTGAGATGTTTTGCTTTACATGTGCAACTTTTATGCAGGCTGCAAATGCTGCTATGTGCAGGCCCCTACCCTCTGGGAAAATTCCTGCTATTGAATAAAGTGAAGGCAGCCATTAGACAAAATTCACCACGGATTAATATGGGCTACAAATCAGCACCTTGCGGCAAACCTACAGTCCTGCACCTCCCTCTTGCCGGTGACATCATTTACGCTGCGTCAACAGGTCAGTGCATTATGGTGCAACATGGTCAGCGCTACCCAGTCACTGGCAGTTCTACCGGCACAGTGTGCGAGGACAGGTATTTCTGCGGCAACGGCCATGATATTCTACTGACCATATAATAACAGGCATGAGTTAGTCTTCTCAATCCTGTGGCATCTACTGAGCTGCCAATGCTTTAAGCTGGGAGCTTGTCTGCGTGCACAATCTGCCCACTGGGTAAGGCAGTCTCTGATCATAGAGTCTCATGAGTACAACACGGCAAAGTTGACTGGCCCCTATTGTGCTAACCTGGCGGCCCCAAAGTCCATGGACTCATAGCTGCCGAAGCCTCTAGCAGAGCTGATTTAATGGCTGTGGATGCTAGTTCCTCTTGCGCGGCTGCGCGCACTCCGAGAATAGGTCACTTGAGTTTGTTTTGTCAGGGACGCCCTAAGCAATGTACATTGTACAAAAAGAGCTGGGCTCGCTGGCTGCTGGCACGGCAGCTCCCCTTGAAAGTTCTGGTTGATCGCCTGCAAAATAGCCGCCCTGCAAGCACATGCATAGAACGTTCACATGGGCGCATGCGTTGGCTCAAGTGAGTTTTGTAGGGGCATGGCTACAAAGCTCAACTGGACACAGAGTAGGCAGTGAAGTGGCATTCCTAAGGCCTCCCTACTACGAACTTAAAGTTACCGAGCTCTAGTGCTTGCTGCCACGCGTCCGTCCAATGAAGAAAAAGGCAATCACCTGGGTTGCAGAGCAGTCCATTTATGTTGTGCTGGGTATCCCTCGCGAGGCCGCCCCATCCTATGTCATAGCTTTAACATCAATATGAATGAAATTGGAATGGGAAGGCTATTCTCCCTCTGTATTGCAAAGCAGAGTAGAAAACAGTGTCAACTGATCAGTCATCTGATTAGGGGAGGGTGCGGGCACGTGCGCAGCACCAACCTGACATCGCTGGGCCTGCATAAGAAAGTAGGGGAAGATTGATGCAGATATATTTTGTGAACACTTAGTGTGGTCTACAGGTTGATCAAGATCCTGCTTTCCACTTGACTGCGTCGTTCAGCTTCTTGTTGCCGAGTGATCAGCAAAGTGTAGGCTGATATTGTGGCGCACGCCTGATTGACAATAAAACTTCTTATGACGAAAGATGGCAGTGAATCGACGGAAAAGTCCCAGGAGAGGTGCATCTGCGATCTTCAACCACGGAAGATTATTTATTACAGGCATGGCGATGGGCCGAGGCTCATTTGCTCCCTGGAAGAGTCAATAAAGCATATTTTGGAGGAAGATCAGGACTTCCGTGATGCTTTCGAAGGTACCATTCGTTCTCAGGTGCTCATGCATGTATCCACTAGATATGGGGTTTGCAATACCGCAGTGATCAAGCCTTTCAACTGCGTGGGGATTGCAAACTGCAGAGGGATTGCAAACTGCAGAGGGTCTTGGCGGTGAAGCAATCTTGGATTCGGACCCGTGGGCAGGCCTGTACAGGCCCAAACCTCAGGTGCTCATGAACCCTGCATGCACTGCTCTCTTTACTGAGTCAGTGGGACACTTGTCAGCTACCTAATGGCTTACAATTGGTTCCACCAACAGGTGGACCCTGATTGGAGAAGATACGTGGAGGAACAAGAAGATATGGAGGCTTCCAGCCCTTGGAAAAATTTCAAGGAGCCACCTGAATATTCTGAAATTCCTAGCCCTCAGAGGGCTCCCAAAAGGCCTAAGCTTGCTGAAGACGCAAGCCAACAGGCTGTGAAGCAGCTTCCTTCAGAGTTTTCAGGAGAGGCTGGCCAACAGGAAGAGACGCCTAGGCAGCCCTGGAAACCAAATCTTTCCTGGGCCTTGAGATAAGAGCAGCCACCTCCTCTTGATTTCCGATTTCCGCCACTGTTGCAGAGCGGGCTCCGGCAGACGGTGCCCTTTTGTCTGCAGGGGGCAAGCAAATAACCGTCAGCTGCGCGCAGCCCTAACGTTGGTGCAGGATGTGGTTCAGTGAGCTGCAATGTACTGATCATTTGAGACAGTATATATAAATATTTGTTCTAGGCAGCAGACTTGGATCCAGAGATCTGCTATTGCGGTTATTTAGGGCAGAGCTTTCGCTCAGGCATTTAGCCCTCCAATGATCCGAGCATCAATTCACTGTGGCAAACTTGGAAAAGTTTACATTGTGACAGTTAGCAAGCATGAAAATCACCAGCAATTTTGAAGGCCTATTTAGATGCCAAAGGCACATTTGTCCTGTGGGGCAGAAGAAGCCATTCACCTTAAGTGATCCAGTGATTCTCGTACCAGACGTGCCTCTCTGTTGGGTGTGGCTGCAAAAAGACAGGGCCGGTGATGAGCTCCACCTCTATTACATCTGTCCAGGGAATAGGGGTTTTTCTTGTGGGTACCTGCGCAGAGCAAGAAAACAGACACATGAACCGTGTGTGCACTCTTTGCAGATACATTGTTTGCACATAGTTGCATGTGTAACGAGATGAAGCAATATGAGGTAACAGGTGCCACCTTGACTTTGCCCGGTTCAAGCCTGCGCAGCCTCAACACATCCTCCTCATCAGGAGCCTCTGTTGGCTCGTACCATCGAACGTATGCACAGCTCTTTACTTGACCAAATTTGTTGGTGTATCGGAAGAGCAGCAACAGTCTAGCAACGTAACGCTGCTGATCGGGACCCCTGCAGCCTGCAATGCAGGGTCAAGGTATCCAGGTTGCATGCATGATGAATGTTCACACACACCTAGCTCGTTCACATGCACATCAATACAGACAAGTATGGCGCATGCAGTTATCTGAATATTCCTTGAGTTGAGAGGGGCACTGTCAAGAGACCCACCTCACAGCGACAAAGTCGTTGCGTCGTCCTTTTGAGCCAGCGTATAATGTGACTCCTTCCATCTTACTTCCCCTGTGGAGTTGGTGGGGCACGCCGAGGCTATTGGCGATACTGATCTGCACACAGGTTGCTCTCTTGTCACTGAGTGTCTGTGCAGCTGCAGCAATTGTTGAAGCAATTACTACGTTGTTGAAGACGAGTATAATGCAAATTACAAAAGGAAATAATTCTTGCCCTAAGAGATGCAGTCAAGCATGTTCTTCTTTGTTTTGATGACTGGGATCATCTTTTGCTCCGGATAATTGGGCATTGATTTGCAAGGCACTTGCCTGGGGCACTGACAGATCTGGAAGAGAGCTCAGAGGCGTCCCCACAGCTGCCTCGCCTGCAAACAGGTGTCTTCGCAGAGCTTCCTCGAAGTAAGAGTGATGCTTCTCCCCAACAGCTGCGCGGAAAGACTCCAGCGCTGCCGGAGGCCCTCTAGTGGCAGAATAGCACACCCGTAGCTGCTCGTCACTCAACACTGGGCGACCCTTCATGGCAGCCTTCTGAGCCTGCGCAGAATCAGAACAAATCATGGCCTCAGAAGCAAGTGTTGCACATGCAACCCCTGCCCAAGCAATAATGGAATGCAATGCCTAATTCTGATGCCAACAATCAAGACTCACTGCGCTGGAACGAGTAGTCTTCCTGTCATTGCGCGTGGCCTCCTCAGCATCCTGAAGGATGCGGCGGACGACGTCCCTTCTCCCTGCCTGCTGGAGCAACTGCAAGCCAGCACAACAGAGTATGACTTGATTCCAGCATGCAATTGCCCCGCAAGTGTCAACATGCGCGCTATTCACATTGCAGAAGCAGGGGTAAATCGAGGCACGGGGGATTTCACTCTAACAAGGCAAGCGACAAAGTCCTCTGTTTGCAGGATCGATAGATTGCATGTATCAAATGTGGCATGTGAGGCAGCCAGCACAGGCCATTCACCTGGTCCTTTGCATCTTTGTGGCGATTGGTGTGGTTTTTAGCAGCCTTGGGGTCTTTGTGTGCTCGCTCTCCGTAACCAGTGGATGTGTAGTTTACGGAGCCCATAGCCCGAATGTCCCCCCCGTAGAACCTCATCCTGTAGAATTTCGGGAAGCACCAGTCTGAAGCACTGAGGCCAGCTAGCTGATCAATACATGCGCGCTGAGCCCTGCATCAATGGCACAACCATGTTAGACTCTTGGCCAGTAAATCAGGGGATTTATCAAGATAATGATGGAGCTATGATCTTGGTTAGACTACTAGAAATGCTGTCCAGCAGATTGAAGGGACTCATCACCTTCTGCACGCGGTCTCTAGCGCCTGAAGCGAGTCTGCAGTGTGGCGTGGCAGATCACGGATGGCGCCCCACTCCAGCACCTCTGCAATTAAAGCTGTGATTGTCACCTAACAGTCAATTTACTCCTTTCCTTATTACATCCCAGCAGCCCGCCTGAGCCCAGCAGGCTAGTTTGCATTGTTTTTCTCTGATACAACACTTGCTTATGGGATACAATGGGCGCAAAAGCGAGCACCTTGCAGGGCACTGATCATGCCATCCCGCAGCGGCGCATCCTCGGCGGCCAGCAGCGCCACCGGCAAGCACGCCATCAGGGCTGCTCTCTGGCTTGCAGTGGCCTTTTTGCCCAAGTCCAGGCCGAAGGAGGGCAAGGACAGGCCGGGGTATCCAAGCTCTGTCACCCTGCCCATGTAGTCATTGATTGCATCCAAGCAGTCTGCCTCCTCAAGCTGCTTCTGAAAAATGCGCGCCAGGTGATCCAGCATGCCGCTGTCCACAGCATGCATCCGATCGTTCTTGTAGAGCTCGAATGCATCTGTGTAGGGGAATCCTGCCATTGGAGACTGCAAACACAATCAGGCAGTAAGCATCCCAAGAAACATTGAGCCCCCAAAGAGCACATGTAGCTTTGGAGTAAACATGCGCCACTCTGTGAGGTTTGCGATCTATCTGCATAGGACATTGAATGTACCTCATTGATGCTGCTCAGCGACATTTGAGCAAGGGTGAGTTGCGCTTCTCTGTCATCTCCATCCTCCATCTGTCTGCGTGCCTGCTGAAGTACCTGCAACATAGCATATCAATGTGTGCACATGCATACTCGCCTGTATTGCAAAGAGATTTTCTCCATTAAAGTATTGATCATCCGTCAGGCTATGTGGAAATTATTAAACAGTGCTTCAGAGAGGGGATCACCTCGGCAACTAACACCTCTGTGCGCTTCTCTGCTTGGACGTCAGGGTTGCCCATGTCACACTTCTTGACTAAAGTGGTGATGTCTGAGCGTTCAGCTGGGAATGGGAGAATTCCAAATACATAAAATGCCTCCTGGAGGTCTGCAATGTAGGCGGCAGGCAGCGGGAATAGAAGGCGTTGCTGCCCGTCGCGGCAGCGCAGGTCCATGCCGCTGCATGCAAAACAGTCCCTCAATTTGTTGGCCCACAGCTGGGCGCTTAAAAGATTATGTGTACCCAGCATGTGCATGTGAGCACAGGATAAGTGACTTACACGGCGGCAACATCCTTGAAGGGCTGCATGATGTGGCGGAGACTGGCCCTGAACACCCTCCTTTGCAGACCGATGAACCTACAATGAAAATGAATGCGTCCTTCAGCAGCACTTCAATGTGACAACAGAAAGCAGAGACTGAAAATTTATCAACAACACAGTTCCAGGCATAAAACTCCAGACCAGCAATCATGTGACGCAGGGAAGGTAGAGCTGTAGATATGGATTCAGCCAAAAATTGCCCATGCCTGGTCATCTCACCTGTCAGACTTTTCAGACAGCCGCAGCTGTTTGGCGTCCAGGCCCGGCAGATCTGCTACGCGGCGGCCGCCGTCTTGGCTTCTCAGCTGAGATAACGTGAAGTTGGCAATGTACATCTGGAGCGGTCTGATCTTCAAATTGCCAACGCCGATATCCTAAGAGTCAGAGTAGAAGAGCAGGCCAATGATGCATGCTCCTGGGTGATGCTGGCGCACCGCTGCCTGCAAATGGGACGTCAATTGTTCACCTCCCCCCGCCAACACAGCATCACGATTCTGTTGATGTGCACAGCAGATGACGTGACTTCAGCAGCACTTTCAGGTCAGCATTCCACATCTTGGACTCAGCACAACTATAGCGCTACATGCCACAGTATTCCTTGAATCCTTTCCACTCGGAGGGAAGAGGAGCTCACCTGCTTCTCATGCATGAATTCCCCGGATGCAAAGTCCTCAAAAACCCTGACAAGATCCTCCCATAGCATGCGTGCCTCATATATCATTCCCTTTGCCTGCACAAGATAGCGCTGCTGTTGATCACCAGCATGCAGAGGCATTGCAACCTTAAGAAGCTAGGAAGGCACTGTATTCCTACTAGACGAAGACACCCTCCGCAAAACCGCCATAGCGAGGATCATGCATGGCTCCAGTTGATATTCATCCACTTTGGCATGTAACACTTTGCTAGACAGATTGCAACGCACCTTAAATGACAACAGGAGCTCTTTAAGGACGTCGATGGGGTTTCTGGCGCAATGCATGAAAAATTCTGTCTCCTGTGGGTCATCAGCATGCACCCTCTCCCGATGCACGCAGACCTTGACCCAGTCCTGGCAAAAGACCCACCACCGAGGTACGTCAGGGGAGGGTGTGATGATATCAAAACAGCAATGCGCCCTGACAGTTGTCAATCAAGGAATGATGTGTACATGCAAAGGGGCCACAGTCTACAGAGAGACAAGGCTGTGACACAGCTCTCAAACAGGGAGCACATTTCACTTCATCACTGACAAGCTGTTGCCGTACCAGCTGTTTCGCAAGGTGTGCATCCAGCTCCTGAGCGTTGCTCCAAGGGATGTCCTCAGCTTTGAAGTTTGGTGACTTTAGTGCTCGCAAGAACCTGTCCTTGCTGTCCCGACGCAACATGCTTGCAATATCCAGGATGGTCCGAACCTCGGGGGTGAGCTGAGTATCATTCTCAGACTGTCGCTGACTCAGGCAATCATCATTGCCGGTGTCATCAAGGACATCCAGCAATGCTGCGCATCTGAGGAAGCGCGCTGCAGCTGATCGGTCTGCAAGGTGATGCATGTGCTGTCCTTGGGGACTCGTATCCTCTTCCTGCCCACTCATCTCAGGCTGGTCTCCCACGGGCCCACCTTCTGCTGTGTCCCCCCCATGCCTCATGGCTGCAACAGTTTGTATCAAGGCTGAAGGACCTTGATCAGCATTCACTGCATGCGGCATCGCTTCTGCATTGCTCAGAGGAATAAAATCTGCCTCCATGGGCTCGAGCTGCCCGCCTCCACAGTGCTCAGCATTACCAGCATCATGCACAGGCTCGGGCTGCTGTGCACTGGTTAGTTGACCTGCCGCAAGGCACATGTACTGTGGGTCACTGCAAGTTTGGCCTTTCAACACTGCTGGTAACTCATATGAAGTTCACTTACTTGACAGAAAATCTGCTGAGGCTCAATCCATTCCATTGCAACACAGCAGGCACGTGCCTTGAAGTTTTTTGTGCCTGGTAGCCAATGCCTCCATGTGTGGAGCACTCGTGATGTGCACACTTAAGGCGCGGTGGCTGTCAAATGAGACCTTGCAAATGTGGCACATTGGATGGTCATGCTGGCCTGGCGCATCTCGTGTCTTCCTCTTGGTGCCCAATTTTCTGCTGATGATGCTCTTCATGTCTTGATGGGGGCGCAAGCCAAGGTGCTCCCACCTGCACAGGGCTTTGCACAAATCAGACTGACTGGATGCAATTTGATTTTATGCGCACTGTTCTCCACACGTTACAGCAGTCATCACGGATTGTAATTGAGTGTTACGTCAGTGTGATCATGAGCGTGATGCAGAAGACTGTCGAACTTTCTGTTTCTCAATGCTTGTCTGTAGCTTGCTGTGAAGGCTGGTGCACGAGTACCAAAGGTTCCAGTGCGTGCAGTATCGAACTTAATACTCCTGAGGTCCTGTATTGCAAGAAAATAAGTGTATTTCCGGTCTTCGTGCCTTGCAGCTGACGGCTTGCTCAGATCTTGAAGAGAAGAACGTGGTTATGGGCAAGGCGTTCACTTTTGATCAATCGACTTACCGTGTATTCTGCGCCATGTATAAAAGAAACTATGAAGGTCAAGATGACTGCACACCGGCAGGATCGCAACATAGCTAGTAAAACGATATCGCAATGGGCACAGATTCATGGATCTGCGGACTGGGGCTCTATGGGAATCAACGTGACCACATGAGCTGCTTTTTCTATATAATATTGAGATATTTGGGGACTGACTTGGCATAAAGAGCCATACTACTAGGACTCAGTGGTTGACAAGGAACGCCACAAACTTGGGTCAATAAAGTGGCGATGGCGAGGAAGCTGTCGTTGATGGCGAGGAAGCTGTCGAAGGCGCCTCCAGAGTTGGGCGACAAGATTCTACACAATCGCGGGTTTTCGTGTACGCTGTCATCATTTCGTGCACGCTGTCATAAAAAGCTTTTAATTCAAGTTCGTTGAGGATCCATGAGAAGCAAACGAGGAACGCCTGCAAAGAGGAGGAGGACCATGAACCCTGAGACTCTCGGGGAGATTGATCTGAATTCCAATCAAGAGGTCTGATCTATAATGAATTGCGATTGCTACACGCGCCAATATGTAAGCACCAACCGGTGGCCTGAACCCAACTGAAGCAGAATGACCACTCATCTCTGTTAAATGGTGCCTGTACAGGTCCAAATGCCATCCGCCGGGGCATCGGTGGGCCCCGCGGCAGAGAATGTTGGAGGAGAGGAGGTGGATCAAAATATTGGAGAGCCGCCTCAGCAACAACAACAACAGCCACGGCGGCAAGCAAGGGTAAGCGTGACGGCCATGACATTCTATGCTTGCTTCCTCCGGGGAGGTGCTATATCGCTGTAGAAAGGACATTTTCTCATAAACATCTTGTAATTCCTCTTGATCTCAATTGACTCGAAGGCAAATTAACTCGGAGGTTGTTGCCTATGGCGATCAGATCGTGATGTGCAGGCGTCAAGGAGGAGGGCCGACCTTGTCCCTGACATCCAAGACGAACAGATCACAGGTGCGCATACGTGCTGAAACAAATCATGCCCATTATAAGGCTGCAACGATTATGATGGTCGCATCACAGCCGCCACGTTCTCTCTTGCATTTGTGGCGCATCATGTCTTGATCTATGAAACGGGGGCAGTAGCAGACGGTTCGGCAGAGGTCTTGCAGCACGTCAGCGCCAAATCATCGAGTATTGTGAGGAAATTTGAGCAGTCGCCTGTCTCCCTTCCCACAGAGGGACTCAGGGTTGGAAGAGTTTGTTTGGTTTAAAGCTGAAGCAGAAGCAATATTATATGACAAAACAATTTCAGAGGACCTGCCTTTACAGTTATTTCTTGTGCAGGCTTCCAGGGCAATGAAGTCCATAAAATTCTGCTCATGTGTGGAGCCAAGGCAGTGAGGCTTCTGCAGTCCATAGACGACCGCCTGGGAGATCAGGACACGAGGCTGCAGGCCATCGAGACTGCAATCAACAAACTGGTAGGCAATAACATTCTAATGGGATGCAAACATGCATAAAGTCATGCGCACCCCACCGCGCGGCAGATTTGCATAAGTGGCGGCCACTATTGATTTGATAAAGATGACAATCTCGAATGGATTCCATTGTGCCATGCCTGTGAGTCTGGAAGAGCGCTCTAGCTAGCTGGCAAGACTGCAGATCGTGGTGCACAGGGTTCTTCCATGGGCGATGGATCCATGAGTAAGGAAGACAAGGAAGAGCTCAGCAAAAGCTTGCTGGAGCCCCTCTTCGATGTCATGATGGAGTACAACATGTACGCGCATTCTGACATGATTGATGAGGCCATCTGACGGATGAGACACGCAGCAACGGCCGCAGAGGCCATCAAGGAGCTGCCTCTGCAGGTCTACACCTTCCTTGTGAGAAAGGTGAGCTGCACATTTTCAAGTTGAATGCAAGACGGTCACATGTCAGGATCACAGGGTCGCATTGGTGGCAAGATCTTACCGACCTCTGCAGCTTGTCAATAGCATATTGCATGTCAATTGGGTCACGTTATACATGTTTGAGTTCAGTGTCCACCAAAATCTGAGCGGTGCAGCGAGTAGCAATCCTCTAAAACAGTAACTCCAGCACCCTCCTTCCATTCTTTGAATTTCCTGCGCAGCATTTCCTGCATATCTGGGAAGAGCAGATCTAAGTGTCAATGCAATGCGGATTTCTGGTCTGCAGGCACAAGCAATGGAGCGTGTCAATATCCGGGGCTCGGTGTCCAAGAACACCAAGGTAGCCATCACTGCCGCCTATGCCAGAGATCATGTGGACTGGCCCTGGAGGAAGGACAACCAGTACCAGGCTGACAGTGCCAAGCGCTTCCTCCTAGGTGTGTGAGAGCCCCAATTGTACTGTCTTACCAATCCCCTTTCAGAGTGTGCCAAAGGCTCATATCTGACCGTTCGACCCCACAGGCAGTGAGCATTTGTTTGATGGTAGCAAGCAGAAGCAAAGGCGCAAAAGCAAGAGCATTGCGGCAAGACATTCATCGGTGCACTGCTTGCAAAAGCAAGATGCATGAATTTTTGCACTCCTAATTCATTATAGTCGATGTCGCTGATGCAGGTTCCCTCTTCAGGACAGGGGGCAATGCCTATGAATCTTATGGCAGCCAGCAGTTTCGGACTGCCCTGCTGGAAGTATTTCCCCGCCCTGATGACGGCTCCAATGAGGAAGTGCCGCTCAATACCCCCATCGAGCACTGCAGCGCCGCGCAACTGGCCTGGCTGGAAACACTGGTACGTTGCTGCCGTTTTTGTGCTTCTCTTCCTTGGCAGTTCAGCCATGCCAAACACTGTCAGCTGATTTTGCTTTGGTCTATGCAGGTTGAGTACTTGCTGCGGCATAAGCCCACTGCGAAGCTGCCCCTTGGAGACGCTGAGCGAACAGAGCTTGCAAACCAGTACAGGAAGACCATGCAAGACATCCAGGGTGGAGCTCGCAGGGGGCAGCTGGTGAAAGTCAAGAATGTCCCGGCGCTGCCCGTACAGCCATAAAATGCATGCCATGCCCAGTGGCAGCCGGCAGATGCGGCGCAGCCGGCAACCTCGAGATAGAGTCCATATGTCACATGTACAGTAGCAAGCCTGTGTGTGTATCATACGCAGTATAGTATAGCTGCAAGAACCTCAGAAATGCAGAACCTGGGAAAGCAGGATTGGATATGTTGAAGTCAGGAAGCACTTAGAGATACTCCATACTTCATCTAGAGAGGCATCAATTCCATTGCAGTTTAGAAGAGATTATAGCTGCAAGGCGGGAGTAGCCTGCGGCAGGGGCATAGATAGTGGAATGATGGACTTAAGAAACTCCAGAGGCCCGGAGGTACTTCATTTGTAGGAAGGGTGTACATGTGCAGAGCAACAGGCTGCTTAGTATACTGTTTGCCTGCATCATATGTGAAAGCTATTGTAACTGAGAATCTCAGATATATCCTGCCTTACTAGTATATTACATGCGCAACACGCAATGTGGCCAACATGCAGACATCAATTCAATGTCAGTCTTGCACCTTCTAATATCAGTGTCGAACAAACGAATGCATGAACCTTCACAAGCTATGCATGCTTGCGAGTTTGCGCCAAGCGGCCATTCTTGACAGTATCTGCCGATCGCATGCCCTCGTCATTTGCCATAAAAAGACTGGGCACAGGGTATGATAAATTGTGCCTGAGCGCGTCATTGCATGCCGATGCTGCTTCTCCGAAGATTTTTGTCAAACTTGTTACCACGTTGAAAAACGCTGAGCTCCTGCCCATGAATCACTACGTTGTCGAACGCTCGACGCTCGTAACGTTATTTTACGTGCTCGTTGATTTCTTAAAGATCACAGGCGTATGCTGAATGCATGATTCTATGTACGCAGAGCGTTGCTAAAAGTCATCACCTGTGCCATTTTGGTGCAAATTCGGTGGAGTATCCTCGTGGCATGAATAAACAGCACCAAGAAAATAGGTCGAAAATTTACATGACTGTCTCATCTGCATTGATTGATCACGCCCCCAAACCAGGTACGGTACTCACGGGAACTCATACACGTTGACGTAGCCGTTGCCTGAGTTTCCGGCCAGCCCTGCGCAGTTGCCGTTGACGGACGCAGCAAGATAGGAGGACCCAGCACCGGCGTTGCCAGGGGTGGGCAGTCCTCTGTTTGCGCCCGCGCCACCTACATAGCCTGCACCGCCTCCACCGCCTACAACAAATAACTATGCACCCTTATCAGCCGGCCGGGTAGATATATGTATATATGATATGATATGTATAATTGATGCCGACCTGCAAATGAAAGGGAAAGGTTGCAGCGCCTCATGGAGATGAGGTGCACCGTCAAAAGTTGTATGCCGAAAAAACAAAGACAAAGATATCGGAGGAATTGAGTTGTATATGGCGCTAATGCAGGGGTAGTCTCCTGAAGGCTCCACGATTGCATACTCAATACAGGCTGTACACGTACCAGCATTGGAGCCAGCACCACTGCCACCCCCGCCGCCGCCACCATATCCACCATCCTACAGACGAGGAAGCATGTGATGTTGTGCTTGTGCAATGCAACACAATGACAGCAGCTGTAGTGTACAGTATGCAATTGCAAAGCCTTCATGAGACTCACCCCCCCATATTCTGAAACTTCTGAGGCTAGAAAGGTACTTCCAGTGCCACCGATGTATGTGCTTGTTGTTGCATTGCCCACGGTTGCCCCACCTCCCCCACTTCCACCACCACCGTTTCCTACACACCATGAAGGAGAGTATGTGGTCGGGTTGGGCATCTGACACAATATGGCTGTGACCACATGTTTCAGTGTGAAGTTGCCAGTAAAACATGAAGAAGTCTGGATCAAGACCAAGGACGTGTACACCACATATCATCCTTTCAAATGCATGGGTTGCAGTCTGCAAGCATGCTGGCCAAGGATGCAGAGCCTCATGGCACAGGATTGGCGAGAAAGAAGGTCTTGCACCTCCTTGCCCTGGTGTCCCCGTGCCAGCTCCACTCCCGCCGCCAGCTCCACCAGCTGGCGATGCATTTGCAGCACTGCATGCCACTGAAGACTGTCCGGGTACAGGTCCAAAAATTTGGTAGCCACTGCCACCACCACCGCCGCCTAGAGAAGAGCTGGGATGTCAACAAATCGGGTTGCTACAGACCTGATCTATAGGGTACTAGTACTATTGTAGGGTGTTACCCTAGCTAGGGTGATGTGTTGGAAGTCTTGCCTGTGAAGAGCACTTTTGCATTCGAGGTGATGGCGTTCATGAGATTCCAGTACGACACCGTATGATAGCCGTGTAAAATAGAGACAATGTACCTGCTACAATTGTTGGTGCAGCTTGACCGTTGGTGTAGACAGCACTTAGGCCCCCGCCACCCGCGCCTGGTGTATCAGATCTGTTGCCGCCGGAGTCACCCTGGCCCGCCACGATGATGGTGACAGGGACTCCCTGTTGCAGGGACGCGGTGGCTGTGACTGTAGCTCCCAGGCCTCCCGGGCTTCCCCCTGATGTTGTTCCACCTTGCCCGCCCGCCACTTTGAAGAAATAGTTGCCACTTGAGAGTGCGGTGAACGTCTGCATGGGGCACAATAGCGCGTGGGCGTTGTTCCTTTCTTAGGTAACATGCGCCGTTGTCCATCATGCCCCCATGTCGGGTCTATACATGCCTGCAAACTTGCTTGTGTCACATCGTAAGAAGGTGGGAGAACAAACAGCTGCAATTTAAATACGAGCACCATGCACAAATGTCTGTATGGGGCATAGGTGTGCCTCAGCTCCGCACAGTGCAAAGGCACGTGGTGCATCATGCAAAAGTTGAGAACGACAGAAATTTTTGGTGTAGAATTTCTTCAATCATGCACTCGGGGTTCGCACAAGGGTGGTCACTTGCATGCTGAAAGAAGCAAAGTGACAGGTAGCCTTACTTGGGGACCATTTGAAAAAGTGAAGCCTGCCACCAACACAGCTCCAGTGGGACCTACAAGATCCACAAAGTTATTGAGCTGCTGTGATGGCTTTAGTACACATTCTATCGAGTGTGCTGATGCGATCTTGTTGCACATGCAGATGTCCGGCAGGTGCAGGATGAGGCAGCATGTGCTAGGGAAGACACACCAGTCGGGCCTGTGGGTCCGGTGAAACCTGTTGCTCCAGTGAGGCCTGTGGCACCTGCAGCGTCCATGAGGATGTCAGCTTTGAGACGCATCAGAAGAAACATGCCAATGTGAGCCTCTAGCAGAAGGGAAAGGTACAGAAGAAGATTGCTTGTGAACCAAGCAGAACACACCTGTCGGGCCTGTGTCGCCAGTGGGCCCTGCAGGATCCGAGAGGCTTTCAGTTGCATTTTGGTGGCAACAGTGCTACATATCAGAGCAAACATGCTGCAGATGCAGAGGAATGATAAATGCGAGATGAGGCAGCACCTGTAGAGAGAAAAACATACCTGTCGTGCCGGTGTCTCCGGTGAACCCTGTGGCTCCGGTGGGGCCTGCAGAATACATGAGGCTGTCAGCTGCATTGTGATGCCATATGCAACGCATGGGGTATGAAACAACGTGAGTCTGTTGTGATGCAGCGGACTGGTAGATGGAGGATTAGGCACTGCAGCATGTTAGATGGCAGAACACACCTGTGGGGCCTGTGTCTCCAGTGACACCTGTGGCTCCGGTGAAGCCTGCAGGTCCAGGAGGCTGTGAGCTGCATCGTGATAGCAACTTTGCAACACATAAGTTCAAACTAGTGCAGTTTGAGGCTCTGCAAATGTAGAGGATTGGCATGTGCAGATTGAGGCAACATATCAGATGGCAGGACACACCTGTAGGGCCTGTGTCTCCAGTGAATCCTGTGGCTCCGGTTGATCCTGTGAACCCTGCAGGTCCAGGAGGCTGTGAGCTGCAGTGTGAGAGCAACCATGCAACCCATCAGGATAACTTATGGGATGTGAGCTTCTTGCACATGCAAAGGATTCGCATGTGCAAGATGAGGGAGCATGTCAGATGGCAGGACGCACCTGTAGAGCCTATGTCTCCAGTGAAACCTGTGGCTCCGGTTAATCCTGTGAACCCTGCAAATTGGACAGATTGTGAGGTGCACTGTGAAGAGAACCGTGCAAGATGAAGCATGTGATGTGAGCCTGTTGCAATTATAGAGAATATTAAAAAAGTAGCAGTGCAGGATGCTGCAGCATATGAAATGGCAGGACACACCTGTAGGGCCGGTGGGTCCAGTCTCTCCTGAAATGCAAAGGTGTTCATTAGTATGCCTATGCTTATGGAATATTTAACCTTCTGCTCCTTAGATTACGCTACTGACGAAATGTTAATAAATGCAGCAAACACTAAGAAGCGTGTTTTCCTCTTCAATGCCAAAATAACACACCGTTTGCTCCATCGGTGCCGTTGAAACCCTGCGCAAGAATATACCTGCATAAGTCTCTTAAACAATAGCATTATGTTGTGGCATCATGCAGCTAAGGCACATCAACTTACCGGGGTCAGTGCATTAACTTGCTCGACCAATTGGTTGATGGTCAAATTCTGTTGGTTGATAACCAAGGTCTGTTGGTTGATGATCATATTCTGTTGATCATTCTCGCTTTGAACCTCGCTTTGAACTCTCTGGACCTCGCCCTTGCTGGCGGGAACAAATTTGTCGACGCCCCTGCTGGGGAGCGTAACATTGAAAAGCTTTTGGAACGATCCTGCATGGAGAACGTCTTGATTAGAAAAGGTTGTTGCGCTCTAGCTTCCTTGCCAGTTTGCCATGCATCTTAACATGCCTATAGTGCGTTCATGCCGTAAGATAACAGTGAGCTGTGCGATCTTGCCTGCAAGCACTCACAAGGAGTGAAAGAGAATCTGCATTGCTAACACCAAACACGGCTTCAATAGGATCACGAAATACCTGTGTTGTTCTATGCCCTTGCGCCACATGCATCAGCACTTCTAATACATTTGAGAGTGATTAAGATTATTTTTTGCCACCAGCAGTACTCACCTCCCAGACCTGGCAACAACGTGCCCAGCGTGGTCGAAGCGGGACCGTCATGCGGTGTGTCATCCGGTGGGAAAGGGGCACCTGCAACTCATTCTGGAGTACTGAAATCTACGTGGTTTATTCACTTCCACAACTTAGACATGATCTCAGCAAGCGAGGGACTTTGACAAGCCTCGGACAAAATTGAATTGAGGATGAACACTCTCAAGGACGTGCAGTCGGGTAAAACTCTCACCAGCATTGCATGCCACGTGAAGTGCCAACACGCAAAGAAGGTGTATCGAAGCCTTTGGAGTGGCCCGACGTGCTCTGCACGAGGGCCTGCATAAGAAAATGTCGACAACAGGCTCAGTTGGGCAGATTGGGCTCTTTTCTAGAAAACCACTGCAAGAGGGAGTACTGTAAAGGCTTGGCGTTGTGGAAAATCTGCACCACACGCAGGATGCCCTCCCCTCAAGGCATCTCACAGCAGACGTGGCAGTGTTGATTTGAGTACAAGGTCCTGACCAGCAAATTGAGGTGGGGATTGGCTCACCCACTTCTTGCCATTGGCCAGTGCAACAGCTCTGGCGCCACTTCGCTGTGCCTCATGTGTTTTGCATCAGGCTTATTGCACTTTCGGGATTCTTGCAGACGACAAGGGTCGTCTCCTCTAAAGGTTAATATATGTCACACATAGATTTGAAATCTAAGATTTCATACATGAGACCCGCATTATCTCCCGTGGATGCAGGCGTTCCCTGCGCGTCTGCGGAGTAGGGAACACCTTCGTATTTCAGTTCTGCAAAAGTCACGATCTGCTACGGTGTACCTTCAGCAGGCCATACTTTCACGTGCGGTTAGCTCTGGGACAAGGCATATGAAGAAGAACTTTTTTATATGCCCCCTGATTTTAAGTGCTTTGAAAAGTCAGACTGTTCAAGAAAGAGGTCTATGCACACTTCCAAGGCTTCCAATAATGCATACTGCCCAAAACATGCTTGCATGCATGTTGCCTACATAGGCGCACGTGCCGTTTTCTAGACGTATTGGGTGCCCAACTTCTGTGGGACGCGTCTCGGACGTGCAAGTACGCGTGTCCGTCCTGATACATCACGTATCCGCGTAGCTCTATGATGGAACCTGTGCATTTCTGGTCATTGTCATGGTAATTGTGGAAAGAAGAAAGAACGATGCGCTCATGCTTAGTCTGAATGGGGGTGATTTCTGGCTCAAGAGAAAGGCGACATGTGTGGTCTGCTAACAGATTCGAAGCTGAATTCATGCTTGAAACTGTTCGCAGAATCCTTTCGAAAGGATACACCCTCCTGGAGGCTCCATGGACGCGTGCTTCGGCCTGCTGAGGTCGGCGCTGTCCGCCGAGGCACGGCTTTGGCATGCCTTCGCTCTGCACGAAGTGACGTTACATGGCCAGCGCTGGTCAGCCTCAAATAATGATATGGGCACATTTCCAGGGGGCACATTTCAAGGGTGCATTACAGTAACAGCCACATTTCCTGTAGACAGGTTGACATCTTTGCTTGAAACAGGAACCTTACTTGATTTATGCCAGCATGCTCCCCACACAACCGTTGTATGTGACCTCGCAAAAGTCAACTTGCTAGCGCTGAGGCCAATGTACATGCACCGTGCATGCTCCAGTTCAGGCATCACGTCAAAATGTGTCACGATGTTGAACATTGTTTTCGCAAATGAGCAGCTGGTTGTCTGT
>JADEYI010000491.1_pt1 | contig 53453 bp, 71 predicted proteins | sample 8542331 | NCBI WGS metagenome assembly JADEYI01 (sample SAMN16510988, study PRJNA670497) | mine drainage metagenome | isolation source: biofilm near Copperflume 1 | place: Germany: Marsberg coppermine Kilianstollen | collected 2018-02 | reverse complement strand
TATTATTATTATTATTATTATTATTATTATTATTATTATTATTATTATTGTTGTTATTATTATTGTTATTATTATTGCACGCTTTTTCTGCCAAAAGGCAAGGTGCGTACTGCAGACAAGCTGCAGTCAAAGGCTGCCACAATCCCACCCTTCCAGATCCAAGCAAGACCCAATAGACCGTGGGCACGGTGCTCAGTATTTATACCGACCCCACCAGCCGGGGCCATTACTCTGCTGTATTGGGTTCACAGTAGAGCAGCAGAGAGATTTGGTGGCTAATGAAGCTCCCATGCAGATGTCAGCGCACATGTTATGCTACCTTGTCAACAAACCGCTTGCTCTCCAAGCTTTTTATAATTCAAAGGTTGCATGCATTCGGCTTTGACACCTTGAGCAAGAAGATGGATGCCAGGAAGTGCTGGTTCATCATGTGCATGCATGTCCAAACGTTGTGCGCTTGAGGCATGTCTTCATCCAAGATCAAAGATGTGAGAGCATTGGGGCTGTTTGCAAGTAAATGACCAGGGATCTCACCATGTCTGTATCCTGCAACAAGGGCAGGTGGTCCGACTGGAAGTTGTACTTGTTGTACAGCTGGCTCCTGTCGGGCATGCTTGCCCAGTGCGGCTGCATGTGCGCCCAGAAATCTGGCTCCTCAAACCTTCTCCTCAACAGATTTGTTGCCAGCTCCTGCAACATATACTCCAAAACTTCTGAGTGCTTGCTCATACTGTCAGCACAGTACAGTGCATTTCAAACAGTAGCTCCTTTGAAGCCTGGTTCCTAGGAAAATCTTGCCAAGCTCTATTGCATCCATCGGGCACCACAGACGTCACTGCAAAGCTTCTCAAAGGCATCAGTTGTTCTGAACTTATCCAAATGGCTGCAGCTATGACATGGAGGCACGAAGACAGACGAGGTAATACATATTCTGGACAGAGGGCTTGCAATAAGCTGGCAGTCCAAACGCGCACTTGAAAAGGTGGTGTCTGTCAGGACTAAGGTGTATGTTAACGTACCGCAGCAGTGTCACTGGCGTCTCGGGATCCCAGGTTGACTGTGCAGTTGTAAGGAACTGCAGCGACAATGTCTCCCTCCTCAAAGTCCCTTGCTGCCAAAGCTCCTCTGAGACCATCTGCATTCACTGCTCCAGATTCCACCCCAAGCTGCATTCAAACAGAGTGCATGTAATTCAAAGTAGAGCATACATAAAGAACGCACATGGCAGTGCTGCTATGAAAGAACCCCAGGCGTGACACACTATATTGCAAGATGCAACTCCACTACAATTTCTCTGGTGCTTTGCTTTCTTAGTCGATCGCAGCAGATGCCTAACAAGTGTGTCAGTGTTTGATGGTCCGAACCCCACGAATTTATCTCAGTGCGAAGGAAGATCAAACCATCTCCAGGACATACCTGTCCACCATTCTGGAGAATCCATTCAGATAGCGCTGTGAAGGAATCAGCGGGCACTTCTGCGAGTGCCTGAGATGAGATGCGACACGCATGAAGCAACACAACTACAGCACAAAAGGAAATCGTTCTAAGCATTGCCCACTGTCTCATGCCAGGGTTGCCGATGCTTTCAAAATCGTTTCTCTGCATGAATCCAGGTCGATCAACTCATCACTGCCTTTTCATATATCCTTTAATGATACCGAGACTCGAGAGACTCGATAATCGAGTACAGCATCATGCAAAAGCATGGAGAAGGTATCTCTCTCAAGTCTCCCTCAATTCTTGCACGGTCCCGTTTTGGCAACACCTCCGCATTTTCAAGCTTGTGTCGAGACAGCCAGCTCGATCAGCTTGCTTGAGGGTCAACGGCCAGAGATCAAGCATCTACGTTATATTCGTGGCAAATGGGCATACACGAACACAGGCCCATTTCATAAAATCTTGATATATACTTCAACCAGGACACCTTGTATTGCTGGACCTTGCCCTTCAAAGTTTTCAGAGCTTCATGAATGAAGTCTGATCAGATAGTAAATCCAATAAGGCAGGCTCCCTCCAATAAGGGTGATCCTGGCTTTCACTGCTGTTCATGTCCCTTTGAACACGGAGTCTTTGGCCATCAGAGCTGCCACAAAGACCACGCTTGCCATTTCTCGACGTCTACAAGGACTTGCCCAGAACACGTAACATGATGCTAATACTCCCATGAACCTCAACACTTCCAATGTAAAAAAATCATGGATGACTTCCAAAAACACGCCAATACTCAGTGTTTCTTGGTCCACCATCAAATTGAAGCTGACCGCCCAACGTATAATGAATTTTGTCAAGATTGTCCCGGGCAGCCTCGGGCAACACACAGAAACAAAAGGAAGGCGAGCCCAGGAAGCCTAAGAGCCTCTCCTTTGCATGCAGTCCGGTCAAGCAAAGACCGTGGCATGCCAGCAAGGAATTGTGCAGCAATGCCAACAAGAAGTGCAGTACCACAAATAATTGGCCGACTACAGGTCTGCTGTTCCAGGCCTTTTTTAAGCCTGATCTGAATGATCAGAAAACATGAAAGTATTCTTGTTTCGAGGAAAACCTCAGGTGCGACTGCAGAGCAAACTTGCAGAAAGGCCCTCCAGAAGTGGGTCAAGCCATTGATGACTGGTATGCCTCGAAATTCTGTTGGGCACACCAGGTGTGCTGCCTCAAGACAGAAAATTCATCACAATGCAAATAGAAGAGCGCTGCTAGCGCTGCAATCCTGCGAAAACCAAGGCCATCCAAGAATAGCTTCTCGGGCCTGGGGCGGCAGGCCATCAGGGCTGCGTCTGCGCAATGACCTCGAAGGTGCCTGACGCTGACATCACTTCTGCCGGGGGGCCCTCCAGCAACTGGGGGGCCCATGGCTCCAGCACACTGCCCGGCAGCACGTTCAGGATGTGCCTGCCTTCCGCCACCAAGTCCAAGTAAGCGCTGTGGTTGCCGCGCACGCTTAATAACATGTTTAACACCTGCCGAAGCACCTCCCACCTGCGCACACCCAAATTATTGTATGATTAACAGCAAAATATTTCCCCTCGTCATTCCCTGTCAAGAGGTGCCTGGTTTCAGAGGACTGCATGCTACTACAAACTGTCGCGCAGACACTGGCCTTGTCTATTGGAAATTTCATGTGCTGAAAGCATGAGTGTCCTTGAGCCCTCAAACCTTGAGTGTACAAATGCAGTAAAGCTGACCAACACATCAAATAAACCCCCCAAATGCAAGTCAACCCTGAGCACTTCCCCATCATACTAAATCTCTTGGAGGGCGGTCAAAGCGCGCATAATGTAGGGGAAATAGGGGGTGCTAGATCAAACCCCTGAAAACAGAAAACAAGGGGGACATGACTCACGGGAGGATGACGTGGCGGTCGCGCGCATGCGTGGCTGCGTCAACGCTGCCGGTGCCGTTCGCTTCAAATCCCCCGGGCCTAGATAGCTCCTCATCCAGAATATTCAGCCCAATGTATTGCACCCTGTAGCCATTCGCTTCGGCCACCTGTCATAACAAGAGAAGCTTCAGTCAGCCAAATCTCGTGCATCAGGCAAGCAATTATTATTCCAAGCTCCTGCACATCTGAAAGAGGTTTGGCTCTACAAAAACGGCTTTCTGTTTGGCAGAAATGCCACATATCCTGAGCTATTACTACAGGCTCTCCAGCATCGAGTGCCATCACATCAGGTGTACATGCACAAAATATGCAGCATGCCATCACCGATGAGATGAGACGGAAGATATTTCCATGCCTGAGAGACTTCAATACCTGACTTTGTTGATTCCTTGCATCCAGGGGATTGCTCACCTTCGGAATGAAAAAATTTGCCCACTCTGGAGTTTCGGTGCCAAATTTGTAAGGCCGCACTTCGATCAGCGTGGACCCTTCATGCATGAACAGGACATTGTTGCTGCCCGATCCGTGTATCGTCATTAGGACATCCGCACTGCTGACCGCCGCTATGTTCCTGCGAGCCCATATGATGAGGTCTCTCAAAAAACGAATGAGGACCGCTTTGCAGTGTCTTCTGCAGATTCTCACTGCATCCAAGCATTAGCACTGCATGATGTGCCGTTCCAGCTTGCCTCTGAAACCTTCTTAGTAGCTTACCATTTACAATCCTCTGTTTTCGGAGCCACACGAAAAGCGGAAACCTTACATATTGCAGAAAAGCTCAAGGTGGTGTACACACCATGCCAAGTCGCCGGCAAACGTGGCAGATCTGCAGGCCACGCTCGTTCCTTGCAGCTTCCCGCTTTCACCGCAGTCCTTTAACAACTGATCCATGTTAAGAAAGTTGCGCACGACGCCATGCCGCTGCTCTACCAGCACGTTGAGGCTGCCGGAAACTGCGCCGGAAGCTGCCGCGGCAGCTTCCGGGAAGCCGGCAGGGTTCCTGATCAGGCTGGCGGTCGCGTAGTGCGCGCGCGTCGCCTGCCCGACGTCGTACATTAGCCTAAAGTCCCCCGATGGTATCTTGCACAAGATGACCTGCACATGCGCCCAGAAACAAAATCATGATATCAACCCATGATATTAACTAGGGCCTTTGTGCGCACTGCTGAGCTTCTACAGATCACGATATTGTAGCATAACAGGTGCTACTTACTGTGTGCAAAAGCGACAGCTTGGAATGAATCAAAATTTCATTCAATGGGCAAGCAATCACTTTTAACATCAGCCAGTCACACATACCATATACTGCAAACACACTTGTCAGGCTAGGCCTTCTCCACGATGATCAGTCCTGGCAGTCTGTATTGTCTCAAAGCGTTTCAATACCTTCTGGAAGCACTGCACAGCGACGCCCTCATTGGTGGCGTCCGACGGCGTTCCCTGCGGCAGCCGCGCAGAGAAGTCCGCCAGGCTGGACACTGCCAGCCGCGTGAAGGGAGCCAACATTGGCGCCCAAAAACTTGGCAGGCCAGCACCCCCCGGCGTGGCAACCTACACAATGCATGAGTTATCTTATGATTATAGAGTAGAAAATAGTTTGTGACAGCCTCGGAGAACACATGCAACTCTCTGCATTGCCCGATGTATCAGTGGGAAGAACCCCTTTCGCCTGGAAATGTGAGCTTGAGCATCAAATACCGCATGGGCGGCCATCGTGCTCCCACAGACAATGTGTGGCTCACTCTTCTTACCATAGAACGCATGCCTTTGACCTCGAGAGAGATTAATGCAAGTGGTACAGACGGTGAGATGTAGATGCATTGTCCCGGAATATTCAAGGAAACTTCTGCAATCACGATTGAGCACTCCAGCAAAGGGTGCTCTGCAGGGAAGGGAAGGACAGGGGCTCACCACATAGGAGACTGCCTCACTGACAATGCCGCTGCTGTGCCACTGGTACGCTCGCTGCGGCGCGCGAACCACCACCTCGCCATACGTGGTCGGCCAGTTGGAGAACATCACCTGCAGCATGCCATGGATATTTGGCACATCCATCAGCCGGTCATGGGGCAGTGTCAGCAAGCAGAAGCTCCTGCATGTGCTGAAGATGCAGGGAAACATATCAGTGTCTTGCTCATGCGCAATTGCGTGGCTGCGGAGCTGGCAGAGGACTGGGCTGCACAACCCAAAGTCACCTTGCCTTCAGCACGAACAAAATGCACTGTCAACAGTAGAGCAAGGAGACCTGCAAAGGCAGCGATATTGCCAAATATTCCTAGAATAGTCTGGAAGGACAGGGGTTCTGTGATGTTGACTGGTATCAAATCCCCGGGGAGGGGAACCCACCAGGGGCACCGTGCAGTAGGAGAAGTCCTGGGTCGCCAGGTGGCGGTCCAGGTGGCTGCCAGCTCGGATGGTCAGCGGAGGGAACGCCAGTCGCGAGCCCCCCGGGCCCAGCGCGTCACCATTAGTCACCGCGCTCGGCCAATTGTACTGCGCGCATTACACCAGGCAACCTCTTAGCAGATATAACACTCAGTTTCTTGACCTAAGAATTTGGATTTATCTGAGTCAGCTGTCAGCAGGACCAAGGGAAGGGGATTGCAGCAGGACAAAAGGCAACGGTGTCCCACAGGCACATTTCTCGTTTGCAGATGCCTCACAGGAAGCATTGCACTTCCCAGTTTGCAGCAACTGAGAACCTCAGACATTTCTTGAGCTATGAGGTGGAGATCTTGTGCAGAAAAGCATCAACACCTACTGACAGTACTCTACTGCTGTATATGTGGCTGCGCAAAGGGGCGCACCGTTAGCTCGGTGAAAGGGAATTCTGGCAGATTCAGGTGACCGGGGTTCTCAGGATTGTACAGAGGATCAAAGGAGACCACCGCGCCCTGATCCAAGCACACCCTGCACACAACACACCCTCCTTTCAGTTGCCCCACTGTCACCCGGCCAACCAATGGAAGGGATTTTGAGAGTACAGTATGACGAGCATACCAACAACTCTTCTCTCCAAATGCATGCTTGTGTGAAGGTCTGTGACAGCATGCAGCTGCCAGGTGTGCAAGGAGCATGAAAACAGATTAAATCTCTGGCGGATTATTGAAGTGCAAACGTGAGTATTGGCACCCCACCTGTACAGCACCAGGCAGGTGTCTCCGGCTGCCTGGCTGTTCTGTAGCAGCATTGGGTCATTCATGTGGGGTAGCTGACATCCGTTGCTGCTGCCTGCAGTGAAGTGCAGTTCGCCCAGCACGCTACTCCTCAGGTCCTGTGGCGTCACATGGATAGTCAGTGAGAACACTGATGGTAGATCTGCTGACAGCTCAAGAGCAGAAGCCAACCCTGCATGATCTGCTGAACTCGCTGTCATGCACGGCATTCTGCAAAAGACAGCGATCCCAACACCTGTGCATGCCGTGAGCGCTGGCAGGCGGCAGAGGAGAGGATGCTGCCAGACAGAAGTGGTTGGTGCCAGCTCTCTGTGACAAGGAGAGCAACGGTGCCTCCCAGCACCAAGATCAGAACGTATAAACAAGCATTGTGGACGGATCGATGTCTGCAAGCCCGGAAGCGACCGTTCTCAATGTCCAGACATCTTGAATTGGGCGCTGGCTTGTCTTGAGATGTCAGAATTTCGCCTTTGCCTGACATCCTGAGGCATGCTACGGGGCCAATAAGAATAGCAACCGGAACTTGAAGTCAGTATGTTGCTGAACCTTAGATTTTTAATGCATTGAGTGCTAATAATAACTTCATTGCCTGTCCAAGAGTGATCTAATGCTTTTCAGAGGTCAACCAGGTCAGGATGTGCTTGACATCAGTCTCGCAATTTCGGGCCAAATAGGATAGATTGCAATACCAAGCAATATTTAACGATCCAATCAACAAGGCAATGAAAATTGTAGAGCAATCGTCAGAGTGCATAAGTTGTTTGAAAATGTAACACACACTGGAATCCCAAGCCTGAGCTTGCTGTTCAAATTTGAGAAAACACACCAGGTCGTTGCAATTGTCAGTGCATAATGTATGATTGGTAGCACTCGTACGTTTGTGATAATTGTAGAGGAATGTGGGAAAGGTGCCCCACTCGGCGTTTCACACATGGCCATATGGGAGGTGATGAGGTATTGGACAATTTCAATTGCTTGAGAAGGCAAGGAGTCAAATGCATGTGAAGGCATGGAAACACCTTTGTGAACTTTCTGCGAGAGCCATTCTTCTCTTTCTCATTCTGCTATTGGAGCTCTGTTACATGGTGTAACTGACACCCCGAATACTGCCAAGCATTGGAGGAAATGCTTGGTCGAAGCAGCTTGGTCCACTGAAAAAATTATTGCGCAACGATTCTACAAACAAACAACTTGGCTACACTACAGACCTGGCCGTGGAGGGAAGCCTGACACAAGGGCCACCACAAAACAGCTCACACTACAGTCCCAACAGACCCTCTACGCAACATACATACATGCAGACTTGACATCAAATTTTAAACCTGGAGTGCGCGTCTAAGCAAAAGCCCCCCAAGCGCTTTCAGAGCACTTTCGCAGCCAGTGTGCAGCACCGAGGGAGGTGGCGCGCGCAAAAGGGTGAGCATCCCGTTGGCACTGCCCTGCTCTCCAACAGCAGGACTGCCAATGAATTGGGCAATGAAATGTGCAGCATTAAATGTCGAGGCAGGTGACGCCAAATTTGGCTTCACTGCGTGCGTGCATGCACCTAGAGCCTGCGGCCGGTGGCGGGGGCCTTGGCGGCAGCTGCCTTGATGGGGGATCCATCGGCGTTGACTGGGGTCAGAGGGGGAGCTCCTCCCTTGGCCACAACCTTTCCGAACTGCACACACACGGATAACACAATGATCAGTGAACAATGACACTGCCTGTCTATCTAGAGGTTACAGTTTGCAAGCCTTGCACAACGCCATTGACAGCTTCTGCTAGGCAGTGACATGCAGGCTATTACAAATAAGGTGAGGCTCAACACAGTGCTCAATCCCTGGTACGGCTGGCAGGAAGGCAGAATGTAGAAAAGGACCGAAGGTCTGCCCCAAGTCTTTTTGCTGTGCACTGGAACCTTTGACATGTTTGGCTCCAGTCACGAGCAAGCAAGTGGGGTGCTATTTTTTGGCTCGAGGTCAGATCTGCAGCGGAGGGCCAGAGCAGGACATGGGACGAAGGTGCTCACCTCGTTGGTAACGGTCCAGCCGTCTGGGTTGGGCTTGATGGCGATTCCGGCGCTGATGGTGGGGGCCTTGTTGCTGTTGGGCACCACCTTGACAGAGGGGGACACGTCAATGAAGGTGGGGGAAGCCTTCACGTTGGTGGGGGACGCACTGACACCGTTGGGTGCAATGTTGATCAGAGTGGGGTCGACTGTGATCAGCTCGGGCTGGATCTGCACTCCCACTGCATCCACCTGGATCAGCCTGGGGCTGACCTGCACCAGACATCAAATGCATCAGACACTCTTCCTCAGCATGCATGCACCCGTCATTGATTTATGTTTTGGTACACCAGTGCACCTTGCCGGTGACTTCAGCAAGTGACCATCTCAAAGTTAAGATAACAAAGCTTACAAGGTCCTGATGAGTGGCAATCGATTTGCTAGCAGAAATGCAGGCCAGGCAGTGCAATGCACTTAATAATCTATCTGCAAGCAGACAAGCTTGCCCGTTGCATGCGCGCGGAGATAAGGGCAATGTGCGGAGTCTAGGTCAGGATTGATGGGAAGAAGGGACTCACTCCAATGAGCACTGGGTTGATTTGGACGCCGGTCTGGGAGAGGGCAATCAGGCAGGGTGCTACAGAGAAGAGCTGCTCTGAGACGGACACGAGTGTCTGCGAGGCTGTGATTGTGTTGGGCTTGTTCACAAAGAACTGGGGAGCCGCAAGGTTCACAGTCTTGGCGAAGGCTGGTGACACCGCTGTGATGGTCTGCACAGTACACACAGAAATTATCCATACATCTTGTTTTGATGAATTCAACTCTCAGTCCCTGGCAGGAGTGGCTTGCTGGATTGCCCCTGTGCATGCATCTGCCATGCTCCACAAGCTGAGAGGGACTTGCACGCAGCTGGGAATAGGCAAGAACTGTCAGTGCTGAGTCAGGAGGGCAGATGACTCACCGCAATGATCTGCTTGTTCAGCAGAGCAGCGTCAGCGGACAGCTGGTTGAAGAAGGTGGGTGCGGTTGTGATAAACTTCACAAAGTTGGCGTAGTCTGAAGTCAGGTTGGCCATCAGGGAGCCAAGCTGCAGCCAAACAAGAACAGAACTTTGCTAGTGTGCCTTCAATTGCAGTATGGAGACAGCCTCTGCTAAAAGGACAGGCTCACAAGAGCTGCAGACCTTTGAGCAGGCTGCAAGGTACTCTTGACAGGGACGCTGAAGACCTGAACATATCATGCAAGCAAGCAAGCAAAGCTGCCTTCCTAAGAGACTATTCAAATGAGAGTGCACAGGAGGCAGCATGCGCACCGTTGACTGGAGGTCAACCAGGGTGCTGGCCAGGGCGACCTGTGGGTGGTCAACACCCAGTGTTCTGGTGAGGATCTTGTGTTGCTGGTCCATGAGCGAAGCCAGCAGGTTGGAGTAGTCACCCTCGTTCTGGGGGATGAGCAGGTCAGCTGTGGGCAGCTGCTCATCTGCAGCCATTGCTGAGCATGCCAACAATGCCAGAACAAGCCTACACAGCACGCACACAAAGAACGTCACGCTTACCAAGCTGTAATGTGTCAAATGAATAAGAAAAGGCACGCGAGCTCATCGATTTCAGCTGAAGTGCCTTTTAGCTGGCTTCATTAGATTTGAATTGCAGCCAGGACAAGTGAAGTTCCAGCGTCCCTTCTTTGCCTCTAACACACCCTGATTAGTGCAGCACTAACATTTCATCCGCATTCGGACCATGCTGCTCTCAGCCCCTTTGATGTTTCCACTTTATTGTGCATCTGAACTCACCCAGCGATACGGAGCCCGCGAGCCATTTTTCAACCAGTGCGTCCTGCAGAGCCACCAGACAGCTATCAGAGGAGTGTTTACAAGCTGTGATGTCACGAACACGAGTATGTGAAGGCCACGAAGTGCCCCAAAGAGCGCTTCACCCTAACACCCCCACTCGTGAACGAGACAACGGCCCTGCGAACTGCAACAAGCAAGGCCAACTGCAAGCGGTGCTAAAAGGCAGCAAAAAGCCCCTTCCTGTCAATAGCTGCCCTGGGCTTACAACGCTATCACAAAACGCAGAGGGCCACTTTTGCCCAGCCTGGAAGCCGGAACTCCCACCTCGGGACGCTGACAGGCCGCAACAGAAACCGGCTCCTAGGTATGCAGGGAGTTTGTTTTACTGCTAGTCCCTTGCGCCAAATGAAATAAGCAGAAAGGACTCGTCTGTCTTGTGCTGGTCTGTGGGAATTTGACGTTTAATGGAGCAAGGGGCCTGAGGGGGCAACATGCAACGGCCCGATGGAATCTTTGGCATTTATCGACCCCCTCCGGGACTGCGACCCGTTCAATGTCAATTTTTCGAGTCCTCCACACAACAGAAACTGCTTATCACTGCCACCAAGTTCGCGGAATTTGCGCAAGGGGATCAGTTCTCTGTGCTGAGCCTCGCTTGCTAGACGTCTTCTCCGTTTCGAGTTTCGGGAGGTGCTGCTCGAGCTGCAACCAATCAATCCCAAGTAAAAGTGCCCTTAGCGTGTATTCACATTGGGGTCCAGAAAACACGATAGTCTTTAGGCTGAGCTGCAGCATTGCTTGTTTTGACCGCCACGCTCAGGCGGTGCCTTGTCGCAGCTCGTGCGGGGCCATCCCGTGAGCTTGGAGGGGTTAGGGTGAGAGGTGCCCTTTTGGGCCCTCGTCCGGCCAGCGAAGATATATCTGCACTCCGATAAGGCTCAAAATAAGGCTAATACTTCTCCCATTGTGATGCAGGGACGTAACGCGGAAAATATGGCTCTTAGGCGTGTCGCCGGGTAAGCACCCAAAAATTCAAGATGCCCAAGTTGGAAAGGAAACTTGGGAAAGGGAAGGAACTGTGATGAGCACCTTGTGTGCTCAGTGAATACCTTACTGGCTCTAAAGCTCATAGGCATGCAGCAAGGGAGTCCAGCTTCGTGTTTGGTACAGTCCTGTTCCAGTTTGAATCTCACAGCAAAGTGGTGCCTGTGTTGCAGGGCTCTGTTGGCATTGTGCCTCATTGGAGCTGTCAGCGCTCAGGACGATGCTTCAGCCCTCGAATCAGTGAAGTCAGTGTTTTTACCCACAACTCCCAACGACTTTGGGGGCATGATCTTCTCCCTGCTCCAAGAGCAGGCCAACTTCCTGGCGGCCAAGGACGGTGCTGAGGTGAGTACCTGCATAGCCATCATTTCAGCAAAAATCAGGGGCTGGCAGAAATTCACACAATCCAGCACCTCACGAGCTGCGCACGTTCCAACTGACAATGTCTGGTGTGTTCATGTGCAGACTGAGGGCTCGCCCCTGAACCTGCTCACCTCCATGGCCTCATGGGCTGCCCAGGCCCAGACTGCTCTATTCAACATGGCCCCTGCTGAGTCAGCCAGCAGCCTCCAGTCCCTGCCTTCCACCCCCTTGCCAGACCCGCTCACCCAGCTCCTCAATGTCACCGCATCGTGCGCTTCTAACCTTCAGCCCCCCACTTGCTCACACGCAACATATTTTGCCAATGGACCCTCAGGCCAGTGTGACCTCAGTAGGTTCTTTCACATGGCATCATGAACCTGACCAGAGCTCCGGTGATGCATCCTCTCTGTTTTATGTGCCTTGGATGCTCAAGCAGGGTTGGACATTGACTTTGCAAAGTACTGAACTTCTGACTGTCAAACGCCGCAGATGTCACAGTCACTGTCTCAACTTGAGACTATGAAGTGCAGCATTCTTGTGAAAGGATCAGCTGTGCATCATCTCACCTGTTCGCACTGTGATATAAAGGTGGGGAAGCATCATTGGTGGCGCGCACGCTGACCCCGTGCCCCAGAACCTGCTCAACTTCCTGATTGAGAACCCCGTGGGCCCCCAGCTGGACGCTGCAGTCAAGGCCCTGCCCACTATCACTGTAAGTTCCCCCTCAACCACCGCCTCATCTGCCATGCATGACATTTTCAAAAAGGTTGCCAGATCTGGGCCTTCCTGAGCTTGAAAGAGCCAGGCTGTGCATTGTCCCGCATGTAGTATGTAACATACTTGTATGTCTGGGGTATGCATATCATCAACTCATGTGATGGTGGCCTGACACATGCAGGACCCTCTGCTGCTCGCCAACGCCACCGCCAACTTTGGCAGTGCCGTGACCGGAATCCCAGGCGTGCCTGCCATCTTTGCCAAGGGTGGTGGCAACCAGATCTTCTCCCAGTCCGCCATCGTGACCAGCTACAGGTGACACAACCTCTCCAGTCTTTGCAGCCCCCATGCACACCCGGCATTGTCCCCATGTACATTGTGGTGTACTGTCTATCAAAAACTGACTCGTCCAATGTGCTGCAGGCCGTGCTTTGTGAGCCAGTCGGCCACCGGTGTCCAGATCAGCACCCAGCTGATTTCGATCAACCCCCGTGTCATCACATCTTCTTTCACCGGCGTGGCTGTCACCCCCAAGCTAATTGAGATCCAGCCCACCCTCATCAAGGTCAAGCCCGTCGGTGTTAACGTGGCCCCCACCGGTGCGCGCCCCTCTTCCTTTCTGCCTCTATAAACTCTTACCCTTCCTTTTATTCTCCGCCTGCCGCAGAGAATTTTTGATCTGCATCACGAATGTCAGGGAGGATTGTTGCCCATGGATGCTGCTTCTGTCTGAGACTTATGGCACCCTCAGTCTTGTATCTGCAAAACTTATTGTCAGTCGTCTGAAAGCAGCTGTGCTGAAACAACATTCCTAACATGCTGTGTCTCGCATGCATGCAGGCATCCAGGTCATCCCCAAGCTGATCAACGTGGGACCCCAGGTGTCCATCAGCTACCCGGCAACCCCTGCCGCCAAGGCCCCCGCCGCTGGCCGCCACTGAGCGCCAGCCCTTTGCATGCTGTCGGCTGCGAGCGTATTCACACACTCCGGCCCACTAACAGCATGCATGGCTGCCACCATCTGGGGCCACCTGCGGATAGACGGTCTTGTTTAATTTGTGTGTGCGGGCCCCTAGCTGCAGTGCTGAAGGCGGCTGCCACCACAGCACCTCACACCGCCGAATGCTGCTTTGCGCAAAACTTGACCCCAGTCCTGTAGTTTATACTCGTCCGATTTCGTTTGCCGGCTGGTTGCGCTTGGTTCATCATTTTATGTGACGTGTTTAGTCTGTAGAGTAGTGGCCTAGAATATATTTTTTGCGTATTTGTGCTGGCGAGTCTGCACAGCTGTCCAGGGAATGTGTCGATTTGATTATTTGCCAGGTTTTGGCTGCAAAGTTGTGAGCCCACTGGGGAGAGAACTAGTGTAGCCTTGCTGCCTTCTACAATGTGACCCTTGCCTGTTACACCATGCGCAAGCTGTTGATGCCCTTTGCCATTGCGGGAGGTGTGGATCTGGTGTTGACTGCAGCAGCATGCCTGTTGCTATGCGTCACAGTGTTACAAAGCAAGTGTCATTCCTCGGCTGGATCCAATCCATGCATGCAAGGCACAACTCCAGCACAGTGCATCAAGCACAGGTCTCTGGCATTAAGTCCAAGAATGCAGGTGGTCTGCTATGCATGAGCCTGTGTAGGCAACAGGTCAGCTGGCCACTCCAAAGTCGCAATGCGCAGCAACCGACTGCTGCTCTGGAGATCACTTGCCTCAGCTAAAGCACTACATTATTTCAAGCATAAGAGTGCAGAGGTACTAGTCTAGAGAGTCCCTCTACTTACTATTACTTCAGGGCTAAATCCGGTTTGCAGCAGGAAAAATATTGTGGGTGCTGGCAACAAAAGGTGCTTACAGGAGCATCGAATGACTTCCATGATGCTCCTTTAGTTATTCTGCCTATTCTTGCAAGGTTATGAAGCAGCTGTACTTGAAAGGTGGCCCTGCAGCCAAAGGCATCGGGCGCCTCCAGAGAGCATCCCACTCACCCTGTCCTTGCAGAGCAGCAATGCAGTCGTCTGCAGGCAGGATACGTCCTCGAGGATGGCGACGATCTAACAGCACGTCTGCTGCAACTGCTGCACAGCAAGGGAACTTGAGAGAAGAAGCCCACTCAACATCCATCAGGTAGTCATTCAGTGCAAATTAATGTGATCGATCTGTCTAATTGCATCTGCATCAGTGATATTGGCTCAATTTTTCATGGATCCACCTCGATGCATGCTCGTGTTGGTGTTCTGCTGTACTTGTGCAGAGCTCTCGAGCAGTGAATATCAATCTGGAGTAACTTTATACGCATATTGAACACACAACCTTGTGCCTAGCAGTGATGTGGGCCTTCCTCGAGCAGCAATCCTGGGTGTCCTTGGAGGCGGCCAGCTGGGGAAGATGCTTGCAGCAGATGCGGTGCGACTTAGACCGTACTCAGTATGCCTAAAGCTCCTGTGCATGTCATTATCACATAGCCGCACTCTCGTGTGCTCATTCCTGATCTTCTTAAGGGCTGCATGCAGGCAAGGATGGGCATAAAGGTGGAAGTGCTGGACCCCACACCAGATTGCCCAGCAGCTGTTGTGGCCAGGCAGACGCTTGGCAGCTTCAGGGATCCTGTGAAGATCAGGTAGTCTCCAGCTCGCAGCTACCTAATGCCACAAGACAGCATTTGTATTTACCCCTTGCCAGCGCACACTGGAATGTTCATTGGCACGTCACAATGAGGGATGGCGACACTTCTCAAGAATTCTCACCCTGTTCTGCAGCTTGTAGGCTACGAGGGACATACTGTAAGCTAGGTGCTGGCACCAGGAAACAGCTGAAGCAAGTGAAGAGTGAGCCCTGGAGTGGACCGCTGTGCGACGCTGAGAAGAAGTTATCTTCTGCCTCTGCAGGGAATTTGCAGAGGGAGTTGATGTGCTGACAGTGGAGATCGAGCACATTGACGCAGATGCTCTGGACAGCGTGGCTTCAGAGCTGGGCCTCGATGTGGAGCCCACACCCTCCACCCTCAGACTCATACAGGTCTTGCACTTGCCCAACAGGCTATCATCTGCTCCTCCTCTCAACCATCCCTCGCGTATATGATCTGTGGCTGCACAAAACTTTCAATCGCGCGCTTGACATTGGCAAGAAATTACTGGCTGATTATAGCCCTTGATTTATGAAGGCATTGCCCTTTGCCCTTGGCTCCTCTGTGAGATCCTTGTATCTACTGCCCACATCTTGCCTGCCCTGGAACCTAGTCAATTGTAGCTGCAGGAACGTGCACTGATGCTATCAATTTGAGTTTCGCAGGACAAGCTCGTGCAGAAGAGGCACTTCCAGAGCGCCGGAGTGCCGGTGGCGGACTTTCTTGGGATTGATGATCCGGCAGCCGCGCAGGCCGCTGCACAAGCTTTCACCTTCCCCTTCATGCTGAAGGCTCGCAGGTGAGTCAGCTACATCTGCCCCACCCATTTTTTGCACGCTCTCAAATACTGCTGCAGCGCCACTGTCTACATCTAGTGGCCTGAAGCATGCCTGTTTGGGCCCGCTCCATCATAACAGCCATCTTGCAAGAGAGACATGGCCGATGAGAGTGCGCTCAATTCGCTGCTGCAAGTGGGGAGAAGGAAATCTGTACTCCGCATGTCATGTTACGGGGTGTGCCCCACTTAGAGGTGATCTGAGGCTTTGAGGCCCAAAGAAATATACTTGGGATCCTGAGTGTTTCATGTGTGCTGGTGCCAGGCTGGCGTACGATGGCAGGGGGAACGCGGTGGTGCAGAGCAGGGAGGAGCTAGAGGGCGCAGTCGAGCAGCTGGGGGGGTATGGCCAGGGGCTTTACGCCGAACGATGGGCACCCTTCGTCAAGGTAACCTCTGCAGCAGCACTTAGCATCCTTGTCCTGACGACCAAAAATGCAGCCACTTCCATCAGCATGCTGCCTGCAATGTTTGCATCAAGGACAGCTGAATCATGAAATCTGATCCTTCTGACAGAATCGTGTTCCAAACTTTGCATGTGTGCTGTTCTTCAGAGCGCCCTGGGCATCATGCTTCACTGTGAATGCAGTGAGGTCGTGCTAAGTGCGTCTGATTTCAAATTTGAATGGTGAACGCAGGAGCTGGCGGTGATGGTGGGGCGCAGCAGGGAGGGCAGCACGAGGGCGTTCCCTGTCGTAGAGACCGTGCACAGGAACAGCATCCTGCTGGTCACAGAGGCGCCCGCGCAAGTTTCACCAGATGTGCAGCGACGCGCTCAGGAAGTCGCGGAGCAAGCTGTTGCCTGCCTTGACGGTGCGCAGCGTTAAAGAACTGCGAACATGTGTTGCACTTGCTGTGCCCGTGCGGTGCGATACGTTGGCAAAGGCGCTCCGATTGTGCGCGCATCTTTGCAGGCATAACGCAAAGATCTACCAGCAAGCACAGCGTTTACAGTAGATAATTAAGTCAAACAACGCTCACCGCGGGAACATGCTCGCCGTCAATCCAACATCATGACACTGCTGCATGGTTGTGTGCATATGGAGCATCCCAGTGCCCGGACGGCACCCTTTGCAATCATGCTACTGCACGTCCCTCAATGAGAGCGCAGAGGGTGTCCGTTGCACATTGAATTTTTGCAGTGCTCATACAAACTGTACACTGTGCAGTCGTGCTACCATATGTTGCTCTGGGACGAGATAAAGGGGTGATTCTGGGTGCAGGCGCGGGCGTGTTTGGGGTGGAGATGTTTCTGCTGGAGGACGGCGGCCTGCTGCTGAACGAGGTGGCGCCGCGGCCGCACAACAGCGGCCACTACACTATTGAGGCGTGCGCCACCAGCCAGTATGAGCAGCACCTGCGTGCAGTCATGGGCTGGCCGCTCGGCGACACCAGCCTCGCCGTTGGCGCCTGGTGGGTTGGTCATTCTTCACTGGTAGAACCAGTATGTGTATACAGTACTGGATTTTTAAATTCTCACCTATGACCAAGGCGCACTGGCTAAATCAGACAACTTTGAAGAGTACTAAGCGACTCCCGCTGCTTGCAGGCCCTAGGCTTTTGCTGGATTGCTCGACTTGCTGAGATGCTTTTGTTGTGCGAGGATCCCATCAGAGCGAATGAGGTCATGTGGAGCTCTGTCGCGACATGTGCTGTTGTTGTTGCCAAGAGTTTGCGACCTAGATATGGCCCGGGTGTGTCAGGGCAAGACAATTAGGGGTGCTGTCTGCTTTCCGAGTGCTGTCACATGCCTGTAGGCAGACTATGCATGGTGCCCAAAAATGCTCGAGCTCTATTGCGTTCAGTGGCGGGCTACAGATGTACCCTATTGTCTTGAGTGCCATTCGGGGGTTTTACACATACTGCAGTAGCTGACAGTTGTTCCACATGTGTGCGTGCAGCATTATGCTGAATATTCTGGGGGAGGCTGATGGAGAGGAGGGCATTCAGCGGGCCCACGAGGTCATGGCACGCGCATACCAGGTGCCCAATTCTCTCTCCATCTGCTTCCAGCTGACTTGCCAGTTTTGGTGGCTTATCCATTTCATTTCACGCTCTTACCTTGCCTGGGTTTTGCGTTTATTCTTTACAAATGTCCTCCGGTCGAGCCTCTTTGCCTCAGACCTGACCTGACATCCTGCAGCCCCATGCAGCACCTCCAATCAATTAGCCCGTACTGAGCCATTAGTACGCTGGCCTGTCGGCCGGTGCCGGGCGCAACCGTTCCCTTGCTGACGTGGCGTGCTGTAGCGCTGAGTCATGGGTTGCCTGTTGTGGCAGGTGCCGGGCGCGAGCGTGCACTGGTACGGCAAGGCTGAGGTGGCGCGCCAGCGCAAGGTTGGCCATGTCACCATCGTGGCGCCCGACGCGGCCGAGGCGCGCAGCAGGCTCGCCGCCGTAGACCCCAACGCGGCCGCCGCCCTCGCCAGCACATCAGGTGCGCTGCCTCTGCTCATCCTTTCCCCATCCTTAAGGGTTGCTTGTTCCCCTGAGCAACGTGCACTCGCCAGAACCTCGGGTGTGTGCTGGCATTCCCTTGCTTGTTCGTTTTGAATTATGGCACCACTCTGCTGAGCAAGCTTCCCTCGCCAGCACATCAAGTGTGCGCTGCAGTCTGCTTGCTTAGTTCTCACTAAATGATGCAGAACTCTGCGAGCAATCTGCCCTTCCAAGCTTGTCACGTGTGCTGTCACCCACCTTCCCTGACTTTGCCTGAAATGATGTACTGCTCTGCCGACTGGCTTTGGGGTTTTACCTCTTGTGAATGTGTTTATGGGCACAGAGGCCGGCCCCTAGCATGCTTGAAACGCTTGAGCTGACTCACATGATGTTCTGTGAGCCGGCAATGGCGGTCCCAGCATGCTTAGAGCCACAACAATTTCCTGCCTTGTGAGACCACTTGTCCCATCTGCTGGCAATGTCCTTGCAGGACGCACTCTGGTCGACTGGCTTGTTGCCACCTGCCCTTCCTCCCTACTTGGCACTCGCACTGCCCTGTCTGGCTTGCATCTCTTTTGTCTTGACTGTGCGCAACAGCAATGAACATTTTCTTCACTGAGGCCGCAGGGAGGGAGGAGGGCGGGCAGCAGCCGCGCGTGGGCATCATAATGGGCTCGGACTCGGACCTGCCCACAATGCGCGCGGCGGCCGAGGTCCTGCGCGACTTCGGCATCGCCGCGGAGGTCACCGTGGTCTCGGCACACCGCACGCCCGACCGCATGCTGGAGTATGCACGATCCGCGCACTCGCGTGGCATCAAGGTCTGGCTCTTTCCCTTGCTCATTTTTCTATCTCTGGATGGTCGCACACCTGCTGGACAACTGCGTTTATTGGGTCTTTATCGATCCAATGACCTGTTCCCAGTTCCCCCTATGACAGCATGCCGGCTGCCTCAATGACAGGCCTGATGTTCGCGGAGCAGTCCTCCTTGATGGCCGGCTGTAAAGGGGTGTGCGTGTTAAATTGCTGAGGAGGAATGCTGTAATCTTGCTTGCATGTTTCCTTAAGAATATCAAAAGGCATCTCTGCGAAAGCAAGCAGGCCTGTATTGGTAAGTAGCCGGGACCGTGCCGCAGCCTCAATGCCACGTCCTCATTCTTGAGCTCATCTCTGCACAATAAAATATCGTATTAAAAGCATCTATGGGGACTCCTCAGCGGGTCATAAGGGAAGAGGACTTCAGCTTACATCAGAACAGCGATGGGGTACAGACCATCGTCGCGTTTCGAATCCTCCATGCAGAGGGTATCTGGCGCTGCGCGCAGGTAATCATAGCCGGGGCGGGCGGCGCCGCGCATCTGCCGGGGATGGTAGCCGCGCTGACGCCGCTGCCGGTCATCGGCGTCCCGGTGAAGCCGGCCGGCGCGCACCTCGACGGCCTCGACGCCCTCCTCTCCATCGTGCAGGTGTGTCACCGCTTGGTTGGCTATGTTATGTGCAGCAGCAACATACAGTACAACAGGCTGCATTACCTACAGCAGCATAGGGAGGTCTAGGGGTTCCTGTCTTGAAAAAGCCTGCTCTCCATTGTCTAGATGCGCCGCCGCTTGGTTGGGGCGTTATCCTTACACCAACATGGGGAGGGCTAGGGCTGCTTCTTAGGCTCAGACTGTGGTTCAGGCTTATTTTTCCGGCAGGTAGGTAAGCTGCTCTTGAGCACCCGCCCTGACGACGAAACAGCCCCGGAGGAGGTTCTTCTCAAATCGGAAATTTAACGGAGTCTTGGAACTGCAACAAGCAGAAGCAGTCTCTCTTGCAGGTTCTACTCTGGATGCTGTTGTACCGACACAAGGGCTGCAGCCTAAGGAGCCTCTAGCAGTCTATTCTGCATCCTATTCTGGATGCCGCTGCGATTACACAAAGGCTGCAGCTTAAGGAGCCTCTAGAAATTACAAAGCACTGCAGCAATGACTATATTTTTCCCCCGTAGATGCCGCGGGGGGTCCCGGTGGCGACGGTGGCGATAGGGAACGCTGCAAACGCTGGCCTGCTGGCGGCGCGCATCCTGGCCGCTCACGAGCCGGCGCTGCTGCAGCGCATGTTGGAGTACCAGGAAGGCATGCGCACCACCGTGCTCAGCAAAGCGCAGCGCCTGGAGAGCGTTGGCTGGGAGGATTACTGATCGGACGTGATTTTACATAATTTGTGTCACCATGACAGATGGTCCTGCTGCTTGTACCGTGATTTTACTGTTTGACAAGGTTGCTACTAGAGTGGACTCGCAAATGCAGAGTTCAAGTGTTTTACTTGTGTTCTCTGGGTGGTGGCAGAAATCATTGTTTCAACGCAATCGTTTTAATGTTCTGGACTTGGCTCCTAGCAAGTACCAAGTGGTATTGCAATCCCAGTTCCATGGGAGGATATCACTGATGATCAGTTCATTACAAAATGAGCCAGGCCGAAATCTGCACTCTGTGAGAAGACAACTCTGCTCCCCGGCTCAAGATGATGTAAATTGAGGCATATCTTCATCAATGGCTTCATCAACCATGGTAATCTGGGAAACGCCTCTAGATCAAGTGGTTGCCTTCAAGTTCATCTTCAAGCGCAAGTCCCATTCCAAAAAACATTGCGAGCCACAACATTGATGACATCTTGCTGGTCACAATCTTTTGGATTCACATATTTCCAGATTTGTTGATTGGGACTTGACCAAACCGGGACAGGAGCAGCCCCAAAGGGCTCTCGACGCCACTGCCAAGTTCTTGCATAAAACTGCACAACATAGCAGACTTTAGAAAGTACATGAGTTACAAAAGAACGCACATTCAATGAGCAGCCATGCCATTGGGATTAGCAGTGCTGTGTCTCAAAACAAGAAGTGGCGCTCGACAATGACATTGAAAGGTGGACAGCGGCTTGCAAGCCAGGGATCACTCTCTGCATGTGTGACAACCACACACCAGGTCCCAGGATTCGAATTTGCCCCGTCACGCGCAGTGTAACAAAAAATCTGTTTGGCAGAAGCACTGCCGTCATCCTGGTCCTATGCATGATTAGCCCACCGGAGGCGCATAGAAGCGTGTAAGAGCACACAAGGCCCGGTTGTCAAGTGGCGTCCACGCTCGAGGCCCCTGGTTTCCCTGCAGGAACAGATTTCGTCATGAATAAATGAGCGATGCATGCCGGCTGAAGTCATTTCTCTGGTTGCACTGGGTGAGCACGGGTGCCAGGCCCTGCCCTGACTAAGGCAGTCCTAAAAAATTGCGCAGAAGAAAATGCCAACAGTGTTGTTCAACTTCTCAACTTTGCTACTTGCTAACTCACTAGCAGTTGCTGTTTCATCCCCAGTGGGTGCACTCCCACATCATTCTATAATCACATCACAGTCATCCAGTGACAGTACACAGCAGAGATGCTCAAGTGCACAAGTGGCGGCGATGATTTCATAAACACCTTCAATTTTACTGTCCTACACCTTTTAATAAAGACATGCATGCGCACCTATTTTGGCGACCCAGGGGGCGATGCTGGCTGGAATCATGTGAGCGGCGGATGCGTTCTGGGGGCATGCGGCGACTCGCGCGCCAACGTAGCGCATCTTGGAGGGGGAGTCGAGCTTGTGCAAGATGATCCAGGGGTCGTCGCTGCAGATGCCCGCCTCCGTCTCCTCGTCCAGCTGGAACCCACTCACCTGGCCAGCGCAGCAGAAGGATTACTCATCGCCGGTTGCGCTGGGGGATGTAAGAGAAGGGTTTAATACAGTGGTTTGCCTCCCCAACCATTTGGTGGCAGAGCCATTCACAGGAGGTGATAAAGTTCAGGCGGCAAGTACCACACTCCATGCGTGCAAGCTCTTGCATGCTTGTAGATTCAGACTGCATGGAGCCCTCCTGGCACAAAAGTTCTGATTTTCTGGCTGAGCCTCTCAGCACAACACCATTGTTTGTCAAAGTCAACCCTTACTCACGGATCTGTACTTCTTGAATGAAGGAAAATGAAGGAGCACTCGCCTGCTTGTGGCCAGGCCTCCGCTCCAGCGCCTTGAAGCAGCACGGCCAGAAGTTGCTGTTCATTCTGCGCATGCATGGGCATCAAGCTCAGAAAAAAAAATGCAACTAAAGCTGCTTTGTCAGTGTGCATAGCCGTGCTGCAGTGATGCAAATGGCGAGAGTGCATCTCTGCGCGGCGAAGTGCTGGGAGATGCTGGGCAGGAAAGCAGACAGGTTCCGTAAACGCAACGCAGCCGACAAAAGAGGTAGCACCGCAACACATGTCCCTCTTCCCTTGAGAAGGCATCTGGCGAGGGTGAAGAGGCACTCACTTGGGGTGGTCGATCTGGCGTAGGTCCATGGCCATGACCCAGAAGCCGATGGTTGCGTCCTCTATCGGCGTGAACTTGAGGCTGACTTTGCTCTGCATGTGCACCAACGCCTGTGCCACATCTGCACAGCCACACCCCATGTTATTCCACCACCATTGATCCACCATCTCAGTGGGCAAAACTCCTGAGCTGGAAAGCAAGAAGTGGGGATATCTCTACTCATCCCCACTTCTTGCTTTCCAGCTGTGTGATGAACCGTACACAGGATGCTGTCTATCGTGCTGGGCAGGTATTATGCAATTGCGGCATGGCAACAGAGAGGGCGCAGCTACGGCTGTGGCAAAATAGCAGCAAGGGGGGTATTAAAGGCAGGCTTCCTGCATCAACTTCCCCTTGGCTTGAGCACGGGCACTGCTGCCCAGATGATTGGTCATGACTTGTATGGAGAAAATTGAGTGGAATGGTCTACCTGAACTGAGGATGTAGCCGCCGCCAAACATGTAATTTGCGTAGGTCTCCAGGCCGGTGTGATTGTAGTACTCCTCGTTGTTCCAGCGGTGCCCGGGCGTCACTATCACCTTCCCCCGCCTGCAAGGGGTGTGAAGAACCCATTCAGGCCATTACTCTAGATGCCTGCGCACTATTTGGAGCGGCAGTTGATGGAGAAGACCCCCGCTACGCAGCACCCTCGAACACCATCACATGTGTACAAGTAAGGAGTCAGTACACTCAAGCAGTCACACTGCTCGAATCTTGTGATTTCTTCTTGGAAAGAATAGGGTCAGACAGTGCCGCAGCACGGGACAGAACATGCATGGCATGCCACCCTGCGGCACATGAGACTTGCAGCCCGCCAGTGACGCATATGGAGAGAATATGATGGGGATAGAGACGTTGCAAGGCATCAGGCAAGCACATCACCTGCACTGCTTGCCCATGTACAGGCGCTCCCGGCGGCAGTCAGGGCTCTCGCACAGCAGCCGCAGCTGTTGCACCATCGCGCGCGTGTGCACAAAGGCGTCGTCGTCGGTTTTGAGGATGAAGCGCGCGTCATAGTGCCGCACAGCATACTCGTACACAAACAGGGTCTTCAGCAGGATGGACTTGTAGGTTGTTTCCCCGTGCACGAGCACAATGTCCTGGTGCTCCTGCATCTCCTCCTGCACCAGCTCTGTGACCTCGTCATCCGACAGGATGAAGCGGCAGACTGACACCCCTGGAACCTGGCATGCCGTGGCCCAGGCATCCCTCACCGCCAGGCGTCTGTGCCTGCGCGAGCACAATCGCCAAACTGAGATAAGGAACATTTTTACACCAAACCCTCAGTAGCTTGTCATAGGAATGCTTTCCATGCTCCTTCTCTACTGTCGCTGTGCAAATGCTGGGGTGCATGTCAAGGGAAGGGTAGATGGGAAAGCATGCATCAGTGATTGATGATCATGAGGTACCCAATAATCTTGATTTTTGATATTGATAACGATAAGCTCATGCATGCGGAGGAGAGCACAAGCACCTGTAGCCTCTGCCAGAGATGATGCCCACAAAGAGAAGGGTGTCGTCTAGCTGGCTTTCCTTTCCTTCGGTGATTGACGACTGAGAGACCTTGGACTCGGAGAATATCTCTTTCTTGTGATTGTTGATGAGATCGTTGTACTGTGCCCTTGCACAGACGTGAGAGCAATTGATAGCTGGGCACTCAGCGGAGCACTCCACGGCTTTCTGATCAGTGATATCGTTCTCTTCCACGTAATGTGACTGTCTATTTAATAGTGTCAGATTGAGACCCCCACTGAGGACTAGAAGCAGTACACTCACATATACTATGATCCTGCCATCGCGATCGAAGTCGAACGTCCTTTTTCTCTTCAATAATTTCCATCCAGTTCCCATCTTACGAACATTCTGTTACATTTCCAAGGGCTGGATCAGGCTAAGCCAGAAGGGAGGGTCTGTAGTCTGTACAGCTATCGCTAGCTGTCGCTATTTCATGGCGCGACCTCCGAGTGAATTGCCCAAGCCGCTTGGCATGCTCAACACCTTCTCATGCAGACCCTTTCATTTGGTCCTTATTCGAGCACCTGGGGCTGTTTATTGTAGGCATAGCTAACCAAGCACAACATGCAGGCATATATATACTGTATAGATCATGTATATACTGAAGATCAAGAGACTGATTGCTCAAACATGCTCTGATAATTTGGGCATGACAAGTTGCACACCCCGCCAGCACTTGCAAGGCAGTCATTGCATAGCTAGCACAGCATCGCGTTGCATGTGTGACTCAGCAGCCCCGCAGACACAACAGGAACAGGTTATACAAAGCCTGAGGCATTCCAACAGGATAGATTCATATTACCATGCGATGCCAGCTTGCTCATCGCACTTCACAGCTGCTGACCTGCCAAAAATGGGCAGGCTGCACAGCAGTCCAAGTGCACTTGGCTATCCACCACTAATACTATGCACGCCCAATGGCGCCCCTGCAGCATCAGCTGGGCATCTGTCATCATCATCGTATACTGACTTTACTTCTGCAAACACTTAGGTGAAAGATACACAAGGTGCGGTCTGCTGTTGACGCACCTGCATGGCTTGCAGCAACCAAGGGAGGCGCCGCCCGTGCTGCAGTGCCAAGGCGCGTATTGTAACCTCCATATGACGGATCCAAGGACTTGCCGCAGTCAATACAGTAAAGCCCTCTGCACTGCAGCGTCGCCAGGGCCGTCAAGATGGTGATCATGCTACTTTGTACTCGACCCAGAATAAGGCAATCCTGAGATTGCTCGCTCTGCGCAGAACGCATATGGGCATTCCTTCCCCCAAAGTGTGCGAGCAATATGCATAACAAACCATAGAGTGACCTTACTGATGCATCATGCAGGATGTGGCCGCTGTCTCCGACGGCGTTTTTGTGCATGGTGCACGCCCAAGGACACCTGTCACAGACCAGCACCCTCTCGTCTGCACGAAGCACTGCCCTTTATGAACCCCTTTCTACATGCAGAGCCAGTCCCTTTACTGGCACTGGCGGTGGCACCAGACTGGACTCCCTGATAGCGCAGAGCTGAGAGCAGGTTGAGCACTGAAGCTTCCTGGTGCACAGAAAGGAATAGAAACCAAGGGCAAATGAGCGCCGGCCAGTGGCATGCGGATGGGTGTAGTCACAGGATGTGTCCTCACCACAACAGTCGCTGACAATACCAGCCACCAATTCCTACCGGCCTGGCCAAAGTGTGCGGCAGTCACAGGCAACATCTGCGCAGGCAGACAGAAAGATATCGGACTGCTTTCCTTATCTTCAGAAAGCACGACACGCTCAAGGTAACTTTCACATACCCCACAAAGCTTCATGTTGCATGACAGCCATGCCTCCCAATCTTTTCATAGCTTGCGATGATGTCTGGTGGAGAAATATAAAAAATTCCAGCTGTGGTTTCACCTGTGTGGTGCATGGTAGCGATGTGCTGTTGAGTGCCTCCCTATACGCTGTTGCGCTCAATATGGGCTTTGCTCCCTGGACGCATCAGAAAGGCGACTTTAGATATCATTTGACAAGCCAACTCTCGCGCTCAAGTTCGATGCCACAAAACATGCCCAAAAGTGTTGCTTGGCAGCACACATTAGTCCATGACATCATGCAGCTTCTCTGAAAGAGGCAAGAGAAATAATAATGCTCACCGTCTTGGCTGAAATGAAGGCAACCAAGCTCTCGAAAGACTGCTGCCCTTCCAGAGTATACCGCCGTCCCTGCCAGACATGGAGTCCTCTCAGCTCATTATATCACACAGGTATTACTTCACTTCCAACGAGGCAATCTCGAATTCGGATATGCTGTTTTGCATACTGGCTGTGTTCTGAGGTGAGCAATGTTGCTGCTGTTGGGAGGCTACTTGCTCCATGGAATGTACGAGTGCTTCAGGCAACGCACTGTTGTGTATATTTTGAAGGCTGGCAGAGCGCCCAGGCGGTGGTGCATCTGCTCTGTGTAGGTCATCTCCTCAAATGTGACCTTCAAGAAGACGCAATCTTCCCTCCTGAAGAAATGTGGCAGGCAGGAAAGCAGCTCGCGCATCGACAGCGACCATGGGTTGCTTTCTGACAGGTAAGCCACAAACACTGCCAGGGCGGTCTCCCTCAGTGGTTGTGAAAATCGCGTGGTAGCCACCACATCCCAGATTCTGTGCAATCTAGTGACGTCAGGCAATTGTCCACAGAGCGATTCAATTAAAAGGACGAAGAATATCACGGCATGGACCAGCACCTTTCGGCTGGAATGCTGTAGAAGGCATTATCCGTTGGGAAGCGCGCTGAATTGCAGACTGGGGCTGTGTTTGGTAACACTTGCGATAGATCAGGTATCCTGCAGTATGCTTGACACTGATGGAAGCATGATGAAGTTGCTACATACACTAGGACTGCGGGTAGGACTGGCCAGATCACAGATCTGTTATGGCTACCATTCGAGGACATAAGAACCACTTTGTAATAGAATGCAAATTATCAATTGAACGGGATTGGCAGAGGGACGCAAGGAAAGTCAAAGCTGACGTTTTACACAAGAAGGTGTACAGTGGAAGATGAATACGGTTATATCGCTGGTGCACTAGCTTTTTCAAAACTTGGTATCCAATCAACATGTCCTGAACGCGATCATCGATTTAGAAAAAGTTGAGCAAGATGCATGCAGGAAAGGTCAAGATGTATCGCCGTCTTCGACCGTGATCCTGGTAAAACTTTGGCAAGCCTTGAAAGAGCTGGAAATGCCCTGCAATTTGTAGTGTATAATTATCTTACAAAAGACAATCTAGTATCATAATAAGTATTCCGACCGTGCACGCCATCCCTGTGGTATGCGGAAGATCTGAGTGACTTGCAGGGCAGGGTGTTGGGCTTAATAGCACAGCGTTTTACGATTGCCCTGCAGAGTAGAGACATCAAGCACCAGTCCTTAAACTATTTGTAATCATGCTCTTGTCTCAGCTCCCCAAGCCTGTGAGGGACTATGGTCCCTCGGGCTCGCCTCCATCCACAGACTCCACGATCACCACACTGGCAGCTCGCGCAGAATTTGAGCCTCCTCCATATGGATCTGCGGAGAGGAAAACATTCGTGCCGAGGAAAGTGAAGGATTTCGGGGACGGAGGTGCGTGGTTGGATCCTGAAACACACTTTGCTGTGAAAGCCAGAGCTGGGCACCTGGCTTCGTACAGCCACCCCCGTCAAAATGCCAGACAGTTTCATGCTGTATTTTGGTGATGATCGTGATGCATGCAAGCACCTGTAGGCAGTCCAAAGTGAAGGGTTTGTTGGTAGTGTGGCAAAGAGAGCACTGCTCGCAGTGTAAAAAATTAGCAAATGTGCGGCTAACGTTTATCTGTGGTGCTCTTGCGCAGGAGCCTTCCCCGAGATTCATGTGGCGCAGTACCCGCTGGACATGGGCAGGCAAGACAAGCCCAGGAGCGACTCCACCCTGGCAGTGACTGTGGGAGCAGATGGCAATGTCAACTACGACGCCATCGTCAAGCAGGGCCGCAACAAGGACAAGTACATCGCCTCCACGCACGACGCCATGGTGCCCAAACTGGACAGGCTTAAAGATGTGCGTTCCCTCCCTTGTTGCACCCTCTTGTTCCCTGTTCTTCTGTAGCAGTCTCGTCGAATATGCACCCGCAAGTCTGCCCTCCTTCAGCCTTATATTGCTGCAAGCCCTGCAGTAGTGCATGTACAGAATGCAAGCCCCCAGCAACGCTTGCAAGGGTGTCCCAGACTGTGGGGCTGAGCTATGTGGTTGGGTACGAGGAGTTTCAATGGAGCTTCTGTTGCTGCTAAGTTTTAAATCTAAACGGGGGTAGAATGCAAGACATACAAGGCAGTGCGAGCGCCAAGGAAGGGAGGAGGGGCTGCCTCGCGGTGTAAACATAGTGCATCAACAAACAAAATCTTCCTGCCCAGGTCAAAGTTGATATAATTTTTTCACATTTGAACTTGTGCGCAGAGCCTGGAGAAGCCGAACGAGGAGGAGGTGGAGGCGACGATGAAGGAGACTCAGGCGGCGATGGAGCGGTTGGTGAACGGCAAGATCACGGCCGCGCAGCCCAAGACGCTGCCGGCGCAGCCGGGCGCGCCGACTTACATAAAGTACACGCCGTCGCAGCAGGGGCCGCAGTTCAACAGCGGCGCGGGGCAGCGCATCATCAAGATGCAGGACATGCCCGTCGACCCCATGGAGCCCCCCAAGTTCCGCCACAAGAAGGTGCACGGCAGCCCTGGATTACTGTCTCTTGTGCAGTCACCTGTCTTGTCCAGGACTTCAGATCTTCCTGTTGCCTCTGCTCACCTGGGCTTAATTGATGTGCTTTGCACTTGTCACTGCTTGATCCCTCGCATCATCTCCGTAGCCGTGCTCTTTCGTATATTCAAGGCCCATATGCTGTGGTCAACTGTGTAAGATCTTTCTACATAGCTCGGTGAGTTCAGCTGAGTCTGGGGAGGATGCTGTGTTTGTTAAGGTCCGCTTTGGCACCTTCTCCTGAAGGGTTGCTGCACTATTGTCTGCGCAGGTGCCGCGGGGCTCCGGCTCGCCGCCGGTGCCGGTGATGCACTCGCCGCCGCGCGCGGTGAGCGTGCGCGAGCAGCAGGACTGGAAGATCCCGCCCTGCATCTCCAACTGGAAGAACGCCAAGGGGTACACCATCCCCCTGGACAAGCGTCTGGCAGCCGATGGGCGCGGCCTCCAAGAGACCGCCATCAACGACAACTTTGCCAAGTTCACCGAGGCGCTCTACGTCGCCGAGTCCAATGCGCGACAGGTGCGCACGCATGCCGCTGTGCTCTTGTTTCTGCCGGCTGCTGTGCACCAGCTAGGACCCTTTTACATGTGGTGTACTGTATTTCCAAATGTTGTCACTCAGATGCCCGGGTACCGGGTTGATGCTGCATGCTGCTGATTTCACCAGAGCACTTTCACGGTGTTGGTAATGTGTGTTTTATGTCAGCAGATGAGACCTGAAAGATCAAACGCCATGCATGGCGCGAGAGTTGCGAGGTATACGTCTGCAGATTATGCCGAGATCACACCATGATGTGGGGTGTGTCTGAAACATGCTTGGGTGCTTGTGGCCGACAGGCGGTGGAGCTACGGTCGCGGCTGCAGCGGGAGATTGCTGCGAAGGAGAAGGAGTCCAAGGAGCGCGAGCTGCGAGACATCGCCATGCGGGCGCGCATGGACCGCGCCGGCGGCGCCGCCCCGGCACCAGCCGCCGCGCGCATGGCTGGCACCGCCGCAGGTCTGCACCTGGTGTCATTTTCTCTGCCCTAGTGTCCTTGCATAGAAGAACCTCTTTTGGGTTGAACTTCAACTGTTGAAAGTGTCGCTGTAGAATAGTTGCCACAGTCAGGACAGATTGAACCTCTCTGAATCATCGTCCCCATGTGGCTGGTCAGGCTTGTTCCGATCATGCAAGTTTGCTTCCTGCGATCGGAAATTGCTGTCCAACAACATGCTGGCGATTCTGCAAGAACGTCCCTTGATCGATTTGGCACGCCTTGCAAAGGTTCTTTTGCGTCACACACTGGTCAGTGCTCTGCTCATGTTCGGTGGTTGGTGTGCTGCGTGCAGGTGTGCCGGCCGCGGGACCGAGGGACATGGAGGAGGACGAGGCGCTGCCGCCGCCGCCGCCGCGCGCCGGGGAGCGCGAGAGCCGGGAGGAGCGCGCAGAGCGGCTGCGCAGGGAGGAGATCAGGTATGACTGCATCCGTGCTCCTCTTCAGATTCTCCCTAAGATAGCTGGCTCAAGATTCTTTCAACGCAAAACGCAGCTCTGCTTTTTGGCAATGTACTGAGTGCCTTCGACTTGCCGGTGGTGGGGGGTGTCCTGTTGGCCTTCTGCTGTATGATACCAACGCCTTCGACACCAAGGCTGACAGATTGCAAATTGTGAGTCGTGGACTATTAGATCTGCTGAGGCGATGATGACGGATGTGCGCGCAGGGAGGAGCGGAGGAGGGAACGCGAGCGCGAGAGGCGGCTGGATGCGCGCGACGCGCATGGCGTGAAGAAGAGCAAGCTGACGCGCGATCGCGAGCGCGACATCAGCGAGAAGATCGCTCTCGGCCAGGCCAACGTGCGCGCCACCGGCGAGGCCATGTACGACCAACGCCTCTTCAACCAGGTGGGTGCCATCCTGCATCCCCGCCTTTCCTTCCTGTATTCAGCAGGCCTGTCTGGCACCTTGAGATTGCAGTGCATTTCATGTGGCTATCTTCTGAAGGCAGTGCACCTGCAGCAAATTACATGCTGAAAACTTGAAAAGATCTTACATTTGCCCTGAGAACGAACGCGTAGCAGTGCTTGCCTCACTGCGTCAGTGCTGGTATGGGTGGTGTCCAAAACTCTGAGATATGAAGTTCTCGTCGCACTGCAATCAAGTGCACGTTCAATGCAGCACTTGTTGTGGGGTCCCCCAGCAGATGGCGTACAAATGACCTGGCCCGGTCTCTAGGAGTGCATCCACATCCTCTTCTGTTGACTGCTGCTTGCGCAGCTTGTCTCTCACATGCTTGTCATCTTCTGAGCGGAGAGCGCACATTTGTCTGATGTGTGCTGCTGTCTGCGCCGCAGGAAGGTGGCATGGACAGCGGCCTGGCGGCGGACGACCAGTACAACCTGTACGACAAGGCGCTCTTCGCCGACCGCGGCAGCAACCTCTACCGCCCCAACAAGGGCGCCGACACCGAGCTGCACGGCGGCGAGGGCGCAGACGAAGCAGACATCCGCACCGAGCGCTTCAAACCCACCAAGGTGCGCCCCAGCTTCCCTCCTGGCCCACCTTGGAAGGGGACCCTGCCTGCTTCTCCGTGGCTGCGTTTTTTCCTTATAGATCATCTGCACCATGTGCTGCATCTGTTGGCTTGCTCCCAGCAGAGCAGGGCACGCCCCTGGCCTTTCGCCCCTGGCGTGCCAGGGGCGTGGCTCCTGGCCCGCCCTTGAATTGGGGCGAGCATCCTCTCTGCCCTCTCGGGGTGCGGCGGGTGCTTGGTGTGTATGTCTTGTTTCTTCATTTGAATTTATTCATCATCGACATATCTGCTGGCTTGCTGTCAGCGGAGCAAGCCCGCAGCGCTGTACCTCTGGCAGAGCGGGGATATATCTTCGGGCCTGTGTTACACATGAAGCTCTCTTAATGTGCCGCAAGGTGTGTGATCGGTATTGATAGTCAGAAGAGGAGCGCTTCAGATGGGTTGCTGTGACGTTGTGTTTGATGGTGAGGTTGTGTGGTGCTGTGGCTGTGCAGGGCTTCCAGGGCGTGGACTACAGCACGAAGGACCGCAGCAGCGGCCCTGTGCAGTTTGAGAACGATCCTGCAGAGGCGGACCCCTTCGGCCTGGATCAGATGCTGTCCAAGGTATGCTCCCACGCTTGCATCAGTGCTGTTCTGCATAAAACCTACTTCATGGACTGCGATGCTCCTGTCGATACAGAGACAGCCAAAGAATTGCGTCATGTTTGGTCCGGAAAGCTGCATTTGAACCATCCTCCTTGCAATGCTACCTGTGCCTTACGGCGTACCCTCGAGTGTATCCTTCTGGTAGCATTTGCTACTTGCTACTTGCTTGCTGCTTGCTCAGCACATATTTTCTCAGATTCTGCTGAGCCCCACTGTTGGATCCATTGCCGTTGCATGAAGGTCACTTGCGATGCAGCCTTTTTCTCTCACTCTACCTTTGCCGCCGTGTCAGCATCTGTGTTTGGCTGATCGGTGTCGCGTACTGTGTGCGCGCAGGTGAATGAGGGCAAGAAGAAGGGAGCGTTGGACCACATTGGCGGCGGCGGAGCCATGCGCGCTGGCGGCGGCGGCGGCAGCTACGAGGATTACGCGCAGGGATCCTCCCGCTCGCGTGTGGAATTCTCCAAGGGCCGCGGCTGACTGCGGCAGCTTGATTGCCATCAAGCTCAAGAAGTGGATTCAATCACCCAGTTTAATGGTATGGGTTTGGGTCATCGGGAGTTCTGGCTCGGCCTTGCTTCTGCCTGCTCTGCAGCACGATGCCCCATGGTGTCTCTTGACTGTGCAACGATTGATATGTACTGCTGTTGACTCTCTTGGTTGAGATCATCATGATGTAACAAGTAGTTTGGCAGCTTGCGCAGCTTGGCATGCCAGGATCGTATATCGCTCATTGGGAGGCTCGGCTTTCAGTTGAGCTGGGTTGCACTGCACTGATCACAAAACTGGCACGCATCATATGATTACTCGACTCGGATCTGTACGGTGCACACGTGTAGTCCATTAATGTTCTTCAGATGTGCAGCACACAAAATGAAGTCTGGGACCAGCAAGGCAAGCTGTCTATAATTCCTCCTGCTTTGTCTTTGCAACCCATTTCCTTTCCCCATCAACACACGATCAATTTACACTGGGTGGATTGACTGGCCACTTGGTGGCTTTTGTCTGGAAGCTGTGTGTAATGGATGGAAACCCTACCTGGTGATGAATGGGGGTTGACGAGAGAAACCCCAGCAAGCTCCCCTTTACTTCCGACAGCTGGGATGCACAGCGAAACATATTTGTCAGGCCACTCATATCTTCTTCTCTGAGGCATTACTTGCGGACGGCCCAAGACCGAGCTTGCGCCTTGAAGGAGCGCTACCGAGCCAGTTCCGATACCGTATCATCGTGCCACCTGGCTAAGGTGCGGGAAGGACACAGAAGCTCGTTGCCGTGTTGACAGGACTGACAATGGAGAAAGCTCTCTTGTTCTTACCTCCTGCAATTTGTGCAGCAAGGCTGCTATCGGTCATAAGTTTCCGTTCATTTTCTGGCAGGTTCTCTGTCAACTTCGCCACGCCTGTGTGGGGGGATATCTCTGGATTTTGAGCTGCCCAGCACCATGACGCGCCTTATGTGGTCTGCGTTCGTTGCATCACTCCTCGCTGCAATCGCATCAGGTACGACATTTGCTTATATATGTTGGGAACGGACTCTGGACCCTTCATCTGCTGAGTCACATATTATTTGATACTGCCTACAGAACTATGCTTGGATGCTCAAGACGGACTAAAGAAAACAATATTCAGGAATACTTGGTGATCAGGAAATTTTGCTGCCCTGCAAGCCACCCTGCAGCCAGATCTCACCTTGACTGGACGAGAGGGATCTTTGGGCAGAATCGTGGGCTTTATGATTGCTGCTGGGGTCTTCACCTTACAACGGGAAATTTTTGTGTGCCCCTGGTCCTGGATGCCAGCTGCGCAGTCTGACAGCTGTAATTAGTGTGGGGGGAAGTGAATGGCTTTGTGGGACAGCCTCTGACCTACGTTTGCCTGCGGGCTCCAGGACAAGCACCAGGCACCTACAACACGATTACCACCACCACGGACTGCGCTGGCCACCAGACAGTCAATTACGAGTACATTCCTGCCAACGGCCCCGGCATCTCGCGCAACAACAACAACAACTGCAATGGAGGCAGCGCCAACACGCTGTCCAACGCCATGACCACGACAAACAACAACAACAATGCCGGCGGCGGCGGCACAACGACTAACAACAACATGAACTCCGGGGGAACCATTACTAACAACAATGGCCTCGCCGAGGCGGCTGCGCGGCGGCAGCCGGTGGTCGGCTCTCTCGCGGCGTTCGCGCCCGCGCCCGGGCCGATGGCCGACGCCGCGCTTGCGCCGTCGGCCGCAGCCGCCGGCGCGGCGGCCGACCCGGCCATGGGAGCTCCTTCCACCATCACCAACAACAACATGAACGGCGGCGCTGCTGGTGAGCTTTCGCGAAATCCTTTGTGGTTCTCTCTGTTTAAGAGGAAGAGGAATGCAGACATCAAAGCAGAGCGAATGCCGGAAGATAGGAGAAGGGGCTGCTTTGCAAGTGCATGTCATGCAATGACAATGCAATGTTTTGCAGCACCTCCTTGGACCTTTTGTGTCGGCAGCCTCTCGCCAAGGCAATGCGATGCACAAAGCTGTCGCTTGATCGTTCAGGTCCTCGTATACTGCATAAATGTCAATGTCCGGGAGTTTGATAGTGTCTGGTCTTTGAACTTGGGTCAGAAGCCTTTCTCTTTTACTTGAAAGAGTTGCCGTCAGGAGGTCGCTGGTGTCTGGTCCTTCACCTCGGGTCATAAGCATGATCCTGTACTAGTTGAAATTTGATTCTGGCGACTAAAAGTCTTGGGGTGCCCCTGTGCAGCAAGCAACCCCAACCTGGTGGGCTTCACTCCGGCTGTGCCGACCCAGCAGACAGGCGGCGTCACAAACAACAACATGAACGGCCCGCAAGCAGGCACCGTCAACAACAACAACAATGGTCCAGTTGCCACTTCCACAGGTATGCATCCTTGGTATCATCCTTTGCAGGGCAAAGCGCTGCAGGTTTCCTTGCAGCAGTATGCCACAGCATCTGGCATTCTTGATGTTGCCTCTTGTGGGTGTCATCAGCGCATGGGAAAGGGAACTTAGTGCTATCCCAAGCCTGTAGCAGCTTGCCTTCTGGCGCCCGCAAGCCTCTCAGCTCTGTTTACTTTGTTTCTTGCCTGATTTCTCTGGACGAGGAGTCGGGTCACCAACACAAGGAAGTTCAATCCCTTGCTCTCCAAGTCGAGCTGGAATTGGAGGGAAACATTGAGTTGCACCACATCATATGACAAAGACAGTATGAAGGGAATCAACTATGAGGCGACTGGTCTGCAGGGGCGACCCAGCCGCAGCCGCCGCCAGCCGGGACGTACAACACCATTACTACGATTGCTGACTGTCAGACTGGCACGCGCGTGGAGTACACATATGAGCCTGCCAACGGCCCTGGCATCACTCGCAACAACCAGAACACCTGCAACTCCCCCGGCAGCAACACCATCACCAACAACAACGGCTGAACCAAGTTCTTTGGATTTTGAATTTGAAACGGCGCAGCGGAGGTTTCCGTGACACTGAGTTCGATTGGGCTGGGTTTGGTGGCACAGTTTACAAGCAGCTTGGACGAGGCATTGCCTGAGGGCTGCGGGTTGCGCTGGCATGCTCTGATCACAGTTCCTGGTTTCTAATTGCATGCTTTGAGGTGGCTGTCATCAAAGGCATGTTGTGCAAGCTGGAAGTGACGGTAGCCCACCATCACCAAGTGTGAAAGTTCTGCATAATTGTGCTGGCTGGGTGCAGGGCAGTATCGGGCAAGCCGTGCCCTTTCAATGGAATGGAACAGACTCAAGTTTTGATGGTGAGGATGCTGCACGTTGTCACTGCTCTGAGCCGGGGTTCTAATGAGATGAGGAGAGGAAACATCAAGCAGTGTTGGTTTGTTGAGCACGGAGGCCTGAGCGCTCTGTGAAATACTGTGTGGGTATATTTCGCTGGGCTATTTGAAAAGACTGTTTGGAAGCTTTTGAAGTGTTCATGTGTTAGGCGACAGCATCAGCTCATCTTGTGCCAGTCACAGCCTTCTGACTGTGATCAGACAGCAAATTTTGTTATCATTGCAAGCTTCAGTGATTTCGACCCATGTAGCATGTTGGTTGTTCAAATGATGCAGGAACCCAAGATTGTAATGTCGTAAGCGTCTGCCAGCTGTTGCTATGAAGCTCATGAGGCCTTTCAAACCTTGATTTCAGAAGTCAGATCTCAGTCAAACATTTACGAGGCAACACGAGGAGCAACATTTGCATGCATCATGCATAGATGACAGATTAAGTGAATGCTTAAGAGTCGACTAGCGAGCATCTCTTCAAATTTGCACTGCAGCCTCCATCTTGATCTGCTGCAAGATGTATTTAACTTAATCTTAGCACAGGAAGAGCAGGTACTTGGGCCCAGATGCACTTCCATCAAAGTTCGCACAGTGTTTCCGTCTTGAGGCCGTGCAAGACCAACTCACACCAAAAGGCAGCGTCGTCTTTGCACTCAATTTGCGCACGATGACAGTGTCCAAGCAGAAAGATCATCAAACTGCAATCTAATCGCAATCAAGCATGTCTTGAGCAAAGTTCATTGGATGCATTACATGCACTATCTAGAGTAATGTGCGGGAGAACTCTCAAATAGGACGTCCAAGGTCAAACAAACGTCAGCACTAATAGCCTGCACAGAGCGAGAACAAAATTTGACAGGCCATTGGGACCCCCCCTGCAAATTCCCTTCATAAGGTGCACGTCATCTTGTGAGACGTGAAGCCTTCCTCATCCACATGCTGAAAAAGATACCCCTGCCAAAGTCAAATGAAAGCTTCAGTCAAAGCATAACCACGAAGCATAATTTCACAAGGTCAACATCCTCAACCTCATATTGAGGGCTGTGGTTGAGAAAAAAAAATCTGCATTACAGCATTGCACATCTGATGCAGCAGAACTGATGTCAACAGCAGGGGTTCAAAATGGGTGGGATTGCGCACCTGTTTAAGCAGCAACCCTCTACTTGCCATTGTTGTTGTTGTTTGTGATTGTACCGCCTCCAGCGTTATTGTTGTTGTTGTTGTTGTTGCCACCTGATAGCAGCAACCCCTGTGTCAGCCAAAAAAGTTCCCCAGACAATTTCTGTAAAACAGCCTTTGGTTGATTGACTTTACAACGAAGCCACAAAATAGGTGCACTTTGCCAGGAAGGAATTGTGAACTCACCGCCGCCATTGTTGTTGTTGTTCACAATGCCACCTGTGCAACGATGGTACCACAGTCAGATTGGACACTCATCTTTTGAATACTCTCACACCTTTGCCAGACGTTATGGGCACTTGCCCTTTTTAAACCCATCTTGTGACAGCCTTGGGGGCAATTCCGGGGCTTAGAAATGGTGGTCAGCAGATTTGCACTTGCAAAAGCAACCGGTTGAGCAAGTTCCCAGAGAAACTGAGCCATGCTCCAATAAGAGCCGCCAGACTGTCAGGGGAAATGTTGTGCAGGGGTTAGTCACCAGTGGGAGTGGGTGAGTAGTACGGCGGCGGCGGCGGGGGCGAGGCCGGGGGCGGCGGAGAGGGGCAGGGGCAGTAGCAGCTGCACTGGTTGTTCAGCGCATTCTGCACCCAGCAAAAAGAATTCATCAATGTCAAACATGTTCAAAGTCAGCCGCACACTCTTGGCTCTTGCTGCAGAGCATCCAACAGCAATGCCAAGGGTACATGCAGCGGGAACATTATGAAAGGACAACAAAGAAGACAACTTCCTGAATTGCCTGGCAGCCTGCTCAAGAGTCTCCACCCACGCATTCTGCTCACACTGAGGCAATGCTCAGTCACACTCAAGCACCATGCGAATCAAGAATTGCAAGCGCAGGACAGGGAGAGTAGCCGACAAACAGTCATAAAGCTCCTTGTCTTACCTGAGGGGTCAGGCAGAAAGGGGGAGGGCTAGGTGTGGGGCTAGGAGTGGGGACTGGAGTTGCAGGCGCCACATAGCTGTTGTAGTTGTTGTTAGTCGCTGATCCTGCAGCAAAGACATATTATTTGAGTACAACTTCGTCAGCTGATGAGCACTTCATTTACACAAGCTCGTTTGATCTGCAGATGGAAGCGATGGAAGCTGCCCAGCAGGCTATCACCTCCATTGTTGTTATTGTTGTTGGTCGCGCCACCTCCGCCATTGTTGTTGTTATTCGTGATTGTGCCTCCTGCACAAGCGACGAGGCAAATCAAGGAAGTGTTCAGGATAAGCTGTTCGAGATAGCTCAGTGACAGCCTTCCTGACGTGACACTCGCAACTAGGCTTCAGAGATATTATCAAATAATAAGACGGAAATAGTGATATCTAAGGACATCATGTCAGAAAGCACATATCAGAGGCCAAAAGGTCCGCTATAATTGTCACACCCCTGCATGCGCTCCGGAACGAAAGTGTCCCACATTCGGGTGCGGTGTCAAGGCATGAGGTAGCCGATGGAGAATATATATGCAAGATTCAAAAATATCGGGAATTGCAGGGCCTAAGAAGCCCTAGCTTGACACGTTTGGGTACTGCGCATGCCACCCATCGACTGCGGAACTAACCTCCATTATTGTTATTGTTGTTATTGGTCTGGAGGATAGTCCTCTGAGCAGCCCAGTGACTGCACTCGGCCTGCACAACCAGCAGCGCAAGCGCCAGCAAGAGGCCTCCGCGCATCAGCATAGTGGACCCTCTGCCCAGCTGTCGCAGCGTCCTTCAACTGTGGCTCGCGTCGGAGTCCTATATAGCAGATCAAGGTTCGTACTCTTCAACTACCGCCTGAAAATGATAGATTTAAGCAAACGTCGGCGTAGGAATGACCAGCAGAAACCAATCAACCCACTGGATCGGTTGACGCGAAGGGCAGCTGGAACGGCACCTGGCATAAGAAAGCCACGTGCAGCTCAGGGAGGACCCGACAGGAAGGCATTTTACCCAGGACATTTTGCTGGGCACTGCGTCACGATGCTGAGTTTGCCCTCTAGCCTGGTGTGCCTTATTTCTTGGCAGAGTCACCAGAGCCGCTTCTGCAGTTATGATGAATAAATGCTTCGAGGACCGAGTGTCTAGCATGCGCGTTGTGCAGGCCCAGTGGGCATATGCATGCATGCAGTCACTGCGGGGGCTTCTTAGGGGGCCACCCTATGGGCCATGGTGTGACAAGAAAGACCACACTCCGACATCATGGTCTAGATCACATGCTAGAGCCAGGAGTGCACGCAGCCATCCCGAGACAAGAGCTCTTATTTTAAAACACTATTTTTGAATACTACGTCACATGTGGTATTACAGCTGTGAATTGAACAAGACCTTGATCACGGATAGATGGAGTCCTCCACTTCTTTAAATTAGCACGCTCTTTGCCACTGAAGTCAACCGCCACTGCTTGCATGCGTCTCCGATATATTTAGTGAACAACGGTCAGAGCACTCAATACTTTGTATCTCCATCTGGAGCACAGACATATTGGTTCCTCAGGGCGTTCTGTCACCTCACTAGTCTCTTTTGGTCACTTCCTTTTCTCCTACAGTGCCACCCTCAATCGTGCATGCCCGATGTGCCATGTCTCAACCTACTCTCGCCATCATTTGCTGCAGTGGATGGACGTAAAATCTTGCCCGCCGCATTTTCATCCAAGCTGTCCCCTGCTCTTAATGGCTTGAGGTTTGCTGAACTCCCAACATGCGTGCTGCCCTTCTCATGCAGTGGCTCCCTCTCTGCACTTGCTTCCAGTTCTGCTGCACTGCCTTGGCCCCGACCTTGGGAGTCGGCAGGCGGCGCTCTGCTCGCGTCCGATGGCGATCCCTTCGGTGACTCATCCGCCACATCATCGCTGTCCGGCAGGCCGGCAAAGCCCTCGCGGTAGCCCTGCACGAAGCTGCTGACAGCTTCCTGGTAGGCGGCCGCGCGCGTGCGGTAGAGCTGCTGCAGGATCGGCTTCACGCTCTCTGCGCCGCTGCGTGCAACCCCGACTGCATCCACCAGTGCACTTATTCTGAGACTGGCAGATGCATGTGTGCAATTTGCACTTACACGGCAAGTCAGCTCTTCCTCCTTACTCCCTGGCGCTTGCACTGCCTTGATGTTTTCATTCGTCTTTCCCACATTGCGTTGCTGGCGGCATGAAGGGGTCCAGCAAGCTGACCTGGCTGAATGTTGCAGAACAAAAAATATCTGCAGCTAACGATATCTTGTGCATAGGCCTGCAAGTACAGTAGGTTGCAAACGAAAAGATCGTAAGAAATACAAAGGAAGGCAGGTCGTGGGAACACACCAAGCTCCTCAGAGAGCGGGGTCTCCTGATGCTCGCTCTGCTCCTCAGTTTCCTGGGCTGGTTCTCGCTTTTCGGGCTTCCATGTGTCCATGTAATCCCTTGTGGCCAGGCGCAATGTCTGCATCACCAATACTCATCCTGATGAAAGGAGCATGCATTGACTGTCTGAGCATGGAAGGCTTGCTTGACCAATGTCACCGGAGTCTGCAGAAGGAACTGCAATATTTTTAATGATTACCTGGAAGAAATCCTTCCATGTAGCCTGAGCCGGTTCTTCTCCTGGAGGATATGGGAGCGAGGAAGGAGCAATGATCTCCTTCAGATCGTACTTGACGTAATTTTTTAGACGCCTCCAGGCCTTGAGCATGTCATGTGCAAACAAAGCCTGACTTACTGGGCATCCCTCTTAGAAAGTTAGATGCTGGAAATGTCCTGTGCGACGGGTGCAATAGCATGCAATGGAGTCGCAGGAAGTGGATGGAAGTAAGAGTGCCGGTAGCACAGCACAATTTAGGTGATCAGCTTGACTTGCAGAGTCCTTTGTCTGGTAAACTGTGCTAATCAACTGAATGCAGCCATAGTAGAGCACAGTCAAGAGTGGAAGCTTCAGTAGGCAGGCAACAAACAGATATGCCTATTCAATGAAATGTATGATAGATAACTTCAGAAGGATGTGCCCACAAGTTCACTGCTCAACTTTTGATTTGTAAATGGTGACACCGTGAGATGAATGAGCAAGCAGGTCCTCATTTCTGTTCGTTCTATTCGCCATCAGCATGCCATGGTTCTTTGTAAGCGCTTGGGGACTTCCGTTGTGAGCTGAACTTGCTCACTTGCAAACAAAAAATTCATGAGGATCCAGCAAAGTTGAAGGAAGGCCTAGAAGCCAAACCAGGAGGAAGTTTCGATCCCACCTTCCCACAGAGCTGCTCCTTAGACAGATCAAGAATGGCTATCGATCATCCTTTTGCAAGGCATGTGGCCAAGGACGTGGTTGCTCACAAAAAGAAGGTGGGAGTTTGGCATTTTCCAGCCCTTTTGATTGCATTCTATGGTGAAGTCTATTGTTTGCCTGCACTGTGCTAGACACTTGCTCGGCTTGGTGTGGTGCTTCATAGAACTCTCAGCGTCATTGTGTTGGCGCAGGTGTACTGTTTAGATTGGAGCTGCAATGGCAAGCGGCTTGCAACAGGATCCAATGACCAGACAGTGCGAGTTTGGAATATTGACTCTCGACACAGAGTGAGCACCCCTTCTCAGATCAAGCCTAATCCTCAGCGTACATTCCCACCCCATGTCCCGGTGGAAACTTGTAAGCTCAACATATTGAGCTGAGACCTCCTGCTTGGCGCTGCAGGACAAGTCTGAGAAGCATGAGATGGAGTTCAAGCTGTCGGAGAGGCTTGTGTGCCTGTTGTGGCACCCCTCAAGCCCAGACAGCTTTGCCGCAGCGGCGTATGAGAAGGTTATCAGGTGTGCAAGAATTTTGCAGCACAACATGTTTGCAGCACATCATGTGACATGATCATACCATAGTCAGTTACCAAGGGTCGCACCAAACGCACAGAGAAGATGCAGACAGCCTTGATGTATGAGAAGTGGTGAAGGAGAAAGCTGGCAATGCTTCACATAGAGTTATTGAGATGAGGTGCATTGTGGGGTGAGCAGAATATACGACACGCGCTCGGGCAAGAGCGCAACACAGATTTCCACCCCCGGAAAGAATCTGTATTTAGCGTGGAGCCCACACGATCCAAATCTCATGGCCACCGGCGCTGAGAACAACACGGTCTCCTTCATAGACCTTCGCCGCAACAAAGTGCTCAAGAGCGTGAAGAACAACCAGCTGGTGAGCTGCTTCCTAGTCCCCGTCTACATTGCGTGTTTTCACTGTCAAGAATGAATCTGTGGGCCTCTGCACAAACCACAGAGGTCGCGCATGCAGCGGTCAGAGGCTGATCTTAAATTGTGCTGTCCTCAGCATGCATGCATGCTGGAAGTCACACCGCCCGGTCGGCGTCGCGAAGTCAATTTAAGGGTCAACAGAGGAACGCTCTGCCTTGTGCAGGTGAATGAGCTGGCCTTTACGCAGGACGGCAAGCTGTTTCTGCAGGCGACAGACTCAGGAGTAGAGGTGAACATACTCTCCATAGAATGCTCATCCCGCTGTGTCTGCAGATGCGATTTGACCTCAATCCCCGTCACCATATAAAGGATGGCCGGAAGTGGGTGCTAATCGAATCATGAGTGTCTGGCAAAGCTCTTTGCAGTGTTGTGGGGAGTGTTGCATGGCGCAAGTGCTGTAGGTGTGACTGAAGACTTGTGCATGGCCTGTGCAGATGTACACACTACCAGATCATGAGAAGCTTTCGTCGCTGAATGGTCACACAGGCACCGTCCTCACAATCACGCTCGACAGCCGAGACAGGTGTGTTTGGTGTTTGATCGCACCAGGGTATTTTGTGTGCTGATCCTGCTTTTCTTCTGGCCCAATCCGCTTGCTTGGCCTTGTTCCTTTTGCATGCAAGGCGGCGCATCCTCCTAGTCTGGCGCTCAAGTCTTGCATTGTTTGTTCTGTCACTCTGTTCACAAGCAGCCTCAGGATATCGGCTGACTGAGGACACTTATTCAAAGCGGGCTCCCTTGAGGGTAATCTAATACTTAATTGTCGAATTGCGTATTGAGCATCCTCTGATTGAAGATTTGTCCATGTGCAGATATTTGGCGTCCGGCGGCGCAGATGCGATCGCAGCAGTATGGGACCTGGAAACGTTGTCCTGTATTCGCACGTGCACCCAGATGGACGGGGAGATAAAGACCCTGAGCATCAGCCATGACTCGCAGTACCTGGCCTATGCCGGCGAGCAAGACATGGTGGTCATTGAAGCCCTCCAAGAAGGTATGTACTTTATATTGCAAAGCAGAACATGACCAGAACTGAGGTCACAGTATGCGCATGAAGCTAGTAGTAACCAGTCCTGCTTCTCAGTACATGTCTGTCGAGCCCTGCCACGTGTGTTGGCTCTCAAAATTGCCGGGTCTTGCTTGAATATTGAGATGACAGGCCAATTCTGCGCATGTCACCCGCGCATGACTTGGGATAAACATGCGTCTTGTGCAATTATGCCTGTCACATCGCAGCAGCATAGAACAGATTCTTTGGAGGGCTGACTTTGGTGTGTAATTCTGCAGGCAGGAAGCCTTGGACGGTGCCGCTGAGCAAGCCACCCAGGATGATAGAGTCGCTGGCCTGGAACCCCAAGTACCCTGTGCTGGCCATCACCGGCGCCTTCAGCGAGGGGGGCTCCCACAGCTTCGGCAATGTCACCATCTACGCGCCCTTGTGATGTCAGCGCCCTTGTGAAGTCAGCAACGTGATGTCAGCGGCCTGACGTCGTTGCAGCTCGGCACGGCCCACAGCTGAACCATCACTGCATGAAAATATTGGAGAGCGGATCCGTAATGGCACTCAATTGGAGCAGTTGTTCTTTGGAGCTGACAGGCACTGAAAGGGTGTTGTGACCAGCCTTTGATGCAGTCCGGTTTCTTACTACATTATTGGAACGAGTGAACCACCCGTCAAACGCAATCCTGCCCTTTCTATTGATACAAACCACTCTGTGCTGTCTGTTGGGTGTGGAAACCCAAAGAACAATTCTAGAACGAGCTTGACATGAACATTCTGACTTCAATGTCCGTCTATGATACTTCATTATTGCCTGATGTCAGGCTGTGACCTCCCCTCAATCTGTGTATTGGATTGAGCTATTGTACTACTGCCAGCTACTTTTATTGTGAGCGCTGACATCATTATCTTCCCAGAAGTCTGCATTTGCTCCCTTTGCACTGCTCATCAGGCCCTGTGACTCAGCGGCTTGTGAGCTGCTGGGTGCATCTGGTCTCCCTCGCCCAGCAGCAGAGCTCGCAGAGGGCAATGGAGCATCCCTTGCAGTGCCTGAGCTCCCCGAAATATTGCCTGCAGCCTGCAGGCCCACACAGTACATGTCAGCGTTTGCAGAGTGCAATTGGATCAATGCACAACCAGTTCCGCACAACAAATAACTGCTTGGAACTGGTGTACCGGAAAGGAAACAAAGTGCCCTGTGCATATCCACAAGAGACTGTTGCATACCCCATTCAACGGCACACTTTGCTGCGATGATGTGCCAAGCGCTCCAAGCAAGCTGGCAGGCTCCGGCTGCAGTGTCGGCAGGTGCGAGCTGTTCTGCAGGGCGCCCAATTCCAACAAACCCCTGCCCTCATTTCCCCCGCCCTCCTCTTCTTCCCGTTGCCCTTCCCTGCGCATGCAAACCCCTCACATTAGACCATTCGGCAATCCGCCTTGCCCTACACACAACCACTCATGCGCATTATCAACTCACAAGCAAGCACTGGACAGAGCAAGCAACTGCAAGCCTCTGTAGGAGGTGCTCCAAATGCACTTCCTTGCACGAGCGTCTGTTGTGGCCTGACACTTGCCGTGCAATGTAGCAGCAAACACATATGTTTAGCAATGAGTGCAGCAAAGAAAGAATTCAAGAACTTCTTACTGCTCTTCCTGGCCTTCCAGGGTCTCATAGGAGCCGTCCGCTCTGTGCACGCTGTAGAGGCAGTACACTGCAAGGCTCAGCAGCATCCATACGCCAAAGCGGATGTACGCTTGCCAGCTCATGCTGCCTGGAGACAATCAGGACACATGTCAGCACATATTTATTTTCAGTCCCCCTCCACCTCAATCCCTTTCCATAATCTGGACAGAGTTGCTGACAAAGGCTCCAAACAGACATGTCATTATCTAGGAAGACACTGGCTCCCCAACAGGTCACTAACGCATGCAAACTTTCTCAATGTTCCTCAGCAAGCCGTACGTTTGTTGCCACACATCAGCATTCGGCGTTGCACCAAGACAGGTGAAAAGACGCACAGATGAGGTGCAGGTTGGCGAGGATCGCGAGGGAGGTGGTGAAAGGTGCGCCGGGCATCTTGAACTTGGTGGGCATGTACAGCGTGGGCAGGTGGGACAGCCACAGCACGGCCGACAGCCAGAACAGCGCGGCCACTGCCACCAGCCACTCCGGGCCGCCCGCGATGTAGGAGATGCTCAGCCCTGCACACGGCAGTCTGGACCATCAATGACCCCACAATGTGCCTGGCCATGCGTAAAGGCGAGATGAAAGGAACGCTGCTCTGCCTTCCATGGCTTCTTCCCAGCTGCAAATGTGCCCTGCACTCTGTTTCAGCTGCTACTGCAGATTCGCGGTCCTTCAAGAATCTCCCAACCCTGCCTTTTGCACGTCTGACTACAGCGTGATCACGTCTGCTGCTGGCTTCCCATGGGCTTCTGTCGTGCATACATCTGGTGATTGGCATTTGACATCAAGCCCGCAATGTCGGGTGGGACAGGAGGCAATGGAAATAGTTTCAGTGCATGTACCCGGGAGAGAGATTTGTAAGGATTTACTAACCCAGTGACAGCGCCACTACAGCGCCCAGTCTCTTGCCAGTCTCCAGCGCGTTCTCTGGCGACTGGCCGGAGCCGGTGTAGCGGCGCCAAATGAGGCCGGCCGACACTGCGAAGAATGCAAACAGCGTGCCGATGGACACCAGCTCCGCTAGCACCTCCAGATCCACGAGCACCGCCAGCAGACCTGTCGTGCATGCATTTTACAAATTTGAAAATGGACAAGAGAAGAGTACTGATCAGTTTTCAGCTGGTCTGATGGCACCAGTGCAAACCCCTGAACGCAGATGCAGCAGTGCCACTTTATGATTCTTCCTCAATCGACTGCCCCGAGGTAGGCAAAGCAGACCTGGCGGCTGTGCCAGCATGCTAATACACTTCTCAAAGTCGCCCAGGCATTCCTCTTCACAACAACCTTAGATTGGACGCTAGGTTTCTATCCATAACCGCATGGAAACACCCCAGCCAGGCAATCCTAGATTTGCATGTTGCTGCCTAATCCTGTGAATGCATATCAAAGCTTGGTTGCAAGGCCACTTCCCATGCAGGAGTAGCTCACACACATTTCATTGTTTCCATCTGTAAAGGCGCGCATGTGAGAAATCAATGTCGCCGAAGGTAACAGAATATGCAAGCGAGGGGTGCTGCACCTGAAGAGACTGATGTGAGCAGGGTTGCATTGACCGGGGTTTTGCGCGCGGCATTGATCTGTGCGAGCCAAGGCGGCAGCAGGCGTTCCCTGCCAAGGGTGACATAAATGCGCGCCTGGCCCATCAGCGACACCAGCGCTGACGTCACTATGCCTGATCAGACACAGTCACACACCTCAGCAGCCACTCAGAGATTCACACTCTTACGAAATGCATTGGGCACAACTGTGAACGCAGGTGTTTCGCTTATTTTCAAGTTGATTGTCACCTTCACACTGTCCCTAGAAATAAACAGAAACAAATCTTGATCCACATTACCTTTGGCAAATTTACTTCTTTGCTTTGCACCTGCTTGCTATGATGAACACAAATGCCCTGTCCCAGTAGAGTGCCTCGCAAGATTGGAGATTGGCACGGATACACTGACAAAAGGAGTGATACTTTCAGGACATGGAGTGGCACACCTGTGACGGCGCCGAATGAGACGAAGCGGGCCGAGGTGAGGAGCAGTGCGGATCGCAGGCGGCCGTCGGCGGGCGACAGTAGGGACAGGAACGCCTGGGAGAACGGGGCACCAGCCTGCATGCGAACACGTTTATATATCAAATATATGCCTGCACATACCGGTGACCCAGCTAGTGCACAGAGACAAGCGAAGGGTCTCTGAAGCATACACCAGATCTGACCATGCCTCTGACCTGGCTAGCGCAGAGAGAGCGCAGCAGCAATTATATCTGACACATGCAGATGGTCAGCTGAGGTACCTGGATGTCCCCGTAAGGCACCATTGCGCAGATGACCGCACTCAGAGCCACGTACAGGGCTGCCGAGATCACCACTGCACCCACTATCCCCACCGGCAGCGCTGTCTCCGGGTCCTCCACCTGAGCATGCATGCAACCAATCCTCACTACGGAGACTTAAAGACGCCGGAAAAGTGTGGCACGGAGGTTTCAGAATTTTGGCGGACAGTTTGTCACAAACGGGTGGTCGGGGAGTGCATGCATGCTCAGATTTTACTTGTCTGCATGAGAATGAAGTGGCAAGTCTGGACAAAGATTGCCAGATGGACAATGCATGGCCAATCTCCCTTGATGTGGCGTGCAATCGCCGTAAGCACCACCGCATTTCATTCTTAAAGGTTGCTGTAGCAGCAAGGGGAGTGAAAAGAGGAGAGCAGGGATGTTCCTAATTTTTCTCCTCCCCTTGGTAGCAGTGCCAGGCAGCTTCTGGTGCTGAGGCGTACCTCCTCGGCAACAGTGGCCATAGAGTCAAAGCCGACAAAAGCAAAGAAGACTACGCTGGCTGCGGAGAATATTCCCCTCACGCCGAAGGGCGCAAAGGGAACCAGGTTGGAGGCGTGCGTGAATGGCGCCCCCACAAATAACACGTACATGATTGCAATCACGTTCATCCCCGTAACGACTGCGCCACACACACACAGACACACACATTCTTATCCTGCATGCTAATTCACTCATTGAATTGTCACCCAAAGGCATCCTTTTATCAAGGGTGCACGTTGGTAAACTTTGCAGAAGCAGAAACATCAAATGGCGACACTTGCCTCTGCTACCCCATGCACAGCCACAAAATTACTCTTGATAAGGAATGAAAGCTTTTGATATCCTCGATTTGACAGTAGGACCATGCAAGCAAGAAAGAGAAACATCCGAGACGGCCGCAAGCGAACCAGAATTGAATGTGGCGCTCTCTTTAGTGCCCAGCGCCAGCAATGTGCCGAGCGCGGCAATCAGCAGAACAGCGCAGATGTCCAGTTTGAACGGGCCGAGGCTTATCAGGGTGGCCTCCGGTGAGAGCCCCACAAGTGTCGCCCCATATGCAGTGGCCGCACGCGCGCAGACCGCCACGCTCAAAGTGTATTCCAGAATCAGGTTGCACGCCACAATCCTGCATTTGACAGCAAGCATTAAAAATCTCAAGCTTTGCCTCCAGACTATCGCTCTGATACTCCGCTCTTGTCACTACACGCGTACACTGTACCCCAGGGAAATTCCAATGCATGATGGGATACCTTGGATTGTACTGCACAATTCTGTGGGTAGTTGGGAGTCAGATGGAAGGTCCTGAGCATGGAAAAAAGGAGGTTGTGAGAGAGGGACTCACCAGCTGGCGAGCTCCCCGAAGGTGAGCAAGATGCAGGTGGTGGCACCCCCGGAGACAGGCAGGTCCACTGCAAACTCTGCATAGGCCAGCCCCGACAGCAGCGCTGCCAGCGCCGCTATCAAATAGCTCACCATCACCGCAGGCCTGCACAGGGGCACAAATCCCACCTCAGGATGTGCTTTACCTTGTATTATCATGGTTTTGGGCAGCATTAAGATCACACTTGGCGACTTAGGGCAGCGCTGACACCTGGACATGCACATCAGCTCCTTAGAGTCTTCTATGCTGGTCCATCGAGTCATTTTTGGGTGCGGTGGTGCAAGTGAATATGGAGAGCATCCGTGCGAATTATGATGAGGTCAGATGAGCACCCAGCATGTTCATGTGCAGCGACGCCAGTCAGCACGAATGCCCCAGCGCCCAGGATGGACCCCAGTCCCAGGAGCAGCAGATCGATGCTTCCCAGGCACCTCCTGAGCGGCTCCCCAGCATTGGCCGCCTGCATCTGCTCGTCCACGCTGCGCGTGAGTAGCGCCCTCCTCTGAAGCAGGGACTGTACAGAACAGCTGTTCTTCAGCATCCTCATAGCAAAGATTTTTGCGCCGAAGACAATGGTTCCATAGAACACAGCACTTCGGAGTTTGAGAAATGGATCTGCGTATTTGTCTCCGTGCGATGAGTGCAAGGTATGAAACCAAGAAACTAAACGCATTCAGTCACCATCAACTTGCCTTGCTTCTTTGCAGGAAGCTGCTGATAGGCATTTGATGTCTCTTCCCATGAAGGTGGAGAGAGTCTGTGCTGTTAGAATATTACGATAGGGCAGGTGAATGCACTCTTCCCTGCACGAGACATGTGGTGCATTAGATCGAGAACAGCCCGCAATGCTTGCTCAACACTGTAACCAGTCAAAGCAGCCAAATTCGGCTTTCTTCTAACCTAATTACTGAAGGATTTGTTGCGCCTTTCCTCTGATGCCCCAGACAATTGGGACCAGAAAGAAGCCAAGAAAGGCTGCCGAGGCGTTCATTTCCGGAAGGAGTCGCTCATGCTTCCGAATGTGAACGGTTCTTCGATTTCATTCTGTCTTGCATCACCTAAATAGTTGAGGAAACCAACAATTAAAGGATCCAGTCACATCATAACAGAAATTTGCCCATTGACAAGGCAAATATGTGCAGGATCCTTGAACTCATGGGCACATAGGACTGTTTTAGTAGCACACCACGACGATTCCGACCGTACAGATCATTCCTTGGCCTTGTGATTATTGGTTGAGGCTTTTTTGTACAGATAGATGTTCCAGGACCATCTGATGTGCACCTATTTTGTGGGACCACTATCATTGGTGCGCCCAGCACTGGTCAGATCCTGGTGCTGCAGCCTATTGCGGTGCAAGAGTGCCCATCTACAGCTGAGAAATGTTGGGATCCCATCATCACTCCAAACTGGTGCTCAGCAGCGACTCATTTCCCAAGTAGCAGCAAGCCAAGTACAGACACCAGACTCTGCTGATGGTCTACTCAGGTGTATGGACAGGCCTACTCAGGTGTATGGTCAGGTACGGATAATCCGATATACATTGTCTGGTCATTTGACGATATAACATTCCTCTGCGACAATCATGCTCACTTATGCATCACATACAAAAGTGAGTCACATTGCTGTCTCTGGCAGGTGATGAGTGCCCAGGCGAATTTTGTGAGCGTGGTGTTGGACCCAGCAGACGATCCCAAGTGAGTGCTGTTGCACACCTTGGAAGACTCACCTGATTGCCATCATCCTCACATGCATGACTGACCCTTCAGTCAAACAGCATGGCCATGTCCGGCCAATGAGATAGATTGCGTAGCTTTGATGTGAATGGTCACATGCTGCATCAGCCACATATTGAGCATCTGGTGTGCTCTGCCGTGGCTGTGAAGTTACGGTCAGAGGCTGCTACAGTCGTAGAATCGAGCATGTGATCCTGCTGTGGGCAGACAGCCCACGGATGGGGAAGGGGGACCAAAAAGGACCGAGCTGCTGTGCACGGTGCGGGGAATCCTGAAGAAGATCAAGCAGAGCGTGCTCGTGGGGGACCGCGTGCGTGTGGCTGGCATCGACTGGGATGACCGCCGGGGTGCGCATGAGTCATGTGTCCCTGTCTTAAGAGGAACAGAACCCACCTGTTTGTTTGGAGCGCACAGTACGGTAACGAACCTTAGGGTGCAAAATTATGTGATCAAGTGTGTGCATGCCATGTGATGTGATGCCATTGCATGGACCTTGCGCACAGTCCTGCTTAGAAGGTTAGTTGCCAGGAGAGGATACTTCCAGAGTATTCAGGATGAGGCGGGACAAACGGCATGCATGATTGCAATGTTTTGGGCAACTTAAACAAACTGCCAAAGGTGGCAATGGTGCCAGCAGAACACTGCAGATCCTGATGAGCACGGAGGCAGACTTAATGGGAGTTCTCAGGAGTGCTCACAGACATTCGTGGGTGGTTTCTCCAGGGACGGTGGATGAGGTGCTGCCGCGGAGGAGCGAGCTGCAGGACCCGGCAGTGGCCAACGTTGACCAGGTGCTGCTGGTGTTTGCCCTGGAACGCCCCCCTCTGGACCTGCGCACTGCCACCAGGTGGGCACACCCCATCTGCCTGTCACACGGCTGTACCATGTAAATAATTGCAGTACACTTATATCATAAGCGACACAGTCATTGACATTGACATCCGTTAAAGGGCAAAGGCATCCATCGGGACATCTATGTCTTTTCCTCTTGCGTTTTCCTTATCCCCATGTGTGGGGCAGATTGATCCTTCTTGCAGCGGTGGTGGCAACGTTCTTAAAATGCTGGCCACATCGGTCGGCAGTGAAGGGAGCTACATAATTATTTCAGCTGCATGCATTTGCGGGCTTGCAGGTTCCTTGTGAGCACAGAGGCTGCGGATCTGCCAGCGACCGTGGTGCTCAACAAGGCAGACCTCGTGCCTGCCGAGGAGTGCAGCCAAGCCTTGGCAGAGGTGTGCCTGGGCTATGCATGGCACGCGATTGAGACAAACTGCCATGCAGCCTTCCAAAGCTTGCAAATATAGCAGCTGTCTTGTTTGTGCTATGATAACAACAATTCAGTATGTAGGTGTTCTGAGCCCAGCCAGAATTGCAAGACGGTCTTTGGACAACCCCGTAGGAACTCGTCATATGTTCTGTTGGTGCTGCGCAGATTGAGAGCTGGGGTTATGACGCGATCGCAGTGAGCGCGGCGACCGGTCGTGGCCTGGATAGGCTATCAGAGGTGCTCAAGGGGCGCGTATCCGTTGTGGCGGGGCCCTCGGGGGTCGGCAAATCGTCGCTCATCAACGCCATCAAGCTGCAGGCCGACGCAGCTTCCTCTAGCTCCGCCGCGGCCAGTTCTGGCACACTTACTCTCGACAGTGTTGCCAATTCAGGCAACAAAGCCAGCTCCAGCGCGGGTGCCAGTTCTGGCAACGGCAGCTCCGCGGAAGCCGCCAGCAGCGCTGATGTCAGCGTAGAGGAGGATGCTGCACAGACAGCAGGGGTGACGGGCAGCAGCAGGGAAGCTGAGTCTGGCAGGGCAGGGAGTGGAGTGGGCAGCAGGGGGCATGAGGTGGTGGAAAGTGTCATAGAGCCGGTGGAGCAGTGGCGGGGGATGCAGGCGGCGGTGGAGCGGCTGGGGCTGCAACCCGTGGGGGACCTTACTAATCTGGGGCGCGGAAAACACACCACCCGCCATGTGTCCCTCTTAGAGGTCCGTCTTTCATCTGTCATCATAGTGCTTGTCGCAGAATCATGATACTTGTCTTTATCCTCCAAATGCAACACAATTGCAGGCATACTGTTGCTGTGACACACAGTGTTCCTTGTGGTCTTCAAGGCGCATGTATGGTTCCTGCAAGGGATCGGTGCAGCTTCCTGACAAATGATTTACGGCGCTACTGCACGACCGCCATTGCAGTTTAGAGTGCTTGTCAACCCAACCAACTTTTTGCGAGCCAAGCCTATCTTTGCTGCACATAACGAATTTTGCTCGTGCTTCATGGCTGCCTATTCCTGCATGCAGGTGGCGGGGGGCCTGCTTGCGGACTCGCCTGGCTTCAACCAGCCCTCGCTTGACGATCTCAATGTTGCCTCGCTGTCAGACTGCTTCCCAGAAGTGCGCGAAAGGGCCGAGAGGTGCGTATGGCACTTTCATCGCATCTTGTAGAACTCATGGCACAAGCATGAAGGCTCCTATGCAAGTGGTCCCCACACCAAAAGGTTGGCGCTGTGACGTATTGGCTGCCTGATTGCTCATTGAGGTGGAAGTCCAACAATTTCCTTGATCAAGCGAAGTACTGCTCCAAACAGCCAGTGCATCATCTGATTTGGGTAGGAAGGGTACCATTTGCAACCCCTCAGGCTGCCCTTATGCCATATGCAGATGCAAATGTGAACAGCTAGTCCGTTCAAGCTGTGGAACTGTTGGCGATGTGCAGCAATATTTTCAACAGCATAAGTGTGACCGTGCAGCTGCGCCTTCAAAAATTGCCAGCATCTGATCGAGCCCGGCTGCGCGGTGCGCGAGGACTGGAGCCGCCACGAGCTGTACGTGGAACTCCACGAGGAAGGTGCGCCAAATTTCTCAGAAGGTCTCAACAGCAACAGCTATGGGGAGGCGTTGCAGGAACTGCAATTTAATTGCGTTTTTACGATCATGGTACACAGGATTTATGCCAAAGAAGGTCTGCTCAGAAGTACATCAATGCAAACCTCTCTGGTGCAGAGAGGTGAAGTCTCACACACACACAGAGAGAGAGAGAGAGAGAGAGAGAGAGAGAGAGAGAGAGAGAGAGAGAGAGAG
>JADEYI010000490.1_pt1 | contig 53546 bp, 91 predicted proteins | sample 8542331 | NCBI WGS metagenome assembly JADEYI01 (sample SAMN16510988, study PRJNA670497) | mine drainage metagenome | isolation source: biofilm near Copperflume 1 | place: Germany: Marsberg coppermine Kilianstollen | collected 2018-02 | reverse complement strand
ATGATTGTCGAGGAGCCGGATCCCGAAGGACCCAGGCCCCACCGGGTCAAAATATGATGTCTGCATACCTCTTTCTCCAATGAAGAAAGTCCAAGGATGACTCATCCACTTGCCTGGCAGCCCAAAGCAAGGTCATGTCTAACATTTCTTCGAAAGCATCATTATCCTGAAGTGCAACAGTAGTCCTGCAAGATTGAGTATTTGTTGGGATCCGTTGATTTGTTACAAACATTTCTAGCACTTCTCGACCTTTCGATGCCATTGGTCGCCATCTGTTGTAAACTTCAGGAAACGGTCCCCTCTTAAATAGCTTCATACGTGCGACAGCATGCATATCAGAATTATCCGTGACGGGGTATTATGATCATGCAGAACCGTGCCAAATATCCCGTTCCTCAAAAGGTGAACAGATCTGGGCCACATCCAGTGCAGATCAACAAGTGTAATGACATGTCTGACCCACAGACGTAACAGCGTCCAGTATCAGCTCTCATCGTGGCAGGTCGCTGCAATTCCTTGCTCTCCCTGGACAAGAGTGCCAAGCGCTCATATTGATTATTTTGCCCTTGCAGGACACTGCACCAAGCACCCCACCACAGGATCCCTTAGCAGCAGTACCATCTTACCTATCGCAACATTATGTCATTATCGACAAAATTGGGGAGGGAACTTATGGGGTGGTGTACTTGGCCAGAACCAAGGACCAGCACTCTCGCATGGTGGCAATCAAAACATTCAAGCCTGGCAAGGTACGTCGGCCAATACTGCACCCTGCATGGCAGAAATGGCCAGCATACTGAATGTGGCACAGAGTGCCTGATCAGCTAGCGCTGCTCTGTGCCATAACTTTTGTGCTCTTTGGCTGCCAGGAGGGGGATGGCATTTCGCCTACTGCAATCCGGGAGATCATGCTGTTGAGGGAGCTCAAACATGACCACATCGTCCACCTGGAAGCTGTCCATCTACACCGGCCGGTACTTCCCTTCCCTGCAGTGTAAGAAGACCAGATCTGACACTGAATGTCATGTGCATTATGATGCCATCACCTGAAAGATGCATGCATAAGCTCGGAGGAGTACTGGCGTGCAGGAGCCGAGCTTGTCCCTGGCCTTTGACTACGCGGAGCACGATCTGTACGAGATGCTGAGGTTCCACAGGGAGCGCGGCATGGGACCGGTGCTGGAAGCTTACACCCTCAAGTCGCTCATGTGGCAGCTGCTGGATGGCCTCCACTACCTGCACTCCAACTGGATCATGCACCGGTGCCTGCTGACCCCACCCCTTTCTGTGAGGCAGAGACAAGGACATATGAAGCTTTTTAATGAAGTTTCTGTGGAACACAACGTAGGGAGTTATCTCATTGTTGCTGCAGGGATCTGAAGCCGTCCAACATCCTTGTTGTGGGGGACGGCGAAGAGCAGGGGCGGGTGAAGATCGGCGACTTCGGGCTTGCGAGGTGCGCAGCACATCCCGACTCTGTTGACAACAGTTTTGTAACTCCCCATGCGGATGTCTCATGCACCTGCACAATGCACCACAGCACAAGCGAAGAAGCTGAATAGAACGCATGTGATGACGTACTATCAGGCCCGCGCCTGACGGTGAGCTTGGCGCAGGATATACGCGTGCCCGCTGCGGCCGCTGTCGGACAACGGAGTGGTGGTGACAATATGGTACCGCGCACCGGAGCTGCTGCTTGGCGCGCGCCACTACACGCCTGCGGCCGACGTGTGGGCGGCCGGCTGCATCCTGGTGGAGATGCTGGCCCTGAGGCCGCTGTTCCAGGGCAATGAGCGCAAGAGCCCCGCCTCTGCCTTCCAGGCCGACCAGTGCGACAAGTGCGCTCTACTTCCCTCGCCAGCACAGCCATGCGCTTATCTATCATGTCACTTTGGGGGAAGACAGGACCCCACACCCCACAGTAGCCTATTATTATTTTATTGCACACAGCATATGGTGCTACCTTGAACACGTATCAGGTGAGGGAATTATCAGTAAAAGCTTTGACTGTAAACCTAAACTCAAGAGCAGGACAGTGGGTTTATAGGGGGTGAGCTGGTTGGAGGGCGTTGCGCAGGATCTTCCGCGTGCTGGGGCTGCCCAGCGTGAGCTCGTGGCCTGCCCTGGAGCACCTGCCGCATTGGCGCGACAACACCGAGAACGTGCGCGCGCAGAAACTCGAGTACCCCGCCAAGAGCCGCCTGGCCGAAATTATTGCCGAGTACAGGTAACTTGAAGTATTTCTCATTCATTTGACAAATTTCCAATTTCCACTTGTATTGGGTGCTCTGCATGTCACTACAGTATCCTTTTCATATGACATGCCAGTTTGGAATTTGTTTGCTTTTTATATTCTGAGAAAACATGTCAGCTCGGTGGCCGGTTACACTCCCATGTGGGTGGCTCGTGGGGGACTTCACAATTCTGACAGGGACCCTTGTTGCTTGCAGCGCCCTGGCTGCGGGCGGCGGATCCAACCCCAGCGCTCAGCATGGGGGGGCGCTGTACGACCTGCTGTCCAGGATGCTGGCGTACAACCCAGAAGACCGCATCTCCGCCGCTGACACATTGCAGCACCCCTACTTTAGAGAGGTGATGGCTGCAACCATTTCTGCCATTTCAGGATTGCATGATATGGGACTCAATCCCAGCCGGAGGCTTCTCTATACTGCAGTTGCAATGAAAAGTATTCACACTCCATGCATCTAAGAAATCATGCAGAGGAAAATGTGTATATGGCTTGTGCAGGAGCCTCAGCCTGGGAAGAATGCCTTCATGCACAACGGGCGGCTGCTGGTGCAGTATCCCAGGCGCAGCAAGAGCGGGCCGGCAGGGGCAGGGGCCAGCATGCCTCCTCGAGCCCCGCTCAATAATTTCGACGCCCCTCAAGCCCGCCTGGCCCCATCGCGCAATGCCACGCCTGCTGTGAGGGCTCCTGCACCTTCTCTGCCCAGCTGCAGCACTAATTGGGCTGTACTTGAGGCGCAAATTTTTGTGAAGGGTATTAGCAAAAATGCATATGTAAGCTGGGCAACGGCTGGCGGGGGGCGTTATGAACACTGAGCACCGTGCCTACGGTTGATTGGGTCTGGCTTGGACTTGGCAAGTCCATCAAAGGGTCGGTTATGTGGCAGCCTTTACATGCAGCTTGTCTGCTGACGCACCATCACGAAAAACACACGTAATAACAAATAATCTGCCAGCTTTGTGAGCATTGGTGCTGCAGGGCTGGATCTCAGATGTGTGGTGTGCGCATGCAGGGCGTGCTGGGAACGGACAGGAAGCTGACGCCGGTGAGTGCGGCTGTGACAACGCACACGACGCCGCAGGGGCTGCCTCCCGGCTCTGCGCCCAGGCCCAGGCCGCCTGCCAACAAGCGTGCCCACCTGGACCCCTGGCTCCGGTGACAAATGCACTAAATTTGGCTGGCATGCTTTTGGTGTTTGTTTTTCCCATGCCGCACTGGCAATTTTGGATTGGGTAGGAAATAGCTGTTCTGAGTCTATTGTACAGTCCTGTAGAAACCCTAGGAAGGAAACTTACAGTGAACTACAAGTTGAACATTACAATATGTGGAACCAGACAGAACTGCAGAGGTACTGTAAAGTTTGCATTGTCAGAATGAAAATTGAAGGCTTATCAGTAAATTATGTAAAAATATATTTTTAATCTGTAAAGGACACCTCATATGACAGCTTGTCCCCCCATATGAGCTTGCCGACTTGGCCGCTTTTGAGAGGGCCCACGCCCTTGGGCGTGCCGGTGAATATGACATCTCCTGGGACTAGTGTAAAGCACTCCTTGACATACTTTAGAGCCTCTGGCACGCCAGTCATCATCTGGCTGGCTGCACCACGTTGCCTCTCCTCTCCATCAAGCTCAAAGGAGAACTCTGTGGTGATGTAGTCTGGGAAACTCGCCACATCAATCCAGGGCCCGATCACAGCGGAGTTTGGGAAGGCCTGCAAGCAGCATTGACAACCTTGATGAGCAATATTTCGACAATTTCGCAGCAGCATGACTCCAGGTCTTTTTGTGTGGTATCAGCTCGCATTGGATTGAATGACAGTGATCGAACCTTGGCAATCTCCCAGGGATGCCCCTTCTTCTTCAGCTCGCTCTGGAGGTCTCGAAGCGTCAGGTCGAGGCCCAATGAGACAGCATCCACCTCCAGATCGTCGTTCAGACGCAGAAGCATCTCGGCTTCATAATGTACACCTCCCCTGAATGTAAATCAACAGCACTACGTAAGGCAATGCCAGGAAGCCTGGTAAGTTGGAAATGAGGTTCACTGAATGCCACATTCACTGTATGCATTCTTCACATCTTGCTAAGCTGATGGGTGGGTGAAAGTCCAAACCTGTTTCGAGGCAACTGGACCGCAACTGGACCAGGCTGTGCAGAAGCTACGATCGCAGAGCTAGGAGGCTTCAGGAATATTACGGGCTTGTCTGGGACTGCATCCCCAAGCTCCTTGGCATGCTCGAGGTAATTTTTGCCCAAGCTGTCGTATCACAAGCCATCCATCACCATCCAGGATCTCACTCGTTAGGGTTTCACTGAAAGGCTTGGACTCTAACAGCCACACCATCACAATTGGAAATGTGTTATTTAAGTTGTTTCTTAACAATCAGAAATGAATGAGAGTTGTAAGCTTTTGCGCTCCCTCGGATAGCAATTCTCGACAGCGATCAGCGCCTCACCATATCAGTTTATCGCCACGTATCCCATTGGAATTAACCATCGTGGTGATGCGGCGGAAACTACTGTTGGTGATAAGTGAAGTAATTGTGTTCATTTTTTATGGAGTCAAAAAGGAATACTACGGGATTGGAGTGGGTGGAAACCGACAGCCGAGATGTGACTTTACGGGTGACGGCGTTACGGTGGAGAGGGTTAAAAAATGCGGGGTTTCACCCATTTCTTGCTCCCCTGCAAGGGTGCGTAGCAAGGGCACACCACTTGTATAAACGAGTGAACCCTGGACTAGCAAACCCACCACAGGAGTAAGTCTATAATCACGGGGGTCTGGAGAAGTGCAGGAGAGAGGGAGATACGTGTGGTGCATGCAATGCACAGCAATAACAACCTGGCTCGGTTTCTAAGTGTACATCTAAATCGAAAATAGACAAGGCAAGAGAATACTATATACTATATAGTGACTAGGCAGGGTGGGAAGGGACAACCTGTACCAAGCAGAGGAACCCCAGTCAGCCTCCAAGTAGCCACTCAGCGCAGTCCACGCACGTGGATGTAAAACTCCCGAGCCAGGAACAAGTGTGCATGCAGGGCCTAACTCGAAGAGAAAGGCAGCAGAACAGAACGCCAGGAACAGGTACGTGAAGGTGAGGCAGGCCAAAATCTACATCTGACTGGACTGAAAACCCCTGACGCAAACCGCGGGACTGCAACTAGCCACAGCCTCTCTCGCGAGAGAGCTCGTAAAAACTTGTTGTGAGCTTCAAGGACTGCCAGCGCGCACTAGATGCAATCAAGAAAATTCAGGGCTCTCAGGAGGCAGCAGAGGGTATTAGCAGTACACACACGAATGGGACCTTTGCACCTACAGGATACAATTAGGTATAGTACAGGCCCTAGGGCAGGATCATGTGTGCACAGGGGTCACATAGGACCCTTGGAAGAGCTGAGATGGTCCACTCTGTCTCCTACTTCAACATTTGATTCTCATGGCTAATGCAACGCCTGACTGCTGTTCGCGGCGTTGCATGTATATTATTAATATTTCACAAATTCGAAGCGTTGCCTATTCTAGGTTTCTCTGCTCTCCATACTGACAAACAGGCTGGCCGACCAGCCGCGATATACATTCTGTGTAATGATCCTACCCATCATGATTTTGCACATCCACCTGAAAGAGTTCAGACCTTGATACTTTGTGACACTTCAAAGCATTGAGTTCTTCTAACGGTGCGCTATGTTCCGCATGTTCTTGCTGGTCAGGTTGCACACTGCACTGGCAGTGCTCATAGATACAATATCTTCCTAGAGCAGGAAAGCGCTCTCAACATGACAAATTGCCCTGTCACAGCTCCTGGAGAGCGGTGAGATAGGTGTCCGGCAGGTGGTGGGGCATCGTGTCAAAACTGAACAGGATGCGCCCAAACAGCCTCCTATCCACCTGCGCCAGAACAGGCCGCCGCTTGTCCGCCCTAAACCCCCCTTCGCTCCCCTGCGCCCGACCCTTGCCCGTCCACTCCTCTTCCAGCAGCCGCGCTGCAGCCTCATCCTCCGCATGCAAGTCAGGGTCTTCTGCGGTCTGGCCCCTGACGAGCTCCGCCCGTGCGCAGGCCGCAGACCGCTCGCTCAGCCGCTGCCGCGCAGCCTTTCTGGGGGAGCAGAACGGCTGCAGCTCCGGCTGCCGCACAGTCTTCCTGTCGAGGCTGCTCTTCCGGCCCCGCTGCTCGGCTGCTACACTCGATCCCAAAGCCTCTGGATTGCTCAATTCTGGGCTGTTGTCACTGCACATTGCAGCATTTGGCGTTGACGCACTGGGGCTGCCCGATGCGCGCCGGCCGGGGCCGAGCGCATCGGCCGCCTGGCCGGCGCGCGCAGCCGCCTGCATGGCGTCCGCATTGAGGCGTGCCTGCTCCTCCACTGACTGCATCGTCACCTGCAGGCACATGGCACAATCACGCTCTGCATGACGTAATATGTTGCCCCGCCTTAAAGTCATCTGGCTATGAAGGACCATAGGATGCATGGTTGCTTTGTCATCCAGATTATCCAAGCTTTGCATCCCTTACTGATAAACCTTCCTGATGTCCCAAATAACCCACTGCCAACTCAGCACTCATCTCCTGCACGTTCCCTGATACTCCACAGCTCTGATATTGAGTGCAGCTCAGAGAAGGTGGTCGGCTGCACAGCAAAGGGCAGCGGACCTCAAAAGCAGGGCCCATGACTGGGCCAGGGCTGGCTTCTTCATCGGTGGAACTGAGCGCGTCCTCTGTGGCCTCTTCTGGTGGAATCACCCACAGCACCTGTGCAAAGAAAACTTATTACCACCCCCCTCTGTAGAGCTTATATTCGCCCTTCATCAACACTACTTCCAATGCATTCCAACGAAGCCTGTCACACCTACCCATCTCATTCAGACGTTTACCCAAAGCTCAAAGTCTCATGCTAACAAAAGGACACACAACACAATCCCAGGGCAGCACCTGCCCTGGCATGAACAGGGGCTCCGGGTGCTCGCTGCCCCCATACTTGGCGGCCGCTACAGCCGCTTGGGCCCTAGCGTCCGCGACCTCCTCGCTAGTCACTAGGTGCTGGTCATCATCCTCGCTCTCTGACGTGCCCACCTGGATGGTGTGCCCCTTGGGACCAGGGCTGCTTCCGGGAATGTATCTCTCTGCAGTTAGGGAAACAAGACGCTGAACGCTCGCACGTAAGCTGCAAACCATGGCACAATGGATCTGACATTTCAGAGCTTTAGCCTGCAGACTGGTGCATGCCAAATGCCCTCACCTGCATGCATTTCGTTTCTATCTTCCACATCAACATCTCCGGGAATCGCATCACTTTGACTTTGGTGGAGATCAGTGCCCTGCACACGCAGGAGGAATATGTCAGCACCGTCTATCGCGACTGGTCACCTAAGATGCCCGTCAGTCACAAAAACCTTCAACACCTCCTGTACATGATGAACACAGCATCAGGTCGCATCAGAGAAGATCTAATGCGCTAGATCAGTACTCGGCTACAAGCACAGTCAAGAAGGCAGTGCCCGGGCAACTCACAGCTCTAAGCAGCTGCAGTCGATGCACCGCCCTGTCTGTGGGCGATTGCATTGCGCCGTCCATGACCCCATCCGCAGCAGGGCCGCTCTCAGCCTCGCCTCCCCTGTCGCGCTCGTGCTGCGCAAAATCCCCGGCGCTGATCACTGCCCCTGGCGCGAGTGACGGCATGGCAGGGGGCTGCGGAGTGGCCGCACCACCATTTATGTTACTGAGCTCAACCCCATCGCCACCTGCGCTTGGCACGAGGGCATATCAGGGTACGCCATTATTTTGTTGCATGCGCACGTGTGCCTGAAAAATATCATCTATGGAAGTAGAGTCTTCAATTTCACTCAGCATTGTGCATACACCTTGAAATGCAGGCGGTGCATGGACTGCTTCTAGCAAAATATGGGGCCTAATAAGGATGCAATACATCTGAGTGTGTTAATCTGTGCATGGCATGTTACAGGCAACGTTGCAGCACCTGTTTCTGCGTCCTCTGTGGTGCGGTAGCCGGCAAAGCGGGCGGCCGCCAGGGCGGTCTGGGCGGCGGCGCTGTACGCGTCGCTGTTCTCAGCCATCGTCAGCAACGAGGTCAGTCCCCTCTGCCCCGGGAACCTGTCTCCGGCGAATTTCGGCCCCTTCGTCGCCACCTTCCAGTCAACCTGCAAACCCCCAAGCGTCAAATGCTACTGGCTGCCCTGAGACATGGTAGAAAACGGCTCTCAACAGTACTTTTCAGTCATTCAGCTCAGGGATAGAGTAGCGGCGCCCCAGCACATTTCCACAGCGGCCAAATGATGTGCTGGGGTGCCATAACCTTCCCTCTGATCCAAATCACTGAGAAAACACTGGAGTGCGGCGGCATACTTCAGCAATATTCTTGAAATGTTAGCAACCCGCTGCAGGTGATGGGAAAGAGGATTGAGGGGGCAGCTGACCTTCAGGCCCTCCAGCGTGGAGGTGACCTGGCGGCCAAACTTGGCGGCGGCGGTGCGCACAGGCGATGCAGCGGCCAGCTCTAAAAAGGCGCCCTCCACGCTCGCAGCACTCAGCCTCGGCACCACATCCGCCCTGCAAGACAAATCGACCTGCTGCTTGACATGTGTCTTTACTGCACTGCTGTGGCTCAACACCTCTGTAGTACACAGATCTATTGATATCAAAGGCAGCGGCAAGCTGACAAGGCATGACTCAGCGGTGAAGGTCGCATTCCCCAGACTGGATGAATGACTTGGAAGGGCCAGCTAACAATTTATTCGGCCGTTATACACTCTGCAAGGTTGTCCAGGAAACGCTTGTTTTTCAGAATATATGATGCAGCGACCATGTCGCCTACGGATAGGCATATGGGCAAAGCTATCGAGGGCAAAAGCGCACCCGTAGACGACAGATGTGGTGAATTGCGTGACCATCTTGGCCAGCTCCAGGCTGAAGACGGCCGCGCAGCCGAGCGCGATGCAGGAGATGGGGCCCAGCCCAGGAGGAGCGCCGCCGTCCCTCAGCAGTGCCGCCAAAATAGCCGCCACGCCACCTGTCACACCAACACAGGTAGGCAAACAGATAAGGCCTCAATTTCTCGTTGCTTGTCATAGAAACTATCTTCTCTATTGTGGTTGTTCTGTAGAGGAACTCGCCTTCTCCTCGCTTTCTCACATGCAAGGGCACCTGTTCCTCCCACACAATCGGCGCGTTCGCACATGCAAGGGCTCCTGTTCCACCAACATAATTGGCGCTATCACACATGCAAGGGCTGTACTGCTAGATCTGGTATGGGCACTTGTTATGGCAGCCTTGCATGATGAGCTTGGCGGACTCCTGGGAGAACTTCTATTGTGCCTGTCTTCAAGAATTCTCTCACAGGATTACAATTAGGCTCAAGACAAAGCTGACCATAGCGTAGCTTGTACATTCTATGATATACTGATGAATAACCAGAGAGCCTGGGACTCAGCACACAACCAGCAAGGCAGGCTCAGACTGTTGCCGCACCGCCATAGGAGTGGCCGGTGACCAGCACAGGCCAGCCGGGAAACTGCTGCGCAGCCGCCTCCAACGCCTCGGCAGTGTTGCAGTGTACAAATGTGGCAGCAGCCATCATGCCCTCGTGCACCTGCAGCATGACAGGCTGCATTGTGAGCATCAGCAGCACAATTTGACAGGTGGACTGTTATCTTCTGAGTCGTAGCAAACATCATTGCGCCCATGGCAGTTCTCACACAAGGATGCATAGTAATAGAGAATGGCGTTGCTATGCTTGTCGTATACAGCAGTTTGTTGCCATGTTGTATGCACCATAACAGAACCAGACTTCACAGCTACGCGGCAAGAAATAACAGTGTACAGGTAAGACAGTGTGAAGGCTGTATGCTGTCTGCACACCTTGCCTTGCACGCCTAACAGGGTCATTTCCATGGGTGCCGCAGTGACATCTGACAGCATGTCGCCCACCTCCAGAGAGCCCCTGTGCATGCATGTCAGACTCATCACCGAAGCTACACCTTGAAGACCTCTCTTAACACCATTCTAGCAATGCTGCAAGTGCCTGCAATAGCTTCTCGGGTCAACATCAGAACCTCTTATGGCTATAGTGTGGTTGGATACGGCACATTACTGTTTTGGTGAATCACCTAGACCATAGCAACGATACTGCGTGTACTACATTATTGAGAAGTCCATGCCAACAATGGCCACTTTTGTGTATGACATGCTTCACTTCACATCAGCAACTTCAATGGCATGCTGGGCATGCCATGAAACTCACTGATTAAGTGACGCACGTGCTCCATCCTACCAATTTGCTGGGATGAGCGCACCTGATGGCCACAACGATGCAGTGATTGGCCAGGTCTGCAGCCACATAGTGGCAGGGGCGGCCGATGCTGTTGTTCCACTCCGCCAACAGCAGATGCCCCGGCCTCACGCCCGCCAGCTTCAACACCGCTTCATTGTTCGCCTCGCCCGACGCGCCCCCGGCCGCACAGAAGTCGAATTGATGCACCTGTGCATGTCTTCTATTCAATACATGCGGCCTTGAACCATAGCATGAGTGGCCAGCGGAGCAGAAGACCTAGGTGGTAGTACCAAGCATAAGCGATGATGGTTTAGATTTGAAGACCCATCAATGTGGGGAGACAGTGGGTTCTGCACAAGTGGCCGACAAGCATAGAAGAAGACTGGGCTGGCAGTTTCAAGGAGAACGTGGGAAACAGTTGAGGACCCCTCAATCCCTCAATGTGGGTGCTGCACAAGTGGCCAACATAGCAGAAGAGTGTGGTGGCAATTTCAAGCACAATCTGTTGGGTTTCCCTTGATGGGAGGCAAGGGCGCTCACCGTCTGCAGGAGTGCAAAGTTGAGCAGGGACGACAGGTGGCCTGCAGCCATGGCATAGCCGTACGCGGCCCGTGAGTGCATTGCGCCGCACAGCAGAGCCTGGAGCAGAGTCTGAGGGGCACCCTGCTCACTCAGTTCCTGCGCAGCACGATAGTCACTCTATGCATTAGCCAGGCCTACTCCTAATCCCCTGCCAAGCACACCTGTAATCAGGGAGACTGAAGAATAGTGCCCTAGCCTACATATGACCAGCGACTTGAAAGAATGCAGATAGGGCACCACATGTTGCCTAGTCCTTTGCTGCATGGAATCTCAAGGACACCCTGTTTACACGTTTGTGTCTTTTGTAGTCACAACCCTGTTTGTGTCTTTTGTAGTCACAACCCTTCTGTCTTGTAGCCAGAGCCATTGTGTCTTGTAGACACAGTGTTTCTTGAAGCTGTGGAGAGGGCGCCTCGGGCCCTGTGAACGCTGTCCTGAGGACTTCAACCAGACACCGGAACAGGCAGGAGGTGAGAGGCTTGCCTTTGCTGCAGGCGGCTGCATGGTGGAGGGGTCTATGCGGCTGAGCACAGCTTGCTCGGCCATGGACTTGCGCAGGGCCTCTCTGTGGGCAGCCAGCAGCAGCGGCCAGGCGACCGGGTCCATGGGCAGCACCTCATAGAAGTGGCGCCGCCTGAACATGGACGTCATCAATCCCACCAGCTTCATCACAGCTGCCTTGCGCTTCTCAAGCTCTGTATGCTTGCGCACCCTGGCCAATCACAGCACATGGGAGTCAGTGAGGAGATGCATGCATGGGTGCTCAAGCTGTGAGATGCGTCTGGTATGCATGCATGCCTCTGCCTGCTTTTGAAGCTGGTGCGCTGACTTAATTGTACCGCATATCGGCAGATTGCGTGGAGACTGGACTCGAACAAACATTCATGGCAGTGTGGGAGCATGTAGCTGGAGTCTTGAGCATCAAGAGATGCATGGGCATCAAGAGATCTGCGGAGAAAGTAGTATTGAACAAGTGCGCATGTGACAGGGAGGATTGTTGACGTTCACCTGACGCCCTGCATGGACAGCACTGGGCTGACAAGGCTTCTGAGCGCTGCTGCTGCGCCACCTGCCTTTCCATCTTGTATGAATTCCTTTTCTGGTGCCACGCCTGTGAGAGCACACTTTCAGCTGTGGGTCTGTGGATGGAGCGTGACCAGACGTTCTAACAACACATGCAGTTATAATTGACTGGGGTAAAGCACTGAGCATTTGGCTTAGTGAATTGATATGCATCGTTCGCACCTGAGGCTGATGAGCTTGCTCGACGGCGCCACAATCTCCTCCTGACAAAATCTCCTACCCGCTGTGACGACCGACCCCCTGGCCGAGGGTACTCCAGGTGCCTGTTCCAAGGCATGTATCAGTAAAGATCCTGTCTACGCTGAGCAGTAAATCGAATCTCGCATGACACCCACGTAAACATAATAGAACTTACGGATGGACTCACTTGAATACAGAACCGTACACCCATCCCTCTGCGTCAGTGCTATGATCCAATACCAGATCCCACACGTTGCTGCTGAGATCGGACGGGATGGGCTCGGCTTTCACTGGTTTTCCCTCGTCATCGGTCCAAGATGACCGATCCAGTAATCCAGGGGCTTGCCTACAGAACACCACTAAAGTGAGATGTGTTAGAAGACCTTAAAGTATGCGCACTCAGCTGCATCTTGATTAACAAATCGCTTATAAACAGAGGGCTGGTTGAGGCGATCACAAGTGGTTCTCAAAGGCATGCAAAATTAGCATTTACCATCCAACAGGCCCGAAGTATCTCTGATTTTCAAAGGCTTCCTCTACATTCTCTATCATGTCTGTCTACTGAGATAGCCTGTGGAGCAGCACTCAACCACATTCATGTGCACGCATCAAGCTGAGGTGCGACACAAACAGAAATAACCATTTCTTTCACAGGAGGTGGAGGAACTTTGTTAAGTTGAGATTGGTGCTGGGACCAACGCAGCTTCTCATCAAATGCTGCATGCTAGGGTTTTGGAGAAAGATTGAACCCTACTGACAGTAGGCTACGGAACATGCATGAGCTTTCTGAAGAAAATCGTGATCGTGATCGTGATCGTGATCGTAAGTGCGCTTTAAACGTTGTCTAGGTTGACGGCCCAAGGAATGGCTCGAAAAACCTCTAGAATGTCCCAAAACGACCTTCGAATCAGAGTTGTACCACGTGCGTCTCACGTGCCCACAAAACGCTAAGAACGTGGCTCTTTGGGTCAAGACTGTCGGCAATTTCCTGCAAATAGTTCCATAGAATAAACGAGTGCTTTTTATTTGGCACAGCTGCGAGGTTGGAGTGTCAGAGACCCTGATTCGCTCTCGAAAAGGCCTTCTATGGTGAGTCCTTCAGGCCTGGTCCCCCAAAAGCAACTTTCTATGACCCTGTTCTCTTGGTTTCGCTATGATATGTTTTGCTGAATAGTGTGAAAGGCAAGCCAGCACTGACCAAGCTCTGGAAATGCTTGAGCAGGAGCTTACTCAGTTGGACGACGACTGTCTTCTGAGCATATTCTCCTTTCTCTCACCCCTACCGGACCTCATCTCCCTCTCAAAGGCATGCAGGGTGTGTTTTGTATCCCCATACCTGCATTGGGCTGCCTTTCTGCACTCGATATCCTGCAAGCGAACAACCTTTTTTCCTCTGCTTGTGCAGTGTTACCCGACTAGATCATATTCGTTTTGTTAATCACTTCCCTAGTATGCGCTTGTGAGCTGTTGAGAGCGCTGTGGAGGAGCAGGTCGGGTCTCTCAAAGCTGTCCCTTGCCTGTGCAGAGGTTCAAGAGCTTGACTGGGGACGGTCGGATGAGGTTGTTGGTGCTACCGTCAGCCAACTCCAGCGATGAGATGACAGCAGAGACGGCTCGTCGAGCTGCAAAGACCCGTAACTGTCGCCACGCTTACCACTCGCTGAGGGATGCTGTGGAGGGGAGCAGGTAGCGCCACTTGCTTAAAAAGGCAGCTTCCTCTACTGTAAATTCTAATATGGAACGCTGTTTGTTGCCTCATATGCCCTGTAGCCTTGTTCAAATATGAGTTTTTCCCCATCGTGCAATCTTGCAAGTGCGTATCAACTCCGATATTACGCAGGCCTGGGGATCGGATTGTATTAGAGCCTGGCGAGCATGATGTGGCAGATGTCCACATCTCCTGGCCGCTGCACTTGGTCGGCGGAGGGATAACTGCAGATGACACTGTCCTGCGCTGCTCCCAAAGCAGGGACGGTGTCCTTGATTTCAGGTATGAGCTGCATCACTTGATGGCTAGATCTTGGGATTACTCGATTGTGGTGAGACAATGCGTTCAATATCAATGTAAGCTGAGGACATGTTGGTAAATATATTTAATGATTGATCAATGATCGCAGGGCGTCAGGGAAGGTGCAAAACTTGACTATCCAGAGCAAGGCTAACGCGTGCATCACTCACCGGCAAGGGGCTCTGACTGTCGAGGTAGGAAGCTTGACTCCATGCCCGATGTTGAGGGGAGAGTCTTCCCAGGCAGTTTTGCTGAGTCAAAGGAAGCCGCTGCCGGGCAGAATCTGGGCAATAATAATTTGGCGCTGGTCTGTTTCGCAGGGGTGCAGCTTGCGGTGCACAGGCACAGGCTTGAACCACCTCTTTGCCCCGCTGGTAACACTTGCAACACTGCCAGCGCTTCACGGCAATGGGCTGCCTGCCAAAGGCGGCGCAGGCGTCCTGACTGTCATTGAGACCAAAATAAGGGTGCGCCCCTTGACCTTCTATCTCCAGTGCTGCCAGGCGTTTATTGTGGTCCCGACACTGCTCCAACCTTGTGCAGCAGCGTGGAAAATGATCTGAACGGCGCTGAGGATGCAGAGGGAGTTTGATGTGACATCCTTGACTTGTGTGTGCGCAGGGGCAGCATGGGTCTCTGGCAGTCAGGACAGAGGGCAGTGGGGCGCTGCGAGGCGTCAGAATAATCAATCTATTCCGAGGCACGCTGTTCTGGTTCAAGGTTGACTCGGCAGTCTCCGCCACAATTCCTGTCAAACAGGAACCAAGCCTCAGCAGCATGCAGGGCCAGCCTGTCATGGTCAAGCAAGAGGTAATAGCAGCCTTGCAGTCATTCTGTTTTTCTGCCGATATCACATTCCTGGAGGTCTTGGACATGGCAGCTGTCTTGCGGGGCTGAGTCTGCTCTTTGGACTGACATCTGTACAGTAGCTGATTTGGGTGCTGTGCGGGTGTCAACAGGGGACTCCACACAGAGGTGGTGAGGAGCCGGCACACTCGGGAGTGCAGCCAGGGCTGCAGCCATCATGGGCCAGGAGCCCAGCCTCTCCGTCGGTGGCTGTGCTGGAGCAGCGCGCCAAAGCATGGCACATGGCGCACCACAGGGATCGCGCAGCCCCAGCAGCATCTGCACTCAGCCATGAAGAGGAGCTGCCTGGCTCCAAACGCCGGCGATGTCACTGACGTTTTGGCAGAGTGAGACTTCAGAGACGATGGTGTCACAAGACTGCTCCAATTACTTTCAGAAGGCATTGTTGGACGGAAGGTGAGGACAGGGCTGCTCTGGCTGTCTATGTGTAGCAGGGTTTGATGCAATCTGATTGGAATGAAGTGTTGTTGTTGCGCTTATACCGCGATTTGCTTTTGCACAGATCCTGGTCCCAGGGATTATCCCATTGCCTTGTACATTATTGATTGGAGAATGTTGTACCAATTTGAGAGAATTCGGTCTGTTGGGTTTAAAAATTGTTGTCCGGCAGGGAAGCTATTTACATGCGCACCGGCTTTGTTAACGAACACCCCAGTTGCAAAGCATGGTCCAAGTTACTACAGTCCTGTTAGTATTCCGCTCATAAAATTATTAAGTTCAGAATTCCGAAGGGAAGATCATGTACATGTTGATAAGTTCTTGGCAAGCACGTGCACCGTACCTCTAATGGATATTCAATAGGAGATAGAGTTTAAATCTGCAATGAAGGGCACATCCACATTCTCCTATTCAATCCACTGTCACATCATTTTGTATTCGAGGAGGTCAACAGCTATACAGATCTGCATCTACAGAGCAAGGTCAGAGAACGTATCAGTTTTTCAGCTGTACAATCCTGGATCCTGTACAAATGACTGAGTAATCCAGTGCAAATTAAATGCTTTGCATCACATGCCAGTGTTGATCAGTCATCTATGTACACAGGTGTGCCAGATTTGGAGGAGCCAGAAAGATTGGCAATTTGCAAAATGTCTCGAGTAAACAAAAAACTCCCGTTCTGACGCCAACGCCAGGACACGAAAGCAGCAGAAGAGCTCTGCAGCAATCACTGGCTTGCTGCAGAGCTAGCCACAAAGGATATCACAAAGGATATCTGCAATCCTGATTGGTGTGCTTGCTCCTGTTGAAAGCTCCCACAAGGTGCAATCCATCAGAAACCTCATGGGTTGCATTAATCCAGGTTAGGCACCTTATCCTCAGACCAGAGTCGATGCAAAACTTCCGTTGGAGTACCCGATAAACACTTTTTCCAGCTCAGAGTTTTGAATGACAGCGTTAAAATCGTCCTGCGTTGCACCACGGCGTCAACACACTCCCATCACTCTCTGAAAAAGTATTATCTCTTGAAGTCAAAGAGTACATGGATTCCTTCATGTGAGGTTTGCTCACCTGATCACTCACGACGATGTCATACACGTCATTCCAGTGAGAACTCCAACTAGGAACAAACATGCAATTCCTGCAGCCAGCAATGTCTAGATTAGTACCACCCGTGCCGCAACTCAGTGATCTCTAGTGAAAGCTCAAACGTTCTCCTAAAAAAGGCTGTTGAAAATTGTGTGTGCTTCAGTAAATCGTGTTGCACTCACCTGAAGCCAAAAGGGTCATTGTATGGGGTCAGGGTCCAGGTAAATGTGCCATTATCGTAGGCTGTGGTTGCCCCTGATCCATCCTTGATTCCACTTGTCTGCGGGAAGGAGCATATCACCACATCCAAAACCCTTGCACTGTTGGGGAATGCGCTGCTTTCAACCCTGAAAACTGCCCTCCCGGATGGAGATTGTATCTGCAGTCACAGCAGCACCCTGCGTTAGGCTTATGCAGCAATTTCTTGGTGCCCCACGAGGGTTGCCCGTCCATTACATTGCACAGCATCAAAGCTGAGCCAACAGTTGCATCATGCCCCAGGCATGGGGGGATGTGGCACCCAGGGAATCTCACCGGAAACTTTGCGAAATACGGGAGGGATGAGATGACAATTGGCTCATGCTGTTGCCATGTCTCGGGTGCTTGCTGGATTATGCCCTGACACAGCAAAGAGATGCCATCAATCTTTACGAGGCAATTTTCACTGGAAAGGGTAGGAGCACTTCGTTCTGGCTCAAAAGCAACAGGTCATCTTGAGAATGCCAGCCCACCTTCACTGCCATCAGCCTAAAGTCGTCCGGAAAGAGATCACTGGTGATGTTGACAAGAAGTAAGAACCGAAGCAGACCCCCGGGGACAATATCAGTCAGCCCTGCGAATGGCACAACCATATAAGCTAGCAGTCATGCTTTCTTGATCAAGAATGAGGGAAAGAAAAAGGGAATCGCATAGACAGGCTCTTAATGCCGGCTCCAGCCTGGAATAGGCATCTTCATCCTTGGCATGCTCGTGAGCAAAAATCAACCCACCAGTTGTGTTGACCTGGGTGACAAACTGGGTCCCGAAATCTGCCAGGGTGAAGTTCTGGTGGGCATTCTGCAAGGTGACATAGGGTGTCACATCGATGCTGTTCCCTCGCAAGCTCACAATCTCCGCGGTTGTTACCACTGTCTCATTCTGCAGGGGCGGATCTAGGAGGCTGCAAGACACCATGACTGCGCTCAGGACATCTCATGGAGCATCCTTATAGCAAATTCATTATCACATGCATGCTATCAATAAAGCAATGAGCACAAGGGATGAGGCAAGCCAAGGCATAGGTGCGATTTGGGGGCGCACTAGTAGGTGAGGGTCTGTGAGGTGATGTTGGGAAGGAAGTGCAGCACGTTTGGATACATCCCAAGAGCTGCGCAGACAATGAACTTTGCCTTCAGTCCACAACTGGCAAGCCACTCAATTGCTCACAACGCTTGTCTGACAAGCTGCATACACAATATCTGTTGCATAGAAGAAGAGGAGAGTTGCATGAAGAGTGGCTCACCCAGCCTGGAGTGTTGTACAGGTCGGCCTGGAAGGGTGTCATTGGCTTGCATGACTTTCACAGTGGACTTTCTGGCAAAGGAGGTTCCCTTGTCCAGCACCACCACACTTGACAGGTACTGGTACAGCCCATGCTTCCATGCCTGCCATGATCACACACAGCTGATCTCAGCCCCACATCTCTGTAACAGAGAAATCTGACAATTCTCAACTGGCTCCATTCAATCCTCACTGAAAAAACAGCACACAAATGTTATATTCTCCTGTTGCTTGGGTCACAAGAGAGACCCTCACTGTATAAAATGAGGTTCTGAAGCAAGCAAGTGGAGAGAAGTGTGCAGTGCACCACAGAGAGGCGTCCATAGTAATCTGGCTGGGTCCTGTCTTGGCAGTTTGAGTAGCCTCCAGTCAGCACACCCACAATCCTGTTGGTGGCCACGTCAATCAGCGGAGACCCAGATGACCCTCCAATGGTCGCACCAGTGGTCCATGTCACCTGACATCAAAGAGAATTGCATCCTTTAAATGTTTTACATCATAAGCTTTCCATGGTAAGAGGCATGCTGTGCAAGAGTGGTAGTAGCTCAAAACGTACTTGCTATTCAAAATTAATTATTGCATGGGAGCTCTGAGCAGTACCTGGAAATGTGTCTGATCAGAAGGCTGGACCTCACTGGGTGGGAAGTCCGGCTTTGGGAAGTTTGTGGATATGCCACTGCGCAAGCACACATCAAATCTCGTTTCATTTCTTTTTGTGCTTCTTGCATGCCATTCAAAGAAGCAGAAAATTCCAGACGAGCCACGTGGAAAATCGCTCGTCGCACCTTGACATGAAGAAGTCAAAAAAGTTTGAGAGTGCTTTGACACACCTGCCCTGCACAGTGGAGATGGCTGCAGGGGCTCCACCAGGGTGATGTATTGCGATGGCCTCTTCAGGGATATCCAGGTCAGAGGCGTTGAATCCCAGCACAAAGGTGTGGAAGTTGTTGGGGATCAGGTTTGGGATTGCCATCAGCAGGACGTCAGCAGCGCTGTCATAGAAGCTCAAACTCACTCCCTGTCCAATGCACAGATGCATGTCAGTTTCTGGGCCATTCGGGAATCACACAACAACCACGAGCAAAGATGCATGACAAGAGAGAATGCATCTCTTACACTCCGTTCTCCACACTAACTGATCCTAAAGACAATAAAGACCGTGTGGATGGGTGGCGTGGGTGGTGCTTGCACCTGGATCACATCGCGGATGGGCGGCGCTTGTGTGTAGTTGCAGGGAGCATTGTAGTTGAAGATGACCAGCCAGTACTCAAATCCCTGCAGCTGACCCTTGTCTGCAATACACCGGCAGGGAATTGTCAGTTGCAGCAGGGGTTGATATTTCTTTGCAAGCTCACAATCAGACATTTTACAGCATACAAGGAAGTTGGCAAGGGGTATGGGTGCGGATGTCTCGCCTCTGATGCAGTGATCAGCAGTGAGGAGGTAGCGGTTGTCCCGTGGTGCATTGACAATGGACCCTGCAGCATAAATATCAATCGATAGATCCTGAAACCGTGTTCTGGCTTACAACTGGCGAGCACTTTGCGATGAGGCCACCTCATCATGTCAGGCAAACGTCAGCCAAGCAGAGCTAGGCCTATGGCAGCCTCATTACTTACCTGTACAGAGGCCGACTGTCTTAGACATAGGATCCACAGCGTAGATGGTCACGACACCAGCTGCCAAGCTTTTGTACTGGGGGCCACACTCCACGCTGGGTGTGCACCCAAAGATGGAAGAGCCGTTCTGCTGAAACAAGGGCACAGGCAGCTGCGTCCCGATCTGTCAACATGCAGTAGCCCTTCATCATCCCAGCGCCCCATGCAAGCTGATATACATGTGGCTCTCTCCAGTAGCGACACTTCAACTGGCCTTGCATGGCAAACTTATCAGGCCTGTCTCAGCTACAAAAGTATATAGACACCCACCGGCAGAGTGGTGACGCGTTCCTGCAAAAGCCTCCGTCTGGTTTTCTTGGCGTGCACTGAGGAGGCCAACCTGACGCTCACATCCTGCATGCACAGCCATGGATTGAGGCTCCTCTGGAGTCCTTCCTGTAACGCATGCGTCAGGCATGACAGTTGCATGAGTCTTCCAGGAGAGAACAGCAACTGCTACCTGCATAATGTTGAGCACGTGGAGCTGTGACTCTGAGACTGTCCCTTCTGGCTGATAGTACATCAGCATGATTTCCTCCCCTGTCAAGAGATTGAACTTGTCATCAACCCTGCCAAGCCAAGGGCAAGATTGCATTAAACAGAGGGTACAGTAGAAGGCTGATAAGTCTTACCCTCTATGGGCACTGTTGTGAGTTTCCCGAAAGCAGGCACGTCTGCATGTAGGCGTCGCATGCAGCTGTGCTGGCAGACCGTGTAATTGGAAACAGCGCTTGGCGAGAAAATCACAAGCTCGCTTCCTCGCGCCAGCTGCACTTTGCTGCAGCACACATCCAGCCCCTATCAGGTGCCCAGGGAGTCAGACCTTGCTGGTCTTGGCAAGCAGATCTGTGGCCAAGGCAGTCTTCAGCACACCTGAACAGAATCATGTGCGCCAAGGCGCCCTCTGACTGCATGCGAAGAGTCCATAGCAGCCCCCCTTGGGGCAGGCGTACCCAAGTCCCCTTTTCAAATGCATCAAACTCGCTGATCCCCTGCAGTGCATGCATGATTGCATCAGAGCTTGCTTCTTTGCTGGCAGCAAGTGCATTGGAGGTGGTGAGGCAAGCACGGAAGTGCTTGTATCCAGACCTTTGGAGATAAATATCGTGTATTCCGCAGGTGCAGACCCAAATGTTCCTCGTGATCGTCGAGCAGCGCATCCACGTCTGCCAGAGGCAACTTCAAGTCGATGACATCCAGTGAAGTGTCCCCTTTGAGGAGCTCTCTCGCCACGGCCCAGCTTGCCGGAGTCGCGTCTGCGAAGACATGCAACGTGAATACTCAGATGCGTTGACAGGACCCTGGGAGCTTGCATACTCTACTGACAAACTGCTGACTATGGGTGTACTAGGCACTTTCGGAAGCACTGTTCAACGTGCGAAAAAGCGCCACCTGCTTGAATTGCTCATCGGGATAAAGTGATCGCAACACTTTAAATATAGCTTAGAAAGATCCCGGTTTCAAAATGAGCGGAAAGGAATGTGAAGGGAAGATGTTGCCCACCCGACGTCGCTGTGATGGCTTCGGCAAGAAGGTTATTCGACGTTAACAAAAGAATGACAAGAAGAAACAGCAGTTTGGTCCATGATTTGACGCAAACCATTCTTTGATTGTTAGTCTCGAAAAACTAGACCGATGTACTGCGGCGGACTTCTTCTTGTGCTGTTCTCTCGGAGATCCATTCACTCTGGGCGTAGTGAGAAATTCTCATGTTGTCGGACGTGTCTAAACGCCCTTCTTGAAGTCGGCATAAGAGAGAAAGTTCAATCTGGAACCGGGTGACGAACGCTTCGCCGCAGAAGTCGGGCTTTTGGGCAGGTCCCCTTGGGCAGAACATCTTTCAAGAGGGCATGGAAGGAATCGTTAGCAACACTGGACTTTGATCGCAACTGTGTGGCAATCACTTAAAACCTCTGCCAGACATGTGCTGTCTACAGCATATGCATTGGGCGCTATAGATATCATCATGACGAGCTCGCCTCGTGGCGCGCATGTGTCATCATGATGTTGGACTCCAACAGTTTCCAACTCCAGTGGAGGCTTACACTGTAGGCCTGGCAGTTCTTACAAATGATGACCATGGTGATATAGGATTCCGTATGGCATTCAAATACCAATGTACTGGCTCATCAAGTCTCACTGCTACTCCTTGTCCTCGCTCAAGACGGCTATGTGGATATCCTTGAGCTGCTGGGTATTTGCTTTGGAAGGCGCCTCAGTAAGCAAGCACTGACCCTGCGGCACAGAATGCAGCCCTCACACCCCAAACTGCACAATGCAAACTTCAGCGGCACATGACATAGACAGCCCCCCCATTCACAGCACTTCAGGCTCCACAAGTAGGCATCAGGCATTCCACCAAGTGAAGGGTGAAATGTGCAGAGTAGATCTTAGCCTAATGGAGGCGCTTGCCTGGGCTGTTTTGGGGAATGCAATGACGTCGCGGATGGAGGACTCCCCGGCAAGCAGCATGCAGAGCCGGTCCAGGCCGAACGCGATGCCGCCATGTGGAGGCGCGCCCACGTCAAAGGCGTTCAGCAGGTAGCCAAACTGCGCCTTGGCCTCCTCCCGGGACAGGCCGATCGCATCAAACACCCTCTCCAGCACATCTCTCCGGTACGTGCGCAGGCTCCCGCCTGCGCAAGGGATTTTTTTTTGATCTTGCACATCATGCACTTTTTCACTGTGGTGCTCTCTGTGCATGCTTTTCCTTCCTCGGGCAAGGTGCATGTAAAGGCTGCCAAAATTCAACCCCCTGTTGGACTCTGCCAGATCGAAGCAAGGTGCAAGCAACCCTGGGTGTGATGCTTGGTATTTGTACTAGCCGGGCTGACCCATGCATGCATGTATCAAGAATATCAACAGTAAGCCACATGAACACATGCGTAGAAGAGGTAGACAAGGAGAGAGACACAGGCAACTCAAGGGCTTATAGGACTGTTTCTTGAAGCGCGGAAGCACACCTGCCACCTCTACGCCGTTGTAGACAAGGTCATAGGCCAGGGCACGCGCGCCGCGCAGGCCGGCCCCATTCCCCTCTAGATCATCGGGGTTGGGGGCCGTGAAGGGGTGGTGCACCGCCTCCAGCCGATCCTCCTCCTCGTTCCACTCAAACATGGGGAAATCTGCGAAGCGCGTCAACAATGCCATTGTTAAACCATGTCTCACTGCTCTTAAAAAAAGGTGCCTGCATTTGTGGTTTCATACGTACGCTTGGGATGGCATGTCAGAGCCAAGTGCAGCACAGGAGGAATGCTGGGCAAGGGCGCACCTGTGACCCAGAGCAGGGCATGCTTGCTCTCATCGGTTTCGCCGAGATCTGCCGCCACATACTGGCGCACGCGGTCCAGCGCCTTGTGCACCACTGCAGGCTCCCCCGCAGCCAGCAACAGCAAGTCTCCCTGAATGAGACCACCACACTTAGATATCTTTATCAAGCTCGTCTGTATCCCATTCCCAGCAGCAAGCCTTTGTGGGGGCAGCACCGCTCAGTGAACAGCACAAGCTCGCAGAGAGACAGTTGCATTTATTTTTCATGGTGTTGAATGAAAAGGCAGCAGTGTCAGAGGGATGGCCTACACACCGGCTGCGCTCCAGTGCTGGAGAGCAGGGCGTGGCATTGCTCCTCGGACAGGCCCTCCTTCACTGGCTTGGCAGCGTCAATCTCTGCCCCCTCTCCCACCCTGATGTATACCAACCCTCCAGCTCCTGCTGCCACCGCCTCCCCTGCAGTTTACCAACACCCCATCGCTAAGTTGAACCTCTACTTGTGTCCAGTAAGAAATAAAATGTCAGAGAGTATGTTGGCAAACACCCTCATCATCACTGGGCGCACCAGAAATGTCTCCCTTGGGCTTTAACCGGGAGTTGGATATCCGTTTCCCATCTGGCACGCGCATTGCCTTCACAATGCCTTCGCCCTCCAATGCACTGCTGAATACCCTGATGGCACATGTAGACATTGGAAGGCTGCAAGAGTCTACATTTTTCTGTGAGCACATGCAAGACTTATTGTCCACAAGAATGTGAGCGCAAGATAGCCAGCTGACCTGAAAGTGCAGCCCTGGACAGCACTGGAGACATCATAGTGTTCCAGCCCATATCGCAGGTCCGGCTTGTCGCAGCCGTAGCTGGTCATTGCCTCTGCATATGTCATCCGCCTGAAGGGACGCTGCACAGGCATGCCCAACACCTGCCACACAAGAATGAACTCAAAAGTTGTTCCGAAAAGAAGCTGACTGTGTGGCATCTCAGCCAATTCTCTGACAGGATGCTGGGAGCTCAAGAGGAGAAGGTAATTGTGGACCTCATTAAAGACAGCAAGGACCATCTCCTCCACTAGAGACATGATGGCATTCTGGTCCATGAATGTCATCTCCATATCCAGCTGAGAGAACTCTAGCTGCCTGCAAGACCAAACAACACCTCAATTCTTCTGTGCTGAAGCATGTCCTATCCCAAGCATTCACTGCAAGGGATTGCACTCCATCTGACGAAGCAGACTCACCTGTCTGATCGGAGGTCCTCGTCCCGAAAGCACCGAGCAATCTGGTAGTATCTCTCCACCCCAGCGCAGCAGAGCATCTGCTTGAACTGCATTGACGACACAGTACTCCCCTTCACTCCACAGCAATTGGGCTGTCTTGAATCGCAGAAAATCATGTCAGTGAGAGCAGCTCGATGCAGAGTTGCAGGCTCACCAGCTGCGGGCTTTGTGGGAGCGCATAGAAGGACCCCGGCTGCATTCTGGAGGGCACCAGGAAATCTCGGGCGCCCTCTGGGGTGGATCGGCACAGCAGCGGCGTTTCCACCTCCAGAAACTCCCGGTCGTCCAGAAACTTTCGGATCGCGCGCAGCATGCGGTGCCTCAGCTTGAGGTTCTTTGCCATGCGCGGCCGCCTGCGCATCCAGGCGATACTCCTCAATCTTCTATTCAGAAAATTCACAGGCTGTAGTTTGATGAAGTGATGACAGGTGCATGGAAGAGGTGGCTGCAGGATCACCTAAGGTCCAGCACCCGGGTTCTCAGCCGCACTTCCTCCTTCACATCAAGCTCTTCGTCCGAGGGGAGGAATGGCAGCTTGACATTGACAGTATTGAGAATGGTGACCTGCTTCAAGAATCTTCCTCAGTAAGAGTGGGTGAGTCAAAGTTTGGGGACCCCTGGAGAGCCTGGATCAAGCAGGAGAGATGACAGCTGGGGCAGCTCACCTCCTCTGCGACAAGCTCCACCTTGCCAGTGGGCAATCGTTCATTGGGATCTTTCCTCATGCGCAGTTGCCCTTTGATGCGCACCACGTACTCCGCGCGCAGCTGATCGAGCCCAACGCTGTCGTCTTGGCTCACAACCTGAGCGCAGCATGCCGTCAGTGTGCATGCGCCCTTGACATGACTGGTTTCACAATGAATGCTGTTTCACATGAGGACTGAGCACACCTGTACTGTGCCTGAAGAGTCCCTTATATCCGTAAAGCACACACCTGCAGATTCATAACGCATCAAGCTGAGGCATCAGATTTTTATTGCAGTTGTGCCAGCAGCATTGTGAAAGCTGAATGTCTGAACTCACCTCCCAAATTCCTTTGCCTATGAACCCAACCACACAGCGTTAAGGAAGAGCCAACGTCATCCTCTCTCAGCGTTCCACATCCTCTGTCCCTGCCCTCCCAACTCATCTTGCCGAGGTTGTGCGCCTGTGATGAGAGGCTTGGACTGCTCTGCACATCCACACCAGCAGCGCATGCCGGCCGTGCATGGAACAATCTCTCTCGCAGATACCATGCTGACTGACATCTCCGTACTACTCTATAATTGCTGCGACGAAACTGCAGTAGACAGAAGTGTGCTTTGAGCAAAGGCTGCACCAAGCCCCTGCCTTGCAGCAAGCCAGCCACCATGGGCTCCGATCTATTGAAAGATCATATCTACAAGTCCATGTTGGCTTCTGTGAAGCGATACGAGCAGGAAGTGGATGTCGGAAAACATTGGATTGGTGTCGGAGAAAAGGGAACACCCCGTTATCCTATACTGCAGCTGGCATGGCAGCAGGAGGAATTCAACCCCTGGAAAGAAGATCAGCAGAGTGCCTGAAAGCTTCAAGCACAATGCTATGAGAGGTTGACTTGACAAGTGCTGACTACGGGAATTACCTTGCATGCACATTGTTGATCATCTGCATGATGCATCTTGGGCGGCCCCCGGGGCCAGTGCCACTGGGGCCGCCCGCTGGCAGCGCGGGCGAAGTCTACCAAACCGTACTACGCCGTACGAGCGACTCGAGATCTAGCTTAGGGATCTGATATCTGCTAATGGTCACCGCGGTGGCCGCCCAGCCCGCTCTATCATGTGGGCATCATGTGTGCACAACACAATAGCCATGGTGCTGCAATTTCAACGGGGCACCATGCGTGACAGAGACAGACAGCTTGAGCTCATTGAATTAAGCCTGGGAATTCCCTTGAAAGTTGTCATAGTGCAGATCGTAATGATGACCTATGCGGCGTGATAGCTTCACAATGGCATGCATGTCCAGTGGTCGACGTTGAAATGTCATAAGGATAAGAAAACTGGCGCATACAGTGCAGCTCAGGCTGGGTATTCGAATTCATCACGCACTACTGTCCAAGGTGTTCTTCATTCACAACGGCACCAGTACTAGTGGCTGTGCAGCAGATCAATGGCTGTTTTCAACAACATGCCATGTCCTATGTAGAATAAGATGTACAGCGCCTTCTAGGCCTCGAAGAAAATGGCGAAGGTGCAGGCTTTCCAGCAACCGCAGGCACGGCAGATCACTCATTCCTGATTCAACAGTACTGTCTTTCCACATCCTCCAACAATGGGCCGTTCATGGAAGTGCATCATGCTGCTGATAAACTTCTCAGAGCAACGCCAATACCCCGTTTACAGCTGATTTGGCGGCTTCATGGCATGCGGTTCTGCTCCCAATGCGGCAAAGTCTCCCTCTGCCTACCTGTGCAGGGACTCTTCTAGAGTACCCGATCGAATCCAGCGAAGAAGATCAAAAATTCTGCACCAATGCGCGGCCAGAAGAATACAACAATGAAAGTGCTTCTCACGTCAGGCGAAGACAGTGGTGAAGCCCATAAAGATGCAACTGATGGCCACCCAAGGACTGAGTCGTTCCCCTGCAAGAGTTTTTGATCAAACTCAAGATACATCACCAGTCACCAAGACCTTTGGTTCTTGGCAAACATGCAAAACTCATGCTGGGACATTGAGACGCACCAATTCGAGCTGCTTTCCAAAAGAGCCCCCTAAAACCTGTCCGATCGTTCAGCAGGCTTGGGAATTTTCCTTTGATGTATGTACAAGTGCATATCGTCAAAAGCACGACGGTCAAGAAGGCCTTAAAGTCGAACAAAGCTGACATCCTGTGATTTCAGTTGCTAGCCCTTTGAGCAAACATCAGCTCCCTCCACCATCAATCATGGCAAATCGGAGATTGATGTCAGCAATATTCCTCTGAAAGGATGTGCCACGATCCAGGACCGGTGATCGAGACCACGTTTCAATGGAAACAAGAGCTCTGTTTATGTATGTCTAGCTTTGCTCCTTTATTGATGCGATACCGTCGACGTCCAGTGAATAGATCTGTGACCTCGATATTCTCTCAACCTTGTTTCAGATCTGAGTAGCCAAGAAACTTCCTGAAAGCAGGAACGCCGCGTGCACGCGTTTACATTCCCCGACATCGATGCGTCACCTGTTCTGAGTTTTCTGTTCCACCCCTGATCACTGGGCCATGTTTTTGCGTGTGTCAGGTTATTCTTCCATGTGGTGTATATATAGATTGCCATAGGTTCGACGTGGCCATCACAGTTATTTGGTGCAGCAGAAATCCTCGCAGAAAAAGAGATGTAGTTCGCTTCCACTGGATGATTTGACTTCCTAGCGAAAGACAATGAATGGGCAGCGGCTAAGGCCAGAATAAAAGCCATGGATGTACAAGTTGACATAAAAGATGCTGCCTTACTCGCGAACATGCAGGCAGGTGGCAGCCCCAATCCTACACCTGGAGATTTGCAAGGATATGCTTCAGGGATCTTGCCAACCGCGCGCCCAGCGTTGAAACCGGAGGACGAGCCGCAAAAATGGGTGCAGTGCGCAAAGTGTAGCCTGTGGCGCAAAGTAAGTCCAACAGAAATCTCTGACCCACTTTGTCAGTGCTGGCTCCCAGGTTGTATAACTACAGAGTCGCTTCTTCGAAAGCTGTTCGCATTTCACCCCATTATTTTGTAAATAGCATGCAAGTATGATTTACGGAAGGATCGGAGACGTCTGAGGCTGAAGAATTTTATCTTTCATAAGCTCGATGATGGCTTAGTGTGCCGCTTTTGACAAGGATTCTGCCCTTTAGCAGGGTGGCAGTTCTGCCAAATCGTTTGCAGGGAAAAACATAGAAATGTGTTTCATGTCAATAAACATTTGCAATCATCGTATATGAGGATCGCTTGGACGACGGGGTATCCGCTCGTGTGCAGGTGCCTTTCAAGCTGCGAGATGAGGACATCCCAGACGACTGGTCTTGTTCCCAGAACATCTGGGACAGCGATCACGCTTCCTGTAGTGTTCCACAAGCTCTTACTGACGAGGAGATCGATGAAATTTTGGCCCTGCAGGTGCATACTCCTGTTCTTCAGCAATGTTCGATGGAGTCGTGACAAGTTGCCAAGCGTGCATCATCTTTTGCTTTGCACAGAGCGATTGAATTGTCGTTCCGTATTGCAGGAAGCCGTGTATGATGCAGCAGAAGCTGCTGCGATGCCGGTCACCAACCATCTTCCAGCAGAAGTGTGAGTGGCCAGCCTGTGCTCCTTGGCCTCAGCCCAACAAATTTCCCTTGAAAGAGTACTTCATCACACTGCCATCTGCCAAAGATCTTAGTGAGGATTTTGCTTTGGCAAGCAGGGCCATGGAAGTGGCATATGAAGCAAAGGCCAGCCCAGTAGATGAGGCCTACGGCGATGAGGACTACACACTGGGTGGCAAGATGGCCTATCCGGGCTCGTCCACACCACGGGGCAGCCGCGGGAACGCCTTCTTCCGCAGGGGCGGAGGCCGTGCCAACAACCGCGTGCCCATGCGCGGGGCCAACCGCTCGCGCGGCCGTGGCAAGCGGCCGAGCAATGGCGACAGCAGCGGCGGCGAAAGCGACGGGGGTGGCTATGGACCAGGCATGGACGCCATCAGCAACGGCAATGGCGGCCGCGGGGGCCGACGGCGCACTAACCAGAGGCCTGTGGGCAGCGCCCAATTGTCGGGCCGGGGCCGGGGCGGCAATCGCGGGCGGGGCGCCGGCCGTGCGCGCGGCCGCATCGGCCGGGGCCTCAGCCAAGCTGCTGAGGCGCTGCTGGGCATGGGCGGCGAGTACGATCAAGATGAGGCCATGACGGTCAGCGACACCTCCATTATCATATTCTCCTTTCCTTGCCAAGACTTGCACATGCATTTAGTGTGCATGCATGTGAACACAGCCACTGGCAGGGCTGCAGGAACTCACTCCACTCTGAGAGAAGGCAGCAGGGCTGACAGTGCCTGCTCCTGCACGCACAGGATGTGGTGATTTCCGAGGACGACGACGCGATGTACGCAGTGGAGCCCGCCAGCGCGTATCCTGCCGGGTCCTTCCGGCCGGGGCGAGTGATCTGGGCCAAGGTGGAGGGGCACGACTGGTGGCCAGCACGCGTCGTCCGGCGCAGAGCCGTGCCGCGCGAGGTTGGGCCCCCGCCCGGGGGCCCCTCGCGCGTGCGCACCCACATCCCCGTCGTCTTCTTTACAGCCAAGGGCATTCCCGGCGAAGTGGGCGATGACGCACATAAACTCGGAGGCAACCCGGCAGGTCTGTCCTCTCAACATTGCCTTTGCGTGCTATGCATTGCAGGCCATTGGTCAAGGAAGTGCCAAGAAGTTGCTGCAAGGCACCTCGCCTTGTGGGCTTGGACATGTGTTCTATAAGATTGTAGGCACTGGCTCAAGTGTGAGGTGTGTCAGGGGCAAACAAGAATTGGCTGAAGCATGGTTAATATACATTTTGGTGCACAGGCGTGGACACAGAGGAAGCTGAGTATGCGTGGCTCCCCATCTACTGCCTGAAGCCCTTTGAGAAGGGCGACGCAGCCAAGCACGCCGTCCGGGAGGGTCAGACCGGCGAGGATGTGAACCTGAGCGCCTGCGTGGCAGCTGCCGAAAGGGCGCTGGCCAGCATCCTGGAGCTGCAGTACAGGCGAGCCGAGGCGCGGGGACCTGATGAGGACGAGCCGGACAGCACTGCCGAGAGCGACTCTGACGGAGGTGACCTGCCACACTCTACTCAAGCCTAGCAAGCCATGCATGTAGCTGACCTTTTGGTGTTTTCCCTGGGGCCAAAGCAATTAACTCTGCCATTGGGACTCTGTCGGTCTTGAGTCCTGGCATATTTGTAACTCAGTCATGTCACTGCAGGCTGGGGAGGTCCTCCCAGACAGATTGAGTCGGCGGCAACTCGCAGCCGGGGTCGCGGCGGCCGCGGTCGGCGGGGACGGGGGCGCGGCGGACGGCGGGGCGGCCGGGGCAGCCGGCGCGGCTCGCGCGGCTTTGACGACGACGGCAGTGGCTCCGAGTCGGACCTGCCGGCCTCGCAGCAGGGCGATCCTTACCAGACAGGCGCTGCCGATGCCCTGCCGGGCCAGGCCGCCGCACCTCTGAAGATGAGCATCGAGCAGATCTACGGCTGGAGATGGCCGGCCGCAGAGGAGCCCGCTCCCGACAGGCACGCATTGTACTCTCTGTGCCCTGTTCTACTGCAGCCCTAATGCCAGGATCACAGCATATAAGTGCAGTTCCTTGGCGCCAATTGTGGGATTTGCAAGCCCTGATGTCCTGCATACATCAGCATGTAAACACTGCTTTCTTGGCCCCCATGCATGATGGTGCAGGATGGAGGGCTCATTCATGTTGTGGTCATGCAGCAGGCCGAAGGAGGAGCAGGGTGACGAGGAGCCTAAGGCCGAGGAGAAGCAGGAGGAGGGGGATGGCAATGAGAGCGGCCTGGACGAGCTCATGCTACTGGCAGGCTCGCGCCGGCTGTCTGAAGAGCCGGACAGGGCGGGAGACGGGGAGGCTGGCGGCACACCACAGCGCGAGGGCCCCACCGGGGAGGAGCCTCAGTCCAGGGACGAAGATGAGGTGCGCTCTCCAACTTATTTGCACACATCAGCAAGCAGGACAGCTTGTTTCCTTTATTCAATTGTGGAGTGCTTCTTTCTGGATGAGTCTCATGGGCGGACTATTTATGCACTGGTCTGTGCTTGCACAGGACATGGCGCAGGAGGAGGCCGACGCCGTTGCAGCGCTCATGGCTGCCGCATCAGGTGACATCCGCAGCGAGGCGGCTGCGGACGCAGATGACCAGTCACCTCCAGGTGAGGACTCCAAGAACTTTCGCTATTTCACCCACACTGTTACAGTCAGTTGTGTCCAATAGTCCCCGGTGGCAGATGCTGGCAAGTAGGAGGACACAATCAGGGCAATTGCAATCAGGTGCTTGCAGACTAAACAAATTGTCTGCTCTGAGGCAGCCGTATTGATGCAGCGCTCATGGGTGTGTCAGCAGAGCCAGTGCGGGAGGCGGAGTTCCTGGTAAAGTGGGTGGGCAAGTCACACGCGCACAACGAGTGGGTGGCCGAGTCGGTGCTGGCGCGGCTGGCCAAGCGCAAGCTGGCCAACTTCAAGCGCCGCCACGGCGCGCAGCCCTGCTGCCTGGCCGAGGACTGCTGGTCCATCCCCGAGCGCCTCGTCGCACGGCGTCCCTCCCCCGTCGGCCCCGGCTGGGAGGTCCTCGCCAAATGGACCGGCCTCGGCTACGAGCACAGCACCTGGGAGGTGCACACCCTGCTCCTTCCCTGTCCCAGTATACTACCCCATACCCCCTTAGCATCATTCCCAACCCAAGGGCAGGCGAGTCCTAGGCCAGAACGCCGGAAATTGCTGAAGGGAGCATTGGCATAAGCTGGGTGGGATTGTGAAGCCGTATATGGTTTAAAAAAGGTGTTTGGCGGGTGCAGGCGGAGGGAGAGGGCGTTTTGTTGCTTCCGGAGTACCAGCCGCTGCACCAGGGGCTGTGGTCGCGCCAAAGCGCGGCGCTGGAGCGGGCCTCGCCAGCCGCCACCGCCGCCGCGGCCGAGGCGCGCGAAGCCGCCGCCAAGGACCTCCAAGATTTGCCCGACCAGCCCTCCTGGGTGCCTCTCTGCCCCTCTTATCATATTGGCTGTCCATCTGTCACTGTTCCCGGTGCCCCCAAGACCATAAATGTATCTGCAAGCAATGTGCGGGAGGTAGTTGCTGATGGCTAAACTCTCGGCGATCAGGTGTGTGGAGGGCGCCTGCACAAGCACCAGCTGGCGGCTGTCAACACGCTGCGCCAGCGCTGGGCGGGGGCCGGCACCCTGCTGCTCGCGGATGACTCGGGACTGGGCAAGAGCACCTCCTTCATCGCCTTTATTCAGTCCCTGCGGTGCGCCATTTAGTCTCTTGCCGCCTTGCTTGCCTCCCTTACTCCACATTGCTCTTCAAGCCAAAAGTGTGATAGTTCCACGGGTGCATGAATGTTTCCCTGCGCGCCAGTGACGTGCACAGCGCTGAGCGTTTGGGGTGGCGGTGCAGGCGGGAGCTGAAGCAGGCGGGACCGGTGCTGGTGGTGGCGCCGTCGAGCCACGTGGACAACTGGGCGAGCAACTGGGAATTCTGGGCGGAGCCGGGCACCAACGTGGTGTCCTACATGGGCATGTCGGCCGCGCGCACGCTCATCCACGACCACGAGCTGTGGCTGTCGCCCGAGTCGCTGGACAGCAAGTCCAGCTTCTGGCTCAAGCAGGGCCTGCCCTCCAGGGTGAGCCCCACCCGCGATTGCAATGAACAAGCATGCATGGACCTCATTTCCTCTGCCGTCCTTGACATGGCTTGAGACCAGTGGGGTTGCTCTTAAGCTGTTCCCGGAGTCATCGGGCTCTGCTGTCTCCACCTGTGAATCTGCTCTTCAAATTACTTGATGGAATGCAGAGGGACTGGCAAGTGTGGCAACACTTTAGAAAGGCTGGCAATTGTGGCAACACAGCATATATGGGATCGGTCAACTGAGGTCTGTGCATGGGTGCAGGTGGCCAAGCCGGACGTGGTGGTGGCGAGCTACGAGGCGCTGGTGAGCGACGCAGCGTCGCTGCGGGCACTGCCGTGGGACGTGATCGCCATCGACGAGCGCACGCGGCAGCAGTCCACGCTGCTGCGCGCATACCAGGCCCTCTCCGCCTTCGACTCCCGCTCCCGCGCCATCGTCGCCCACCCCAGCCTCCTCAACTCGGTGCGCCCTGCACCACCCGCGCCGCCAGACTTGTTCATAAGAGAAGAATATTGCAGAGTCTGGTCTGGAAGCATGGGCCCAATCAGTGTTTTGCACAGAAGTTACTCGAACACGCAACTCCCAGATAACACTGTACTTTTTGTGCTTTCCGAGGGTTGCTGTTCCTCGAGTGACTTCTCTGTTAAGTGAATATCGGCATCAAACGTCCTGACGGCTTCAATGCTTGCTTTTCTTCTAAATTAATACAAGAGAATGTGTATTGAAGTCCAGCCGCCATGCTTACTGCACCCAGGCTGCTACAAGCGGTCCTGCATGACAAGGCTATCAGATTACCTTTCGGCGTCCTCTTTCCATAATGAGCAGCCTGATGTGTGCTGCTGTCCTATCGGGACAGAGGAAACGTGAAGGTTGAGAGTGAATGGTTGACATGCTGTGGTCGGCAGGGGTCTGTGGAAAAGCTGAAGCAGGCAGTGGGCTTCCTGGAGGATGCGCAGGAAGTCGGCGAGCTGCTGGACGCCGACTTTGACGAAATGGAGGAGATGCAGCAGGTTTGCTGTCCATCCACTGTCACTGTAAGCTTGGAACATCGCATGCTTACACAATCCATGCAACAAAGGAAGCATGCTGCGCTTACTGCTCTGCTCGTGACCGGCTGCAAGGACCTGTGGCGTGTGTAAAGCCCCTGCAGAGGCCTATATAGTCAAGGAGGGGCGACAGCAGTGACATATGGCAGAGTTGGCTAGTGTGTTGCCCGGTGCTGAGCATGCAAATGAGTGGATGAGTGGGAAAGATTTGTTCTTGTGCTGAGCGGGGGTGTCTGATGCGCCCGCAGGTGGAGCTGCTGCGGGGGTGGGTGCGCGGGCGGGCGCTGAGCCGCAGCAAGGCGGATGCCGGCCTGGCGGTGCGCGGCGGCTGCGAGGCGCGCGTGCCGCTGCAGCTGTCGGAGGCGCAGCTGGAGTGCTACCGCGACGTCCTCGCGCGCCGTTTCGACGTTCTAGCCGACCCAAAGCGGCCGCGCCACTCTGCGCAGCGCACCTCTGAAATGCGCGCCCTCTGCGCCGAGCTGCGCAAGGTGCGCGCCTGCACCATGCTTCTTCCTGTGTCTTCTGCCATGGCCGGAGTCTCTCTGCAGTGCGTTTCTCTTGGCCCTGTGATGCTGTTCTGACTCGCGAGGTGGAGCATTGTGTTTGCTCAAAGGGACATGATGCTGCGGATCTGTAGCTCTCTAGTGTAGGATGGCTCGGCTGGCAGCATCTCCAAAGATGTGCTGTATGGCTGACTCGCGCTGTCGAGTCTCTCAACTTCCAAGGGGGATGCGTGCTGCCGCACAGATGTTTGGAAGCATGCTTGACTGCAACCTTGAAGCTGAGGCGTGACGAGTGCATGTGTTGGCGCAGGTGTGCAACCACCCGTACCTGCTGCACCACACGCGGCCGGAGGAGGAGGAGGACTGCGAGGTGGTGGGCGTCTCTACCAAGTGGCAGCTGCTGGACCGCCTCGTGCCGCGCCTGCATGCGCGCTCCCACCGCATCGTGCTCCTCTCCCAGAGCCCCAAGGCCCTCGACCTCGTTCAGGTGCACCTCTCAATCTGCTTGTCTCAGCCATTGGCCCTGGCCACGTGCCTCACCGCCACAATACAGGGCTGAAAACAAATTACATCTGACGCGTTAGGGTCTGTGGCTGGCTCATACAGCACGGTGCTGCAAGTGTGACACCTGTGCAGGGTGCAGCATGTTTTGATGCGGTGGGTCTTGACTGTGCAGGAGTGGGCGACGGCAAAGTGGGGCGCGGAGTGCTACGAGAGGATAGACAACAGCGTGCCAGCCGCGCAGCGCCACGCAACCGTGCAGCGGTTCAATGAGGAGGGCAGGTGCGACCGCCACCGCTGGACCTTACATTGTTCTCTTGTTAGAAATGGTAAGATGTCATGCCGTCCAGACTTCTTCAACCTTGAAGACAAGCAGGAGCGCTGAGATATATGTGCTGTGCGTTTGCAGCAAAGCGTTTCTGTTCCTGCTGTCGGCGCGCGCGTGCGGCCTGGGCATCGACCTGCCCACAATCAGCGCGATCATCATCCTGGATTCCGACTGGAACGCCAAGGCGGACGTGCAGGCGCTCAGCCGCGCGCACCTGCTGGGTCCCCCGGCCGGCGCGGGCGGACCCTTGCGGCTGCTGCGCCTGTTCATGCGCAACAGCGTCGAGGAGAAGATCCTCACCCTGGCCGAGCGCAAGGGCGGCGTCGCTGCCGCCTTCCGGCCCGGCTCCGCCGGCGGGTGCGCCACTTGATTTGTTGTTTTGCGCAGGCAAATCTGCAGCCCTTTGAAGTTGTCCAGGAATATAGAGTGCTTCTGACTGCACAAGAACGACATAGAGTCATGATCCTGACTGACAAGGCAGTGGGAAGATGGTCTCATCCTCGGGGTAGACCAGGCAATTGTACTGTGCTGTTATTTTTTCTTGTGAATGCTCTGCACAGAAGTGAGCCTGATGTGACTCCCATGTCAGGAACGGGGCTTCTGCGAGGGGACCATGGCTGCTGGAAGAAATCTTGCGATGGGGCACATCGACGCTCTTCAACCCACACTCAGCGCATCCGCCGCACCATTCCCAGGACAACCATCCACCTCCAGGGGAGGCGCCCAAGCCTGACCCCAAGCCAGAGGCAGGAGCTGCAGAACAGCCTGCTGCAATGGAAACAGACGGGGAAGCAAAGCCAGCTGACCGAGCCGCCGAAGGAGACAAGGGCAGCAATGCAGATAGCACCCCGGAGGCAGGGCAAAGCAGTAAGGAGGAGCCGGCCCCGGTGATGAACGAGGCTGCGGCGTACACCAATGAAGCGCTGGATGCCCTCATCCGCTGGGGAACCTGCGCAGCCGGCGAGGACGCCAGCTCAGGTGGGGCCCTTGCTGTTGACCCTAAGGCTGGAACCTTGCTGTGACTGTGGAGGCATTTTGTTGTGGCAAAGCATGGCGTGGCCAGTGTGTCAACAAGCTTCCATTCAGGTTCGGTGACTAATGGCGGCTCTGCTTGTTGCTCACAGGCTCCTCCGATAAGGCGGACGTGGCGGGCAAATCAGAGCAGGGCTCCACGGATGGCAAGGCAGAGCCTCAGGCAGCCCCCAGCACACTGTCAGGTCCCGGGCTGCAGGAAGTTGTCGTCCGGCAGTGGAGCAGCCAGGACACCTCGTCCTACGGCTCAGCAGGCGAAGGTGCCTCCCATGTCCTTAGCTGCCCCATTCCAAAGACTTCATATTCGAAATTACTGCGTGATCTACAGACTCCATTGGTCATGCCCTCAGGAGCTTTGCTGCGATTAGTTGAAAAAGTGAAAAAGGGGAGTCCTGAAGGGGGACTTGTGTGTTGTGCAGACGAGGATGAGGAGGACGACGGGGAGACTGATGACGGGGATGCCACGCGCTATTCCGGCGCGGGGTCCGCGGCCACCTACTGGGACGCGCTGCTGCGGCAGCACTGGGAGCAGCTGGAGAAGGAGGAGGGCGCTGCCCAGGGGCGGCTGGGTAAGCCCACTGCTGTTATCACTCCTGCTGTATTTCGTTTTTCTGTATATGCACCAATGTGATTCCTTTTGCTTTACTCTCCCTTGCCGGAATGTACTCTCTTGCCGGAGACCACTCTCACTTTCTCAATTTTGGTATTGCAGCAGCCTGCTTGTGCGCTCGTTAGGGCACATTTGATGGCCTGCTTCTGTGCATGCTTTATATTCCGAGAACAAGGAGCGCCAAAAGGACTCTGCTTTATGAGGCAAATAAGGGGTGGTGTGGAACTGGTGGCACAGAGAGCAGCGCGCAGAGCTATGGGGAGGAGGGCGAGGAGGGAACGCTGGATGCCACGGCGGGGTTGGACCTGGGCAGCGCACGGGGGTCGGAGGAGGTGCCGAGCGTGGGGCGCGGGCGGCTGCCGAGCCGACGAGGTGAGCTGCTGGGCAAACGCGAGCGGCGCAAGCGGCGCATGGACGACGCTGACGAGGACGACCTCAACTCCCTCGACGAACCCCCCGAGGCCACCAAGAAGCGCCGCCGCGCAGGTGTGTATGTGCAGTGTCTTAGTGTGGCACTTTGGTGTAGCGCCAGTGTCTGCCCTGTGCCTTGTTCTTGCCTCTGACACATGCCTCAGCAAGGCTTCCGCCTACTCTGGCCATCGGCTGGATCAAGCAAATTTGCTGTTGAAGGAATCTTTGAAGCAGAGATGTCCATTGTAATCGCATGAATTGTTGAGGCATGTGTTGAAGAATAGATCAAGGCACAGGGCATCTTTTTGGTCCTATATTGGCTTTTTCTAAAAGTATCATTTTGTGGGTGTCTCAGGTCCGATGGGCTTTTTCGGCGTTGATATTATATATTATCACCCTGCACCTGCATCTTTCTTCAGGGGCCAAATTCTTGTGATGCAACCATGGTCAAGGAGAGGTTTAGTGGGGCAGAACATAAGTACACGTGTGCAACACAGGCATGGAGACGCCGACGGCGGTGGTCGGCGGTGCGGAGGCGCGGCTGATGAAGCGGGAGTGGGCGCGGTACGAGGGCATGCTGGGCGCCATCGGCGACCCCTCCACCCCCGAGTCCTACGTCGCCAAGCGCGCCCACAAGCGCCTCGCCCAGCTCGCCGCCGACCTCAAGCTCTCCTCCATGGGCGTCGTGGAGCTTGCCAACCAGGTCTCTCTCTGCCTCCTGTCTGTCCTGCCGTATGTAATTTAAGTATATTTAGACATGGGAAGGCAGCTGCTGCCCTGCCTGCTCAGCATAGGCACCCTCTGGCCTATACTGGCAGAAATCTGACCCCCGGTAGTTTTAAGCTATGACATCCAAACACTACCGGGGCCTGGACTTCTGTCAGTATAGGCCAGAGGCTTTGGCCAGCCATCCTTTTGCATTGAAAAATTGCCGGATGAATTTGTCTTTTCAAACATGCATGTGGCTATGGGCGACGCGGGGGGGATTTGTTCAGGGGGGTCACTGTATGGTGTAGTGTTGGTCAGAGTGGTGGCCAGCCATCCTTTTGCAATGGAGAGTTGCCTGCCAAATGTCTTTCCAAGCACATGTCTGGCTCTGGCGTGTGAGGGACAAAATGTTTGAGGAGGTCTGTCTGGTGTCTGCAGGCGGCGGAGGTGCTGCTGATGATGCGGCCGGAGGGGGAGGCCTCGAGCGACTTCCAGGAGTACACGCTCGTGGCGCTCTTCTCCCTGGCCGCCCACCTGGCCGGCGGCGTGGCCGCAGAGACCGCCTCCCTGCCCGCGATGGCCCGCTACTACAAGCAGGACCTTGACGTCCTGCAGCAGGTCAGCCTGGCCAGCCACTGCTGTTTCTTTTGCTGAATTTTCAGATCATTGTCCTCACCATGTTGAGTCCACGTTGACAAGGACCCGATGTGGATGCCGACCATTTTGGGCCTGGAATGGTGTTGCAATGCGTGGCTGCGCAAGCAATCTGCCTTATGAAGTATGGGCCATGCATGTGTACTTTGTTGCAGGCTGAGAGCGGTCGAGTCCTCATGGCATCCTCTTGGGCTGAACAAAGCAGATCTGCAATCCTGGCTGTTGCTTTGAGAAAGTGTAAGTGTAGCTGAGAGTGTAATGGCTGGCGGCAGGTGTACGACTACATCATGCAGAGCCTGGCCAAATACCGCAACATGTACATGGACGTGGCTGCGCTCATGCGCAGCGGTCAGCCGGCTCCGGACCTGCACGCGCACCACGACTTGCTCGCCTCCCACCTGCCGGCCAGCGCCCAGGTCAGCGCTCCTCCTTCTGGGCAGACACTGCCGAGGGTCCCATTTGTTCAAGCCGGGATGCCCCTTGTGACATGTGCGCAGTCTGCGCGATTCTAAGTTAATTAGGAGGGTCCATTGCAATTCTTTGAAGCAAGAAGAAGCCCCTTGTGGCAAATGCGTGTTGGTGGTTCTGAATACGACATAAGCTTCCTTGCGATGTCTGAAGCAAGAAGCACCTTGCACAGGGGCTGGGCCGGGACGGCTATGGCGCGGACGCGGCCCACGACCCGCGCAACTCAGAGGACACATTCAACCTGAAGCTGAAGACCATCGTCAACGCCGACTACACCGAGCTCGCGCTCGCCGCGGGGCCGCTCGACATTGCCGGCCAGGTAAGCCTGCTACAAAATTTGCTCAAATCTGCTGCATGTGACAAGCACCTTTCCTGCACCAGCGTCAAGCCTGGCTGTTGTTGTTTCTCACCTTACTGCCTTGCTTCAAATTCATCTTGACAAAATGATCAACTGCTGAAGTGCTTGAAGGTGCACCGCATATTCTGGAGATTACAAGTGCTTGTAAATAGTAAGAGCTTTTGGGAGTTCTGCGCCACTTGCTGACGTGGTGCGTGGGCGTGCAGGTGCCGATGCTGCCGCTGCCGCCGCCGCACGTGGAGCGGAGTGCGGCGCTGCTGGGCGAGTACGAGTCGGTGGCGCGGCAGATCCGCCAGTCCTGCCACCAGGTCGCCCTCCTTGACCGCATCCACTCCATCAAGGTGCGCCCCTCTCCTTTTTTTCATCCCCTTGCTGACTCATCATCTAGCCTCCCCTCCACCTTCCGTTTCTGCCAGCCTGTCATGCATCACGTTTAATCTTCCTGAGACATGGGGAAGGTTGATGAGGCGATTTATTCTGATCAGGACTGCACGTGCCGCTGTGCGTGCGGTCCATCAGCAGATGAACGAGGCAGCCTGGATGACAGCAAGCCTGGTGGGAAGTTATGCGAGCGTGAGCGGGGTGCTGGGGTGTGGTGCAGGTGAAGCAGATACAGGAGGAGTACCAGGCGTACATGGAGGGCGTGCGCGCGACGGCGCAGGGCGCCATAGACCAGGCCAACGCGCTGTTCCAGGCGCTGCGCCAGGACGCCACCCACACCCTCGACAACGCCATCCACTACCTCCAGTCCCGATTCTTCGCCATGCAGGTGCTGGTGAGAGGCCTCCATAGACGCCGCACGGCTCATTTGGCCTCTGGCACTCGCCCTCGCCCCTTGTCTGGATTCAGACTTACACAGTTTCAACATGGCGCTGACACCCGACAACTTCGCAGGCTTGAATGTATTATGTCTTACCGGCTTGATTCACTGCCAGCACCATGTTGGACTCCTGTGGCTGAGCTCTGGCAGGTGTATCCCTTTCTCGATGATGATGGTGATCTAGTGTTTGCAGGAGAAGTTGTACTGTTTGGATTCTAAGGGTTTGGTGTGAACAGGGTCGGCCAGGAGAGGCAGCCAACGGCGCGGTGGCAGGAGAGGGCGCAGGGGATGCCGGCGCAGACAAGGCAGGCGCCATGCCGTCCTACAGCGCAGGGGTGGGGCAGCTTCAGCGGGCTGAGGAGGACGCTGCGCGCCAGGGCACCAACCTCGCCGGCCTCAACCCGCAGCAGGTGTGTACCGCTCTTTTCTCCCCTCTTAAAGAACCATATTTATTGTTCTGCAAGGAGGAAATTCCATCGGGTTAACTATCACCGTCTGACGGGTCCCTGCCTTTGGCAAGGCAGACAGTGATGAATAGGAAGATTACATTCTGATAATTTGCCTGATTTTGAGATGAGATCGTTTTTGCTGGCGCAGTACTGGCCGCCGCTGGTGGCCAAGTCAGGTGGAACGGCGGACGCGACGACGCAGGCGGGCGGCTTTGCGGGCGTCCAGGGCCTCGCGACCAGCACGGCGGTGGCGGCCGGCAGCCAACGGTCCCCCACCTTCCGGGCCCCCCTGCCTGCCCAGGCCAAACCTCAGGGCCAGGTGAACCTTTGCCTCTCCTCCCACCAACAACAGCGCCCTGTGCTCCAAGATTCCCAACGCACAAGACCTTCATGCCTGCAAGAATCATGTCCTCATTGGCACATTTGGGTGAGTAAGATTGCATCTTGAAGATTAATCTTATGTTTGTGCAGGTAGCCGGGGCGCCGGCGAAGGGCCCGACGACGGGGGCGGTGGGAGGCGGCCCCGGCTGGTCGTTTCCGCCATTCTCCACGCCGCTCTCTGGCACCTCCGGCTTCGGCAGCCACCAGAACTTCCTGCAGCCGCCCTCCGCCGCCCCTCTGCAGCAGCAGGTGCTCGCCAATGTGCTTCCCTCCCGTGTCAACTCCACACAGAAGCCTGAACGTTATTTTTGCTAAAGTTGTATACTGAACTTGTCTCTCTGCTATAGTCGCATGCATGCAGGATAGCTCACTTCATGGCAGCTGAAGCCAACTTGTCATGCAACAGGTGGTGCTGGCGCGACAGCTGGCGAACCAGCCTTCGCAGCTGCCCCTGCAGCGGCTGACGTCGGAACAGATGCAGCAGCTGCAGCTGCAGGTCCAGGACCACCACCAGCGCCAACGCCAGGTGGGTTTCTGATTCTTAGTATGAAGTATCTTTGCAGCTTTGTGGAAAACTAACTCGTAGGTGCTGCGCGAACGCAAGGTAATCTGCGTCACCTGACCTTGATCCAGTCATCGTCCAGCAGCAAACAAGTGGTGTTGAGCTTATTTGTGCGGTGGGTGCAGGGAGCCCCAAACAGCGTGCAGACGGGCGCAGGTGGCGGCCTGAGCACGCCGGAGCAGTCGTGGATACAGGGCTACAACCAGCTCATAGACAGCGCGGCAGCCCGGCCCGCCGCAGACCCCCGCTTCGGCTTTGGTAACCTCTCGCAGCTGCATGCACAGGCCCAGGTGAGCCCATCTCCTCCCAGACTTCTGTGTGCTGCACCTCAGCAGGGGAAGTACCTCTATATTAGAGGCCATTGTTTGTATTTTAAAACATGCACAGCTGCCTGAAAATATCCCCCGTAGGGGATAGCCTCAAGCAGGTGTAGGGCAGAGATGAGTATTGAGTATTCCTCAGCAGCTTTTGGTGCACAGCAGGAGGCGCAGCAGCAGCGGGAGAGCCAGGCGGCAAAGGATGCAGCGCTGTCCGGCAGCACCGGCCTGGACCTGGCATCGCTCAGCAGGATAGCTGTCAAGCCTGCATCGGCAGCTGCTCCCCCTGTCCAGCAGCAGCCTCTGCAGCAACAGCAGCACCAGCAGCAGTTGGGTGCCCTGGCTGCCTCCTCGGCCCAGGAGTCCCAGGCAATGGCCGCCCTGTACGCCGGCATGGCCACGAGCCAGGTACACATTTTGACCCTAGCAGGACCTGGTTTGAATTTGCGGCTTGGTAGTGTTCTCTCTCTTCACTGGTGGTTTTCAATAGTTGCTTGCACTTTCAGACATGTGCATATGCTCGGACGTCTGTTTGTCATCGTGTGAGCGATCAAGCGTGCTCTTTGTGCCCCCTTGCCGCCCAGTTAATTTGACATTGAGCATCGATATGAACAATGCTGGTTGAACGCACAGGCGCTGGCGGCCAGTATGGCGGGTCCCAGTGCGCGGCCCATGGCCCCCCAGTCTGCGATGCTGCCAGGCCAGCAGCAGGCGGCCAGCAGCAACGGCTCTGCCCTGGCCACGCCCCCCACAGGCGACCAGTCCAACGTTCGTGTGGACCCCCTCGGCCGCCCCACCTCCATCGACAAGGAGCACCAGGTGCGCTTCAATCTCTACTCCACTGTCTCTGCTGTTCAAGCAGGCCTCATGTCAGAAGCGTGGACTGTCAGAACGGGCGGCTTGAATAGTCCAGGTAAGCATGTCTTGTTATGTGATGGTTGTTTTGGGCCCGAAAAAGAAGCATACCTGCTCATCTGTGACATGGAGGGCAACTCGAGGTGGCAAATGTAGTGAGGCAGTGGCGGAGGGGTGATCAAAAGGTGCATTATAACTGCGGCAGGTGCTGCTGGAGGCGACGGCGAAGGGCAGCTTTGGGGCGCGCATGCCGCGGAACCAGCCGTCGGCGATGCTGCAGTCAGGCATAATGCGCGGCGCCGGCGGCCACCTGCATGCCGACCCGGGCGCCCACCGCGGCCGAACCCACCCCGGCCCCGTCCCCCACCCCAAGCCCATCGCCACCGGTGCGCCCGCCCTCATCCCCACATCTGCCCAGGCTACCCTTCAACAGAGTTTTCCTGAGGGATTCGGCTGCACACAACTGAAGGACATTGTTGTCAGATTGCCTCGTCCTTTCGCGCTTGATTTGGAGCAGTCTGCGCGTTTGGGTAAATGGGGCTCCACAGCAAGTATAGAGTACCAATACGGCGAATAAAAGTGCAAAATGTTGACTTAGTAGCATGCACTGTGGTGCTGCAGGCGCGAGGGGACCCATGGGTGGCAGGATGGACGGCGCGGGCGAGTTCTCTCCGCACAGCGCAACGGCGCGCGACTCTGCAACCTCGCGCGACGCCGTCGCAGCCGCCTTTGCCGGCGGAGCCTACGACGGCTGGAAAGCCGCCGCGCCGCCGGCTGGCCCGCCCCAGCAGCAGCAGCAGCCGCGGATGGGCACGAATCCAGCGCTGGCGGCGGCGCTGCAGATGGAGAGCGCTGCGCAGATGGCCGGCAGCCCCAGCATGGCCAATTCGCGCTCGCCCTCCCCTTCTGCCCAGCAGGTGTCTGGCTTGTCCCTCCTGCATTTCTCCGTTCTTCACCCTGTTATTCTTGTTGAAAATCCACAACTGACGCAAGAGGCGCATACGTACGTGCACACCTGATGTCTACGTGCAAGTCCTCCGCATATGATTTAGCATAGCAGGTGTGCAGCCGCAAAGCTGGGCTGAGGGGGAATGCCGACTGCAGGTGCAGGGGTCGGAGCGACTGGGGCTGGCGGCGCAGCAGCGCGTGGCAAAGGCGGTGGTGCAGACGGGGGAACGGCCGGACTTTGAGCGCGCGACGTCCAGCGGCGCTCCCGCGCGGCCGGGGCCCATCACCAGCGGCGTCCCCCAGCACCGCCTGGACCAGCCCGCCTTCCGCATAAGCGCCCCCTTCCTCGACGCCCCCCTTCCCGTCCCCGCCCAGGTGCCCTCCCTGCAGCACGAGCTGTCTTCGGATCACATGTTGCTGCACGTGCTCCGGGCAGGGTGCCCCGCGTTTGTACAGGTTGACGACTTGCAGCGACCCCAGGATCATGTTTGTAGAATATCAGGGGTGGCCTGCTGCATGCCCTTGCCGCCATGCACAGGGATGCTGACGTGCATGGGGATGTGGCTGCGGTTCAGGAGTACCAGGGGCCGCGGAAGACCTCTTCGCCGGCGACGGTGACAGTGCAGCTGGCGCAGGCGTCCGTGCCCATCGCCGCGCCGCCGCCGCAGCGCCACCTGCAGCAGCCGCCGCCCCGACCCGATGCCGCGCCGCAGCCGCAGCCGCAACTGCATCCGCTGCCGGCGGAGCAGGCGGCGCTCGACTGGGGGCGGCTGCCCGCAGAGGCGGTCGCAGCGGCCAATATGGCGCGCGCCGCGGAGAGCGCGGCGGCGGCGCCGCCGCGGCCGCAGGCGCAGCCGAGCTTCATGGAGCAGCTTGCGCTGGCCGACCAGGGCGTCGATGCGCCGATGGCCGCCCCCGGCCATCCGGGCGCGCATCCTCCGAGCGCGGCCGAGCGGCCCAGGAATGAGGGGCTCCCTCAGCGGCCCGATGCGCCAGGCGCGCAGTTGCCTGACCTGGCTGTCCAGCAGCAGCAGCAATCACAGCACTTCTAAGGGGAGGAGCAGTGTTTTATAGTCAGCGCTCATTTGTGGAATTTTGCGCAAGCGCTTGGATCTAGCTATGAGTAAGAGACTTTGTGTCCGGCGCGTGCTCGCCTGAGAATCTCCTTGTCATGTTCATCAACGCTCGCGGGTGTGAAGATCTCTTTTGAGGTCGAATCATGGCTCTGACTTGGAATTGGGCGCTATTTGCTTCGCTATATCTGTAGACCTAGCTATATCTGTAGACGGCTCGATTGGATTGTGATATATGTATATCTTTCCAGGAAGGAGTTAGTCGCTTATATGAAGGTACCACTGGTGTACTTGTCAGACCTTTAACGCTGGTCTGACTTGACAAGGTTTATATTATGTTGAGAGGGCATCCAAAGTAAGTATGCAAAGACATGGATGCTGCCCCTGCTTGAAACTTTACAGGTACCAGACTCTAGAGATCTCTTCAGGCGCACCAGTGATGAACATATCTGCGGTAGCCGCATTGTATGCACTTCGTCCGCAAACAATGGGATAGCGAACTTGGCAAAGTCAAATGACTGGTTCTCTATATCGTGAGATCCCCTTACTGATAAGTGAGACTCCTAGGGATGTGCATCACGATGTTCACAGGCTTGATGGGTCACTACAAAAACGTAAGGTAATCTAAATGTAAGTGTTAGTTAATTATAAGATTCACAAGCTGTCCTGAACTTCCCGGTAGGTGTTATAACTAAGGTAATTACAGGGAACATTATATACTTGCGCATGCGCCACAGCATCCTGAACTCAAGTTAAAGCATGCGCATCTCACATGTACATCACACATGCGGTTGCATGGCCGGCACTTCTCAGTCATGACCACGCTTCCACAATATAGCGCCCTTTCATCTCGAGCTGCTTCATATATTTAGCTGCTTCTGCCTTTGTCATGCCCCCTTCTTGCATGCACACCCTCTCAAACGCTGCTGCAACGTCCTGCGGCATCTTCTTAGCCGAGCCACACACAAAGACGACTGCCCCCTGTCAAAAAGGAACACGATGCCTTCCTCAGATCAAGCGCCCAATTTCAAGTAAATCTACATCAGCAATCCCTGCACTTCTGAACGTTAGATATGTGTCTTTGAGACAAGCACACAAACGCGAGGTGAGAATGAGTCAAGGAAGCATTTGTTCCTTTCAAAGACCAGCAGACCAGAGTGCCAGTCAGGGGTGGGCACCTGCTGCAGGGCTGCCCAGAGCTGGGCGGAGGTCTCACGGACGCGGTGGGACACATACACCTTGGAGGCTTGGTCGCGCGAGAACGCCGTCACCAGGCCGCCCGGGTCGGCCAGAACGCCCGAGCGCTGGGACAGCTCCCAGAAGGAACGGTAGTAGAAGTCCTTGGCCTCGTTGCGGCAGCCAAAGTACAGGTAGCTCGGCGCCACCGGGGCGGCACCCTCTGCAATTCACCAGATGCAGCATCCGCTCAGCCCCCTTCCCAGAGTCTGTCGGATTATCGGGTCCAAAGACAGCATTGATGCGCGGGAAGGTATACATCCACCCCTGTGTTGATGGGTAAATAATATGCACATATTGGGTATTAAAAGTGGGAGGGGCGGACACACCTTGGGCCGAGGCTGCGAGGCGGTCCTCGAGGAAGGCTCGGAAGGGCGCCACGCCCGTGCCTGGTCCAATCAGAACCATCGGCATGCCTGAGTCCGGCGGCCGCATCACGCCCGGCTCCACCCACACCGGCACCTGCAATTTTTGGTCCGTCATGAACCCAACAGTGTCAAAATAACTAGGGCCCTAGAAAGCCTCACGATTGTCCCTCGCAAGCATACTGTAGCTCCCATAGACCAAGTAGACACATGCATGCAGCACACCCTCATAGGACCCCTACACACCCTCCATCGAGGCTTCCCAGTTGGGCGCCCTCCCGAACAGCTCCCTCTGTCGTACAGCAATGACTGACAATGTGCCACACTGATGTATTCTGTTGGACCCCAAGGCAGAGCCTGACCTCTAGGTGGGGCTATCTTATTGCAGGATATCCAAAGCAGGGGTGCAAAGACAGGCCAGGCATGGTCATCAAGTGCAGCAGATGTCTCCGGATGGCATGCATCAAATAGAGGGGCGCACACCCTGGCTTCAGGGGAGCCTGGCTGCAGGCCAGCAAGCCAGGAGGTGGCGACACCGAGTTTGCGTCGCCGGTGGGGCGTGGCATACTCCACCACGGCAGCGGTGATGTGTGCCTGGCCGGGGTGGGCGCGGGGAGACGATGCGATGGAGAAGTAGCGCGGCTTGAGGCGCGGCATGGCCTGCAGCAGCCACTCCAGCGGCGGCGCCGCATCCTCAAAGTCCTGCAGAACCTCCAGCGCCGTCCGCCCTGCGACCCACTGTGTCAGTCGCCAGTATTGCGCTCTTGTAATGCGCTCAACGTTTTCAATGCAGTTTCCCATATAGGCAGCATGCTGCTGCATGCCCTCGTGTGAAACAGGCCCTGTGTGGCGGCATGAGGTCTGACAGAGCTACTGCGATAGAAGCAAATTCCAAGAGCGCCGTATCAGCCGCCATTATCACGGTCCTGGCAGGCTTTCAACCCACCTCGACCGCATGCAGCCGCATGCCCTTGTGCAGCACAGGCCCTGATGCAGCCGCATGGGGTCTGGCTCAGCAGTTGCGTCGCACGTCTGATACCGCCAGAACAAGCAGTTGAACGGGTTTTGATGCTGACTGCTGGGTGGATATGCACCTTCGCGCTCGTTGTACTTGCTGAGGTCCTCGCGGCCGGCCGGGGACGCGAAGTATGCCAGCCGCTCCGCCTGGGCGCGGTCGCGCGTGAAGCAGCGCAGCACCTCAAAGAAGAAGCGGCGCGGGGACGCCCCCGCCACATCCATCACACCCGCCACCAGCGCACCGACCCTCACCTGCACACCCAATCACACCCAGGACCTCAGACAAGACGACAATCTTCACATGCTCAATGCGCTCAATTCTGCCTTGTCGATCAAGTTATCTCTCACCATTCTGACGCTCTCACCCCAATGATAATAAACACTTGCTCCACAGCTCTCGCCGGGATCAACTTGCGAATTACCTGAACAATGAAGGTTGTAAAGGAAGGGACAATTGTCCCACCTCAACATCGGCGCTGCTCACCCTGGCAGCTGGGTCGGCCGGCTGTATGCGGACCCAGTCATCCGGGTCGAGGCGCGTGCGGTGCAGGAAGTCCTGCAGGGCCGACTCCCGCTGCTGTGGGAACACTGCCAGCAGGTCGCCCGGCTGGTAGGCCAGGCCAGAGTCACCCAGATCCACCTCTATGTGGCGCGTGTCCTGGAAGTGATCCTCCGCCGTTATCCGCTCGTTCTTCAACACTCTCGCCATGTAGGGGCGCCAGGGGCCATACCCTGCACATGTGGAGAACACCTCTGTCACAAGCGCAGGAAAAGGCTGAGTCAACCCGCCTCGGTAGGAGTATTACAGTCCCAACAAAATGGACACTTTGGCACACAGCTGTAAATGCACAAGTGGGTATCACAGGAGAGAGTAGTGCGTGGCTGCTCGCCTGGCTCAAGCCCGTTCTGCAGCGCGTCGCGGCTGGAAGTGCCGGCTACGGCGGCCTCCACCTGGCCAAACAGCCTGGCTGCTGACGCGGCTTCCTCCAGCTCCGCCACCGGATCGGCATCAGCTGCCGGCCGCGCCCTCTTCCCCAGCATGGTTACTGAGTACTTGGGCTCCAGGGGCGTTCCTGTCTCTCCCGGCGCCGGCTGCAGGCATAAAAAATGGACGTTTCGTTGAGGGTTCCATAATCGGTCTCCTCCGAGAGGGTGTTATGTCAGAGAGTCCATTGTAAGCGTCCACAACAGTCGGATCGTGCAAGCTAGATAGCTGTGTAAACAGTGAGTCAAGGTGCAGGAGAACAGGCGGGTGCATGCCTCAATCACGCCAGGGGGCAGGGGATGTTCTGTGCGCAGGGCGGCCCACAGGCGGGCAAGCCAGGGGTCCAGCGCAGCCTCATAGCCGTGAGGGTGCTGATCATCTCCCAAGCCCTGCTCGATGACTGCCCGGCCGCCCAGTGCTGCCAGCCGCCTCGTCAGCTTCTTGGCAACCACGTTGTACTGCACATAGCCTGCAGCAGCACAGCAAGGCCTTGTTTCATCTGGTCTGGCACCACTTGCATATACAAGTTCTCATGAATTTGAACAGAGCACACACGATCTTGCACTTGTGGCGACATAGAGAAACACAGACGAAAGGGACGCTACCTGAGTCGCCCAGACCAAAGTCAGCATGCGCGAGGCCGGCCAGAGAGTCGGCTGGCAAGTTTTTCCTCAGCAGGAAACGCCAGGACTGCTTCATGTTGGATGGCAGCTCTCCCTGCGCATGAGATCCCCATAACTTGCAGCCCTGATGCACTCCTGGAGGTTTCAATGCTGGAAGCTGTCTTCTCCTGAGAATCACGGGAGGAATTACCTGGCCGGTTGTTGAAGTCACAAAGATAACCAGTGACTCCTCTGGCAGAAGCCTGACATCAAAGGCGTCCATGGCCATGACTCTTGGTGCGTACTGTCTCAGCTTCGCCTCTCTGCCAATCCTCTCAGCCACATCCTGCAGTGATGGAGGTGACCATCAAGGGACATCTTCATAAATACAAGTCCAGCAACGAAACACAGAAGATGAGCCAGTACCTGAGCACTCCCAGTCTGCGAACCGAAGAGCACGAGCAGTGGTATTCTCTCTGATTGCTCTCCCGTCATCTTCCTATTATTAATATTAAAGCGTCATGGTCAGCTGTGATCTGTAATATATTTAACGACTATAATACTGTAATAACGGTATGCAGGACACTCCAACAATCCTATTCAAACCATCCTGAAACTTCAGGAACCTATGTCAGTCAACATAAATTTTCCGAGCAAAGCGCATGCGCATGAGATAGCTGCCCCACTGCAGGAAGCCAGCTGCCACGTGGCACCTGCAAGCCTAAGCCTTGCCTCAGCTTCGGTCTTCTACTCAGCATTATTCTGACATGCATTTGACTTTGTTTGGCAGTGGCCCTTGCAGCCGTTCGTGGTGTGGCATGCCATGCCAAGTCAGGATTATTTATTGCACGCACCATCGGTATCGGCATATGCATGCAACATCATCATGATGATCATCGTTGATCAGGGTGCATCGCCATGTGCAGAAGATAATAATTTGATGACAGTGTCAGGCTGACGCATTTCTGTACAGATGAAGTGGCACTGACAGTCTAAAATGTTGTCCTTGTTAACTTGCCAAGCCTGGTATACTTTTCAGGTGCGCTAGAGCTAAACCAGGTGATGTGCGGGGATAGTGCCCGTCACGTGGGCGCATGCTACTCTTCCATGCATGGATGGACAGTCAAAGGGAGCAGAGCTGTAAAAGGGAGCAAAGCTCATCGCAGGCTCAGCTCGCCATCGTTAGGCCGCGCCCCACTGTGCAGCTGGCTGTAAGCCTGGTGCGTCTCCTCAACAACCGCCTGGGCATAGCTCTCATTGACCGGCTTGCTGTCAAAGCCAAATGCATTGGGCGGCTTGCCATCTGGGATCTTGTAGTCACGGAACCACACCATGATCTTCTCCAGCTCTCCGGGCAAAGCCCTGCATGCACACTTTCATGCAATCATGGCAAAATTAATACTACCCCTGGGGGGTCTCTGACATTAGTTTCGTCAAGAATGCACATTCCTGACACAAAAAAAGTAAGGAGTCACTTTGCCTCACAGTCCCCTCCTCAATGTTGAAGCACAAATTGCCAAATGCCCGATAGCAATAAAAAGAGCATACATGGGAAGTGCACGCGGTGCTAAGAGCGCCCCACCGTTCGACGTCGGTGATGTCATTGAGCTTGGGAGCGAGCGGATGGTCGCTGCGGATGCAGATGATCTTCCAGTCCAGCTCGCCGCCGTCGATCATTGCATAAGCGCCCAGAGCTTTGACAGTGTACACGCCGGCCGTCTCCAGGGGTGTCCCTCCAATCTCCACCACGTCCACTGGATCATTGTCCCCCTGTGTTGTGAATTTCTAAGAATCATTGGTAATGTCTATGAGACACTCGACCCCCTCTCTTTTCAAAATTACTGCAGTAAGCGCCATGCAACCAAGCATGAAGGTGCATCAAGACTCTGTTGACGTCATGCAAGTGTACTACAAGTGGCCAGGGTGTGTCAGGTGAGAGCATCACCCCTACGCCTGGGAGGTCGGCGTGGGCTGCTTTAGGGTCCTCCCAGGTCTGGGGCAGCATGCCATAATTCCAGGGGATAGTGTAGGGGTAGAAGCGTGGCACACCCTTCTTCACATCCTGCTTGATGGGGTTCCTCTCCTCTCCCTGGCACACACGTGTGGACTGTCACCTTCCATGATTCACCAGATTGCCACCTAAATAACTTTGGCTGTGTTGCAGAGTAACAATCAAACTTGCACTGAGGTGTGGAAGGATACAGGTGGGTACCGTGGCGAGTTCAAATTTGGCTGAGGTGTCCTTGGGGATCTCGCACACGAAGTTGAGGGTGCCGTCTTCATTGCGCAGGGCCACATCATGCCAGGGGGACACATCTGCACCTTGTTCCTGCAAGCCACCCCAGCACTGATTTTTTTCACAGTGACATCACAGGCAAATCAAGAGAACTTGCATGCAACTTAAAAGGAGCAAGGTGTGCATTGATCAGAGATGCTTGCCTGCAGGAAGGCGCGGAAGCCCAGAGTGCCAGGCTCTCCTTCGGCGCGCGATGTGTACTTGGGCTCCCCTAGTTTGAGCGCAGAGATGAGGTCATCCTCGCTCCCACGGCTGGGGCTCATAAGGAGCACGCTCGCATACCGCTGCAGAGTCTGAGACCCAGATGTCCCCTTCTGTGATTCTGTAATTTGAAGAAACTTTGCATCAACACACCGTGGCACAGCGCTGGTGGGTTCCTCGCTGCTAAGATATGTGAGAGGACATTGGATGATGTCAGTGATCTGAGGACGGGTTTGCACCTGTGGGAAGCCCCAGCAGTTTTGACAGCCCGGCATCTCTGTCGCTGGGCAGAGTTGCTGGGTGCAGCACGGTATCCCACTGCTTGTTGTGCACCTGGATGCGGTGTGCGCAAGTCTGAGCCATATTGCACGATGGATTCCCAGCAATGTTTTATAGATGCAGGAGGACCCACTGGATAATGATGATACGTGATGGGGATGGATGAGCTCACCTCTGACAGCGACTTTGCAATGGTGCTCTCTGGAAGGCTGACAGATTTGAGATGGCCATCTTCATTTGTGTACAGCCTACCACAGATACTGACACTAGTCAGGGAAAGGATGGTTCTCAGAAGGTCAGCTGGAATATAGTTATAGGACCGTGACCTAATCATGGAAGTTTGCTGACGAGACCTGAATGTGATGTCCACAAAGTCTGCTGTCTTGGCTGTAGACAGTGCTGAGTTGAGGGCTTTGGTGTTTGTAAGGGTGCGCAGCACTGGGCTGGGAACAGCGACTGATGCATTCCTTGCAAGCTTGGGGTTCTGCACACCCTTGCTGCTCAGACTGACAGTCGTGTGCAGCTGCACGGCCATGTCGTTGGCCCTGATGCAACAACACCTGCTTTTGACGCTTTTGACTCTCTCAAGAGAAAGAAAGGTACGGAAACAGCTAACTGAAATATGAACACTGCACTATAAGTCTCCGATTGTTTGCAGTGGCTTTCTTAAGACCACAGACTCAGATACCAGGTTCGTTGTCGGAAGCCATCGGTTTTGACGAGAACCAACCTGACCTTGCCCTGGCGTACTGCGCCCGATGTCAGTTCGATACTTGAAAGCTCAACATCCCTATTTGGTAGCTAGCTGATGGTCGGGGTTGAAATTTGGGTGCGGTTATCCTGAAACGGTGCCGGGGAAATAGAGGAAAAGGGCAGGGTCGACCCTAGACGTCTCGCAAGACGCCCCGAGAAACCTACTCCATTCTAAAGTCCCCCTCACCAGAACTTCTGGTGCTTCATTTCCTTGCAGATCACTGCGACAGTCATCAGTTTTTTGAAAACAGTTGTGATCTACAATGGTTGCGAGCGATGGAGCCAAGCCTCACTACAAGACGATAGCTCTGTTCGACGTGGATGGCACCTTGACGGTGCCTCGCAAGGTGGACCTCTGCTCCTGCCGTGAGACATTAGATTGATTAGTATTGTGAGACAATTTCATGTGACTGTATGGTGGTAATTCTGGAAGCTCGTGTACTCCCTGCACACATCACCTGCATCCGTGGGGGTCACGGCCTTGGCCTCACTTGTCATTTCTTGTAGCTCAATGCTGATGCATGTGTCATCATGCAGAAAGCAGATCAGTCAACTCTTGACTTTCTACAGGAGTTGCGAAAGGTGCGTCCAATCCTTGTCCACTTGGACAAGGCATATGCTTTTTCAAAGGCAAGTGATTATGGTTGAATCCTCTGTCCGCCCTATCGCGTCTAACTTAGCGTCCTGTGACCATAGTACGTCAAAGTGGGCATCGTGGGAGGCTCAGATCAGATCAAAATCTGCGAGCAGCTCGGACCCAAAGGTGCGTGCTGTATTCTGAAGAATTGCTTCAGCCTCTCAGCTTTTCCAACAGTGATAACAGCTAATAAAAATATTGCCAGACCAGCACGCAGACTTCCATTCTGTGCACCATGCAGCTCCCATCGAGTATGACTATCTGTTCTCGGAGAAT